>Ga0224555_1003350_pt1 | contig 16563 bp, 15 predicted proteins | sample 714S23034metaG_FD_180687 | JGI IMG/M metagenome (GOLD analysis project Ga0224555, IMG submission 180687) | Peat soil microbial communities from Stordalen Mire, Sweden - 717 S2 30-34 | ecosystem: Environmental > Terrestrial > Soil > Wetlands > Peat | place: Sweden: Norrbotten County, Stordalen...
TCAACCCCGCGAATCCCAGGCCAGCGGGAAGTTAAACCCGAGACTAATTATCCAGCTTGGCCCTGATCCACAACACGCCAAAGACCGGCAGCGCTACGACCAGCACCAACAGGCCGGCCGGAAAGCCTACATAGCGATAGGTGTCGGCATAGTTCACCGCGTGGTGGCCTAAGAGATTCCATGCCAGCAGCGCGAAGATTGCGATTGTGGTGGAAGCGAAGAAAGTGAAAAACGCCGCCGCGAAAGCTAGCAGCAGGCTGGTGAAGAGGCCGAATCCCTTGAGCGGAAATCCGAAGACCGTTCCGCCGGTGGGGCGTTCGCGTTGTGCCGATTGCGTCAGCTTGAGAGCCTCCGTAGTCTAGAATACAGTTTCATGGCGAGCAGCGCACAGGTCGAGCTTTGGCAGGCGGAGAAAGTGGCCACACAGGTGGCCGTGACCCAAGCCCCCAACGGAATTCACTACGCAATGTGGGGCGAAACGCGCGTCTCGGACGCGGATTTGGAACGCCTTGTGGGCGCCGTGCCGGCCACGCTCTCTGGCGCACTTGAACACCGCGCTTATTACTTTGTTCCCCTGGCCATTGCCGACACCGACGATACCATGGTCGCGCCCGGTTACACCGTCGATCTGGGCGACCGCGCCATTTGCCATCGAAACGCTGTCTTTGGCTCGACCGAGGCCGTCTTTCTTTCCACGCGGCTGGTCGAGGACCGCTTTGGTTTGGCTTTCGAGTTCTTCATCAACGTGGCCCACAACTTTGTCGAGGCCGCGGGGGTTCCGGAGAGCTTTTCGACGCTGGCCTGGCAGCAAGCTGAGGCCCAAGTGCGCGGCGAAACCAGCCAAGACGCCTGGGAGACGCGCCGCCACGCGCAAGACAACCGCGCCGGCAAAACAAGCATCGACGAGCGCTCGCGCAGCGCCTACTTCGAATCGGCCTTCTCCGATGCGCTGGCTATTTATATGCTGTCGTTGGCCGTGGACTTCGATTACCACGATCTGCGCGAGCGCGACTACCCGCTGCTCGCCGCCACGGCTCTCGCCGAGCGCCTGCGCCACGTAGCCGGCCTCTTCCCCGCCAACCAGGGCTACGAGTTCCAGGTACTCTACCGGCGCAAAGGGTGAGAATCGCTCCCTTGATTGCAGAAAGATCGATGCCTGGTTACGGGTGATTTGGGCATGGAACGTTAGTGCTTGGAAGATAGATTAGTCCGCTGGCCGCGAGTGTAGCCCCGATTATGAAGCATAAAAATCCCAACAGCATGAATACGTAGGCTGCATAGTGTTTCTTACCTGCATTTCTCCAGTGAAGCGCTCCGCAGACCTCATCTTGGGATGCATTGCCATATTGCAGTTGAGTCAAATAGGCAAAGATCATCGCTGGCACCGTCGTTGCCGCACCGAAGGCAAAAAGCGGCAGTGCCTATATTAACTGGATTGATCCGATCTTGAAATTCCCAATAAATGTCAGAATTGATACGGATGCAACTCCGTTCAGAATGAAAAGCAGCTTGACACCTTCGAGAGCGAATTTCATACCCTCAGCCCAGTGCCATTTTGCCTCATCGGCTGAATTCATAGAGATTAACTCCTTAGCCGTAAACTAAACTGAGTTATTGGAGTTAGCAAGGGAATATCTACACCAACTCCATCCGCACCTTGCGGCCAATGGCCGCTGCGGCTCTCTGCACGGTATCGAGTTGGACTTTGTCGTTCTCTGGGTCCAGCATGCGATTCAGATGCGCGCGGCTGGTTCCCATGCGGCACGCCTCATCCAAACTCCGGGTCTTTGCCGGAGGCGCTGGTGTGATATTCATCCTCGCTTTGCACCTGGCTGTGGCGCGAGTCCATCCATTGACCGATCAACAGAGATTCCTCGGGGGTTGACGCGCCCTCGATCTCCGATGCGCCTTTGAGCAGTTTTTTGCGGACATCGGCGGCTCGTTGCGCGGCAGCGGTCTTCTCGTTCTGTGCGGCGCTGTAAAAGTTGGCCGCATTGATGCTCATGGAGTTCCCGTGAATATGCATCGTTCCCTCCCTTGAAGCGGGAGAGCAAGCGCCATGCCGGGATTCATGCGAAATAATGAGAGGGCGCTCATGGTGAAGCTGGCGCGAACGGGCGTTTGGCCAAGGTGAGATACTTAGCCTATGGCTTATACCACCTATGAGGCACGAACTCATCTTTCACGGCTGCTCAGAGAAGCAGAGGCGGGGAAGGAAGTAATCGTTCTGCGCGGCAAACAGCCGGTAGTGAAAATTGTGCCGACCCGGACACCCGAGCCGCAGAATTCTCGAAAGTAAGATACCTGATTCCCTTCGAGGAGATTCAAAAATTCTATACGGCGCGAAGCGTATTTGGGATTGAAAGATGCCATCAGCCACCCAGCAAGGGTCTGGCGGCGATTGGAGACAAGTTTTGTCGAAGTATCATAAGTCGATAGTGCCGGTAAAGTCGCGCGCGGTCGCGCTGCCTCTGGTGGCCATTGTGGGCCGGCCTAACGTGGGCAAATCCACGCTCTTCAACCGGCTCACTCAAAGCCGCCGCTCGATTGTGGGCGACGAGCCGGGCATCACGCGCGATCGCATTTATGGCGAATACGAGTGGGCTGGGCGCGAGTTCCGGCTGGTGGACACGGGCGGCATGGTGCCCGACGACACAGAGCTGATTCCCACAGAGATTTATGCCCAGGCGCAGGTAGCTCTTGAAGAGGCTGACGCGCTGGTGCTAGTGGTGGATGCGCGCACCGAACTTGCCAGCCCGGATTACGATCTGGTGCGAATGCTGATTCGCGGCGGCAAGCCCCTATTTCTGGCGGTCAACAAGGTTGAGGGCGAGGCCATGGCAATGGTTGCGGAAAACTTTCGCCAGTTGGGCATTCGCAATATGTTTCCTATCAGCTCCGAGCATGGTTTGGGCATCGGCGACCTGCTTGAAGCAATCGCCGATGCGATTCCCGCGCCAACCGAAGCAGTGCTGACTGAGGCAGATGCGCTGGCCGCTGAAACGGCGGATGACGTCCAGGCCGAAGAGGCCGAAATCTCTGAGGGCGGTCCTGTTTCGCCGGAACCTGGAGACGAGCTGCTTCGTCCGCTTCATCGCACGCACGGAGAGTTTGAGCAGCACGAGACTTCGGTGGCTATCATCGGACGGCCGAACGTGGGCAAGTCCACACTGCTGAATGCGCTGACAGGGACCTCGCGCGCCATTGTTTCGCCCATCGCCGGGACAACCCGCGATGCAGTGGACGAGGTGGTCGAGTTCGAGGGCAACCACCTGCGGTTTGTGGATACGGCAGGAATCCGGCGCAAGAGCAGGACTCATCTGATGGCCGAAAAGATGAGCGTGGTGATGGCGCGGCGTCATCTGGAGGCCGCGGATGTGGCCCTGCTGGTGCTGGACGCTACAGATGGAGTGACGGGAGCAGATGCCACCATCGGCGGCTATGCGCACGAGAGCGGACGCAGCGTCATCATTGTGGTGAACAAGTGGGACGCGGTGACCACTGGCCGCACCGACGGCAAGCCGCCGGCTGACCGCGAGATCTTCGAGACTCAGTTGCGCACGGTGCTCAAATACTTAAGCTACGCGCCGGTGATTTTTCTTTCGGCGCTCGAAGGCACCGGCCCTGACGCCAAGAAGATGCTGCGCGTGCTGCACGAAGTGGTGGCCGTGGCCGCCGAGCGGCGCAAGCGCGTCTCCACGGGGCAGATGAATCGCTTCCTTGACAAGATCGACTTTCAACGCGCTCCGGTGCCGATGGCCAAGCGCCTTCGCATCTTCTATATGACGCAGGCCGCCGTGGCGCCGCCCACCTTTGTGCTCTTCACCGACCGCGACATCAAGCTGCACTTCAGTTTCGAGCGGTTTTTGGAGAACCAAATCCGCGAGGCCTTCGGCTTCAAAGGCACACCCATCTGGTTCAAGATCAGGCCGCGCAATGAGAAGAAGGACGAGTAGCGCCGCACGGTCTCGATAACGCTGATCTTTCCGTTACGGACAACCAGACCCGGAGCTCACCAGGTAAGTTGCAGTTTGTCCCACGCCGCTGCTGCCGGGGCTGTTACTGAATCGTGTCAATCCCGTGCTTCCATCCTGCAGCGTGCTGGTTCCCTTCAAGGCAAGTTGGCAGACCGCCGTTGAGGCATTGAAGGGCGGGTTGAACAGGCTCACGTTGAGCGCGGTCATGTCCCAGTTATCTGGGCCGCATCCGGTGCTGTAATCCTCATGAATCGTGAGTGTGATTCCCTTGATGCCCTGACTTTGGGTCAAGGTTACGCCGCTGAGAATTGGAAAATCCATTGGCGAAGTAGTGGTGTTGTTGTCCCATTTTTCATTTGTGCCGGTCGGTTTCAGGGTGACAGAGAAGCTGCTCCCGTCCTGCAAAAGAACTGTCGCGGTGAGGCCGGTGCCGCCGCATCCGCAGCAATGGTTGTCTCTCAGATCGTCACCACCAGTGGAGATAACGAAGCGGATCAAATCGAGCGGCTGGTTGGGCGTAAGCGGAGTGAGGGTCGAGAGCTGCTGGATGAGCCCGCAGGTTGGCGAACCCCAGCCAGTGGCAAGATCGTAGCCCTTCACGGATTTGAATCCGGATGCCGAGCCCCAGCCATTGGCGTTGCTTACGCCGTCTTGCACGTCGTTGAAGCAGACTTTATATAAGTCTGTGGGCAATCCGCTCGTTAATCCAATGTCGTAGAGCGTGGTATTGAGAAAACCGGAGAGGCCTGCCCCGTTCTGCTGGCTGGCCTGGTTGGCCAATGCTGTGAAGCCTGCCCAAATGGGTGCGGCAAAGCTGGTTCCGCTGAAGTTGGATGTCGCGCCGCCACTAAAAAAGATTTCAGCTTGTGTGGCGAGCATGGAGACGTCAGGGTAATTGCGCCATGTGGTCGATCCGCCATTGGTGGACATATCGACTCCGAGTTGGTAAGAAGGAAGCGGAACTCCGCTGCCGCAACATAGAAAGTGGGGCCAGCAATAGCAGTTGCCGTTCTGGTTGCTGCCGTTCATGATTCCGCCACCGGTTAAGCCAAAAGCTTGGTTGGCCGTGCCAATGTGCAAGTTCCATGTTGTTTCGCCGGGTGGCTGCGCATAGTAAGGATTGGGATAAGTGACTGAGGGAAAGGTGCCAGACAATGGATTGGTATTGAGGAATGTGCCGCCGACCAGTGTTTGGTTGTCCATATCCAGATTGCCTTGTGGGTCGCCAATGTCGCCGAAATCACCCGATGCAGTGAAGAAGGAGACCCCCTGCGCGGCCATTTCGTCCAGAGCCTGCTGCGAGTTATCGCTCCGGCCAAACCCCAGCGAGCAACTGCCGACAGTCAACGGCGGATTGGATGTGGCCATGGCGTGCAGGATGTCGTCCAGATGGCCGGTTAATTCGCTGGTTCCCTGGAAAAAGAGAATCTTGGCGTTTGGCGCAATGGCCTGAACCATCTCGACATCCAGAGTTGCTTCGGCTGTACTGTTGGCGGCTGGACTTCCGCCGCTCTCCGTGGCGACGATGGCAGGGAAGGTAGCCGGCGTGAGCTTTGGGTTCTGCAAGGCGAAGTAATTGGAGATATCGGAGTTCTGGAAGACTGCGTAGTCGACGATGCCCACCACCTGCCCGGTACCGTCAAGTTTCTGGCAAGAAGACCCCACGCCGAGATATGCATTCCGCAGGTCTGTCGCGCGATAACTTCCTCCGCACGATGTCCTTGGGCACCCGCCTGTTCCGTTCACGTTGAAGGCACGCGGGAGCACGTAGTCATTCAGCCCGGTGATGTGGAGAATGGGAACGCTCAGATTGAGCGATGGGTTGCGATCGGGCGCGATAAAGCTCGTGCCGTCCTGGCGTAGGCGATAGTCGAGGTTGATGAACAGGGCCTGCTCCACTTGCGCGGCCGTCCCGGTAATGCCCAACAGGAGGTTGTTGGGGAATGTGGCATATGTTGTGAACCCCGCGCTGTTCGCCCAGTTTCGCAGGCTTCCGTAGTCCGCCGCGCTGGCTCCGTAAGTCGAGTAGAACTGCGCTTGCGTGAGGTGTTTGCGGAAGTTTGGACTTTTAGGGTCGGAGATCTGCTGGATAAAGGTCTTGAGACCTGCCGGGTTTTGCACTGACAAGCCGAACGATAGCGCTACCTTTGTGTCTGCCGGTACTGGCCCCACCAGGGGTGCAATGGTGGGATCGGGATCGACACCGAAATATCCGCTAAGCTGCTGCGTACCTTGCTGACCCGGCGCTGACTCCGGAAAGCCGCTTTCAAACTCGGCCTCGACGTGCACGCCTAACACTATGTCGAATGCGGCGAAGGCTCCCTTAACTTCGGACTCATCCGCCATCCATATTGTTCCATTGGGCGCGGTCAACAACCCGTGGATCTTTGCCCATTTAGCCATGCTCACGACCGTCGTGGGAGTCAGTCTGCTGGTGGCTGGGCCGAACTCGGGAGTGGTGATTGTGACAGGGTTGCTGCCTGCGACGTAAATAGTGAAATCGCCCGCCTTGGCATCGTCCCAATGCGGCTCGATCTTGGCGCGCTCAAACATATCGAGGCCGTTGACGATGTGCACGTTCAATGCCGTGGCAGAGGCAACGACGTCGACAGTTGGAGGATTGGCTATGTTGACGCGTTCTCCCAGAATGGCAGAGTCTTCGTACATCCTGATGCTGGTAAAGGTGTACGTGCCCGCAGCGAGACGAAGGCTCCCATGATCTTCGATGATTACGGTTCCGTATGTCCCGGGCGTAAGCAACCGGCTGTCATGATCTTTCACCCAGATGTCTTGTCCTGTGCCTGACGCGGGAGCGAACGGCACAGGTGGCATAAGCGCGGCGGGAAATGTACCCTGTGGGCCAATCTTGGAGTCCTTATCTCGCTTCAGGGAGTTAGTCCAGATTGGTCCCACCTCTGTGTCGCTTTCCATCGAAGTTGACGGCGAAAGCGCCGGGCCGCACTTGGCGTGCTCGTCCAGCCGCAGTTGAGCAGGGCCTTGGTCGGAAGGCGGCAAAGTTGTCCGCACGCCGACATCGCCATGCTCCGTGTGACTGCGATGGCCGAAACGGATGCTTCTCTCGGCATAGAGAACGAAGTCTCCGATTTTGGGCGTGGTGCTTGGTGCTTGCGTCTGTGTTTGGGCCGGTGTCCGCGTCTGGGCCGCAGTCTGGGTCTGGCTTTTTGACGCAAGGGGAGAGAGAAGCAGCGCAAGTGCGCAGCCTACCACATGGTAACCAGCGGTACGCATAGAACCTCCGGATATGGGGAAATACCCTCAGGCACGGATAGTCTGTTCTCTCTTTTATTTCCTGTCAAGAATTATCTGAAGAGAATTGTGAAGATATAAGGCCCGCAAAGTTCCGCCGCTTACGGCTGGGTCGGGTTGGATTGGCTCGATGAGGGCGAGGTTGATGCCGGGTCGTCAAGTTTGGTGACATGCACGCTGGCCTGGGTTTCGGGAACGGTGCCGTCATTGACCTGAACCTCGGTAGGCTTGCCCTGGACGAGGATGCGCTCGGTCACTTTGTCGTGGGCCGGGATGCGCACGCGGTGGGTGACTGCGTTGGAAGCGGAGCGGACGGTAACCGGGACTTCAGCCTGCGCGTAGCCGTTATTGGATACGTTGACGGCCACCAGCCAGTTACCAGACGAGGTAGCTGTGGGGAAGACGGCGTCGATGTTCAGGTCAGGCAGACCTTTATCGGCGTCAATCCAGTCAGCGAAGAACCACGCAAGATCGGGGTGAGCTTCGGATTCTTCGAGGAGCTTTTCAAAGGCGCTGCGTGCGGCGAACTTTGTGGAATCCTTGTTGGCAGCAGGGGCTGCATTGCTGGTGGTTGAGTTATAAGTTCGGAGTGCGGCTGAGAGTGCAGGGTCGCCGGCCAGGTCGCGTAGCATCCAGAAAACATAAGCGGCCTTGGTGCGGTAGTAGACGGGCGAGATGGCTTCGGCGAGCGGCTGGCCTGCGCTCTCGCCGGGACTAGCGGGCTCGGCCAGCGCCAGAGCGGAGCGGTCTGCTTCCAGCATGCGCAGGGCATCATCGCGCCCGTGCCGCCTTTCCACCCAAAGAGTGCCCATGAAGTGAGCCACTCCCTCGTTGAGCCATGCCGGAAGCGGCTGGGACGAGTTCGGCGACAGAATCCAGGCATGAGTGAGGGCGTGAACCAGGACGCCGTTCAATGCGCCAAGAATCGCCTTCGGGCCGGGCTCGCGGAGGGGCGCGGCCAAAAGAGATCCGGTCTCGAAAGGAGCGTCCTCCGCGTCTGGAAGATCAAGCAGAGTAAGTTGGGTGCCGGGCTTTTCGCCAAGCCAGCTTTGCAAGAACGGAGTCACCGCCTCCGCCGCCGTGGTCCAGAATTCCACGGCGACATTGTCCTCGGGGAGAGCCCAGGCGGTGAGGTTTGTGCCGGAGTGGGGCGCGCAAATGGCAACAAATAGACTGGGGACTTCGAAGCCGAGAATTGTGCTACCGGAGTCTGCGGTAGCCACACTGGCAACTTCCTGGCTTTGATCGAGGGCTCCAGATTCCGTAATGGTCAAAGGCATGGAATGCCCGTTGATGAGAGCGACTGTGGGGGCCTGACCATGAGGAAACTCGACGGTGAGGCGCAGACGGGAATGCGCGCCTGTGAGCCGGAGCTTGTGCTCGCCCATCTCGTCGAAGAGACGCGCGCCGTCGCCCAGCATGACGGGGACGCTGGAGACCGGATACCAAACCACGTTGCCAAAGCCGCGCAGGCCGGTAAAAGGAAGGCTGATCTGATCCCAGTCCGAGTGCAGCGCCACGTCCTCCGGCGCACCGATAGACAGCAGGCGCTGGGCTGAGAGTGCGATTACGCCGGAGTACGTCGCGTCGAGCTGGAGAGTCTGGCCAGGCGCGAGCGGCTGAGCGAGCGGAACGACTGCCTCGTGCAACTGGCCGGTATGGTCGGCGTCCGAATTGATGGTGGCTACCTGAAAGGCAATGTCTCTTGCGCTGACGCGAATGTCCTCCCAATTGAGCGAGGAGGAAATTTGCAGCGGGATGCGGGCGAGCGGAGTTTTGCCGTCGTTGCGGACGGTGAGCAATGCGCGGACCGCGATATGCTGGTCTGCCGGACTGAGGTGGACATCGAGATCGAAAGCTGTGAAGGTGACGGCCTGACGCTCGGCGTCCTGTAGTGGGGCCAACTCGCCTGCGGCGGCGACAGGCGTAGCGGCGGGGCCGGTTTGAGTGGTAGTCTCGCCGTTCGCGTCTGTGGAGCGGGAGAAGATGACCTGGCCTTTGGAAGGATGAGTTTCCGATGCCGGCGGCGTCGAAGAGGTGGTTTGCGCGGCGCAAAAGAGGGTCAAGAAGCAAGTTGCGATGATGATTGCCGCATTCCGGGGAAAAGAGAGCTTCATGAGCCCAGGCCTTTCTGTTTCCTTGGTTTAGACGCGCCCCCTGCGGTAATGGGGCCAACCGTTCCTTCGGCGCGGCGGGCGGCCAGGCGGCGCTGGCGGAAGGCTTCGTAGAGCACCACTGCTCCGGCAGCGGAGACATTGAGGGAGCTGACGCCTCCGGCCATGGGAATGCGCAGCAGGTGGTCGCAGGTGCGGCGAACCAGCTCGTGTAGCCCCGCGCCTTCGCGGCCCATCACCAAGACGCAGTTGCCGGTCAGGTCAAATTGGTCGTAATCGGTTTCACCCCGCTCGTCGAGACCGATAATCCATAGATTCTGGCGTTTGAGCTCTTCGAGAGCACGCACCAGATTGACCACGCGGGCGATGCGCAAATGTTCGGCGGCACCGGCGCTGGCCTTGACGGCTACCGGACTCAAGGGAGCCGAGCGGCGTTCCGTGAGCAGCACTCCATCTACCCCGGCTCCATCGGCCACGCGCAGCAGAGCGCCCAGGTTCTGCGGGTCTTCAACGCCATCCAGAGCCAGCAGCAGGCGCGCGGCGCCAGGGGTTGCGGGCGCGAAGAGGTCTTCGATGGCCAGAAACTCCTGCCCGTAGACCAGCGCCACAACGCCCTGGTGAGCGGGAGTCTGGGCGAGTTGCGTCAACTGCTCGCGCGTTTCCTGGCGGACGCGGACACCGCTGTCGCGACAGAGGGCAACGAGCCGCTCCAGCCTCGCATCCTCGCGTTCACGCGCCACCATAACGTGGTCAAAGCGCCGCCGACCGGCCTTGAGCGCCTCTTCGACCGGATGCAACCCGTAGAGAACTTCCATAAAGTCTAGTGTAGAAGATCGACGAACCACACCTTGCCGTGACCCTTTCAAACACTTGCCGCATCCTGGGTTAAGACCTATTGCATCTGCGATCTTCGGACCATTGAACAGCTATACTGTTCCCCATGCACGAAGACACAATCGCGGATTGGCAAAGGCTTACGCAACTCTACAGCGAGATGGGCGATGGGGAACTGGAAGCGCTGAATGCCGACATTGGCGATCTGACCGAAGTGGCGCAACAGGTTCTTCGCGACGAGATGAAGAAGCGCGGACTGAATGAGCCGAGTGTTCCACATGGAGCATTCGAGTCTCCAGAACGCTTTGCGCCTCCCCAATCAGATGCTGACGTCGATCCACTGACAGAAGAAGACGACTCAGGAGACGGCGATCTGCCGCATGAGTACACCTGGAAGACGCTGCTTTGCGAATGTGAGGAGCGGGAAGAGGCGTGGCAGATTCGGGAAGTATTGCGGCAAGCGGGAATCGAGAGCTGGATTGAAGGTCAGGGGTCGCGAGTCTGGGATGGCATGGGCAATCCCCGGATACTGGTTGCCGCCGATCAGTTTGAACAAGCGCGTGAGATCGCTTCACGGCCGATTCCGCAGGCAACCGTCGAGCAATCGAGGATGCAGGTCCCGGATTACGAACCGCCTTTGTGCCCGAGTTGCGGCGCCGAAGACCCGATTCTCGAGGGTGCCGATCCTGTGAATACGTGGCGCTGCGAAAGATGCGGAAAGCAGTGGACAGATCCAATAGAAGATCAGAAAGACACTCCGGCGCAGCAAGACTAACCACCGATGGAGGCTCATGAGTCCATCCACCTCCAAATCCTTTACCGCAGTGCTCGAACCCCTGCGAACGGAGCTTCGGTGGGTGATTGCGCGAATTCCCTTTGATGTGGCCAAGGCGTGGCCTGTGCGGCGGCGTTTGCGTGTGCGTGGCGAGATTGAGGGCTTCGCCTTTCGCACTTCGCTCTTTCCTTTCTCTAGCGGTGAAGGTCACTTCCTTTTGGTCAACAAGAAGATGCAGGCTGGAGCGAAGGCTGCGGTGGGTTCCAAAGTGCGAATTCGGCTGGAGCCGGACTTGGAAGAGCGCGCGGTAGTGATTCCGCCGGAACTGGTCCGTGCGCTGAAGGGCGACCGGCGGCTGCCCAAATGGTTTGACGGGTTCAGCGACTCGGCACGCGGTCAGGTTGGCAAGTGGGTCAACGAGGCAAAGAGCGGCGAGGCTCGGCAAAAACGCGCCGAACGGATGGCCGAGTGGCTGCTATCGACCCTCGAAGGCGAAATTGAACCTCCTCCGGTGCTCCTGGCGGCTTTTTTGCGGCAGCCGCTGGCCCGCGCGGGGTGGGAGGCAATGACGCCTGTGCAGCGGCGCGGGCATCTGCTGGGAATCTTTCACTATCAAAAAGTTGAATCCAGGGAAAAGCGCGCGGCGAAGGCGGTCAAGGAGGCTTTACATGTGGCCAAAAGAAGCCCTCGCGCCGCTAAGTGAACCATTTACTCAAGATATTTTTGCCACTGAATTGCCGTTGGAAAGCTGATTTTGCGGCGGAATCCACGATTCACAGGAACTTGCCGGAAAATATGGCGTCTAATTGAACGAGATGAGTATAGCTGCGTCCATTCGCCCTTTCTTCGGTCAAAGTTCTTTCATAGCGGTTGATGAGCAGGTGCGGCAGGAGAGCCTTGCGGTATCGGCGGGGTTGAAGCGCCAGGATGCGGGACTGCTGGATGAGCTGATCGTGCGCTATCAGCACCGGCTGATGCGCTATCTGCTCTATCTGACGGGCAACCGCGAGATGGCCGAGGACATCTTTCAAGAGGTCTGGATGCGTGTTTTGGTGCGGGGAGCGCAGTTCAACGGCAAGGCGTGGTTCGACACCTGGCTGTTTGCCATTGCGCGCAACCTGGTGATCGATCAGAAACGCAAGAAGACTATGGCCAGCCTGGACGAGCTGTTTGAGGGCGGCAACGAAGACGACCGGCCGATGAGCTTTGAGATTACCGACGGTGAACCGACGCCATTTGACCGTTTTGCCAACCTCGAGGATCGGGAGCGGATTGCGGCGGGGCTGCTCAAGTTAGACATGATTTATCGCGAGGTACTGGTGCTCCGCTTCCACGAAGAGCTGTCGTTGGAAGAGATTGCAAAGGTGACCCGCGCACCGCTTTCTACCGTTAAATCAAGACTTTATCGCGGTTTGACCGCGATTAAGCCCAGGCTGTCGCCACCTGCGGTGCGGCCAACTTTGCCTTTGGCGGGGCCAGCTATGAACGGAGAGGCACTGAGAACGGTATGAAACCAGGCGAAGGCACCGATGCTGATCGCGAGCTGATTTCGGCTGTTGCCGGAACGGATGCTGATCACGAGCGTGCCGTGGCTTGGCGCACTCGCCGCGTGGTATGCGCCTCGCAGGGCGTAATGCAGGAACAGAAGGCCGGGCGCAAGCAAGGCCGCGCTGTGGCGCTGGCAGCGACGTTGGTGGTTGTTCTTGTGCTGGGCCCGCTGGTCTGGTGGGCCGGAGATATCCTGCTCGAAGAGGAGCGCCTGACCGGATTGACCGGCCAACTGAGCGTGCTGATCTTCTTCTTCTGCGCGGCGATACTGGCTGCGGCTGTGCTGGCCGGCTGGGCGCGGCGCAAGCCCTGAATTAAAGATTCCCGCAGTAAGCGCAACTTACCGAATTCTCTTTCCGTCCACTAATACAGGAGCAAATCAGCACTCGATCTCCTGAATAGCCCTCGGGGGAGGGTTTGACCATGCGCAATCCAGAATCCATTACCGTCAACGAAGATACGCGCCTTATTCCGGTGTGGTCGATTGTTGTGGCCGTAGCAGCGTTTGTGCTGGTGGAGTACTACTTCTGGATGGTCTTACCCGGCCAGCAGAATCATCATCCGCCCCTCGGTTTTCACATCTACTTCAGCCTTTCGTGGGGCGTGTTGGCCGCGCTCTACTTCCTGATGGTGGGTTACGTCAGCCGGGACGCGCCGCGGCGGGCCATGAGTACGCGCTTCTGGATCGCAATTTGCTTCGTGATGCCGGGTGGCATTGGCGCGGTGCTTTACTTCCTGCTGCGTCAGCCGGAGGTCTCGCGGTGTCCGGCCTGCTCCACGCATGTGCAGAGCGATTTCCACTTCTGTCCGCAGTGCAACTATCAGCTTGCCGCCAATTGCGGACATTGCTTCCGCACAGTGCGCTCGTCCGACCAGTTTTGCACGCGCTGCGGCCATGAGCTGGCCAAGGACCACATGCCGGCGCGGCTGCGGGTAATGGGCGAGTAGGCCGCGCACCTTTCAAAACTGCCCACTTATTGACCCAGTCCGAAGCCCCCTGCTCGACATACCCGTCAGCGGTGTAAACTTCTTCTTCGCGCTCAAGCTGCGGTTTTGGCTGCGCGAACAGGAAAAACACCATGCGCAAATTCTCGCTTGTTCTCTCCCTCGCTTTCGTCCTCGCGCCGTTTTGCTCCGCCCAAACCACGCAGCCCGCATCCGCCAAGCGCCCCATGACCTTCGAGGACATGATGCAGATGAAGCGGCTGGGCGATACCGCTGTCTCAGCCGACGGCAAATGGCTGGCCTACTCCGTTACGACAGTCAATCTGGACAAAAACACCAAAACAGCGGAGTTGTGGTTGCAGGCGATTGCTGGTCCAAACTCCAAATCTCAGGCCCCGATGAAGCTGGCCATGGCGCAACCCAGAGATGGAGGAGCGCAGTTTGCTCCCGACGGCAAGCACATTCTCTTCCTCAGCGGCCGCTCGGGCTCCGAGCAGGTCTGGCTGGCGGATTTCGATGGCTCGACCGGCGCGACGAGCAACGCGAAGAAGCTGACCAACATTTCGACTGAGGCTGGCGACGCCATCTGGTCGCCCGACGGCCGCTCCGCGGTGTTTACTTCCGCAGTTTATCCGGATTGCCCGGCGATCACGACAGTGGATGCGGCGACAGGCGACAAGTGCAATGCGGATCGCGATGCTGCACAGGCCGCCAGCAAGGTCAAGGCGCAGATCTTCACTCATCTTTTGTATCGACACTGGGATCACTTCACCGGGGACAAACGCACGCATCTTTTCCTGGCAACGGTCGAGACCGGCGCGCTGCGTGATTTGACGCCCAACGACCCGCATGATGTTCCGCCGTTTTCCCTCGAGGGCGGAGGCTGCGGTTGCGCCTTTGCTCCCGACTCCAAGGAGCTGGCCTTCACCGAGAACCTCGACGCGGAACCGGCCATCAGCACCAACACCGACATCTTCACGCTAGATTTAACATCTACCATGACCAATCCGGCGGCCCGTCCGGTGAAGGTGAGCACTGCGCTCGGCGGCGACTTCAACCCCGCCTACTCGCCCGACGGAAAATACTTGGCGTGGCGCTCCCAGGCGCGCGCCGGCTACGAGAGCGATAAGTTCCGGTTGGTGGTTTACGACCGGTCTGCAAAGACAGTCAAGGATTTGCTGCCGAAGTTTGAAAATTGGGTGGATGAGTTTGCATGGGCGCCGAATTCCAAGAAAATCTATTTCACTTCGGGTGTCGGAGGCGAGAGTCCGCTTTTTGCTTCCGCGCTGGATGGAAACGTACAAACCATAAATGGTTATGGCTCCTTTAGCGATCTGCATCCTTCGCCAGACAATGCGACTGTTATTGCCAGCCGCAATACAGTTCAGATGCCGAGCGAAGTCATTATTGTCACGGAACCTGTAACGTCATCTGGCCCGAAGACAGCATTCAAGATTCCAGGAATGGAGGGCATTACTGCTGTAGTCGAATCAGAGACAGTATCAAGCGCCAATCAATTAACCAGCTTGAATACAGAACTTTGGCTTCAACTTGACGAATCGAAGCTCGAATCCTTCTGGTTCACCGCCGCCGACAAGACTAAGCTGCAAGGCTTCCTCATCCGGCCTCCGGCGTTTGATCCGGCGAAGAAATATCCCGTCAAATTCCTGATCCACGGCGGGCCGCAGGGCGCATGGGGCGATGACTGGAGCTATCGCTGGAACCCCGAGCTCTTTGCCGCCAACGGCTACGTGGTTATCATGATCAACATGCGCGGCTCAACCGGCTACGGTCAAACCATCGTCGATGGTGTGAACGGCGACTGGGGCGGCAAGCCCTTCACCGACCTGATGGAAGGCCTGGACTACGCCGAGCAGCACTATCCATTCATCGACAAAAACCGCGAGTGCGCGCTGGGCGCCAGCTACGGCGGATACATGGCGAATTGGGTGGAGGGCCACACCAGCCGCTTCAAGTGCATCGTCTCGCACGACGGAATGTTCAATCCAGAGTCAGCCTACGGGGAGACGGAAGAGTTGTGGTTCAACGAGTGGGAGTTCAAAGGCAAGCCGTGGGATTACTACGGCAAGCCGGACGCTGAGAATCCCTACCGCAAGTGGTCTCCGATGCTCTCGGCCAGGAACTTCCACACGCCTATGCTGGTGGTCCACGGCCAGCTTGATTACCGGCTCGACGTGAGCGAGGGCTATCAGATGTTCACCACCTTGCAGCGGCTGAAGGTGCACAGCAAGATGCTCTACTTCCCCGACGAAGGCCACTGGGTGCTGAAGCCGCAGAACGCACGGCTGTGGTACAAGACGGTAAACGACTGGGTGGATGAGTGGACGGGAAAAGCAGGGAATAGGGAATAGGGAACAAGACGTCATGCCCTTTGGCCGCAAATCCGCGAAGCCGCGCGCCTTCCTGAACGAAGCAGGGCTCTACGAGTACGGCGTGAATTCGCTCGGCCGTCAGATGCGCACGGAGGCCGATCTGCGCCGGCTGATGCAGAGGCGCGTCGAGCCGGGCGAGCGGGGCGAGGCTGCCATAGCGGCTGTTTTGGCCCGGCTGCGCGAGCATGGCTACCTTGACGATGCCGCCTTTGCCGAGACTTACGCCCGATTGCGCCAGCAGAATGAAAAGCTGGGCATGCGCCGCGTTCGCCAGGACTTGCAGCAAAAGGGCGTAGAGAGCAAGTTGATTGCCGAGACCCTCGAAGCCCGCTATGGCGAGACCAACGAGGAGGCGCTGGCTCGCGAGCACCTGGAGCGCAAGCGCATCCACAAGCCGGAAAATGAAAAAGAGACTGCTCGGGTGATGCGCCGGCTGGTTGCCGCTGGTTTTTCGACCAGCGTGATCTATAAGATTCTTCGCCAGTGGGATGTGCCCGACGAAACCCTCGTCGCCCTGGACAATCTGGCAGACGAGCCGCACGAAGAGTAGTACGAGCGCGCCGGGCTGGATGCGCCTGGAATGCCCAAAGTGCGATATGCTGAATATGCGCGCCCGTAGCTCAGCTGGATAGAGCGAACGCCTCCGGAGCGTTAGGTCGGGAGTTCGAATCTCTCCGGGCGCACCATGAACATCTTTCCGCCTATGAAGT
>Ga0224555_1003352_pt1 | contig 16559 bp, 10 predicted proteins | sample 714S23034metaG_FD_180687 | JGI IMG/M metagenome (GOLD analysis project Ga0224555, IMG submission 180687) | Peat soil microbial communities from Stordalen Mire, Sweden - 717 S2 30-34 | ecosystem: Environmental > Terrestrial > Soil > Wetlands > Peat | place: Sweden: Norrbotten County, Stordalen...
TTTTCCGTGGTTGCTGATACTGGAGACGCTGCCTGGCGTGATTGCAGTGTCGCTGCTGGCCGGCTGGGCTCCCGCGCGCCGCGCGATGCAGGCGCCGGTGATTGAGGCGATTGGGTATGAATAGAAATCCTGTACGCAATCCGGGCAAGCCGATGCGAACATCGGATTCCAAAAGGGAACCAGCCGGCCTGCTCAGCCGCGCCTAGGCATGCGCGATCGTCTCCGGAGTCACCATCTTGTGAGCCACGTAGTTGTACGGTGCGACGGTCTGCCCACGCAGGATCGAAAGCCCGAGATGCACCAGGCTGGGACCATACGATCCCGCCTCGTGCGAGACGGAGCCGATCAGGGGGGACGATGCCTTGCTCATCTCCGCCACCGCCTCTGCAATACAGTCCTGGCCGACGATGGCGACGTGCTTCTCGCGCTTTCGCTCGCGCACGGCATCCAGCGCGCCCATAGCGCTGGTGTCGGTTGCGGCTGCGATCAGAATGTGCCGTTCGCGTGGATGGCGGTCGAGAAAATCTGAAATCAGCTTGCGGCTGCGGTCGCGCATCCCGCGCCCGTCGATGCGAACGAAGGACTCAACCGGCAGGTCGGGAATGCCGCTGCGCACGCCTTCGAACGCGCCGGTGATGCGGCTCTGCACCAGCAACCCAGCTTCAGGCAGGTCCAGGCCAAGCACCCACTCCACCTGGCCATCCCACACCTTCAACGCATGAGCCGCGAGCACTTCGCCCGCTTCAAATCCGACGCGGTAGTTGTCCACACCGAAGTACGTGGCATGCGGATGGGGTATGTCGATCGCGATCAGCGGAATCTTTGCCGCGGCAATCTTGTCGGCGATCACCGGGGCGGCCTCCTGCTCCACCTGGAACTCAATCACCAGGTCCACACGGTTCTTGACGAACTCCTCCGCGTTCCGTATTGCGGTGGCGGCGTCGTAGCAGTTGTCGAGAATCATCAGGTCCACGCCAACCGAAGCGGCTGCCGCTTTCAGGCTCTCCGTTACCTCTACTGAGAAGGGCATGTCGACGCTCTGACCTCCGAATCCGAATCGGAGCTTCTTGGGCCGGGTTACCTGGCGGTAGAGCCCGTCCGGCGACTGCGACAGATAACCGCGATGAACAAATGTCTTCAAGACACGGTAAACAGTGGTCTTGGAGATTTTTGTCTGGCGATGGATTGCCTCCAGCGTCATCGGCTGATTCTCAGCCTGAAGAAGCTCGAGAATGTCGAGGGCCTTGGACAGGACAGGGATCAGATAGAGGCGTCGCGATTTACGTAAGGTCATAAGGTCTTACCGGATCTGTGAGACATTATGCGGCATCGGGGCAATGTTTCGCTAATGAAATCTGTAGAAAAATATGGAATGTTGTATGTCCGACGATCTGCGAACTCCGGCAGCAGAGCGCTAGAGAGCCCGCAATTCGCGCCGCTCCGGTCTCAAGTGTGCCATCCTAAGTACTGCAAGGAGACACGTTGGCATCTATCAGCGAAATCGCGGAACTCGTCGGCGCGCCGGTCCCGACGGCCGCGGTTGAGATTCTCCGAGTATCGAGCATCGAAGCCGCGACCCCGGTCTCACTCGTCTTCGCCACCGATGCGGCTACACTCAAAGCTGCGCTCAACTCCCCCGCCGGCGCCATCCTCACCCGCCCTGCACTGCTTCCGGCTCCCGGGGCGGTCTCGGCGGTCGACCCCCGCATGCTTCCGACCGCGGATCCGCGCTACGCCTTCGCGCTCGCTGCGCGATTCCTGCGATCCCGGGAAGAAGCCGGCCAGACATCCGGCGACGTCTCGCGCATCCACCGCACCGCGATCCTTGGCGAAGGCGTGCGACTCGGCCAACGGACCAGCATCGGCCCCAACTCCGTCCTCGGCGAAGGCGTCGTCCTGGGCGACGACTGCACCATCCTGGCCAACGTCACCATTTACGCCGGCGCCACTATCGGCGACCGCGTTCTCGTCCAGGCTGGCGCCGTGCTGGGATCTACCGGCTTCGGTTACGCACGCAACTCGGCCACCGGCGAGTATCTCGCCTTTCCCCAGCAGGGCACATTGGCTATCGAGGACGACGTCGAGATCGGGGCCAACACCACCATCGACCGCGGAGCTCTTGGCGAGACCCGCATTGGCGCCGGCACCAAGATCGACAACCTCGTCCATATCGCGCACAACTGCGTCCTGGGCCGCAACGTCATCATCGCCGCGCAGACGGGAATCTCCGGCTCCAGTGTCATCGAAGATGGCGCCATCCTCGGCGGCCAGGTGGGCCTCGGCGAGCACGCTCACGTCGGCCCCGGCGTCATCCTGGGCGGAGGCGCCGGAGTGCTCAGCCACAAGAAAGTGCGCGGTCCGGGCGAGGTCTTTTGGGGCAGGCCGGCGCGCCCACTGAAGCAGTACCTCCGCGACCTCGCCCGCCTCAGCCGCGGCTGACGCCGAGGAGGCCATGGCCATCATCGTCATCGGCGGACAGACGCGCAATATTGGCAAGACCGCCGTAGTGTGTTCGCTGATCTCCGCCATGCCGGAACGCCGCTGGACCGCTATCAAGATTACCCAGTGCAAGCACGACGCATCCAACGCCGAACCCTGCGACTGCGAACTTGCCGGCCGCAACCTGGCAATCGACGAGGAGCGCGATGTCAACACCGGTACGGACTCATCCCGCTATCTTGCCGCGGGAGCCGTGCGGTCGTTCTGGGTCCGCGTCCGCGCAGAGCAGCTCGCCGAGGCCATGCCGCGTATCCGCGCTGAGATTGCCTCGTCAGCCAACATTATTTTGGAGTCGAACAGCGTCCTCCGCTACCTCAAACCCGACCTCTACGCCACCGTTCTCGATCCGGCATTCAGAGACTTCAAGCCGTCCGCCCGACAACACCTGGACCAAGCGGATGCCATCCTGCTTCCCGCCGCGCCGGGGCAACAGCCTGCCTGGTCCGCCGTTCCAGCAGACCTGATCAAGCGCATCCGCACGTTCCGGATCGAGCCGCCCAACTATGGTTCCGCGGAGTTCGTGTCGTTTGTGGCGCAGACGCTCGACGACGCTTGAGAGACACGGCGCCTAGTTCGCGCCGTCGGTGAGGGCGTCCATGTAAGCAACGTCAAGCGCTGTGCCCTGGACCGCTACATACTCGTTGTCGTTCTCGGACCCATCGACCGTGCTGAAGATATGCACCTGCCCGCCATATGCGGTGTAGACCTTGTTGTAGTTCTGCACCCAACAAATGCCGGTGAGGCTTCCGTAGTAGTACTGGTCGTTGTTCTGGTTGGGATAAGGCACCGTTACGGCGGGAGTACCCGTACCGGTTTGATTGACTGCGGGAACAACTTGCGGCGTCAGTGTTGCCCCGCCCAGAACAACCATGGTCAGGCAGTTGTAGTTCGCGGCCTGCGTCGTAACCCCGCTCGCGAACTGCTTCTGGCGTTCCCCGGTGGCGCAGAACTGCGATCCGATCCATAGCGTGTTGTTGTCCGCAAACAGTATCTTGCTGTGGTTGCCATCGGAGATGGAGTACTTGCCCGTGATGGTGTTGGTCGCCTGGTTCATCGTGGACAAGAAGCCAGTGAACAGGCCGTCCGGCTGGAGTTGCTGGCCGGCCAGGTAAAGCGTTGTCCCATCCGAGAGCGCGGCGGTGACGCCACCGGGCACGGGGGCGTTGGTAATCATCGGGTTCGGTTGCACGGGCGACGACGGGATGACGTTATTGTTCAGCGGCCCCTGCTGGAGCAGGGTGACGCTCGCGGTGTTGCCGCCGCACTCCGGTCCGCAGTTCAGCACATAGGCTGTGGTGCCATCCAGCGAGAAGTACACGCCTGTGGGCCGGTCGTAGGTTCCCGGCACGGAGACTGCACAGTAGACAGGGAGCAAGCTCGGTTCGCAGTCGACGGAGCCGGTCGCCTGAATCGCTGCCTGCTGGGTCGGGTACTGATTCTGGTTCAGCTTGAAGATCCGGTAAAGCACATTGGAGTTGCGCACCATTGCAAGCGCAACCGTGTCCCCGGTATTCACTGCAACCTTGAATACATTCGGGATGTTGAGTCCGTAGGTGCCGCTCGTCGTATTGTCGATGATCTCCAGCAGGCCGGCGGCCTCTTCGGCGCCATAGTAGTGGGTAAACGTCGGAGGGACGGCGACTGCGCTTGATCCGGACTGGAAGGTGCCCACGGAACCGGCCGAAGACTCGCCTGAATAATTGATGTTGGTCAGGCTTCCGTCGCTGCTGGAATACACGTATCCGCGCAACTCCGCGGGGAAGCTGACGATGGTGCCGGGATACCCGGAGGAATATCCGGAGATCTGAAAGTTGGGGATGGTGTCTTCGACGTTACTGCGGATATCGCGCAGCGCGTCGACGATCTGGAGGCTTCCGGAGCTGCCGTTAGCTGAGACGCCGATCATCACTCGCTCAGCAAGCTTGCTGGGCGGTACAGGGCGTCCCGCATAGGTGTATTCAGGAAACTTGTAGTAGTAGTACGCGGCGGAATGGCAGGAACTGATTCCCAGGGTGGAAAGGGCCAACAGAAGTCTGCAGACGATCTTGAACCCGAGGCTCGAGCCCTGGGACGGATTGTCCGTGGTCGGTGCGTCCTGAATCAAGAGAGCTTGTGGCGACGGGCTGGGGAACGACCTGGCGCCGGACCCGCGGACAAAGAGACTTCGGTTCTTCAACGTGGACAACTCCAACCTTGATCGTGCAAGGGATTTTCCCAAGGATCGCTCTGTCTGAGTATACCAAAGGAAGACGCCCCCGAAGGGCCTGCGCGGTGGTCCGTGCTCGCACTGGATGCTGGCTTACGATGGATGATTGGGTTTGGCTGACGAGCGATGGCAGGTGCGGGCTTGAGCGCGGTGGAGAGAACGACAGCAACAGCGGCAAGCGGCGTGTTGCAGAGGCTGCTTGCGGGCGGACATGTGCTCTGCGACGGTGCGATGGGGACGATGCTCCACGACCGCGGCATCTCCATCGATCGCTGCTGCGATGAGCTCAACCTCTCGCAGCCGGAGACCGTAGCCGGCGTGCATGCCGAGTATCTGCGGGCGGGGGCGGAGATCATCGAGACAAACACATTCGGCGCCAACGCATTTCGGCTGGAACGCTGCGGCCTGCGAGAAAAGGTTGGGGAGATCAACCTTGCCGGCGTTCGTATTGCGCGTGAGTGTGTCGCGGAGAAGCTGGGAGCGGAGGTGTGCGTCGCGGGAGCCATCGGTCCGCTTGGCGTGCGGCTTGAGCGCGGTGAGATCGGCCTGGACGAGGCTCGCGCTGCGTTTGCGGAACAGATTTGCGCGCTTGCGGAAGGGGGTCCCAGCGTGGGAGCAGACCTTCTGTTCCTCGAGACGATGACGTCGCTGGCGGAGGCGGGCGAGGCGATCCGTGCCGCCCAGGAAGTTGCTCCAGGGCTGCGGCTGGTGGTGATGATGACAATAGGGAAGGACGGAAAGTGCCTGGATGGTGCGTCGGCGGAGACGGCGGCCGCGCGGTTGACGGAGTTGGGCGCGGACGCGGTCGGGTGCAACTGCTCGTACGGGCCGGCGAGCGTGTTGCGCGCACTCGTACGTATGCGCGGTGCGACCCGGTTGCCGCTGGCGGCGATGCCGAACGCGGGCCTGCCGCGCACGGTCGAAGGGCGGAACGTGTATGCGGTTTCGCCTGACGAGATGGCAGACTTTGCGCCAAGGTTCGTCCGGGCGGGAGCGGGACTGGTCGGCGGATGCTGCGGCACTACGCCGGAGCATACGCGCGCGATGAGGTTGTCTCTGCGCGCGCTTGAGGGTGGGTGAGCCGAAATTGTTCCCCGTGGAACAATTTGGCGTGGGTTTGGGCCCGGTGGGTACCCCCCTCCCCTTATCTTGTGGGGAAGTTATGTGTTTGGTTGGACTTATGGACTCCCTGGCACCCCAAGAATATGATTCCAAATGGGTTGTGTGCAAGATAGCCGGAATCAATGAGTTGCGAGGGTTGCCCGAGCACGTCGCGGATGGGACGCAGCGGCGGTCTGGGAAGTGAAGAGCGGTTGTGGCTCAGTACACCCGATAGTTAAGTATAGGCTTTTGACCATAACTCATCTGCATTGTTTATCTCGTGGTGTTTCAGAGAGATAAGCGATTTAGGGGCTTGACAATGAAGTTTTGGGCGTAAACTGCTGAGAATCGTTGCGAGGAGTTGATATGGCTGGATTTGAAGAGCACCTGATGCAGTTGGAGACGGTGGTGGAGCGGCTGGAGCGGGGGGATTTGACGCTCGAGGAGTCGGTGCGGCTGTTCGAGGAGGGGATGAAGCTCTCGCAGGCCTGCAAAGAGGAGTTGGAGCAGGCCGAAGGGAAGATCCTGGTGCTGGTGGAAGGGAAGGGTGGGAAGATGCAGGCGGCGGAGATGGAGGCGGAGGGGGACGAGGTGGAGGTGGGTGAGGGTGAGGACGAGGAGTAAGATTCCGCTATGGCCGAAGATCTAGAGAAACTCGCGCAGAAGATCGCTGAGGCTGCTCGCCGAGGTGTCCAGATCGAGCGGATGTGGCACGAAAAGCTGAAGGCCGACCAAGAGCGCAAGCAGGCGACAAATCCCAAGTGAACGCTCCGGTTCTTATCGTCATTGCGGGAGCGAATGGCAGCGGGAAGACCACGCTCACCAAGTGGGCGCGAGCGTTTTTCCAGCAGGCAGCAAATCTCGATCCTGATGCGGCAGCGGTCGATTTACAGGCCCGGACCTCAGACGAAGTGAGTCCTATTGAAGCAGGGAAGCAGATATTGGCTTTGGCTAAGGACTACTTGAAAAAGGGCGTCAGTTTTTCTGTCGAGACGACGCTGTCAGGCAGCACTTATCTGAAGATGCTTGCTGAGGCGAAGAACCTCGGATACCACACTCGTTTGTTTTACGTAGGAACGGACGATTTGAGCATCAATATCTCTCGCATAAAGGCGCGGGTGCTTGATGGAGGGCATGATGTGCCGATTGAGGACCAAATCAGGCGCTATGCGCGCAGTTTCGAGAACCTTCCCAGAGCGTTAGAGCGATCTTGGGCATTGGGAGGTTGCGGTGAAGCTTCAGGGGCGGGGAATAGTACTGCATGAACCTCTACCGAAGTGGGCGGAGTTTCTGCGTTCTTCGCAGAATTCGGGCCGGTGAGTGGCGATGCTAGAGACGCCTTTGATGCGACAGGTTGAGCGGTCCGGCTTCGATGCTCCCGACGCGATCATTCATCTGTTTGTTGGCGGGTCGGAGTTGCATGGGGCGAAGGTTGGTGCGACGGACGATCTCGATCTTTATGGGGTGTTTCTGGATGGCCCAGGCAGAACTTTGGGATTGGAGCCAAGGAATCACTTTGTGTGGTCGACGGCGGCGGATGACCGGAGAAATGGCCCTGATGATGTTGACCTGACGCTGTATTCCCTGCGGCGATGGGCGCACCTGGCGGCGAAAGGGAATGCGACGGCTCTGCATTTTGTATTTGCGGATGCGACGGGGACGAGTGACGAGTTGTGGCGAATGGTTCAGGCGGATCGTCATCTGTTTCTCAGCAAACAATCTGCGGCGCAGTTTCTGGGATTTGCTGGAAATCAGTTGCGCCGAATCACGGGCGAGAAGGGGCGCGGAGCGAAGGGACGACGCCCGGAGTATGAAAGCGTTTTTGGCTACGACACGAAAGCGGCGATGCACTGTCTGCGGCTTTATCTGGAATGCATTGAACTGATGAGATTCGGAGTCATCACGCTTCCTCGGCCCGAGCGCGATTTTCTGATCGAGGCTCGTTCCGGAGTATGGACGTTGGAGCAATTTATTAAGGAAGCGGAGCGATTGCGCTGCGAGGCCGAAGATTCGGCGGTGCGTTCGCAACTCACCGAGCAGGTCGATTTGTCTGCGATTTCGGAATTGATTGCTAAGGTGTATCTCGCTGCGTGGCTTGCTTAGGCCAAAGTGTTCTGCGGAAGACTGAATGGGCAAAAATGATCGCGCCGGGATTTCCGATTTGCGACCTGATTCGGTAACATATAGAGACGGGCTGTGCGGGTACGGCCCGACGGCAAAGAAACTCCGCCGAGACGGGGTTTTCCTTATATATTTGTAAGTACCGAATTGTTCATTCTGTCCCTGACGCTCGACCGGTCTGTTGCAGCCGAAGTGTCGATGAAGCCCCGAAGCAAGGATTCGGCGCAGAAACTTGATGCTCGGAGTGTCTTCCTGGCCAGGAGACGAAGTCCTTCAAACGGAAGGTTGCCATGACAACACCAGAGCCCCATCGCCGCCGCATCCCCGACCCGCAAGGCCTATATCATCCGCAGAATGAGCACGATGCCTGCGGAATGGGACTGGTCGCGAGCATTCGCGGGGAAAAGACCCACGAGATCATCCGCAAGGGTCTGGAGGTTCTGATTAACCTGACGCATCGCGGCGCAGCCGGCTGCGATCCGGAGACGGGCGATGGCGCGGGGATTCTGATTCAGATCCCGCACGACTTCTTGGTCCAGGAGTGCGGGAAGCTGGGGATAAAGCTGGGCGAGTCCGGGACCTATGCCGTGGCCATGGTGTTCCTGCCGGTGGACAAGCACAGCCGCCTGCAGTGCGAGGGAGTATTGGAGCGCATCGTCCAGGAGGAGGGCCTGACCCTGCTGGGCTGGCGGGACACGCCGGTGAATGGCGATTTGATTGGCCGCGAAGCCCGGGCGTCGCAACCGTACATTGAGCAGTTGTTTATCGACCGGCCGAAGGGGATGGACGAGGACACGTTCGAGCGGATGCTGTACATCGTTCGCCGGCGGACCGAGAACGAGATTGTCGAGTTGGACATCGAGGACAAGGGCGACTTCTACATTCCGTCGATCTCCTGCCGCACGATTGTGTACAAGGGGCTGATGCTGGCTCCGCAGATTGAGAAGTTCTACTACGAGCTGGCCAACCCGCTGGTGAAGAGCGCGCTGTGCCTGGTGCATCAGCGCTTCTCGACCAACACGTTTCCGAGCTGGAAACTGGCGCATCCGTACCGGTACGTCTGCCATAACGGCGAGATCAATACCATCCGCGGCAACGTGAGCTGGATGAACGCGCGCCAATCGCTGCTGGAGAGCCCGCTGTACGGCGAGCAGATCGAGAAGCTGTATCCGGTGATTATGCCCGGAGGAAGCGACTCGGCCTCGCTGGACAATGCGGTGGAGTTTCTATACCAGTCGGGGCGCTCGCTGGCGCACGTGATGGCCATGCTGATTCCGGAGGCGTGGTCGGGCAATCCCGACATGGACGAGGAGAAGCGCGCGTTCTACGAGTATCACGCGTCGCTGATGGAGCCGTGGGACGGGCCGGCAGCGGTGGCGTTTACGGATGGACGCTTTGTGGGCGCCACGCTGGACCGCAATGGCCTGCGGCCGGGGCGCTACATCGTAACCAAGGACGACCTGGTGGTGCTGGCGTCGGAGGCGGGCGTGATCGAAGTGCCTGCCGAAGACGTGTGCAAGAAGGGACGCTTGCAGCCGGGGCGCATGTTCCTGGTGGATACGGTGGAGCACCGCATTATCTCGGACGCGGAGATCAAGAAGACGCTGGCCGGCCGGCAGCCGTATGGCGAATGGATCAAGCAGCAGCAGGTCTCGCTGGAGCAGTTGCCGGAACCGTGGAAGATGATTTCGTCGGACCCGGAGCCGCTGCTGCGCCGTCAGCGGGCCTTCGGCTACAGCGAAGAAGACCTGCGAGTGCTGATGGGGCCGATGGGCGCGAAAGGCGAGGAGCCGATTGGTTCCATGGGCACAGACGTGCCGCTGGCGTGTCTTTCAGACCGGCCGCAGCAGTTGTTCAGCTACTTCAAGCAACTGTTTGCGCAGGTGACCAACCCGCCGATCGATCCCATCCGCGAAGAGTTGGTGATGTCGCTGACGAGTTACATCGGGACGGAGCGCAACATTCTGGAGGAGGCGCCGGAGAACTGCCACACGCTGAAGCTGCCGCATCCGATCCTGACCAATCGCGATCTGGAGAAGTTGCGCCGCGTCTCGTCGGGCGACCTGCTGCCGACGACGCTGTCGACCCTGTTCCGCGCGGAGGACGGCGAGGCCGGGCTGAAGCATGCACTCGACGACCTGAGCACGCGCGCGGCGTACGCGGTGGCCTCAGGCTATACGCTGCTGATCCTCTCCGATCGCGGGGTGAATTCCACGCTGGCGCCGATTCCGAGTCTGCTGGCGATGGCCGCGGTCCACAACCGGCTGGTGCGGGACAAGACGCGCACGCAGGTGGCTCTGATCATCCAGAGCGGCGAGCCGCGCGAGGTGATGCACTTCGCGTTGCTGATTGGATATGGGGCGAGCGCAATCAATCCTTACCTGGCGTTCGAGACGCTGCACGACATGAAGAGCCGCGGGCTGATGGCGGACGACATCAGCGCCGAGTACGCGGAGAAGAACTTCATCAAGGCGATCAACAAGGGCCTGCTGAAGACCTTCTCGAAGATGGGCATCAGCACGCTGCAGAGCTATCGCGGCGCGCAGGTGTTCGAGGCGGTGGGACTGAACAAGGAACTGGTGGATGCGTACTTCTCCGGGACGGCGTCGCGGATCGAAGGTGTGGGGCTGGATGTGCTGGCGCGCGAGGCGCAGATGAAGCACGGCTTCGCGTTCCAGCCGCTGACGGAGTCGGAGACCGAGCTGGTGGTCGGCGGGCAGTATCAGTACCGCGAAGGCGGGGAGTATCACCTGCTGAACCCGGCGACGATCAGCAAGCTGCAGCAGGCGGTGCGCCAGAACAACCCGGCCACCTTCCAGGAGTACACCGACCTGGTGGACGAGCAGAGCAAGCACTTGTGCACGCTGCGCGGGCTGATGCAGTTGAAGTACGCCGACGAGCCGATTCCGATCGAGGAAGTGGAGCCGGCGAAGGAGATTGTGAAGCGGTTCACGACGGGCGCGATGAGCTTTGGCTCCATCAGCAAGGAAGCGCACGAGACTCTGGCGATTGCGATGAACCGCATTGGCGGCATGTCGAACACGGGCGAGGGCGGCGAGGACGAAAACCGCTTCAAGCGCGACGAGAACGGCGATCTGCGGCGCAGCGCGGTGAAGCAGGTGGCGAGCGGACGCTTCGGCGTGACCGCGAACTACCTGGTGAATGCGGACGAGCTGCAGATCAAGATGGCGCAGGGCGCGAAGCCCGGAGAGGGCGGACAACTGCCCGGGCACAAGGTGGACGAGATTATCGCGAAGCTGCGGTACTCGATCCCGGGCGTGGGGTTGATCTCTCCGCCTCCGCACCACGATATCTACTCGATCGAAGACCTGGCGCAGTTGATCCACGACCTGAAGAACGTGAACCCGAAGGCGCGCATTGCGGTGAAACTGGTGGCGGAGGCGGGTGTGGGCACGGTGGCCGCGGGCGTCTCCAAGGCGCATGCCGATGTGGTGCTGATCTCCGGCGACAACGGCGGCACGGGAGCATCGCCGCTGAGCTCGATCAAGCATGCGGGATTGCCGTGGGAGCTGGGCCTGGCCGAGACGCAGCAGGTGCTGCTGCTGAACGATCTGCGCAGCCGCATTCGGGTGCAGACCGACGGCAAGCTGCAGACCGGCCGCGACGTGACCATTGCCGCGCTGCTGGGCGCGGAAGAGTTTGGCTTCGCGACCATGCCGCTGATCACAATGGGCTGCATCATGATGCGCAAGTGCCATCTGAATACGTGCGCGGTGGGCATCGCCACGCAGGACCCGGTGCTGCGGGCGCGCTTCCAGGGCCAGCCCGAGCACGTGATCAACTTCTTCTTCTTTATTGCCGAGCAGGTGCGGCAGCACATGGCCAAGCTGGGCTTCCGCACGGTGGATGAGATGGTTGGCCGCGTGGACAAGCTGGATGCAGCGGTGGCGGATTCTCACTGGAAGGCGAAGGGGATCGATCTCGAGTCGATTCTGTTTTCGCCGACGCTGCCTTCGCACGTAAAACGGCGGAGGACGCAGGCCCAGGACCATGGACTGGATCAGGCGCTGGACCATGCGCTGATTGCGCAGGCCAAGCCGGCGCTGGAGTCGATGCAGCCGGTGACAGGGAGCTTCGCCATCCGCAACGTGCATCGCACGGTGGGCGCCATGCTGGGCGGCGAGATCGCGCGCCGGTATGGCACGGTCGGATTGCCCGATGGGACCATCCACTTCCGCTTCCAGGGATCGGCGGGGCAGAGCTTCGGCGCGTTCGTTCCCGCAGGCGTAACGCTGGAACTGGAGGGCGATGCCAACGACTACGTGGGCAAGGGACTGTCGGGCGGCCGGATCATCGTGTATCCGCCGAAGACGTCGAGCTTCCTGCCGGAGGAGAGCATCCTGGTGGGCAATGTGGTGCTCTACGGGGCGACCGGAGGCGAAGCCTTCCTGAGCGGCATCGCGGGCGAGCGGTTTGCGGTGCGCAACTCAGGCGCCACGGCGGTGGTGGAGGGCGTGGGCGACCACGGCTGCGAGTACATGACCAATGGTACGGTGGTGGTGCTGGGCGGGACCGGCCGCAACTTTGCCGCCGGCATGAGCGGCGGACGGGCGTACGTCTACGACGATCAGGGCGATTTCTCCACGCGCCGGTGCAACCGTGCCGGCGTGGACCTGGAGCCGCTGGCCTCCGATGAGGACCTGGAGCTGGTGCGCGGCCTGATGCAGCGCCATATCGATCTGACCGGCAGCCCGCACGCAGCGTGGATTCTGGAGCACTGGGACACCACGCAGGCCCGGTTCATCAAGGTCTTTCCGCACGAGCACAAGCGCGTTCTGGGCGTACCGCGCGCCGAGGCGGTCTACATTTCCCCAACCAATGGGTCGCAACTGGTTGCGACCGGGCAGGTGCAGCATGGGTAAGGTCACTGGTTTTCTGGAGATTCAGCGGGAACAGCCTTCGCGCCGCAAGGTGGCCGAGCGGCTGAAGGACTGGCAGGAGATTTACGAGCCGTTTCCTGAGGAGAAGCAGAGGGAGCAGGGAGCTCGCTGCATGGATTGCGGCGTGCCGTTCTGCCACACCGGATGCCCGGTGAACAACCTGATCCCCGACTGGAACGACCTGGTCTACAACGGACGCTGGGAGAACGCCATCCGGCGGCTGCACGCGACCAACAACTTTCCCGAGTTCACGGGCCGCATCTGTCCCGCGCCGTGCGAGGCGGCGTGCGTGCTGGCTATCAATCAGCCGGCGGTTTCGATCAAGTTGATCGAGCGCGGCGTGGTGGAGCGCGCGTGGGATGAGGGATGGATCCATCCGGAGCCACCGCAGGAGAAGACCGGCCAGCGGGTTGCAGTGGTTGGCAGCGGCCCGGCGGGACTGGCGGCGGCGCAGCAGTTGCGCCGCGCGGGCCACTCGGTGACGGTGTACGAGAAGAGCGACCGCATTGGCGGTCTGTTGCGCTACGGCATTCCCAATTTCAAGCTGGAGAAACACATCGTCGATCGGCGGCTGGAGCAGATGCGCGCCGAGGGCGTGACGTTTGTGACCAACGCGCATGTGGGCGTGAACGTGCCGGTGGAGAGCCTGACGGACGAGTACGACGCCGTGCTGCTGGCAGGCGGCTCCGAGAAGCCGCGCGACCTTCCGATTGCGGGGCGGGAGTTGAAGGGCATCCACTTTGCGATGGAGTTTCTGCCGCAGCAGAACCGCCGCTGCGAAGGCGACACGGTCGATCCGGCGCTCGCGATTCTGGCGGAGGGCAAGCGCGTCGTGATTCTGGGCGGGGGCGACACCGGGGCGGACTGCCTGGGCACCAGCCTGCGCCAGAAGGCGAAGAGCATCCACCAGTTCGAGATCATGCCCAAGCCGCCCGACTCGCGGGCAGCCTCCACGCCGTGGCCGATGTGGCCGTTGCAGTTGCGCACGGAGAGCAGCCACGAAGAGGGTGGCATCCGGGACTGGGGCATCAACAGCGTTAGCTTTACCGGAGACGAGCACGGCCGGGTCAAACAGTTGCACGCGGTGCGCGTGGGGCCGCCGCCGGTCTTTACGCCGGTCGCGGGCAGCGAGTTCACGATCGAGACCGAACTGGTGCTATTGGCGCTGGGCTTTCTAGGGCCGGTTCGGCCGGGCATGATCGAGCAACTGGGGCTGAAGCTGGACAACCGCGGCAATGTTGCCACCAACGCGGACTACATGACGTCGGTGGACGGCATCTTTGCTGCCGGCGACATGCGGCGGGGCCAGTCGCTGGTGGTGTGGGCGATCTCCGAAGGCCGCAAGGCCGCGGAGGCAATGAACCACTACCTGTTCTCCAAGAGAGAATCGCTGCCGGTGAGCCGCCGCGTGTTGGTTTAGCAGCGCGGCTTGGTTGGGGGCCGGGCAGACGGGCAACTTCGTTCGGATGCCGGGGTAGGTTCGCGGATGTTCAAAGCCGCGGTGATTGCCGTTACAATCGATGGAGGTCACCTGCGCCTTTCGGTCGATGGCTTGACGGAACGCGGGCGCGCGATCCGGGCGAGTAGCTCAATTGGATAGAGCACCGGCCTTCTAAGCCGGTGGTTGTGGGTTCGATTCCCGCCTCGCCCACCATTCTTCACAGGGGACCCCCAGGCAATGGATGTTCCTGATAGTATCCATGCAGCGTTCCTCGCTTCGACTTCGCCTTGACGACCCATACGATGCGATCACGACATTCTCGCAACCCTTATTCAAGCTGGCTCCATTTCGCCGTTATTGTTCTTGCAATCTGCCTTTGCGGCCGTTCGGCACGCGCAAATTCGGGAGGCGAGCCTTCCGGCCAACCCGATGCGGGCGTAGCAAGCACCAGTGCGGACGCGCTCCCGGATGCGCCTTCAGCATTCGATCCTCCCAGCCCGCAGCCCGGGAGCGGAGGCACACACGTCCGGCTGGAATTGCAGGACCATCCGCCGGTGACCGTGGGGAAGGCGCCCGCAAACGTGCTTCACGATGGGCTGAATATCGCCGTCTCGTCGAAGAATATACGCTGGAACGACCTGAAATGGATGCTGCCGTTGGCGGGTGCCACTGCCGCTGCGTTTGAGACAGATCACACGACCATGACGGAAGTGGTCAGTTCCAATCCATCATTCAACCAGATCAACGTCAACGTCTCGAACGGAATGATAGGCGGTTTCATCGCGACTCCGGTGGTCATGTTCGGTATTGGGCATTTGCGGCAGAACGAGCGGATGAGGGAGACCGGCCTGCTGGGCTCCGAAGCGATTGTGGACGCTCTGATCGTCGATGAGGTGGTGAAGCTGTGCGCATTTCGCGAGCGCCCATACGAAGATAACGCTCGAGGGAAGTTTTTTGCCGGCAGAGCAGGATTGGACTCTTCGTTTGTTTCCGAGCACAGCATGATTGCGTTTGCGACCGCCGCGGTGATCGCCGGCGAATACCCCTCGAAGTGGGCGCAATTCGGGGTGTACACCCTGGCCGCCGGCGTCAGCGCCACGCGAATCATGGGACAAGAGCACTTTCCCAGCGACGTCCTGTTGGGGGCGGCCGGCGGGTGGCTCATCGGGCACTACGTGTTCCGCGCACATCATCACGCGCCCCTGGAGCATGCCCGCAAGTGATCTGAGGGTGCGGGTTTTGCAGCCTCTTGAGCCGGTTGATATCGAGCGTGGAATCCTCTAAACTTAGAGAGTTGCGGCTGAGACGGTTGCAGCTTGCAACGGTGTGCGCCCGTAGCTCAGCTGGATAGAGCAACTGGCTACGAACCAGTAGGTCGGGCGTTCGAATCGCTCCGGGCGCACCATTCCAAATCCTTCCAAATCATCCAGATGCGGCGATTTTGCCTAGAGCATCTGGTCTTTTCTGCGTCTCCGATGTAGTCGATTTTGAGACGGTGCAGTTGTCCCTCGCCAAAACTCCATCCGAGTGCAAAAAGGAGCCAGTTCTTGGACTCGGGATTGCTGCAGAGTAGATATTGGGGAGACTCTCAACGGGAAATGTGAATGCTTGGTTCCCCGCAGAGGGCTCGAAGGCCATGCCGAACAGGGTGGAAGAGAAGTGGCGACTTCTCGTAGGGTTATTCACAGTTCGTTCGAGAATGGATTGCGAGAAGCTCAGGCTGCGAGATCGTAGCGATGATGGAGGCCTCCGAACCTCGGCATCGAAATGACCCGGCCACCGGCGCTGATACCTCGGGCGGCCTTTCGGCGTTCCGGAGTTTGCTTATCCAACCCGAGGTGAGTCCGGTCATCGTGATAGTAGCGAACGTACTCAACCATGAGACGTTTCAGGTGTCTCTCGTTGAGAACGACGACGTGATCGAGCAGGTCTCTCCGGCAACTGCCGACGAAACGCTCGGCGACGCCGTTCTGCCACGGGCTGCGGAAGCTGGTGCGCTTAGGCTCGATGCCGAAGCTCTTGATAGTGCTGACAGCCTCTTCGCCGAAGTTCGTGGCGCGGTCGAAGATCAGATACCTCGGCGTTTTGTCGTACGGGAACGCCTCGCGCAGTTGCTGCGAGACCCACGCGCTCGTCGGATGCTTGGTGACGGCGAAGGTTAGAATCTTCGGCGCTTTCGAGAATTGACCCGGGTCCGCTTTCCAAAAGTGACCCGCCTGACCGGTAATCAAGCTTGCAACTGAGCATGTGCAGAGGGCATGGGGATGATGGTTCATCATGCCTGTTGCCC
>Ga0224555_1003355_pt1 | contig 16535 bp, 10 predicted proteins | sample 714S23034metaG_FD_180687 | JGI IMG/M metagenome (GOLD analysis project Ga0224555, IMG submission 180687) | Peat soil microbial communities from Stordalen Mire, Sweden - 717 S2 30-34 | ecosystem: Environmental > Terrestrial > Soil > Wetlands > Peat | place: Sweden: Norrbotten County, Stordalen...
CGCCTTGACCGACGTTCTCATCGGTGGCGGCCCACAGGATCGGCGGATGTGTCCAGGGCTCCGTCAACTTGTAGGTCGCTGGATGCGGGCCCTTGCGTGACCAGATCCGCGCCGCAAGCACTGCCACCAGCAACAACGGCGCGCCCAAGAAGTACAGGTGTATTTCCATCGCGCTCACGACGAAAACCGTATCCCACCGACGACCCGAGAGCTACGCGGCGCCTTCGTCGAGGTATCGCGCCCAGGCCGGGTCGAGTTCTTTGATCGTCGACAGCAGCCGCCAGTGCTGACCCTTCGGCGACGTCGGCGCGAGGCGCAGCGACCAGCCCAGCTCGGCCAGCAGCTTGTCGCCCTTGCGGTGGTTGCAGGTCGAGCAGCACGCCACGCAGTTCTCCCACGAGTGATCGCCGCCGCGGCTGCGGGGCACCACATGGTCGACGGTGTCGGCCTTGGCCCCGCAGTAGGCGCAGCAGAAACGGTCACGGTGCATCAGTGCCGCGCGCGTCATCGGCACGCGGGCCCGAAAAGGCACCCGGACGAAGGCGCGCAACCGGATCACCGACGGCACCGCGATCGATCTGGTCGTCGAGTGGATGACGGGCCCGGACGGATCGTCGTGCACGACGTCGGCTTTGCCACAGATCAGCATGATGATCGCCCGCCGGACGGGCAATGCGGTCAACGGCTCGTAGGTCGAGTTCAGCAGCAGCACCCGCCGGCGATTCCAGATCGATCCGCCCTCAGGCGCGTGGGAGTCGACGCTTTGAACACTGTGCAGGCTTGAGCCGGTCGCGGGCCCGGTGAGGCCTGCCGCGGCACCCGAACTGTGGTGGCTGCGGCGTTTTGTGCGCTGCGACATACGTCCTCCGCCGACCAGTCCACCACGATTCGCCATCCAGCGCACGCCAAATTGGCGGGTGTGAGCTGGTCAATCCAGTGAACAGCCGGTGCCGAGTTGTGCGACCAACGTTTCACACGTCGCTCTGCGGCCTGATCCGGGCATGGCCCACAATGGAGTCGATGGAACAAGCACAACAGACTTTCTACGACGCTGTCGGTGGCGCAGACACCTTCCATGCGATCGTGTCGCGCTTCTACGAGCTGGTCGCCGAGGACGAAATTCTGCGGCGGTTGTATCCCGAAGACGACCTGGCCGGAGCCGAGGAACGGCTGCGGATGTTCCTCGAGCAGTACTGGGGTGGCCCGCGAACGTATTCCGATCAGCGCGGCCATCCCCGGCTGCGGATGCGGCACGCGCCGTTCCAGATCGGGCCGTTCGAGCGCGACGCCTGGCTGCGGTGCATGCACACTGCGGTCGCGTCCATCGACTCGGCGACCCTCGACGACGCTCATCGCAAGGAGTTGCTCGACTACCTGGAGATGGCCGCGCACTCGATGGTGAACTCGGCCCTCTGATGAGTTCGGATCAACAACGCCCGTGGTGGACGGACGCGGTGTTCTACCAGGTATATCCGCGGTCGTTCGCTGACAGCGACGGCGACGGCGTCGGTGACCTGGACGGTGTGGCGTCTCGGCTGGACTACCTGGACCAACTGGGCGTCGACGCGGTGTGGCTCAGCCCGATCATGGTGTCGCCGATGGCCGACCATGGCTACGACGTGGCTGATCCGCGCGATGTGGACGCATTGTTCGGCGGCCTTCCTGCTTTTGAGCGACTGATCGCCGCGGCCCATGAGCGCGGCATCAAGATCACGATTGACCTGGTGCCCAACCACACCAGTTCGGCGCATCCGTGGTTCCAGGCGGCGTTGGCCGCGGGCCCGGGCACCGACGCACGGGATCGCTACATCTTTCGCGACGGTCGCGGACCCGGCGGACTGGAGCCGCCGAACAACTGGCAGTCGGTGTTCGGCGGACCGTCATGGACCCGGGTAATCGAGCCGGACGGCAATCCGGGCCAGTGGTATCTGCACCTTTTCGATACCGAGCAGCCGGACCTCAACTGGGACAACCCGGAGGTCTTCGACGATCTGGAGAAGACGCTGCGGTTCTGGCTGGAGCGCGGCGTCGACGGTTTCCGCATCGACGTCGCGCATGGGATGGCCAAGCCCCCGGGCCTTCCGGACACCGACGTCGAGATGCGGCCACGGCTGCTCAACGACGGTGATCCCCGCTTCAACCATCCCGACGTGCACAAGATTCATCGCAACATTCGCACGGTCATGAACGACTATCCCGAGGCGGTGACCATCGGAGAGGTCTGGGTTTTCGACAACGCCAGCTGGGCTGAGTACCTGCGCGCTGACGAGTTGCACCTGGGTTTCAATTTCCGGATGGTTCGGGCCGATTTCGACATCGCCGGCATCCGTGACGCGATCGAGAACACTCTCACTGCGGCAGCGATCGAAAATGCCACGCCTACATGGACGTTGGAGAATCACGATGTCGAACGAGGCCCCAGCCGCTACGGCGGGGGTGCCGACGGACTCGATCGCGCCCGCGCGATGGCGATGGTTGCGCTCGCGCTGCCCGGCGCGGTGTTCGTCTACAACGGTCAGGAGTTGGGGCTGCCCAATGTCGAGTTGCCCGACGAAGCGCTGCAGGATCCGACGTGGGAACGCTCCGGGCACACCGTGCGCGGCCGCGACGGGTGTCGCATTCCGATTCCGTGGCGCGGCGATACTCCCCCGTTTGGATTCTCCACATCGCCCGACACCTGGCTGCCGATCCCGCAGGACTGGGCGACCCTCACTGTCGAAAGCCAGCTCGCCGACGCCGACTCGACGTTGGCGTTCTTTCGCCGCGCGCTCGAAGTTCGCCGTACCCGTGTGGAATTCGCGGGTGACCGCATCGACTGGCTGGACGCCCGGCGCGAGGCGCTGGTATTCGCCCGCCATGACGGTGGGCTGCGTTGTGTGCTCAATGCCGGCAATCGGCCGCTGCCGCTGCCGGACGGCGAAGTCCTACTGGCCAGCGCACCCACCGTCGGCGGGAAGTTGCCGCCTAACGCCGCCGCGTGGCTGGTCTGACCCGCTGAACCGCGGGTCGAATTGGCACGTGCGGCCCCGCTTCTCTTAGATGGTGCACATGGCGCCCTATGAATGGACCGTCGTCGGAGCAGGACCTGCCGGGGCTGCCGCGGTGGGAAAGCTCCTCGATCACGGGATCGCACCGGAACGCATCGCGTGGATCGATCCGGCTTTTGCCGGCGGTGACCTCGGCGGAAAGTGGCGGGCGGTCTCGAGTAACACGAAGGTGGGCACTTTTCTCAGTTACCTGAACGACTCGGCCGCATTCCGGTTCGCGTCGGCACCCCCGACGCCGTTGGGGGACCTGGACCCTAACGAGACCTGCGACCTGGGTTTGATCGCCGATCCCTTGGTGTGGATCATCGGGCATCTGCGCGAGCGGGTTGAGGTCTTTCAGACGACGGCGACGGCACTCTCCCTAGAGGCACGGCAATGGGTAATCGAAACACCGGAAGCCGAGCTCACCTCCACAAACGTCATCCTGGCCGTTGGGGCAGTTCCCAAGAAGCTCTCTTACCCTCATCTGAAAGAGATTCCTCTAGAGGTGGCGGTCGATCCGGACAAGCTGGCAGAGCAGCCATTGGAAAATGCCACCGTCGCCGTGTTCGGGTCTTCCCACTCGACGATGATCACGTTGCCACACCTCTTACGTCAGCCTGTCGAGCGAGTGATCAATTTCTACCGCAGTCCGCTCAAATACGCTGTCTACCTGGATGATTGGATTCTCTTCGACGACACCGGCCTCAAAGGCCACGCGGCTGACTGGGCGCGAGAAAATATCGACGGTGTGCATCCGGAACGTTTGGAGCGGTGCTGGGTCGACAGTTCGGAGTTCGAAGAAAAGGTCGCCGAGTGCGACCACGTCGTCTATACCGTCGGCTTCGAGCGGAGAACCTTGCCCGAGATCAAACCGTGGGGCCAACTGGACTACAACCCGACCAACGGCATTATTGCTCCCGGCCTGTTCGGGCTGGGCATTGCGTTTCCGGCATACGCCGAAGACCCCTACGGCTACGGCCAATATCGAGTCGGGCTCAAGAAATTCATGGACCAACTCGACGCCGTGCTGCCACTGTGGTTGCGCTACGAGCCCTGATCAACGCAGCACCAGCACCGGGTCACCGTGACGCCGATACACCGAACCCCACCTCGCATCGATGCGCAGCCACGCCCGCAGAATGCGAACCCGCACAATCTCGTCGGCATCGACAGCCTCGGACGACTGCGGCAGGAAACCCATTGCGGTGAGCGCGAATACACATCGCATGGGGATACCGACGCTGGCATCGGCCGAGCTGACCCGGATCACCTCCTGGTCCAGCAGCGATACCGGCGGCCCCTGAGCGCTGCCGTGCTCTCTGGCCAGTTGGGCGCCGCGCTGCGCCAAATCCAGCATCAGGCGGGCCGGCACGTCATCGAGGTGGGCGAAACCCGAGTCCGGCGGCAACGCACCCCGCCACGCGGAATCCATTGGGAAACCCGGATCGACATAGCCGGAGCTGTCTACGGCAGACAGTCCCCGCGCCAATTCGTCTGCACCGACTGACAAGTCGTCGGGCCGAACGGTGCCGGCCACCACCCGGCTGGCCAACACGTCCAAGCCGGTGACCGCCCAGGCGGTGAATTCCCCACCCGAACGAGCCCGCAACCGGATAACCGCGGCAGCGTCGAGCCGCGCCGCCCGCTCGACGAAGGCGGCCAGATCCGCACGGTGAGCGGGGATGGATTCTGGACCCAGCCAGACGCCCCGCTCGGCTACCGGATCCACCGCTGTAAGTATTCCCGATAGCGTGGCGAAAGACGCACCAGCCGTTGCTCGTTGATGTCGAACGCGGCCAGCTGCGACTCGGCGATCACTGCCGGCTTCGATTCCGGGTCGGCGTTGACCGAACGCACTTCGTAACCGAGCGTGAAATCGACTGCCCGCAAACGTTGTACCCACATGGTGACCTGCAGTGGCGAATCGGTCAGCCGCAGCTGACCTTTGTATGTGACGCGCACGTCGGCGATCAGCAGGCCGACGGTCGTGATATCCGGACCGAAGGCCGGCGCAAGGAACGGCACGCGAGCCTCTTCGAGAATCGTGACCATGGTCGCGTGGTTGACATGCTGATACATGTCGATGTCCGACCACCGGACCGGGACGGGCGCGACGAATCCAATGCTCATCCTGCAGACCCTCGACCGGTGGTGCGCGTCATGCGGCGGATCTGCCGCGCCGCCACCGACAGGGTGGCCAAGTCCCGCTGACCGCTTTCGTGAATCTCGGTCAGCGTGCGCCGTGCGCGCTCCACCCGCGACGCGCTGATGTGTTCCCATTCGGCGATCTTCTCCTCGCCGCTTTCGTCCGGCTCACCGACGGCGAGCACGTCGAAACACAACGACCGCAATGACGAGTAGATGTCGTCGCGGATCGCCAAGCGCGCCAACGAGTGCCAGCGATCGCTGCGCGGCAGTTCGGACACAGCGGTCAACACACCGTCGGTCCCCAGACGATCCATCAACGCGAAGTAGGTATCGGCGACCTCGGCGGGGTCGCGCTCCTCGATATCGGCGATGTCGATGATGTCGAGCAGGCTGTAGCGGTACAAGCCAGTGGCCACCATGTAGGCGAGATCGTCGGATGCACCTTGCGCGACGAATTCGGCGGCTTCCTTCTCGACGATCGCCTTATCGTCACCGCGTAACCACTCCGACATACGCGGCGTCAATGCTGCCACTTTCTTGGCGAATCGGTTGATTTCGGCGCCTACGGCCAAAGGCTGCGGACGGTAGTTGAGCAACCAGCGGCCGGCACGGTCAATCAGCCGGCGGGTATCCAAGGTCATTCGATCGGACACCGCGATCGGCACCCCGGCCGCGCGAATACCGTGCCACAGTTGGCCCACCCCGAAGATGGCGTCGGTGGCCGCATAGGCGCGTACCGCATCCACCGGACTCACCCCAACATCCTCGGTAATCCGGTAGTCGTAGCTGATGCCGGCGGTGTCGACCAGATCATTGACCAGCATGGTGGTCACAATCTCCCGCTTCAGCTGATGCGAGCGGATCGCCGGTCCGAACCGGGTCCGCAGCGGCGACGGGAAATACCGCGGCAGCCTGCTGGCGAACACCGCTTGATCCGGCAGATCGGTATTCAGCAACTCGTCTTTGAGCGCCAGCTTGACGTGCGCCATCAACGTCGCGAGTTCCGGCGACGTGAGCCCAAGGCCGGCCTCGAGTCGACGCGCTATCTCCTTGTCGGAGGGCAGTGCCTCGAGTTCGCGGTTGAGCCGACGCTCGGACACGAGATATTTGATCTGATCCGCGTGCACCGGCAGCAGAACCGGGGCATTGGCGCGGCTGGTGCCGATCAGGTCGTTCTGATCAGCGTTGTCCGCGAGCACCAATTCGGCGACCTCGTCGGTCATTGACTCGAGCAGCGTGGCGCGTTCACCCGGATCGATCTTGCCCGCGGTTACCAGCGCATCGATCAGGATCTTGATGTTGACCTCGTGGTCGGAGCAGTCGACGCCGGCCGAGTTGTCCATCGCATCGGTGTTGATCCGCCCGCCGCACAGGTCGAACTCGATACGGCCGCGCGCCGTGACACCGAGGTTGCCGCCCTCACCGATAACCTTGGCGCGCAACTGATTTGCGTCGACCCGCACCAGGTCGTTGGCACGGTCGCCGACGTCCGCGTCGGATTCCGCTTCGGACTTGATATAGGTTCCGATACCGCCGTTGAACAACAGGTCCACCGGCGCACGCAGGATCGCGCGGATCAGACTGGGCGGCGCCATCTCGGTGACGTCGTCGCCGATTGCCAGCGCCGCGCGGACCTGGTCGCTCACCGGAATGGCTTTGTGCTCGCGGCTGTACACCCCGCCGCCCTCGCTGATCAACGACGTGTCGTAGTCGTCCCAGCTGGAGCGGGGCAGACCGAACATCCGCTGGCGTCCCTGCCACGAAGCGGCGGGATCTGGATCGGGGTCGAGGAAGATATGCCGGTGGTCGAAGGCGGCCAGCAGTCGAATGTGCTTGGACAGCAGCATGCCGTTGCCGAACACATCACCGCTCATGTCGCCGATGCCGACCACGGTGAAGTCCTCGGTTTGGGTGTCGACCCCCATCTCGCGGAAGTGCCGCTTGACCGCTTCCCAGGCACCTTTGGCGGTGATGCCCATTGCTTTGTGGTCGTAGCCGACCGATCCGCCGGACGCGAAGGCGTCGCCCAGCCAGAAGCCGTAGGACTTGGCGAGGTCGTTGGCGATATCGGAAAACGTTGCGGTGCCTTTGTCGGCGGCCACCACCAGGTAGGCGTCGTTGCTGTCGCGCCGCACGACTTCCGGTGGGGCGCTGACCTGTCCGGTGGTGTGATCGACGTTGTCGGTGACGTCGAGCAATCCGGAGATGAACAGCTTGTAGCAGGCCACGCCTTCGTTACGGGTGGCGTCGCGGTCGGTGGCGGCATCACCGGTGGGCAGCGGCGGCTGCTTGACGACGAATCCGCCCTTGGCGCCGACCGGCACGATGACCGCGTTCTTCACGGCCTGAGCCTTGACCAGGCCCAGAATCTCGGTGCGGAAGTCCTCTCGCCGATCCGACCACCGCAATCCGCCGCGCGCCACGTAGCCAAATCGCAGGTGCACGCCTTCGACACGAGGCGAGTACACGAAGATCTCGAACTTCGGTCGCGGCAGCGGAAGCTCTTCGATCAGCTGCGCATCCAACTTCAACGACAGCACGTTCTGGCTGCGGGCCGACCCCTCGTGAGTCACAAAATAATTGGTGCGCAATGTCGCCTGGATCAGGGAAGCGAATGCGCGCAGGACACGGTCGGTGTCCATGCTCACCAACGCGTCGATATCCGAGGCGACCGCGGCGGCGGCGGCTTGCGCGTCACGGCGTTTCGGCGAGCCCGAGGGATCAGGATCGAACAGCGCCTCGAACAAGGTGACCAATGACCGAGCGGTATGAGGGTTTTCGTTGACCACCGATTCGATGTGGGACTGACTGTACGGAAAACCGGCCTGTCGCAGGTATTTCGCGTAGGTGCGCAGCAGCACAACCTGCTGCCAGGTCAGGTCGGCGCGCATCACCAGCTCGTTGAACCGGTCGATCTCGACGCGGCCTTCCCAGATCGCGGTCACCGCGTCGGCGAAGCGCTTGGCGGTCGCCTCCCGCTCGGGACCCGGCTGCGCCAGCGGAATAGTGGGCTGCGGGGTGATCTTGAACTGGTAGATCCAGACTTGAAGTCCGTCGGGGCGGGTGACGCTGAACGGTCGCTCCTCGAGCACCACTACGCCCATCGATTGCAGCATCGGCAACAACTGACTCAGCGACGCCGTCCGACCACCCAAATACCAAGTCAGCCGTACGGTCTCGCCGTAGTCGTGGTCAGAGAGCACCAGCTTGACCGAGTCGTCAGTCAGCTCTTCGATAATGGCGATGTCGTTGATCGCATCCTTCGCGGTGACGACCTGTTTGTACGCCTCGGAGAACGCCCCCGCGTAGTGCTCGGCCGCGATCGGTTCAACTGAGGCGGCGGCCGCCTCGCCGATCAACCGGTCGGACCAGGTACGCGCGGCTTCGGTCAGCAGCGCCTGAATCCGCACCTGGTTGGTCTCGGAGGTATCGATATGCGTGGCACTGTCTTCACGCAACCGGACCATGAAATGCAGCAGCGCCCAGGGTGATTCAGTGACCCGAGCAGTGAATTCGAGGCTGGTGCCACCGAATTCCCGGACCAGGATGTCCTCGATCTGCAAGCGCACCGCCGTCGTGTAACGGTCGCGCGGCAGGTAGACCAAGCACGAGGCGAAGTACTCGAGGCGGTCAGCGCGCAAAAACAACAGTGCTCGGCGCCCCGATCCGAGATCGACCACGGCTTTCGCCATCGCCAGCAGTTGCTCGGCGCTACGCGCGAAAAGCTCCGAACGCGGCACGGTCTGGATAACGTCGAGCAGCAGCTGCCCGGGATGGGCAGGGTCGAGGTCGGCGAGGGTGAGCACCTCGCGGACCCTGCGCGAAATGATCGGGATCTCCAGGACGTCGGCGTTCATCGCTGCGACTGTGAAGAGCCCGATGAGGCGGTGCTCGAAGATGCTGCCGTCGGAGTCCTCGCGGACGGCGAAGACATACGGGTACGCGCCGAAGCGCAGGTAGCTGGCGACGTCTGTCTGCGCCAACGCCAACAGTTCGGTGTCCTCGGTCAGGCGCGGGCGGGAACTCTTGCGCCGGCGCAGCACACCGAGGCTGGTAGTCGCTGCGTCACCCGACACGCGTCCGTCGCGCACCGGGCAGCGTTGGTAGCCCAGCAGCGTGAAATGCCCATTGGCTAACCAGCGCAACAGCGTGGCGACGTCGCCGCCATTCGGCCCCGGGTAGTGACCGTTCGCGTTGGTCTCCACGTCGTCGGCCAGGTCGTTGAGGATGGCGATCATCGCCGTCGAGTCCGCTGCGACCCGGCGCAGGTCGGCGAGCACACCCGGCATCAAGCGTTCGGCTTCGTGTAAAGCGTTGCGGTCCACGGACGGCGAAAGCTGTACATGGATCCAGGTCTCGTCGATCCCGTCACCGTCGGCCGTCTCTGGCTCGACCCTGAGCAGTTCTCCGGCGTCGTCCCGGCGCACGTGGAAGACCGGGTTCATGATCGCCGCATAGGCCACCCCGAGGCGATGCAGCAGGACGGTGACCGAGTCGATCAGCATTGCGCCGTCGTCGGTGACCACTTGCAGCGCGGGGCCGAATCCTCCCGGGTCATCGGGTGGGTAGACGGCGACCCGGCTCTCCCCGGCCGGCCGATACAGACCCAGCCGGTAGTGCGCGCTCAACAACGCCGGTGTCAACGCTGGAGCGGAAATCGGCCCCGGCGCAGGCCCAGAGCCGGTTTCGGCCTCGTCGTCGTGCGGGCCTTGGTAGCTGTCGGCGTAAGCCGTCGAGACCCACTCGGGAATGTCGTGACTTTCGGTGAACTTCGTCCAGTCCACGGCACCTTGCAGGCCGGCGGACCCGGGATCAACCGTCATGCCGACCGCTCCTCAGCACGCATACCAACGCTGGCATGCCTGACACTAGTCGCGAGTGAGCCTTCGGTGAGTCACCCGGTGCGGACGCGCCGCGTCGGCGCCGAGCCGCTCGATCTTGTTCTCCTCATATGCTCCGAAGTTGCCTTCGAACCAGAACCACTTGGCCTCGTTGTCGTCGTCGCCCTCCCACGACAGGATGTGGGTGCAGGTCCGGTCGAGGAACCAGCGATCGTGGGAGATCACCACCGCGCAGCCGGGGAACTTCTCCAGCGCGTTTTCCAACGAGCCCAGCGTCTCGACGTCGAGGTCGTTGGTCGGCTCGTCTAGCAGGATCAAGTTCCCGCCTTCTTTGAGCGTGAGCGCCAGGTTGAGCCTGTTGCGTTCACCACCGGACAACACCCCGGCCGGCTTCTGCTGATCGGGACCTTTGAAGCCGAACGCCGAGACGTAGGCCCGCGACGGAATCTCGTTCTGCCCGACCTGGATGTAGTCCAACCCGTCGGAGACGACTTGCCACACGTTCTTTTTCGGGTCGATACCGGCTCGCGACTGGTCGACGTAGCTCAGCTTGACGGTCTCGCCGACCTTCACGATGCCGCTGTCAGGCTGTTCGAGCCCGACGATCGTCTTGAACAGCGTGGTTTTGCCGACGCCGTTGGGACCGATGACGCCGACGATGCCGTTGCGGGGCAGCGTGAACGACAGATCCTTGATCAGCGTGCGTCCCTCGAAGCCTTTGTCGAGGTGCTCAACCTCGACCACCAGGCTGCCCAGCCGCGGACCAGTCGGGATCTGGATCTCCTCGAAGTCCAGCTTGCGCGTCTTCTCCGCCTCGGCGGCCATCTCTTCGTAGCGCTGCAGGCGTGCCTTGCTCTTGGCTTGGCGGGCTTTGGCACCGGAGCGGACCCAGGCCAGCTCCTCGGTCAACCGCTTCTGCAACTTGACGTCCTTGCGCCCCTGCACCGAGATTCGCTCGGCCTTCTTTTCCAGATAGGTCGAGTAGTTGCCCTCGTAGGGGTAGGCGCGGCCGCGGTCGAGTTCGAGGATCCACTCCGCGACGTTGTTGAGGAAGTAGCGATCGTGGGTAACCGCCAGAACCGCCCCGGGATAAGCGGAGAGGTGCTGTTCGAGCCACTGCACGCTCTCGGCGTCCAGGTGGTTGGTCGGCTCGTCGAGCAGCAACAGGTCGGGTTTGGACAACAGCAGCTTGCACAACGCCACCCGGCGTCGCTCACCGCCGGACAGGTGCGTCACCGGCTCGTCCGGCGGTGGGCAGCGCAGCGCGTCCATGGCCTGCTCGAGTTGCGAGTCGAGGTCCCACGCATCGGCGTGGTCGAGCTCCTCTTGCAGTTGGCCCATCTCGTCCATCAGCTCGTCGGAATAGTCGGTGGCCATCAACTCGGCGACCTCGTTGAAGCGGTCGAGCTTGACCTTGATGTCGCCGAGCCCCTCCTCCACGTTGCCGCGCACCGTCTTCTCCTCGTTCAACGGGGGCTCCTGTTGCAGGATGCCGACGGTCGCACCGGTGGCCAGGAAGGCGTCGCCGTTGTTTGCTTTGTCCAGGCCCGCCATGATCCGCAAGACGCTCGACTTACCGGCCCCATTGGGTCCGACGACCCCGATCTTGGCGCCCGGGTAGAAGCTCAGCGTGACGTCGTCGAGGATGACTTTGTCGCCGTGCGCCTTGCGGACCTTCTTCATCGTGTAGATGAACTCAGCCATGCCGCGGTGTTGCCTTTCTGGTTTGCAAGAATGCTCGCGACCCATCCTAGGCACCGCCGCAGCAGCTCTTCTAAGCCGACAGCGGCAACCCCGCATCGGGCGCGGTCACGCTCTTGCCACTGTCGGCGTCTTTCGTGTTATCCGCACCAGTCGTATCCGTTGCTGACCCAGCATCCGGTGTCGTACCCGCGGCAGCGTCCGGTCCCGAACTCACCGTCTTTTCCACGCGCGCGATGCAGCGAGACAGGTCGGGGCCGACCGAGCTGGCACGCATCTCCAAGGTCGAACGCCGCACACCGTCGCGGTCCTCGTACTCGCTGGTGTGCACGTGTCCCACCACGACCACCGGCGAGCCCTTCCCCAGCGACGCGCCCACCCCGGACACCAGCCGCCCCCAGCAGTTGACGGTGACGAACAGCGAGTTGCCGGGCTCCCAGGTGCCGTCGGCTGCACGGCGACGGGAATTGCTCGCGACCCGGAACTTGACGACCTCCTGCTCCCCGACCGTGCGACGTATCGGGTCGTTGACGATGTTGCCGACCACGGTCAGCGGCGTTTCAAACATTGCTCATCCCTTTCATCGATGCGACGGCGCCTCGCCGCCGGTGATGACCGCTATTCACCTCGACGCAGCCGACAACCAACAGACCCGGCGCGGCGGGCTCGCCGGTTCTGGGGATGCACATGCAACTGTGGAGAAGCGCGATGGCGCTCGACGTTTGTCGCTTAGGCGGGCAACTCGGTACCCCCCTGACTAATGGAGAGACGCGCGTGGCGGACGTGGCCGCTGTGAATCACTGAGCTTCGAGACCCGATCTAGCGCTGGCGTTGCCCGGGACTGTCGCGGCGGGCCAGCTCGGCCAGCATCGCGTTGTAGGCCGCCAACTCGGCATCATCGTCGCGGTCCGCGGCGCGATCCAATCGCCTGGCGGTTCGCCGGTCGCCGCGCGACCATTGCACCAGCAACGCGATCATGACGACGATCAGTGGTATTTCCCCTGCCGCCCAGGCGATTCCACCGCCGAGCCGCTGATCACCCAGCAGGTCGGTGTGCCAGCTCAGATGCAGCGACCGGTAGAAGCTCTCACCGAGCACCGTCGGCATGCCCATCAGCACGACCCCGAAAAATGCGTGCAGGGGCAACGTCGCGAAGACCACCGCCACCTTGGCCAGCGGCGGTATCGGCCGCGGCGTCGGGTCGACACCGATCACCACCCAATAGAACAGGTAGCCGCTCACCAAAAAGTGCACGTTCATCACGACATGCCCCATGTGGCTACCAACCGCGGCGTCGAAAAGACCGCCCAGATAAAGCCCATAAAACCCGGCGACGAACAACGCCGTAGCGACCACCGGATTGGTCAACAGCCTCGACAGCCTGCTGTGCAGGGCGGCCAGCAGCCATTCCCGCATAGCCGGCGGGTCGCCGCGGCCGGCGGCCGGCAGCGCCCGCAGCGCCAGACCGACCGGCCCTCCCAACACCAGCAGGATTGGCACCAGCATCGACAGCAGCATGTGAGCGACCATGTGCATGCTGAACATCGCCGGCATGTACCGGCCCACACCCGATGACGTGACGAACAGCAGCGCCATACAGCCGAGCAGCCAGGCCGCCGTCCGGCCCGGTGGCCAGTTGTCGCCGCGACGCCGCAGCCGACGCACCCCGGCCAGGTACAGCGTCGCGAACACGATGGCCGCCGTCCCGAAGATCAGGTCGAAGCGCCAGTCGAAGAGCACCCGCGCCGGGGTGGGCGGCCCGGCGAAGTCGTAGCCGATTTTCACGTCGGGAATCGAGGGGACGCCGATCGGCAATGGTGGCGGAGGTGTGCGGCCAAGGCCGACGGCGATGCCGAACGTGAGGCCGAACACCAGCGCCTCGATCACCGCCAGCCGGACCAGGCTAGCTCGCGATCCCGGATCTTCTTGCAGTGCAACGACTCCCGTGCGCCGCTGCCGCCAGCCGGCGACGCCGAGCAGGCACAGCGCGACGAACTTGCCGACCACCAGGCGTCCGTAGTCGGTGGTGAGCAGGTCCGAGGGCAAGATTCGCACCAGGGCGTTGACGACGCCGCTGAGCGCCATCGCGCCGAAGCACCACAACGCGATCACCGAGAATCGCCGGGCGGCCAGGTCGGCGTGCGCCCCGCCGCGGACCACGTGCGTCAACAACGCCAGCAGTCCGCCGGCCCACAGGCTCGCTGCGACCAGATGGATCAGCAGGCTGTTAGTGGCCAGGTCATGTGAACCGCCTGCCGACGAGTGGCCGGTAAGCCCGAGCGGTATCAGGGTGGCCAACGACCCGACCAGCAGCAGCGGCGTCCACGACCAGCGCAACACCGGCAGACTGGCCAACATCACCGCCGCGGCCAGCAGCGCGGTCCACCGCCATGCCGTCGAGATGTTGATCAGGCTGGCCAGCGACCAGAGAATCGCCGGGTTCAGGTGAGCGGTAATCGGCTGACCGGAGACGTCGGAAATGGTCAGCGGCACCAGCAAGGCGGCGCACACCGCCCATGCCCCGGCCGCCACTGTCCCGATCCGCACCGCGCGGTAGCCGTCGACGTCGAGGACGCCGTTGTTCTGCGGCGGAACCAGAAATGCCGCCGACAGGAAGGCCCCGACGGCCACCACGGCGGCTACCTCACCGGCGGCCCGGACGAATGGCAGGCCAACCGTGGTCACCGGACCGGGATCGGGTAACCCGGTGGCGGTCAGCGCGGCTGACAGCGACAACGCACCAATGCCCGCGGCAGTGCAACCGGCCAGCGTCGCCACCCCGACGAGCAGCGGCCACACCACTGCGCGGCGCTGTGCGCCCGGAGCACCCGTCATAACCAAAGAGTATGGGCGCGCTATTGACGGTGCCCGCGCGCCTCGAACTCGCGGGCCACGAACCGGTTGCGCGCGATCTGCGCGACGTGGTCGAAATCTTGCAGAATGGACCGTAATTCGCGGCGAAACGCGACTCGGCGGTCGGCCAGATCCGGCGCGGGCTTGAGCAGATCCTGGTCGGCGACGACCTGGCGCGCGGTCGCGAACAACAACGTCGACACCGGCTCGCTGCTGCGCACCCGACCCTGCGCGACGTACTGGCGGCCGACACCGAGCGCCAGCTGGGTGAGCTCTTTCTCGCCGATCTCCGCCGGCGCGTCGCGTAAAACGTCGGCCACGATCTCGTAGGCCTCGAAGAACACCCTCAGCATCGCGTCCGACATCAGCGGTCGCTTCGCATACAGCATCGCGTCGATCTCGGCGGCGCCACCGGCGAGGTGAGCTTCCCAATCCTCGTGCAAGGCCATCTCGTCGGCGATGTTCTGGCGGAACGCGGCTGAATGGGCGAAGTAGAAGTCGAATTTCAGCAGATCCCGCAACCGCATGGCCTGCTTCCAAAACGCCTCCAGCCGATCGCCATCGGCCCGGCCGGCGTGCGCCAGCGCCAACTCCACAATCACGGTTTCCAAAAAGGCGTGTATCACCGAGTTGCGGTAGAACGCTGCGGCATGCTCGTCCTCCGGGGCGATGCGCCACACGGGTTCTCGGCCACTATCGACACGGGTCACCGGATGTCCGTTGGACAGCGCGTCGACAGCGGAGCGGACGCCCTCCGGTGTGCGCAGCCGCAGCGCACTGGTGGACATCGGAGTTTGTTTACGTTCGAGGTAGTCCAGTGAATCCTGCAGCGTGTGGTGCAGCTGGGTGAGCGTCAACGCCAACCCGTGAGTGGTCAACAGCAGCGCCGATACCAGGCCGGTAGCATTCACCGGCGTCGCTTGCAGAATGCGCCACGCGACCTCGAACGACATCTTCTGCAGTGCAAGTCTTTTAGCGGCTTCATCGGACGCTGCGGGGCCGTGCGAGGGGCCGAGGTACTCCCGCATCGAGACCGCCTCGGGGAAGCGTACGTATATCTTGCCGTAGTTGCGTTCACCCTGCGCTTTGATGAAGTTGTACAGCCAGCCGAATCCTTCCGCTCGCTTCTCCCCGCCGCGGGCATACGCGGCATACTCCGCGGTTTCGTGCAACTGGTCGAAGCTGATCGAAACACCTTGCAGCAGAATGTCGTCGCTGCGACCGTCCAAATAGGCGTCGGCCACGTAGCTCATCAGTCCAAGCTTTGGCGGCAGCATCTTCCCGGTGCGCGAGCGGGTGCCCTCGATGGACCAGCTCAGGTTGAAGCGCTTCTGCACCACGTAGCCCACGTACTCCCGAAGGACATACTTGTACAGCGCGTTCTCGCCGATATTGCGCCGGATGAAGATGACGCCGGAGCGGCGCATCAGCGGACCCATCACCCCGAATGCCAAGTTGATGCCGGCGAACACATGCACTGGCGGGAGCCGATTCTCCTGCATCGCCACCGGCATCACCGCACCGTCGATGTAGGACCGGTGCGAGAACAGCAGCACCGCCGGATGAGTTTCCAGCGCGGTGCGCATCGCCGCCACCTGGTACCCGTCGTAGTCGATTTCCCGGTCGAATCCCCGGCTGAGCATCCTGCCCAGGACGGAGACGAGGTCGACGGACACTCGGCTCCACCCGGTGGCGAGCTCGTCGAGCATCTTTGCGGCTTCCTCAACAGTGGCGCCCGGGATCTTTTCCAAGCCGGCGCGAAACCGCGTGGACGACAAGATTTCCGGCGGTATCAATCGCGGAGACTTGTACTGCGGTCCGAGGATTCGGTATTCGGCACGTTCCAACGCCAGCAGGGCCCGGCGTGTGACGAAATGGGCGAAGTCACGCGCGTTGTCGCCGACGGTAGTGTCTCGCCACTGCTGACGAAGTTCGGACACCTTGGATGATTCGCCGGCCACCA
>Ga0224555_1003357_pt1 | contig 16513 bp, 9 predicted proteins | sample 714S23034metaG_FD_180687 | JGI IMG/M metagenome (GOLD analysis project Ga0224555, IMG submission 180687) | Peat soil microbial communities from Stordalen Mire, Sweden - 717 S2 30-34 | ecosystem: Environmental > Terrestrial > Soil > Wetlands > Peat | place: Sweden: Norrbotten County, Stordalen...
CAGACTTGGATTCTGGTATGGTGCAGTCGACTGTCCAAAGGACGGTATGACAAATGACGCCAGCAAGGCAACAAGCAAACGGCGTTGTTTCAAAATTGAATCTCCTGCACGACAGGCTGGGAATCGACTTAGTTCGGGCAGAGGCGACCCTCAGCGCGCCGCCGAAACGCGGCGAGATCGTTGCGCCCTCCACAAAACTGGAATTATATAACAGTAATCGTTTACTCTATTGAATGAAGCTTGCGAAATGGAATTTCATAACGCCGATCCAATGAAACAGCCGTTCCCGCCACATCGACTCCCTTTTACGCAAGGATCTCTAAACCGGGTGAACGTTCCCACCACGAAATTCGTCGAGGATATGAGCACGTGAAACAGACAGAAATCCGGAAATGTCTCTTTTTTGTTTTGTCAATTGCGGTTCTCATTGGAGCGCCTGCGCCCATCAGGGCTGCAGTCTCCGATTACAAATTACAGGCGGACGGAGCCCAGCTCAGCGTGGATGGCGGCACGCTTCGCATTCAGTTCTGGTCGCCGGAGATCGTCCGCGTCACCTACGCGCCCGGGGTGGAACTGCCGGAGCTCAAGAGCCTCTCTGTGGTCGCGACTCCGGAGAGCGTTCGCTTGACCCAGCGGGAGAGCGGCGAGGCCTTCACCCTGGCGTCGCAGAAGATCAAGGTCAGGATCGACAGGCAGAGCGGTGCCGTCACCTTCCTGGATGCCGCCAACCACGTGTTGCTGCAGGAAGCAGCCCAGGGCCGGCAGATTGAGCCCGCGACCGTGGCGGGCGCCTCCGTCACCTCTGCGACTCAGTCGTTTGATCTGGCGCCGGATGAGGGTATCTACGGCCTCGGTCAGCATCAGCAGGGCGCTTGGAACTACGACGCCAGTGGCAGCTTCAAGGTCAGGCTTGCGCAGTCCAACACGGAGGTCGGTATTCCCGTGATGACTTCCAGCAAGGGCTACGTGCTGCTGTGGGACAATCCCGCGGTGACCACGATCTCATCCGATCCCGCCGGCGATGCGAGTTCCGGTCCGCGGGTTCTTCACTGGTCCTCCGAATATGGCAAGGCGATCGATTACTACTTCTGCTACGGCGACGGGACGATTGCCACGGCGATGACAGCTTACCGGCATCTGACCGGCGAGGCTCCCCTGATGCCCAGGTGGGAGTTCGGTTTCTGGCAGTCCAAGGAGCGCTATGCCTCGCAGGAGGAGCTGCTGGGCGTGGCCACGAAGCTGCGCGACCTGAAGGTTCCCATCGATGGCATCATTCAGGACTGGCAGTACTGGCCGGCTGGAAGCAATACGTGGGGATCGCACCAGTTTGACCCGCAGCGCTACCCCGATCCGGTCGCCATGTTCAGCCAGTTGCATGACATGCACTACCACACGCTGATCTCGGTGTGGGCGAAGTTCGACCTTGGCAGCAAGAACAGTGACGAACTCAATGCCGCCGGAGGCATGTTCCCCGAAGTCACTACGTACGCTTTCCCCCCCGGCCAGGGCCAATGGTATGACCCCTTCAGCGTTGCGGGCCGCGAGATCTACTGGAAGCAGCTGCGCGATCAGCTTTTCTCAAAGGGGGTGGACGGCTGGTGGCTGGATGCGCCTGAGCCGGAGATTGGCGGTATGGCTTTCCGTAGCTATAAGACTCCGTTAGGACCAGGTTACGAGGTCTACAACGCCTATCCCCTGATGCATTCAAGCGGCATCTACCAGGGGCAGCGTGCCACCACGGACAAGAAGCGCGTCGTCATCCTCACCCGTTCGGCCTATGCGGGCCAGCAGCGCAACAGCGCGATCACCTGGTCGGGCGATATTCAGGCGACCTGGCAGGTTCTTCGCAATCAGATTCCCGCTGGACTGAACTTCTCGCTGTCCGGCATTCCGTACTGGAACACCGATACCGGCGGCTTCTTCGGCAACCGCACGGCGGGCAATGGCGATCCGACCAATCCCCAGTATCAGGAGCTCTTCTCGCGCTGGTTCCAGTTCAGCTCCTTCTGCCCCATGTTCCGTGTGCATGGTTCCTATGGGCTGAATCCGGGCAAGGAGTTCTGGCGGTTCGATGCGGGAACTCAGGATGTCCTTCGAACCTACCTGAATCTTCGCTACCGCCTTCTGCCTTACACCTACTCGGTAGCATGGCAGGTCACCTCCGGCGGCAGCACCTTCATGCAGCCGCTGGTCATGGACTTTCCGAAAGACCCGAAGGTGGTGGACATCGGCAACCAGTATCTCTTCGGACCCGCGATCATGGTCACTCCGGTGACCACCGCCGGCGCGACAGAACAGGCTGTCTACCTGCCGGCGGCCGGCGCGCCCTGGTATAACTTCTGGACCGGCGAGACATCTGCTTCCGGCAAGAGCATCGAGGCCTCGGCCCCGGTCACAACGTTGCCGCTGTTTGTGCGGCCGGGCGCAATCATTCCCATGGGGCCGTTTCTCCAGTACTCGAACGAGAAGCCGACCGATCCAATCGAGCTGCGCGTCTACCGCGGAGCGGACGGACGCTTCACCCTCTACGAAGACGAAGGCGACACCTACGACTATGAAAAGGGGCAATACGCCACCATTCCGATCATCTGGCACCAGTCCACGCATACGCTCGAAATCGGAGCCCGTGCCGGCAGTTTCACCGGGATGGTGAAGGAACGCACCTTCAACGTCGTCTTGGTTTCCAAAGACCACGGCGCCGGGGTGGCTCTTGCGACCACATACGACTCCGTCGTCCACTACAACGGCAAAGCATTGCATATCACACTTCACTGAAGATAAACCTTTTCAAATCCTGCTCCAGGAGATTGCAACCTATGAAACGAATCGTCCTTTGCACCTTCCTAACGGCCGCCCTTGTGGCCAGCCCGTGCTTCGCGAAAGCGAAGAACTCTTCAACCGATGCTCCGGCCAGGCAAGAGTTAGTGCCGGCGCCGCTCCGGTCTACGTCGGCGGCGTCGATACCGGCGCATCCTTCGCCCTATAACTTCCCGGGTGTTGCATACCCGCAAATCGAAGAGGATTCCCGCGTCACCTTTCAGTTCAAGGCGCTAAATGCGCAGAAGGTTCAGGTCTCGATCGCGAATGTTCCCTACGACATGGTAAAGGGCGAAAACGGGGTGTGGACCTACACCAGCGAGCCGCAGGCCCCCGGCTATCACAACTACTGGATGATTGTGGATGGCGCGATTGTGCTGGACCCCGCAACCAATGCCTTCATCGGCTACGGCCACATGTGCAACGGCTTTGAAGTCCCGGAGCCGGGTGTCAGCTTTTACGACCTGAAGGACGTGCCGCACGGCAATATCCTAATTAAGAACTACTTTTCGAAGACCTCCAATTCCTGGAGGCACATCTTCGTCTACACGCCGCCGGGATATGACAAGGGCACGGCGCGCTACCCGGTGCTGTACCTGCAGCACGGCGGAGGCGAAGACGAGCGCGTCTGGACTGAAATGGGCCGGAGCAACCTGATCCTCGACAACCTGCTTGCCGATGGCAAGGTGAAGCCGATGATCGTGGTGATGGAAACCAGTACCGTGGGAGGCATGGCGCTACCCGGACCGGGCGGCGGTCGTGGTCCTGGTGCTGGCCCTGGTGCAGGCGGTCCCGGCGCTGCGGGACCTGGTGGTCCTGGTGCTGGTGGTCCTGGTGCTGGCGGTCCTGGCGCTGGCGGTCCTGGCGCTGGCGGTCCTGGCGCTGGCGGTCCGGGTGCTGGCGGTCCGAGTGCTCGTCCTGCGGGTGCTCCGCGCGGCGGCGGATTTGGAATGGCGGCTGGAGGCGGCGCGTACGGGAAGCTCATGATCAACGATCTGATCCCGTGGGTCGACGCGAACTTCCGCACCATTGCCGACAAAGATCACCGGGCGATGGCAGGTCTTTCGATGGGCGGCATGATGACCGCAGCGGTCACCTTCCCCAACCTCGACACGTTCTCCTACATTGGCTTGCTGAGCGGCGGTACCGCTGCCGGATTTGGCGGCGGAGGCCCGGGAAGTCCGATTGCGGTGAACGCTCCGCCGGCCCAGCCGGTGGCGCTCGATCTGAAAACCATCTACAGCGGAGCCATGGCCGATCCGGCGAAGTTCAACAAGGAAGTGAAGGTCTTCTTCTTCAGTTGCGGCACGGAACCACCGCTCGAGAATCCTGAAGCTCTCAAGAAGCACCAGGAGCAGCTGATTACCGCCGGCATCACGAACAGCTATCTCTACATCTCGCCCGGAACGTCGCACGAGTGGCAGACATGGCGGCGAAGCCTGTACGTCTTCGCTCCTCTCCTGTTCCGCTAAGAGACTCCCACCTGCCTCCTCCGCCTGTTGCTCCGGTTACTTGGTGCAGCAGGCGAGGAGCAGCGCAAAGTTCCAAGCTCGCTTCAGGAGGAATGTTCGCATGTCCAACGACCCGATCAGGCACGTAACCATTGCCCTCTTTGCCCTCGGTATCGGGGCCTTCGCTCAAACCGCTGCACCCAGGGCCGCAAGCGCAGCAGCCGACAAGGCGGTTGCCGAAAAGGCCCTGCAGATCGTGTCCGACATTCATGGCTCCTGGACACAGATGCCGGGCAATATTTCGACGGCCAGGATGACGGGCGGGGCGCTGATCGGCAATGGCAGCGTGGGTGTTGCGATCGGCGGAACCGCGGACCAGCAGGAGTACTACGTGGGGCGGGAGGATTTCTGGAGCGTGCAGCGGGGCAAGATCATGCCCGTGGGCCGGCTGCAACTGAGCATTCCAGCGTTGCAGAATGCAACCGCGCAATTGCAGGAGAATATCGGTCCGGCGGATGTGACGGCGAGCTTTGCGGCGGGCGCCTCGCAGCTGAAGTCGCATTCGTGGGTCGATTCCGCCAAGAACTTCTTCTTCGTAGAGATGGAGAATCCAGGCACGACTCCGCTGGCGGTGAGCGTGCAAATGCTGGACGGCTTTGGCCAGGATGACCGGCAGACGCTGGGCGGGGAAACGGGACAGGTTTACTGGCGCAGGGTCTCACCCGAGGTGGTCCATGCGACGATTGGCGGGCCGAACGATGGGACGGGTGCGGCCCTGGACGCCAGCGTACGGTCGCTCCAGATCTTTGGCGACTCGCAGACGCGAGTGCCGACCGCAAGCGAGAAGCCGGTCTACGCGTGGGAGTCGCCGGGTGGCCTGTGGAATGGCAGCGCAGCGAAATCGGCGCAGCCGTTCTCCTGCGGCAATATCATCCTGCCGGAGCGGAAGTTTACCGTGCGCGCCTCCATCCATGCGGACCATGCGAATGCGGAAGGCGTCCTCTTCTCCTCGATCAGCCAACGCTGGCAGATGCAGCAGCAGGACCCGACCGATCCGCTGGGCAATGTTCGCGGGCACGATGTGGGCAGGCCGCAGGGAGCCGAGGCCGGGCTGCTGATTTACCTATCGCAGGGCCGGTTAGCGGCGAATCTGAATGGGACGGTGGTCACGGCCAGCGATGCGATCCCGCTGCAGCAATGGACAGATGTTGCCGTAACCTATGACGGCACGAAGATGATGCTGCTGGTGAACGGCCGGCCGGTGGCAGAGACGAGCAACTTTCCGACGGCGGCCCAGGTGATGGGGCCGGAGTGGAAGTGGGCGGCGACGCATCCGGGCGATACGCAGGTTCCATTTGATGGAGTCGCGCCGGAGGGAATTCTGGCGGCGCGCATCATCGGGGCGCAGGTTTCGACAGAGAATGGAAAGCTGCGCTTCCAGATCCCCGCGGGAGGCAAGGTGATTGTTGCGGTTGCGGCGACGGATGACCGCGATGCCGCAGGGTACTTCCAGTCCGCCATCTCGGAGCTGCAACGAGCGAGTGCGGAGACCGTCGCTGGGGCGTGGTCGCGGCATGTGGCGTGGTGGCGGAGTTTCTGGTCCAGATCGTTTGTCGAGATACCGGACAAGACGGTCCAATCATGGTGGTACGGATCACTGTATGTGCTGGCGTCCTGCAGCAGGCAGGGCAACGTTGCGCCGGGGCTGTGGGGCAACTGGATCACCTCGACGAACGTCGGATGGCAGGGCGATTACACGCTGGACTACAACTACCAGGCGCCATTCTGGGCGGCATTTCCCACCAATCATGTCGATCTGTCCGATCCGTATGATGCGCCGATTCTGGCATGGATAGAGCGCGGCCGGGGGCTGGCCAAAGAGCTGCACGCGCATGGACTGGTGTATTACACGCATCTGGCGCCATCCCCCGGCTGGAGCGCGGATAACTTCAAAGCGCTGGACCAGAAGAGTAATGCTCTCTTTGTTGCGGTGAACTGCATCCAGCGTTGGCGCTATACCCGCGATGCCGCCTACGCGCGGAAGATGTGGCCCTTCCTTACGGGAGTCGCGGACTTCTGGGACCACGATTTGAAGCTGGTGAATGGGCGGTACGAGGATCAGAACGACGCAGAGGATGAGCATCTGTGGGGACCGTGGGACGATATGAATCCGGCCACGGTGATCGGGTTCCTGAATATGCTGTATCCGGCGCTGATCGACATGAGCGAGCAACTGAACATGGGCCAGGAGATGCGCGCAACCTGGCAGGACAGGCTGGCGCATTTGAGCCCGCTGCCGCTGGCGCCGGCGGCCAGCGTTGCGGCTATCCGGGATGCGGTGGGCAAACCGATTCCCGCCGACAAGATGGTGATCCTGGAGAGCGAGCACGGGATGCAGTGGGTGAATATCAATCGAGGCGATCGCTTTTCAGACAATCCCGCAGTTTCCATCCAGGGTTCGTCGGCGGGCATGAATTCGCTGCAGGTGGTGTTTCCGGCCTGGAATGTCGGGATCGAAAGCAGCGCAGAGTTGCGGCAGGCCGCCGTGAATACTGTGGACTACACGCGTCTGTGGTACGACTCCAACAACACCTCCAACTTCTATCCGGCGGCGGCCAACGCGGGGTATGACCCGGATTCGATCCTGCAGCACTTGAACCTGCTGGTCACGCACATCGGCTATCCGAATTTTGCGTATAAGTTCGGCGCGGGTGGAGTGGAAAACGAAGCGACCGTGCCCACAACGATTGCGGCCATGCTGTTGCAGAGCTACCAGAAGAATATCCACGTCTTTGCGAACTGGCCGGCAAACCAGGATGCCTCCTTCGGCGACCTGCTGGCGGTAGGGGATTTTCTGGTTTCCAGCAGCATGTCCGATGGCAAGGTGGGCGATGTGGAGATCACCAGCCAGCGCGGCGGACCCTGCAATCTGGCGAATCCGTGGGGCGCCGACCAGGCGGTGCAGGTGCAGATCGCGGGCGGCGCAAGCAAGGTGCTGCACGGAGCTGTAATCACGGTGGCAACGCGCGCCGGTGAGAAGCTGGTGTTCACTCCTTCCACGGAATAGCACGCCGAACGCGGGTCGAGAGTAGCCGGCAGCGACGCCCTCGACACCGCGGCGACATGGGGATCATACGGTCACGCGGGCGAAACCGCCGCGCGTTCATTGTCCTGGATCAACGCCGGCGGCCGCCGTCCGGATGGAATAGAGCGATCCGCGCGCGCCGATGTAGAGCGTGCGATGGTCGCTACCGCCAAAGGCGAGGCTGCTGGGACGCTCGGGCAGCTCGACCATGCCAATCTGTTTGCCGGCGGAGTTGTAGACGTAGAGCTGGCCCTCCGCGAGATATACATTGCCGGCCACATCCGTCACCATGCTGGAGCCGCCGCGGGAGACAAATGGCGTTACGCCGAGGCCTTTGAGTCCGGTCAGGGTGATGCGGTAGGTCGCGTTGTCTTCCTCGCTGGCCGCCAGACGCTCTCCGCCGAGGTGGATCACATCCCACTGTGAGGTTTGCAGCATTGGCTGCCAGGTGCCGCCGGCCATGACGGCGGTCTTCGTGCCGGGCGCGTAGAAGAAGTCGCGTGGCTCGTCCGTCACATCCGCAACAATGGCCATGTTGCTGCGCGGAGCATACACGACGCCCCGACGATCCCATCCATCACCGGCGCAGGACGCAGTGGAATTAGCTCAGGATGATCTTGCGAGCTTCTCCTTCGGGATCGTCAACCATGCGACATTGGTTATCCCAGACCATCGTCTTGTTGGTTTCAGGATCGGTTGGCGCCCATGTCACGCCCGGAATGCTCGGCTTTCCGGTTGCGGCAAAGGCCGCCCATGCGGAAGCCATCTTCTTCGCCAGCACCTGGGCCTCGAGTGTGTTGCCGGTTCCCTGCTCGCAGCGCTTGGCATTGTCGAAGCAGAATTGAAGTTCGGCCGTATGCCACGCGCCGGGCAGGCCGTCGAGGATGGGGGTCTGCCAGGTGAAGTAATACGCATAGGCGGGTGCGGCCTTGAGCTCGTGCTTCATCTTGGCCATCTTTACAACATTATTACGCATGGAGAGGCCGTTCAGCCCGCCGGCGCCGCCGCACATGTAGGACAAAGTCTGGATCTTTTTGTTCGGATATGACTTCTTCAGCGTGGCGATGATGGCAGTTGCCTTCTCGTCGCCATAGGGCCTCGCCAGGTTTGCATGCCACTCTTCTTCCGTAGGGTGGGAGGCCATGCGATTGCCTTCTTCGGAGACCGAGCCGACCAGCATGGGCACATCTTTGGAGATCTCCGGAGCAGCGTCGAAGAAGGAGCGCATATTGATCACCTTGCCATCGACGGACGGTCCCCAACCCGCGCGCGGCGTACCGGGCGCTCCCGGTCCCGGTGCCCCAGGCCCCCGCGGATTAACTTTGGCAACGGCTGCGTTGCCAGCGGCATTGAGCTTGGCCCACTCCATCTTCTGTAGAGACCCAATGTCGTTCGGCGCGAGTCCGAGATCCTTCATCAGTTGCCGGGAAACTTCCTTTTGCTGTTCTTTGGTGGGAATGTTGCCGCCGCCGCCCGATTGGGCCGAGGCGCGATGGATAAGGCCGACAGCCGAGGGCATGCCCATCAGCGTCGTCACTTTGGATCCGCCGCCGGATTGGCCGTAGATCATTACCCGATCGGGATCGCCGCCGAAGTTCTCGATATTATCGTGAACCCAGCGAAGCGCCGCCACCAGATCCGTCATGCCAACGTTGACGGAGTCTTCATAGGCAGAGCCGCCGATCTCGGAGACATCGAGGAAACCGAGGATATTGAGGCGGTGATTGACCGAGATCTGCACGACATCATGGTGCCGCGCCATCTGTGCGCCCTCGTGCGAGGGCAGCTCGTATGAGGAACCGAAGGTGAACCCGCCGCCGTGAATGTAAAACATCACGGGACGCTTGCCGGTCAGGCTCGGTGTCCAGATGTTTAACTTGAGCATGTCCTCACTCTGCCAGCCGTCGTCCCAATCCTGGATGAAGGTCTGCTCAGAGCCCGTCCAGGTGTGCAGGTTTTGCGGGCAGTTCGCCCCATACACGAGCGCTGGGAACTCGTCCGTCCACGGTTTGAGCGGCTGGGCCGGCAGCCATCGGTTCTCGCCCGCCGTGGTCTGGCCGTAGGGAACGCCCTTGAACGTGAAAACACCGCCATCGAGGAATCCGCGCACTTTGCCGTATTGCGTGTTGGCAATCGCCGAGCGAGGGGTCGAGCAGTTGCCGGGTTCCTGGTGCACCCCTGTCTTGATGCTGTCGGAAGCGAGTGCGGACCTACCCGTCGCAAGGCCAACGCCTGCGGTTGCCGAAAGAAACAGCGCCTCGCGGCGGTTCAAGAGTTTTCCACTTCGATCATTGAATTTCATTTGCTTCTCCATGAGTACATCAATTGTCTTTGTCCTGCGGAACTTAGTACGGCCGTGCGGATTCTGTCTCCAGCTTCCAGTGGTCCGTGCGGAAGGGTCCGGCAGGCAGTCCGGCCCCGTTGAACAACGTTGCCTCCGGGTTCGACTGCCAGGCGTAGCGCACTTCTTTGGGGTTCGGAACGTCGGGTGAGGAGACAATGACGGTATCGCCTTCGATCCGGGCAGTCGCCCATACGAACTTCTGGTCGTCGCCGGCGATGGAGAACTCGCCCAGCTTGTCGCCGCCCTTCGTGACGAGGCCGCCGTCAGCGTGGGCAAACTTCAGCCGGATCTCTCCCTTGCGCCGCTCCACTTTGGCCAGGGTCGGTCCCTGGAAGACGATCTTCTTGTCACCGTAGTAGTTGGCCAGAGCGCAGCGCGCAACCCGGTCGCCCGCCGGCTCCTTGTTGGTGGGATGGATGGTGTTGGGGTCGCCGGTATCGATGGTGACCGCGAGGCAGGTGTTGGGTACGGTCTCCGCGACTACGGCCTGTGATTCGCGCGTGTCGGACCAGTCGTCGTCGGTCGGCGTCGCGCTGCGCGGCTGGTAGGCCGGCAGTTGCACGATGTAGAAGGGGAGGTTGCTCTGCTGGAAGAGATTGCGCCAGTCGCCGATCATGGCCGTCAGCACCTTGCGGTACTGGTAGCCGCGATCGGAGTTCTGTTCGCCCTGGTACCAGAGCGCGCCGGTGATCGACAGGGGCGCCAGCGGCGCCAGCATTCCGTTGTAGAGCACGCCGGGCATCACCGGCCAGTTTTCATAACGGATCGGCAGCGCCTGAGGCGGCCTCGCGTCCACGGCAATCTTGGCCTTCCAGCTTCCCGCCAGCGGGATGGTCTTGTCGCCGATGGTCATGCGCAGGTCCTCCGGCTTGCTCATGAAGCCGCCGTTGGGCAGCGTTTTCAGCACGCGGATGGTGATGACGTTCTTGCCCGGCTTCAACATTCCGGGACGGATGAAGTACTGTCGTGGGTTCTCCACCCACGAGCTGCCGCCGATCTCCTGCCCGTTGATGTAAACCGTGTCCATCTTCTCGATGATGCCGAGCAGGACCATGTTGCGGCCTGTCGGCACCGGGTCGGGAACGTCGAACTCTTTGCGGAAGTAGACCAGCGCGGGGGTATCCGGCACGCCGAGCTCCGCGAAGCCGCCAGGAATTGTGACCTGTTTCCAGCTGGAGTCGTCATAGTTCGGCGCGGCCCAGTGCTCCTTCATGCCAATGTCGTAATCGTCATACCAGTGCATGACGAAGTTGCCGTATTCGGGGCCCGTGTCCTTCGCTGCGATGCGCTCCGTCTCCGCGATGGGAACGTCGAAGTCGTGCAGCGGCCGGAGGGCGGCGATGCTGGTCCAGGACTCAGCCGGAGTGCCGCCGACGGCGTCGACGATCAGACCGATGGGAATGTGCGTCTCCTGCTGCACGCGGCGGGCGAAGTAGAACGCCACCGCGGAGACGCGGCCCGCGGTTTCCGGCGTCACCACGTTCCAGGAGCCGAAGACGGTGTTCACCGGGTGATAGGCCGAGCGCTGGCCCACCGTGAAGAAGCGGATCTGCGGGAGGTCCGCGGCCTTTGCGTCCTCCGCTCCGGTCTGGGCCTGGCGGAGAGCAAACTGCATGTTGGATTGGCCGCCGCACAGCCAGATATCGCCCACCAGCACGTTGTGCAACTCCACGGTCTGGTCGCCGGTGATGGTCATCGTGTACGGGCCGCCCGCAGCCGGAGGATCGATCTTCGCCTGCCAGCGGCGGTCGACGCCCGCCACCGCGGTTGCGGTGTGCCCGGCGATCTCCACCTTCACATGGTCGCCCGGATCGGACCATCCCCAGATCGCGCCTGGCTTGTTGCGCTGCAAAACCATGTTGTCGCCGAAGATGGTGCTGACAAACGGCGGCGGCCCTGCCTGCTGAGCCGCGCCCGGAGGCCGCTGCGCTGCCGCGACAACGCTGATTGCCTGAAGCGCCCCGGTGAGTGTTACCAGGACCAAGAATCCCCTGAGTTTCATCGGTACCAACTTCCTTTCTTCGTTTGCTGCCATCCACTTTTTTCAGGCGACCCTGGAACCGGGAATTCCGGCGCTCCATTGGCTCGCCAATCATTGCGTGAAGCTAGACTGCTGTCTTCCTCAACTACGGGACTTTCGCGTTGCCCAACAGATACTGCGTAGAGGCTTCAATCCCGGCCCACTTGCCAGCAGCGTATGGCCGACTCCGGTCGTTCCATGCTTGGCACTCAATCAGCGAGCGAGAATTGATACAGGTTGATGGTGAGGGGGGCGACGGTAAGCGTCTTCGCTGCCGCCACGGAACTCTGCTTGATGTCCACTTGCGGTGGCTGGCCCACGTGGTTGGAAGCGTCCGGGCCGGGGCCTGTCATCACCCACAGCGTGGCAGAGCCGGTGGGATGCATGCCTGCGACGTTCAGGTCAAAGGTCTGCTGCGAGTCGGTCGCGTTCACCACGGAAAGGAGGAGCGATTTCCGGTCCGGGCTAAGCGCGGCCACCATGTCCAGCGGAGAGGTGGGACTGCCGGAATTGACACTGGGCTGATCTCCGCCGGGGAACTGGATGGGCGGTTGCGGCGAGTTTCCGGAGAGTGCAATGGGGATCGCGCCGACGAAGTGGTTGCTGTAGAGCTTGAAGACTAACCCCGTGGTGCTGAAGGTCGATCCGGTGCGGGTGATGTCCAGCATGGCGGCGCCGGTAGTGTGCGCGGCCATGGTGAGGAAGTCGGTGTGGCGCAGCATCTCATTGAAAATCATGCCGTATTCCAGCGCACCCCCAAGGCTGGCGCCGCGGCCGGGGCCGCCGCCCGAGAAGGCATACTCATCAATGGACAGGAAGATGTGCTTATCGAGCATCGCCGGGAAGCGCTGCTGGTAGCCCTCCCACTCCAGCGCTTTATTCAGGACTACATTGCCGGCCGAGCGCGCCGACTCCAGCAGCGTCTGGTCGGCTTTGACGTACGCGTCGTCGTCGCTGGCATCGGGAGCTAGCGTCTGGAGTTTTGCCGTATCGAACCGGCGGCCGGGGTGGGAGTACCAGTGCTCGGCGATGCCGTCGAAGTTGCCCCATGTCTTCGAGAGGAAGTTGCCGGTCCAGTCCACGGGCGATCCATAGAGCGGCTGCAGATTCCCCACGTCCTTGCGGTCGTCGCCGTGCAGCGCATCGTTCTGCAGCATGCGGCCGGATGCGATGAGAACGATGGACGGATCTACCTCGCGCATGGCCTTGGCGAACTCGTTGTGCTTCATCATGTAGTACTTGGTATCCGTGCGCCCGATCTGCCAGGAGCCCCAGGGCTCGTTGCCGATGTTCCAGAACCTGATGTGGTAGGGCTCAGGGTGTCCATTCTTCGCGCGCAGCGCACCCATGGGCGTGCTGGCGGAGCCGTTCATGTACTCGACCTGTTCGGCGGCGGAGTGCGAGTCGCCCAGCCCGGCGTTCACGCTGATGTATGCCTCCACGCCGATGAGCCGACAGAAGTTCATGAACTCGTCCATGCCCAGGTCGTTGGGCTGCATGGCGCCCCAGGCGTTGTCCCAGTCCGGCGGACGCTTATCCGGGTCGCCGATGGTGTGGTACCAGATGAGGTTGGAGGTGTAGTTGCCGCCGTAGCGCCAGAAGCCCATGTTGATCTGGCGGAAGAGGGCGATGACGTCGGGCCGGAAGCCGTCGATGTTGTCGACCGGCATCACCGAGACCGCGCCGATGTGGAAGTCGCCCGAACCGGTGCCGGTGATCTCCAGAGCGGCATCCGCCGTATCGGCGGGGGCGGAGAAGTTCAGCGGGAAGATTTTATAGGCTTCGCTGACCGGCACCTTGATGACCTGGCGGTCGGCGTCGCCCGGGCCCCACACGAGCGCAACCGTGACATGCGCTCCGGCGGCGCCGCGCAGAACAACGCGGCCGGTGTATTTCTTGCCGTTCACCAGTTGGAGGCCGGCCTGGCGTATGCCGTGAGGCGTTGAAGCATCGAGTGCGATGCGCGGGCTCTGATCGCCGACGAAGGGCTGCTGTTTGTCCATCGTGACAGCGTCATCGGGCCCCACCGGCCGCCAGCGCCGCTGGGCCGCGCCGCGCGGGCCGCCGCCCTGCTGCGAACGAGGAGCGGGATCAGGCGCCGATGTGATCGGGAAATAAAATTTCCGGTCGTCGAGCATCTCCGTCCAGACGGCGCGGTACATACTGTCACGGATGTGCTCGGTGAACATGCCGTATTCGTACTTCGATACGGGGGGCATGGTCTTCTGCGCGTCGATATTGACCATGAGCCGGTCTGGGGTGGAGCTGAGCTGCTGCGCCGCAGCAATAGATACCAAGCAAAACATAACCGCTGATGCAGCGATCGCTCTCATCGTTGTCTCCTGCTTTGCATACCGCGATCCGGGCATAATGTCGAGACTCGAATCAAATCTTCGAAGAATCATATCGGATCGCCGCTAAAAGCGTCAACCATCGTGCCACAACTGGAGCCTCTTTGGCTACAGGCATTTCTGGGAATATTAATGCCTCAGGGGGCAGCCATACAATTGAGGACCGGCCTTCATTTCAGATTGGGAGATATTTCTTGACAAAAATAAAATATGACGAATTCTGAGCCGTGGAACTATGGCCCCGATATAATCCGCCCTCGATAACTAAGGTGGAAGCAAGTCTGCTCGACCTGATCCTTAGAGAGCGGCTCTGTCCTTTCCATCAGAGGAGAGCAATCCGATGGACCTTCCCCAGGATCAACTGATGGCTATGGGCGTGCGGTCATGCTCCTGGCCATCCGGACGATTGCGAAGCATCGCATCCTGGCCGATAGAATGGGCGACTCGAGCAACGACAAAGAGATAGTCTCCGCCGCTTCGAGGGTTCTTGTCGAATGGCCGAGGAATTTCATTGCGTTGCTGGAAGATATTGGTCACAGCTTCCAGCCGACATCAGCGGCGGCGTCGGCGCAGGTTGGCGGCATCTATTGGGGCTTTTTCCGAAACAAGGCGATGGGGGATCCAACGCAGACCGAGATCCTGAGAGTTGCGTTCTTGTACTTCGCGATGAATCACTGGGGTCGCGGGTCTGTCGACCACAAGATCATCCGTGAACTGGGTGGTACGGGCCCGAAACGATTCTCACTCAAACAGAATCTGCCGTCAAGATCAGTGTGCGGCAAAGTACCGCAGTTCGGCTGCTCAGGAGCTATTGCGGCCTGGGCTAAGCAAAAGGGTCTGCCGGTCACCGCTATCGAAATTCCGGCGCCCACACCTTTATCGTCTGGCGCGCCAATCTACTTGCGTTTTGTCCCGTTGCTTTTCCGTATCTGGCGGTCATCGCGTCATGGCTACTTTCGCTTTACAGTGAAAACATAAGTCGTACTGGAATGGAATGGCGTGCCTGGCAGGACAGTTGTAGACGGGAAGTTAGGTTGGTTGGGTGAGTCAGGGAAATGTTGGGTTTCAAGGCAGAAGGCCGCGGTCCCCCGGCGCACCGGAGAGTTTACCGACGACGGCGGCGCTGAAAATTTTGGAACGTAAAACTGCAAGCCGGGTTGGTCCGTAAAGACCTGAACGTCACGTCCGCTCACCGGGTCGCTTACCTCGGCCACCGCCACGGAAGCTTTGTGTTCGCGCAAGACGAAATTTTGGTCATATCCGCGGTCCGGAATCGATTTGGCGATTGGGTGCGCCTCGCGAAAGTCGAACACAGTGCCCTCTACCGGTTCGATCGTGCCAGTGGGGATTCCCTTCGCATCTACGGGCGTATATTTGTCAGCGTCAATGCGTGCGATATCGTCGAAGACCGGGGTCGATGGATCATCCGCAAGATTGAAGTAAGTGTGGTTGGTAAGGTTGACGACTGTTGCGCGGTCCGTCTTCGCCGTGTATCCGATGAAGAGTGCGGGCGCGCCGTGTTGCCGGCGCAGCGAGAAGGTGACCGAGACGGTCAGGTTACCCGGAAAGCCCATGTCGCCGTCGGCAGAAACGAGCGTCATGACCACGCCGTCGGCAATCGTCTTGGCGCTCCACACTTTCCTATCGAAGCCGATGGTCCCCCCGTGCAAGGTATTGCCAGCATTATTCTTGGGAATTTCGTAGGTCTTTCCATCCAGGTGAAACTCTCCACCGGCGATTCGGTTTGCGAATCGGCCGATGGTGGCCCCCATAAATGGGGTGCGTCCACCAAGGTAATCATTCAAAGTCCCGGACCCCAGCACTACGTTGCTCATCTGTCCACTGCGGTCGGGCACGCGGATGCTCACAATTCGCGCGCCGTAAGTGGTCAACTGGACCTCAGCGTTGAGGTCTTTCAGTGTGTACAACTCCACCGCATCGCCGGCCGCGTCTTTTCCCCACGGCTGCACCGTGACTGTGACCGCGTGAAGCGCCGCAGCACCCGCAATCCACCACGCAATAGAGGCCAAGAGATTCCATCGTATCTTCATTTAGTCACCACCAATCTGCTACCGCACCGAGTAGGCGAGAGCCGTCATACCTTGTCCTTATCGCCTGCCCCGCATACATGGATTCGAGTTTATTCTGTATCGATCAACTCGCTAATTGGACCGCCCATGGCCGAGACCATCATGCATTTCTTTGACTTCAGAAAATCTGATGGCCGAATTATTAGCCCGGATAATTCGTGAAGTTTGAGACGCGAGAAGCCTCTTCTGGTACAAACATGTTGTTGAGACAGCGTTTGCAGGAACAGGAGAGGCTATCGCGTAATCGACTTTACCACAACACAGTGTTTGTTGTTCCCTGAGATTTTGCCAAGCCAGCGGTGTTGCAGTTCGATCAACGGCAGGGCTCCTCCGATGGTGGAGCGATCCTGCTGAA
>Ga0224555_1003360_pt1 | contig 16497 bp, 19 predicted proteins | sample 714S23034metaG_FD_180687 | JGI IMG/M metagenome (GOLD analysis project Ga0224555, IMG submission 180687) | Peat soil microbial communities from Stordalen Mire, Sweden - 717 S2 30-34 | ecosystem: Environmental > Terrestrial > Soil > Wetlands > Peat | place: Sweden: Norrbotten County, Stordalen...
AAAGGCGCTTGAGTCCGCTCTTCCCGCCGCTCTCTGCTCTCCCAATCGTCCCCGTCGTCTAGCCCGGCCTAGGACACCGCCCTTTCACGGCGATAACACGGGTTCAAATCCCGTCGGGGACGCCAATTATTTCAGCAACTTACGCGCTTCAATAATTTTCTCGTACGTCCGTTTTGTTCCAATAGCAGCGGTGCCCTCGTTTTGAGGGTTTTCGTCGAGCAACATGCTCACAAGGCGGCTCTGAGCTTTACGCTTCACATCCGTGATGGCCTGCGCGTAAAGATTCATCGTCACCAAGCTGTTTGCGTGCCGCAATAATTCCTGCACAGTTTTGACATCTTCCCCATTCGCTTTCAGGAGAGTGGCGTACGTGCGCCGGAAAGTATGCCAGCCAATCCGGCCCTCAATGCCTGCCGCCTTGACTGCCGGTTGCAGATGCCAGCGGTTGAGCGTTCCCGGCCAGTACGGTTGCACTCCGTTTGTATGAGGGCTGGCAAAGACCCAGTCCTCAGGGCGCGGATATGCGCAAAGGTTCCGCCAGCGCCACAACGCTTCCGCAAGGCGAGAATCCAGCGGTACGGGTTTGCGTGACGCTTCCGTTTTGCATTCGCCAACGTGTTGAAGCGAGATCGAGCGCGTGACACTGATTTCAAACTTCTCGAAATCGATGTCCTGCCACTTCAGCGCCAGCAGTTCTCCTACCCTCAATCCGGTCATCACGTCCACAAGCACAGCGGTATGCGTCGGCTCTTCGAGATAGAGAAGTAATTCCTCCACCTGAAGAAGCGTCAACACTGTCGGAATATTCTTACGCTTGGCGCTCTGGCGCACATGCGTAATAGGATTTCTGTCGTGCCATTCCCAGCGAACCGCGTGATTGAAGACAGCGTGCATGATGTTCCGAATTTTTGCTTTGCTGCCGTTGGCAAGATTGAGCGAATGCAGCCACTCCTCCACGGCAACCGCTTTGACATCCTTCAACCGGTAGTTTCCCCAGCGGGGCAGAATCCACTTTCTGAAGTAGCCTTGGTACGTTTCGCACGTTGCGAAGGTTTTGTTCGAGTCCTTGCCCAATTCTTTTTCTCGGTAGTGTTCGACGAGCGTTTGCACACTGACCGTTTCGAGGTTGAAGCGCGGACTTTCGGCGTTGATGTTGACCAAAAGCGACGCAACGGCCCGTTTTGCCGATGCCTCGTTCGGATACTGCTCCAGGCTTCCGACCACAAGACTGCGCCGCTTACGACTCCCATCGGCTTGGGGTTCGTACCAGCGGTACTCCCAGGCGTTTGGGCCGCGCTTGCGCTCCGCAAGCTGGAGGTTGCCTTGTTGATAGCGTGTCCGTCTCATTTTTCTCCTTTTCAAGAGCGGTGAGGCGGCACGGATAGCTGCTCTGAGCTTACATTTTCCGGCAGGCAGCGGTCGAGATCGGAAGCACGAAAGCGCCAAAGCTTACCTAGGCGCAAACCAGCGACAAGGCCGTTGCGGGCGTACCGCTGAAGGGTCTTGGGATGAACTTTCACGAGGGCCGCAGCCTGTTCGCTATTCAATAAAGGTTCGAATGCATGAGGGGAATCGAACATGGTTCGCACGCTCCTTGAAACTACATTGAAACGGATCGAGAGAAATGTCTACCCTCATAAAATGAGGCACTTGCGTCCCGTCAAATTCTGAAGTTGGAGTACAGAGTACAGAGCGGAGTCGAGAGGAACGGAGAGCAATGGAGAGTATTTTAAGGAACTCTTGGCGCAGGCAATTTTTTGATGTTATGGAAACGAATTGAGGAAATTCGATGAAAAAATCCCGACTGACATTCCCCGGATAGACAGAGCATAGCCGAGGCGCGGGCGGTGTCAAGGGCGGCTGCGCCGCCGCTTCGCGGTCAAGACCCTTGACACCGCCCTTCTACGCCTCGGCTCACAATCCAATTATCCGGGGAATGTCAGTTTTAGAAACCTATCCCCAGATCGTGCCCATAGCCGATTTCATGCCCAATTTTCAGCGGGTCAATTTTCAGCGCGGACACCGATTCAATGCCGGGAGCCAACTCATTCTGTCGAGTCTGCTCGCGGGTCAATTCAGTTGCCGATGGGCGCATCGAAGAAATGCCGAGTGATTCGCGCAGCCGGTCAACAGCGGAAGTGACAACCGTGATTCCTTCGCGGCCCCGCGATGCAGCGACATAGAACTGCTCTTGCTTCATTCCGTCGCCGGAGAGAACCACCGCATCCACAGTCTTGCCCTGGCTGCGATGAGCGGTGATCGCGTAGCCGTGGTCGAATTCGTGATAGTTTGCGGGCAGGGTGCGGCCATCCTCAAGTTGAATGCGCCCTCCATCGACACTGCGCACTTTTGCCAACTCGCCGTTTGTGGCGCGGAAATCCGTCTCCCGTCGATTTCCTATCAACAGGAGCCGGTCTCCAGGAGCGACTTCGAGTGGATGGCACTCATGCACGGAGAAAGAACGCGCCTGTGTAGGACTCACCATGCGCTCTACGCCGTGCTGATCTCTGGCGACAATGTGCGACGTGCTTGCACTTTCGACGACGAGTGCTTCACGCTTGCCGATCCCATGCGAAGAGCGATGGAACTGTAATATTTGGCCTGCCTGATAATTCGACAAGTCCTTCTTTTGCGCTTCAGTCCATTGCAACGGCGCATAGCGTTCGAAGACCATGCCGCGCTCTAGTTTGCCGTCTTGCTTCATATCTTCGCGGATGGCATGGGTAATCCTGCCAATCTCTTCGTGAGTGCCGGCAACGACGAGCACTTTACGGCTTGGATCAGCTGCGAGTTCCCGGTAAGCCGCTGCCACAGTGCGCGCGGTCTCCAGGTAGCTGACCTCACGAACAGCCCCGAGTTTCTCCAACTTTTCAAAACCCTGTTCCGGCGAATCGCGTAACGTCTGAATGGCGTCCCGATACTCTGCCTGTGTCTGCCGTTGTACGCCGGTCAGCGAAACGCTTTTCATCTGCGATTCCCGCTCCAGGATGCGCAGGGCGTCCGATGCTTCCACACTTTGATTCTGCCGTGTGTCCCCGGAGAAAAGAATCCGTACGTTTTCGTGCTCCGCCCGCTTGAGCAACTCATCCATTTGGCGGCCAGAGATCATGCCCGCCTCATCGACGATCAGAACTTTGCCGCGCACCGCACCCCGCTGAGTCTCATCCTCCAGCAATCGTGAAACCGTCATTGCATCTCGAAAGCCGACCTTGTGCAACTCCTCGACCGCTCCACGTGTTGGCGCGACCGCCGTCACTTTGCGCCCAGTCTCGCGTAAGCCACGCTCAATCTCCTGAAGCGTGGCCGTCTTGCCAGTTCCGGCCGCGCCGCACAGATTTATGGCAAGATCGCGGGAAGCCAAAACCTCATGAACCGCCCGCCGCTGCTCATCTCGCAGGCGCTCGGAAGGCTGGAACTCACGCTCCCCACCCAATCGCTCAAAGCGCCCATTGCCGGAATCCACTGCCGCAATCATCCGCTGTTCGCGTTCAAGACTCTCGCGTGTGGCCAGATTGGTTCCGGCGCGAATCAGGACCCCCTTCGACTGCTCCACTTCCAAAGCGCCGCGTAACTGGCCAGGATCAATCCGACCGCGCCCATGACGCAGGGCTTCGGTCATCAGATCGAAATCGCGCACGACGGAGTTACGCTCGAAGAGGTGCGCCTTGGCGTACTGAAGCGACTCCGATGCTTGAGAGAACTCCAGAGAAATGTGTGGACTCCGTTCAAGAGACTTCTCCCGGATGCTTTGCAGCGTTTGTCTTTCCTCCGGCGCAAGACGGGCTTGCTGTTGTTCTCTCACTCGTTCCGTAGAGATTTCCGCCAGCTTGTCCGCGCGAGATTCACGAACAAGCACCGCAACTTCATTATCGGTTGGTTTGCGGCCATGCTCCGCCGTGAATTGCTCAATAGCAGCGTCGCGCTGTGCGCTGCGCACGCTGTACCTTTCGAGCAATTCATTCGATACGCCGCGAATCTCGAATCCATGATCTCTGCCCTTGGAATCGCGGCGCGGCTCGATCTCATATCCAAGCCCGCGCACCTCACGCGCCAGCGAGTTCCGGTAAACCTCCGTCAGATATGCGCGGCGCTCATACAGGCCCGACGCCTGCAATGCCTTCCAGCGCCCTTCCACGCCGTCATAGGTGAGATTGGCCGCAACAGCGTGCGTGTGCAGTTGCGGATCGAGTTCGCGGCTGGTGTCGTGACGGTATGAAGCCACGATCCAGTTGCCGGTTGCTCGATTCTCGTTCGCACCATTCAATCGGACGCGCGTCGCTGCATGGCTCTCGGCCTCTGCAAGAGCCTCCCGGACAGCTTTGTCGTGAGCGGCTACGAGGCGATCATCCCCGCCGACGAGCGCCTGAATGGAAATCGACTTTGGCGCGGAAAAAGTCAGATCGTACAGCGACCGCCCCTTGCTCTGCTCGCTTCCGTCTTCTTTCGCGCGGTCCGCACTGTGCCGCGGACGGAGGAACTCGCCGGTTTCCGGGTTCAGCCCCGCCCGAATTGCTTCGAAATGCTCCGGCGTTACATTCCCGCTCAGGCCGAGCAATTCGGCGCCACGACCATTCCATTCGCCTTGGACTCGGCGATGCTCATCGTAGTAATCGCTGTGTTCGAGATGCCTCTGGGCATACCCGGCACCGCCCGACATGGCCCGTATCGTCAGCATAGTCCGACGCTAACGCTGTTCGAATTCCGAATGCAACAGCCTTTGTAAGTTTGCCGCCCTGGTTGCCATGCCAATGCCGAAGCCTGAAGAAGCCAAGTCCCGCGCCCAGTCTGCCCAGGTTACAGCCTGAATCTGCAAGCATCATTTTCGTCATCCCCGGCGAAGAGCGTTCTCGCTGCGCTCGTTCTGTAGATAGACACCATCCCTAAGCCTGACGGCTTAGGACCGGTGCGGCAAACCGTCGACATCGAACAGAATTCGATTGAATTCGGACGATGTTCGAGAAAGATCGGGGACAGTTCGACTGCATTCGAGTGCCTCAAAAGCCACAGATTTCATGACGGCGACGTTCGTGCGCACGTGCACCTCGCGACCCCGCAGTAGAATTGCTACGAGCCTATGCCCACAGAAATTGTCCACCATCTATCGCCGGAGGAGCAGGAGCTTGCCAGGAAGCGGCAGGAACTGGCCATCCTGCAAGCTGAACTCACTGACCGCGAATTGTCGCTGGCCAACCTGCGCGCCGAACTTGCCGCATTCGAGGGGCGCTACCTGCGGGAAGTCGGCATACTGTATGCCGAACTCGACGACTGGAATGCGAAGATCGCCGAATCCGCAGCGGAGGCTGCGGGAACCGAGCAAGCCCTCGCTGCTGCGTCAGAGGCGCGAGCGCACGCAGACGAATCCTACGCCGCCGCACATGGCGAGGCTTCCAGGGCAGAGGACTTTTCACCGTCGCCAGAGTTGAAGAAGCTCTTCAAAGACGTAGTGAACCAGATACATCCCGACCGTGCGGCGAACGAAATCGACCGCGCTCTGCGCAACCGACTAATGGCAGAGGCCAATCTCGCCTATAAGCGGCAAGACGCAGATGCTCTGAGGAGAATTCTGGAAGAGTACAAGAGTAGCCCTGAATCCGTGAAGGGCGACGGCACGACAGCGGATCTGCAACGCGTCCTTCTCCTGATTGGGCGAATATCGAAGAGGCTTGCCGAGATTGAGGCGCAAGTCGCAGAATTGACGGCTTCCGAAATTGCCCTCTTGATGGCAAAGGTAGAAATCGCAACAACCAAAGGCCGCAATCTGCTTGCTGAAATGAAGAAGGACGTACAGTACAGAATCGACCTGGCCCGAAACGAGTATGCAGAGCAGACCTCAAGAATGAGACCACGATGAGCGCCGGAGAGGAAAAACAAGGAGCATTGGTCCAGGTACAGTCGGCGGCCCTGACCAAGGTTGGAGCAAAGTCCCTCGCAGTGCGTGGCCGCAATCACCTGCGAGACAAGGAGGAAGCTGAAGAGTGGCTTCGAAGGGGGCTGGAAGTACAAGAGGCTATGCCGTCAACGCTTTTTCCTGAGCCTCAAACGACTCTTGAATATATCAAGCAGATATTGGGCGGAACTCGACCGGAGGTGGCAGCCGAGAACCTTGGCATGACGCCCCAAGATCTGGAGAAGGCAAAAGAGGCGCACAAATCCATGCCGGGCACGATGGCGGAAGTGGAGGAGGAGAATGAACAAAGGAAACGCCTTCTAAAGAAGTTCAAAGAAATGGAGCAAGAGGCGTTCCGATGCTTCGAAATGGGACACGATCTCGACCCGATAAATCCGGAACTGTTGTATTGGCTGGCGGACTCCTACTATCACGGAGATGGAGTCGAACCAAACGAAGAAAAGGCAGTACCCCTCTATCGGCGCGCTGCGGAACAGGGGCATTCCGACGCGCAACACATGCTCAGCGATTGTTACGGCGAAGGCAAAGGTGTAGCAGAAGACCACGCTCAGGCTGTGCAATGGCTTCGCAAAGCTGCGGAACAAGGCAATACCGGAGCACAATACGACCTCGCCTTGGCTTACAAATATGGACAACTCGGCGTGCAGCAGGACGCTGAGCAAGCGGCGATCTGGTTCCGCAAGGTTGCGAACCGGGCAGGCCGGAAATAGCGGATTTAGCTCTTCGAAGCGAAGGAGCCTCGTGGTTATTTCGCCCAGTAGCCTATCACGCGGGAGGAAACATCGAGTCAATTGATCCGGCTGACTCGAAGCGGCTTGCGAAACTCGAATCCTCGATGCATTTCTTTACGAGTTTACGAAGCAGTGTTTCGGTGGTTCCATATACGTTGTCGAACTCTCCACTTATGCCTGGCTCCGGCACACCCTTGCCATGCACCACGGACGAGCGATAGTCATACACCTTTCCCGCAAAAACCTCTGAAACCGCCATACCAACTTCTTTCGAGATAATCGCAATTCTTTTCTTGAACTGAGCGGTTGATCGATGACGATAGGTATTTACGAAAGCCTCAAGCCCAGTCACGGCCAGCGTAAGCCGCACATCGGGGTAATATGTCAGGCAAGCATAGTCAAAGTGTCTCATGGCTCGCTTTACCCGAAACGGCATCGTATCGAAGTTATAGTCAGCGATTAGTCCTTTCAGTTCCAATGCCTCATCGATCGTGAGCCAATTCCGCGAGTTTACGTCATTAACCCAAGCAAAGTCCCCCATACCTTGCGAGGGCACGGGAACAATCATCGAAGGCATATCGATCCTACTATTTTGATACAAAAGGCGAGCTGAAATATGAGTCGAGATGGTTGTTGGATGCACAAGGCGCGACAATGCAATACAGTTTCGCAGCTGACGGTCATCATCCCACTTTATCGACGCAACGCCTAGGAAATCTTGCTCTCTCACAAAACAATAGTGACTGAAGAATTGTCGCGTATCGCCAAAATTCAGCCCGCGCTGGCTGCACGCAGCAAAGATCGCATTGAGGGTTTCGTACCCGAGAGGTCCCATCCAAAGGCCGTTCCCGAGTTCAACTCGCGCGCCAACCGGAGGCTCTGAACGGAATATCTCGCTAGAAACCTTGATTTCAGTGGAAATCGTTTGGACAACCACATCCCGTACAAGTTGCCAACTTTGGCTCAAGAAGCACCATCCGTCCTCCAGCTTGTCTTCCATCTTAGGCTTGCTGGATGTGTTCTATTTTGGCTTGGTTCGTGCCCATGTCAAATACAGCGCCAGCACGAAGCACTCCCCCACGGCAATCTCCATCAGCATGCGGGCATAGTCCACGTCGGAAGATTCCCATCTGGTTGCATCAACAGGCGCGCGAAAGATAGGGGCGTGCCAAAGCTTCACGTGTTGAGTAGGAAACCTGCCGCCATACGTCTTAATCTGTACCCAAGGAGGAAAGAGAGTGAGCAGTAGGACGACCAAAAAGCCTAACCAGACGCAGGTTCCACGTCTCCGGGATGCGACAAATGCCGAGACTGTCGCGCCCCAAATGACCAGTCGAGTTCTCAATCGATACGCCACGGCGACGAATAGAACCAAGCCAATAAGTTCACCTTGCTCTTCTGCGAATAGGGTCGCGTTGAGTGAAAGTTGTGATCCAATCGCCCAGAGTGGGGCGCGCATTGTGGCCCTCTGGTCAATCGGCGTAGCGATGACGAAGTAGGGGTCTGCGGATTGATTTGGCTCTGTTTCAACATCAGCCGAGGTCAGTTCCACTGGCCGCTGAACCACCGGTGCTTTAATACAGAGGGCCATAACGGAAATCACATAGACCAGAGCGAGTACCAGGTAGAACCGATAGCGCAGGATTTTCTGGATTTCCATGATTGCAGCAGTATAGATCACATGCCGCTGAACTCATGGCTGCATCCGAGGTCCGAAGCATTTCATATATAATCCGCATCGGAATCACGCCCATGTCCAAACAGGATCTTCGACACCTCTTCCGCCTCTTGCTAGCAACGGTCCTGGCAATCGCCTCTGTTCTCTTTTGGGCCGTCCTTTTCGTTAATGGGTGGATTCACCCAATCCTCCTGTTCGACGTGGGCTGGCAGCGGCATCCAGACCTTTTAGGGATCCTTGCTTTTGGCGATATGGTCGCGATAGGCCTTTTAGCCAAGCCGGCAGGGAAAGATTTGGAGTGGCTGATCTCGAAATTCGGTGACTGGCAAGAAGCGCGAGAATTCCGCAACTTCGAAGAGAGGAAGCCTGAGACCAAGGGGCCCATGCCGAAGGACGACGAACAGGCACAGGCGACCCTCTTGTTTAGCAGGGCCAGCCAGGGCGATGCCGAAGCGCAATTCAATCTCGGGTTGCTTTATGAGAACGGCGAGGGCGTTCCGCCGAACTATTCAAGGGCAGCGAATTGGTTTCGAAAGGCGGCCGAGCAGGGGCATGTTGAAGCGCAATTCAACCTTGCAGTACTGTATGACGCAAACTCCGGCTACGATATATCCGACAATGCTGAGGCGGCTTTCTGGTACCGCAAGGCAGTCGATCATGGGCACTCCGAAGCGCAATACCACCTTGCGCGAATGTGCGATGAAAATGGAAACCGATACCTCGGTTAGGCGAATCTGCACCCTCCCCTCTTAACCGTGTGATAATGCCCGAATGAGCGTCCTTGTTGCTACCGGCTCAATCTTGGGAATGGTTCTTGGCACCGCCGGCTTTACGATCAGCGTTTTGAACTATCTGCGGGATCGTCCCAAGGTTAAAGTTACCCTGCAATGGAATATGGTGGACCCAATCACCGGCGAAGCGCGTGGCCTTGTGCGCGTTACCAATACCGGGCGGCGAGCAGTCTACATCTGCATTGCTGCACTCGAAATGCCTGACGGCGTGGATTTCATTTTGAACGATTCGGTAGTGGGAACCAAACTCGGGGAAGGCGACAAGCCGGCAGGATATTTGTTCAACCATGACGGGATGGCCAAATTCTCGAACAAGTGGCGAGAGATTAGGGCGTTTGTCGTGGATTCGACCGGAAAACGCTATCGGTCGAAGTACCCGGCAAAGAGCGCAAAACCGCCTCGCTGGGTCACACCTGGCTAGCCCCACGACGTGCCACTCGTCAACAATCTTGTGATACAGGAAAACGAGCAGACCAATCTCAACGGAAGGAGTAAGGCGTAATGGGTAGTCGTGAGCCGAAGTGGAGAATCGGTTGGAACTGGCTTTGGTTCGGCCCAGTATGCCTGGTGCTGCTATATTTCGTCGAGATACACACCATGCGCTTGGGCCTGATGACCATCAGGTTAGCAATCAAGCGCTGGTCATGGGTTGGGTTGTTCTCGCCGTCCGCGTATTTTTATCTCTCGACTGTGCTTTTCTCGGTTTCTTTTCCCTTTCGAGCACTCCTATTTGCTATGGGTTCACTTGCAAACGATCAACTAACGACGAAGCACCGTGGCGTTCTGACCGCCATAGCAATCGCCGGAGTCATACTTTTGCCCTTCGTCACGGACACGCTGATTTGGGGATCGTTTCCTTTTCAGTTCGATGATGCAGGCATTGGACGACTTCGATTGATTCCATTCCTGCCGTGGCCAAGCGGTGGGTACATGACATTCTAAGCAGAGTGCGTGTGCTTGAGCATGTCCGTGTCCTTGACCAGGTAGAGCCGTTCGGCATGGTCGGCGGCAAGTTGCTGAAGATCGGGAGAGAAGCGACCTAACGCAAAGAGGATGTAATGGGGCAGCTTGCGCCAGCGGACTTCGGGCAGGAAGGCGACCTTCGCTTGCAGTGCGCTCAGATCGCTCATGTGCGCAATGCGACCAGTTCGCCAATTGCATTCACTAAGAAGAATAGCCAACTCAATTTTGTGCGCGAAAAGCTCTTTTGCGTATCGGTTGGCTATGCAAGCCTTCATTTCCAAGGTGAAAGGGTCTGCCAATTAGCCGGAAATTGCATTGCCCGCAGATTGACCGTCGGATGGGCGTTGAACAGAGCCTTGAGCCGCTCTCCCCAGCGGGAATCAGGAGCAATGTCGGCCAGCAAGGTTTGAATGATTAGCGCGATCACGTAAAAGCGGTCGTTGCCGATGCCGCTTGCTTTCCACGCCACAGGCAATTCCGGCTTGACGGCAAGCTCTCGATTCCACAAGCGGCTGTGATGCGCGCAAACGTTACGGACTGCCGTCAGGGCATGAAGCCAGCTCACAAAAACGGGTTGTGGCTGATTGAATTCGCGGGCGATTTTCTTCCGGAAGCTCGTCCGCAAGTGTTCATACATCTTTGACAGCGCGCCGAAGCTGATCAACTCCGTTGCCATCCACACTGGCAAATCCGTCTCGGAGGTGTACTTCGCCCGGTAGTGCCCGATGAACACCTCGGTCGATCTACTTTCCTCACGCCGGAGAATCTTCATGAAGTCGGCATGATTGAAAGCCGTGGCGAAATTGGCCGGGTCGGCATGGCCGAACACGCCCAGGTCTTTTCCGATCTCGTACGTAATGACGGCGCGGACGCTGATCTCAATCGCGTCCAGGGCTTCGAGCACAAGCCGCCGCAGATCCACATCGAATTTGTAGAGATCAATGATTTGCTCGAAGGTCGTCCCCGGACGAAAATTGCCGGTGGCCGCATCTTTGAAGGGGATGAAGTACGCGCTCAGCCGGTAGTACCCGATTTGCTTCAGGCACAGCAGTGACCGGCCTCTGTCTGGGCAGTCGAGGCCACGGCGAATCAACAAATCGACTTGATCTTCGTAAGGAAGATGGGGCTTGCTGTATTTCATAGGAAAAAGAAAAAACCCGCCGATTTGAGCTTCACCTGTTTCCAGGGAGAGGCTTGGCGGGTGTGTCACCTACTACTGTAAGAACATCCCCGCCGGTTGTCAAGTGTCTTGCCCCGCAATTGCCTGGATCGAATGAATCCGCGAACGTTTGCGAAATCCTTTATTTCCGGCTAGATACAGCAGCATTGAGCGATGCAAACCGCATCTATCGCCCAGGTTCAGCGCCGGGTTTTGCCTCCCGCCTGTCATGGTGCAGTTTGACTGAATTGGCGTCCGACACGCTCGTTCCATCCGGAGGGTAGTTAGCGGGTTGCGCTACTGTCGGCGCAGGTGTTTCAACCGCAGCGAGAGAAGCATCTCGGCAACCCTTAATCCCTATACCGGCAAACAGCCCAATCAGCATTGCAGCCCCAGCAATCAGCGGAATCCAGATGCGCAGCACATCGCTTTTCAGTTCATGCAGGAGCGCGTCAACCGTCTTTGCCCTGCTTTCCAGGGAATATGTCAATCGGTTGTTCGCAGACTCAACTTGGGCGACGACCCCGCCGCGCGAATCCGACAAATTGCGCAAAACAGTGGAGAGTTCCTTTTGGGCAGCCGTCAGGGCAGCATTGGTTGTCTGCAGACCGTTGACCGTAGCAGTTATGCCCGATTGAAGAAAGTGCTGTCGCAGACTCTCGCCCAGGAGCTTTGCAATTTGCTGCGAATCAAGACCGGCTTCAATTTCGCCGGGTAGAGCAGAAATCCGCGCCTCCAATTCGTGAAGATAGCCGAGCATTTTCTGTTGCGCTTCATTCGAAAACTGCCGATTCAGATCAAGCATTTCCTGGAAGCGTTCGCGCTCATCGGCAATATCCTTTGGCGTCTGGCGAGTGAGCAGGGCCAGAATGCCCATCGCTTCGAGAATGCGCAGCATTTCATCGTCCGGGCTGAGTGTCCGAGTATGCGCGAGAACGCGATAGTATTCGGCCTGTAGCTCTTCCGGCACGAGGCGAGCGAGAGAGTCGAAGAGCGTCGGCTCTCCCGCTGTGACAACTGCGAGTTTGGAAGTGACCGGAGCCGTACTCATGGCAAGAACACCTGCCTTGCACCGTCGAATTCAGAGAAGAGCCGCCGCCGGTAACTCTGCGCACGCATAACGAGCGACGCCCGTTTCAGTTCGTCAATATCGGCCTTGCGGTCAGCTACCTGTCCCAGTTGGATTCCGTGTTGCCGGACTGGATTTTCAAGTTCAGCAAGCCGGAACTCCATCTGCAAGATTTCCGGCGAAAAGGCTTCGCGGAAACGACTCGCCTGTTCAGTAGACCTCCAGTATGTGAAATCCGCGAGGGCGCTGGTCGCGTTCTCGACGACGACGTATTCGACGCGATCCTGTAACCGGCTGGCCCAGGCCAGGACGCTTTCGACGCTGGCCGGGTCCGGTGTGACCACGCCGACCGCTGTGAAGCGGACACCCATCGCGGCTACGTCCTCGTACATCGACTCGAACCAATCGGCAGCAACCTGCCCGGCACCCGCCCCCATGTCGGCAAGGATGATGGGAGTACCGCCGTCAAGGTGATCGACAAAGGCGTCGAGGCCTGCCGGAGTGTGAATGTTGACCTTGGTCACCGTTCCGTTGAAAAAGTGCTTCAACGAACCGCGCGCTTTATTCTCCGTATCGAGATCGAGCAGGGTGACCGGAATTTCATTCGTGGCGAACCACTCGGCCAGGGCAACCATGACGCCGGTTTTGCCCACTCCGCCTTTGCCGCCCATGGTAAAGACAACACGCTTTGAATACGCCGTCATTGCTCACCTCCGTTGCTTGTTAAGGTCAAAGGTTCGTTCTCACGGAAAACAAAGCGGGCAGGCTTCGCAGTCCGCACCACTGGCTTTGCTTTGAAGGCGCTAACGCGGTCAAGCACCGGCGACTCTGCCGAAGCAAGCTGGATTGGCGGCAGCTCGAATTGTGCGCGCTTGCGATGCTTGGCGCGGACCTTCACAAAGGAATGCAGAGTGCTCGGCGCAACGTACAAGCCAAGGCGCTCCTCAAAGAGGTGCGCAACCTCGCGGTACGTCCGCCCTTTGCGTCGTAGCTCCCGGATCAGCTCACGGTGTGGTTCGAGTTTCGAGCGGTATGTTTTTTCAGGGAGAGATTCGAGAATTGTCCGAAGTTCTGGTTCCATTGAATGGCTCCAGAGCACCTCACTGCGTTGTTCCAATAGGCGTCCGATAAGCGGCTCCGACCGTTCCTGAAAGTGCCTTACTGCGCTATCCATGCCACCTAGTTTCAATAAGTTACCAGGCGTTCGGCCACTTTCACGGCGATAACACGGGTTCAAATCCCGTCGGGGACGCCAAAAAATAGGTCTTCATTTGAAACCGACTCCGGCATATTTATAGGTCGAGCCGTGGCCCGGTCGGTTCGGATTCATAACTCAACCAATCGACGCGATGGTGAATTGCCCTCCGGTAATCGGCCAATGAGAGTACAAACTCCGATATCGCCACGCAATGATCGATCTCAATTCCAGCGTGATCTAGAGATGTTTCACCGTATGTGGAATCGAATAGGTTCATTACCGCTTTCTCCAAGGCATCGAATGAGGCCCGTGGTTCTTTCCCAGGATGAACAAGGAGAATCGTCAGGGTGTATGGTTCGTCCTTTGGGCAGTCCCGGCGCTCCTGGCCTTCCCTAAAGAGAAACAAGACCGCTAACAACTCATGGTTGAAGGTTTTGATCAAGTCCCAAAATCGATCCCGCACCAGCCTGTACCTGTCTTCAAACCCGTCCGGCAATGCGGCTCTGCGATATCGGGTCGAAAGCCAATCGGCAAATTCCCCGACCTGGTCTGAGTCGACCGTATAGGGGCGTTTGGGACCATATCCCCACAAACGAGGTTTCTCTACGTTGAATCGTGATGGAGCCTCCACCTCAACGAACACAGCATGACCGTCTTCGGTGGATTTTGCCTCAAACTGGAGGCTCCGTGCGCTCTTGGTGTGCGTCTTTGCACCATCCAGCTTTCTTACCTTTTTGACGACAAGGAATTCGACGCATGGATCCTTTTCTGCCGAAGCATTGATGTCGCAGTCGTGACTTGAAACGATGGCAAGCGTAGAGTGCTTCGATGCCGCCGCCGGATCGGTCAAATTTGAATTCGCAATTGTCGGATCTAGTTCAATGATTTCGCCCTGTCTAAGTTGAATCTGTCCTCTTAGGTTCCGTCGGGGGTCTTCAGTCGTTTTGCTCATTGAGCACTGGCACCCCCAAATCCCGGGCAACGGGCAACGGCGCTCGATGTGAACTCAAAACCTGATTCAAAAAGATTCGTTGCTTTTGCTCGTCTTGCAGCACATTGGCAATTTCCGCTGCCCACAATCTGGCGGTCCTACCGCTTTTGAGAGCCTGAACGAGCGTCTGTCCCTCATGATCGCGTCTCCTTCCCAATGTCCAAGTTCCAGACTCCGAAAATGGAAGAAGAGCGCCTACTGCGCCGAACAGATCCTCCAGCTTTCCTTGGTTGAGATTCGAGATCGATCCGCCCGCCAACCACTTATAGACCGCTTGCCGTGAGATTCCAAAAACCGACGCTAGATCTGAGACAGAAAGTCCAAGTACCGCTCTGGCGGAGCGAAGGCGCGATCCTATGCTCCCGATTGATGCATCGCGTTCGAACGACGAGAAATCGCAATAAGGGATCTTGGACATTCCCTGCGTTGAGTGGGCCAGATCGTAAATCGAAGCAACACCAACACCCGTCGGCGCATAAATGACCAGAAGACTAAGTGCAAGAGCAGGCAAGTGGCTCTTTGTGAAGGCACCACCTGTGGAGTTCGTCATGGCCTGTGCAAATACTTCGGGACATCGCCCGTGAGCGGGCTGTTTCGACGCATCCAGGACACTTTGCAAATATTGATTCATATGTCCGCCCTATTTCCAATCCGCACGTGCGAATTCGGTCGTTACGGTGTCGAATGTAGTTTCTACGCTTTCGTGGAGATGATTTAGTGTCGCCCGGATCTTCTCGATCTCCACCGGCAATCGGACAGTCTGAAATGAGTCCGTATCGACGAGAGCATGAATTCCCCTGTATTCGGTGAAGTGGGGATTGATTGCCACAGGTAATGAGACCATGTCCGGCGGAAATGCAATTTGCCCTTCTCTGCGGATGACCCTGGAAATCGTCGACGTGTCCCCATTGAGGAGCATCGTCTCCGAATACGAGTGCTGCAGCTGCCCTTGTATCGGCTTCTCTGATAATCCAAGGACGTCAGGAATCAGGTACTGCTTGATATTCGATCCTGTCTTTGGCAAGACCACGTCAATATATCGCAGCCCAATCCTCTCAGACGAGTCGGGGCTGATCACTGTGCTAATGTGGCTTAGGTGAGTCAGAAACAACTCCAAGAACCACTTGAAGTCTTCGTAGTCTGTGACCTGAAAGGTAAGTCCATTCTGTTCAAGCACAAAACTCTGATTTCTGTCTCGGTTTGAGAACACATAAGAAAGCGTCCGCTCAACCGGAATGGCGGGAGCAACCGGTTCAGGTTCCGCCGGGGGAGGCACAGTAAACGCCAGCTGGAAGTTAAATCGGGAGTCAAATGCCGGGAAACCGTTCTGGCGAAAATGTTCCTGAATCTGTGGGACATACGTTTTGAGGCTAAGAACCGGGCTAAACCTCACTTGAACAATGACATATGCGACGGGCGCATTCTTCCACCTGCCCATTTCCTGCTCCTCCGACTTTCACCTTTTAGACGCAATCAGTTTACACTTTAGTTGACAATTGTAAACAAATTTTATTCGATTGGCCTGATCGGAAGTAACGAATTGGGATTTGATTCAAAATCGATCAAGATCGCCGCCAACCAGAAGATCATCAACCGTCGGGTCCGCAGGCTGCACGCCCTGCGAAGCCGCGGGCGGTTCTCAACACGGCGTATGGTCCGGGATCGAATCCCTAACCTATGCCATGCAGGCCGTTAGTGATAGGGCGGACCAAGCAGCGCGGGATCCGCTAACATCCTGCACGCGACCTGATCGCCGCGCGGCCTCGAATGGCTATGCCAGCGAAGTGCTGACGTTCGTGAAGAAGTGCGTCACCACTGTTGCGATAGGGCTGATACTCGAGATCATCACGAGAGCGATCAGCGTGCACAGCAATCCATACTCCACCAGATCCTGGCCCTGTTCGCCACTCATGAGGTTCTGGAACTTCACGTACCTGCTAAGAAGTATGTCGTGCATGGGACCTCCATGATTCGCGGGAGCCGCGCGCGATTTCCTGGTTATGCGAGCG
>Ga0224555_1003361_pt1 | contig 16495 bp, 14 predicted proteins | sample 714S23034metaG_FD_180687 | JGI IMG/M metagenome (GOLD analysis project Ga0224555, IMG submission 180687) | Peat soil microbial communities from Stordalen Mire, Sweden - 717 S2 30-34 | ecosystem: Environmental > Terrestrial > Soil > Wetlands > Peat | place: Sweden: Norrbotten County, Stordalen...
CCTCCGCGAGCTTGCTCGCGTCCCGCCTAGTGTTGTGTCTCTCAAGAACCTTTACAATCTCGCGGCGAGCCGACGCCCTCGTAGCGCCGGGCTTTAGCCCGGCATGCCGCCCTAAAGGGCGGCGCTACGTATGTAAACCTATTTGAGAGACACAACACTAGCTGGGTAGAATCGATAAGTCGCAGCGCGGCCAGCAAGCTGGCCCCGCCGAGCGGGGGAAAGCGGCGGCAAGCCGCCGCACTCCAAAACATTTGGTCGCCTTTCTGGAGGATCCTGCAAATCGCGAAAAAGCACGGCATCTCCTGATCGCGAAATATTTCCGGCCCTCGGAGCAGATTGCCCTTTACGAAATGATCGGGCTGCCGGTTCCTAGCCGACGAGGAATCGTAGGGGCGAGCCGCGCTCGCCCAAGGGCCGAACGCCGTTCGGCCCTACAAACGCCTGAAGAAGCGCGACTGACGGGGCGAGAAGCGCGGTTCAGGATCAGGGTTGTAAGCGCGTATAATTTCACCTTCGCATTAACGGGCTACCGCCTCACCACCGTTACCGCCGGCAGCATCGTGGATGCCGCGCATATTCACGAATTCCGAGATGGCCGCAATAACGACCCGCGCAATGGAATCGCGCTATCTAAGAATGCCCACTGGACATTCGATCAAGGGCGATGGTCGATATCGGATGATTACAGAGTCATCGTTGCTGTTGGGCAGTTTGCAGAAGCAGGACCGAATGAGGATAATCTACTGGCAAGCCATCACGGAAGACGGCTTCATCTCCCGGAAGATAAAACTCTTTGGCCAGATCCGATTCACCTTGCTTGAGGTGAGATTCAAAGCAGCGTGAATGTTTCCTTCCATCTTCGCTTGGTCGACGCGGAAAAAACGATCAGGCAACAGCATGCAGCCCGAACGAGACACTCGAGAATGGCCAACTCGTCATCTAAAACTCTTTATAGAAGTGCGGGATAGCGGGTTTTACATCGCTTGCGGTAATACGAAGAGTTGAGTATCCGCGCATCATCGAAATCATGATGTGCTTTTTGTCGATCCGGGTACGCAAAACAGGATTACGTAACGCCCTGCGCAATTCCTTGTGCCATGCCTTTTGCCCGTCAATCACTTTGGCACCTACGAAATGGAAGCCACGCCCACTTTTCATCACAACGCCGCCGATTTTCCCCAATGTCGCTTCCACTTCCGCGTCCACGGAATCGATGTCGAACATCAATAGATGTTTGTCCTTGTACTGATCCACCTTACTATTCAGTCCAGCCACATACGACTGGGTTTTCTTCACCCTTAGCCGTTTGAGTAAACGCTTAACGTGTAACGCAAGCTTTTGGGCTCTAAAGATCTTTAAATAAAAAGGCGGAAACCAGACGGTAAGCCTCGTGTGGTGCATATACGTTCGGGGACAATAGATGTCGATGGAGAAATCCGCGATCTGCTTAGGGTTGCTTTCGAGGATGCCACGAAGGATATCGTCATAGTCGATTTCGGTGAAAGATCGTCTGACGAATGAAAAATATCCGGACAAAATCCTGAGTTCCTTTTTCAACCCTGAGGGTTCGGGACTGTGAGAAAAGCGGTAATCGATATCGGTGCGTAATTTATGCAAGCGCGAGTGCAGCTCAACATAGCGGCGGGGAAAGTTCTTATCTCTTCCATAAACTTGATGAAGCATAGAATCCACAGCTTTGTGGGACGGCCTAGGCCCGAGTTTGTGAATGAGCAGTGATTGCGATAGATAAAACGCTGCGAAGTATAGGTGAACCGCTGATTCTCGGTACAAACCATCCTGAGTCAGGTTTTCGGCAGCTTGAATCTCAGTGGACGCCAATGCGATAAGGGTGCTGGCTCTCTTCCGTTGGGTGATATTGAAGCTGAGATGGAGACGCATCTTTCACCATTCGTAGCCAGAAGGCAGCAGCTTCGCCATCGCGTGGCATCTAGCTGCAATCAGCGGATAAACTCCACCCGAATAAGGCCAGTCTGTTGAACGCGATCGAAATCCCCGTGGTCAGCTGTAACCAAGATCGCGGCATTTTCCTCGGCGCATGCTGCAAGAAATGAATCGCCTAACCCGAGTCCTGCATTCACTTTCCACCGCGCAACCCGTTTTATGAAGTCTTCGTCAGTGGTTTTCAGGAGTCCGAAGAGTTTCGTGGCCCGTTCCCATGCCTCGTTGGCTTTTTGCAAACCGTCTGAACGGAGATAGCCATAGTGGACTTCGCATAAATTTATGATGTGAATGGCCAAGTTGTAGCGCTCGTCTGTTAGCAAGGCGGCTACGCGTTCATGGCCTTGTTCTCCCTTGAAATACGCGATCAGGGCTGAGGCGTCTACGACGTGTGTGATGCTGGGTGGCACTATTGCTCTCTTGACATATCAGCACGTTTCTGTTCGAAGTACAATTTCGTGTCAAATCGGGCATCTCGAAGGGCAGCCTCGGATTCCTTAACAAGACTAATTCTGTCCACCACAGCTGCAGCGTTCTTTCCTGGGGCTGGATAAATGAGGGCGCCGCACCGACAAGACAGTTGGCCAATTGGGGCGTTGGATGGTGTTATGAATTTACGGCACTGCGGGCAAAAGACCGCGTCAAAGAGGCCCGCAACCGCACCGCCAAATTCGACCGTCTCTTGGCGTGATGTGTGCTTAGCCCACTCGTTAAAGTGTGCTCCCACCCAATTCCGCACAGGCCAGTTGAAGTCGAGTGAGTCGAGCCATAATCGCGTCTGCGCGTAGAATGTCGGATAGTTCTTGCGAACTGCTTTCTGAAATGGCGGCCAAAGTTCCCCAATCTCGTACCTTTCGCTCCTCTTAGCTTGAACGCTGAGCGATAGGTTGTATCGCATTTCCTGGAGAATATGTTCAAGGAGTCTTCCGGCCATCGAGGCAAGGTCTTCAGAGGCTCCGTCCATCAGCAGTTCTTTTAAGCGGTCGCGCTCATCCTGCGGTTCGCGTAAGTCCGGTCCTTCCTCTATTGTCCATTTGTGGATGACTTTATTGACATAATTTGCAGAGACGCCACACCTGGCCTGTATATCCTGGAAATGTTCGAACCAAATTCTGTCGTGAGTGGTCAATAGGACTTGATACTCGCCGAATTCCTTTAGCAACAACTTGGAAAGTCGGACGGCATGAGCACTATCTATGCTCGTCAAGACATCGTCCAATACAAGCAGGTTGAATTCCGGATATCGTTTGCGATGCCACCGTCGCAAGGCGAGAAAAATACTGATGCCGAGGGTGTCAAGATGTGCGTCGCTGTAATACCCGCGCGGGTCCTCGTCCGTCTTTTCGTAAAAGGAAGACCGCAGATTGGCGCTTCCCTGTCCTATCTCTCTGACCTCCAATCGAATCCGGCCGTGACTCTCGTCTGGATGCAGCCGGGTATAAATATCGTCAATGTCATCTGATAGTCGATCGAACAGTTCCTGAACAACCTCTCTTCGTGACTCGAGGGCACGCTGATAGACCGTATCGGCTTGTGCCGCTGCCGCATTTGCCGCTTGGGATGCGGTTTTGAGGGTTTCTAACTGGCTCCATCCTTCTGAAGCGCCGGCGATCCTGTGCCGCGCCGACAGCAATTGTTTGGCTCGATCAGGCGAGGGTAATGCTTCAAGAGCTGCCTGCAACCTCCCTGCTGTTGTAGCTATTGAGGACTTCTCGGGCGACTCTGGTTGAAGAGCACTTATCGAGCGACCCATTGCCTCGAGGTCGAGATTGCGAAGACCCTTTTGAATTTCGAGGTCTAACGAAGCGAGCACAGTTGCGAAATCAGTCAGGGACTGTGTTTGGATTATGTGGTCGGGAAGTCCGGTAGCGCTTAATGATTTCCGGGCCTTGGCCAAAGACCCCGTCATTGCGCGCACGGAAGCAATTGCGCGAGTCAGTCCAGATGACGCTTGATTACGGAGCGAGATGAGTTCCCGCATTGCATCCAACCGGGCTTGCGCCTTAGCTATAGTTGCAGCAGGGTCGATGCGGTTTTCGCAAAGCGGGCAGGCAGCGCGGTTTTCTTCCCGAATCCACTTGATGCCATCTTCCAGAACCCGGTCATAGAATACCTTCGACTCCGCTGCCTCCTTCTCGCGGAGCTTCCTGCACGCTTCTGTGAGTTGAGAGAGGATATCAGGTGAGGTAGCATCCAATAGTTCGCGAAGCGAACCAATCGCATTCAGCAGCTTTCCCGCGACGGCCGTGTCGCCGAACTTGGCTAGTTCTTGATCCAGTAAGTTCAGGGACCCAGTTGTTTCGTCGAGTCGGGAGATCGCGTTGTAACCGACCCCTCCCAGGATTCCAGAAATTGCGCCCACCAAGCTAGCCTTGGTTGGCTCTCCGACGACACCTAATGTCTTGTTTATGGAATCCGCCAATAGGGCTATTCGGGCTCGTGCATTTCCAGCACTTTTGTTCGCCTCATCTCTCGCTTCTCTCATTGCGCTCTCAACTTCTTGAATTCCCACGAGAGGTAGGAACGGGCGCAGGTGGGCGTAACGATCACGGGGCTGGGATTCAATGAAGGTCAAGATATCTCTGCGGCGCAGGATAAAGAGGTCCTCCTTCGCAGCACCCAAGTACCCCGCCAACCCCTCGGGAGCGCGTGAGGATGCATCTTCCAGACTGTAATGAAAATCAGGATTTGAAAAAACGAGGGAAATTGAGGGTCTGGACGGTCCAGCGCGGATGTGCGGGCCTTGACGGTCCGAAGAAATCCCTTGCCCGCGACCATCTAACGTAGTCACACGGCCACAGAGCAACCTTTCAATTGCATCCACAAAAGAACTTTTCCCGGTTCCATTCTCGCCAAACAGAAGCACGGACTTCTTGTCAAAAATTAAGCTAGTCCCCGGGAGCGGAACCCCACGGAATCCTGCGACGTTTAAGCGACTAATTAACGGCATTTGCTGCCACCTCTTGATGATAAGCCTCAAGTAGTTTATCTGGTCGGCCCAAGGTTCCATTTCGCCGCATTTCTTCTAAGTGAGACACAAGCCCGGGCGGAACCTGCCGGTCCGTCTTTAGCTTTTCCATTAACCTATCCAGCACCTCATCCTCAATTGACTTGACGCTGTCCATCTGTCTCGCCTCCCAAACTCGCGGTCAGGAAACGGGAATGACATTCCCGTGTACACGTAGTTTGCATCATACTTGCCGGTAAAACAACAGCGAGCAGGTCAGTCAGGGGATGGCCTTGTGCAGCCTTGTTCCAATTCGTCCCATAGCGGACGACCTTTCCTCTCGAAATCGGGCAAATTCCCGCGGGTCCGCTCAGCAGCTTTCCCTATGCCCGCAATCAATGGCACTCTTTCCGTGCCACCTCGCCGGTTACGAACTTGATGCCCGCCGTGGACCAATGGGGAGAATGGCGATTTGCGGCGGACGTCCCGATTCTATCGGGACAAGTTCCGCGCGCCAATCCCTTTCGGCGCATGAAACTTGTGGCCCGTAAGCGAAAGGTAGTCCGCCGGAATCTTTCGCACGTCAATCTCCACCTTGCCCGCCGCCTGCACTGCGTCGCAGTGATACAGCACGCCACGCGAGCGGCAGATTTCGGCAATCCGTTCGACGGGGAACAGCACGCCCGTTTCGTTGTTCGCTCACATCGCAAAAGCAGTTGTCAGTCGTCAGTTGTCAGTAGAACCAGCGAAAATGCGGCAAGCCATCGCGGTCAACCGGTAGGTAGGTAACGCGGTAGGCCGGCTCTTGTAGCGCGGGCGTCCCGCCCGCTGTCTCGGGAGCGTCCCGCTCCCGCCACGCGCGGGCAGGATGCCCACGCCACAGCGGGCGGGACGCCCGCGCTACCCCCGCCGCTACAAATAGCGAGGTCCCGATCTGATCGGGATAAATTCCCCCGCCGCTACTGAGCGCCATGCAGTAATTCAGCACCGATGAATGTTCCACCTGGGATGTGACGATGTGCCGCCGGGCCAGGAGTTCACAGTCCACAGTTTACAGTAAGAATCGAGAACGCCTCGAATGTTAGCTGTCGACTGTAAACTTCTATTGGCTCCCGCCTCCTGCCGACCGCCTTTGAAAAGCCGCAGGTCTCCCGCTCCGCGGGACGGGACCTGCGCTACGCCTGGTCCTGTCTCCTTGAATTTTAGCCCTTGACGCGCGCCTGGGAAGATTGTAGCCTACTGTTGTGACGTATGCCGGACGCGGCACCACACCACTTGCATGGGGTTCCCAACCAGCCCCCCGGCTGCGCAAGATGGGTGCAAAAGGCAAAGAAGATACAAAGAACACGGTAGGTGGTAGGCCGTAGGTGGTAAATGGGGAAGAGCAGGATTCAGTATTCAGGGGCTGAGTCAGGAGTCAGTAACCAGAATGAAGATCATCTGCCCTCTGCTTACTGCCGACTGCCTACTTAATTTGGGCGGAATTCGAGCTGGCGGGGCTCTTCACACAGACGGCTGCAAGGGACAACATGTCGTCCGCGTCAATGAATGAAGAGATTGTAGTAATTTTAAAAATTGAAGGAACTACCCGCGAATGTCTATGAAAAAAAAGGACCGGATCTCAGCGAGCCGGCGTGAAGCTGGAATGTCATAGAAAACACAGATAGTTACGCGTTGAAAGCGGGAATGTTATTGAAAGGAAAGGAGGTAGGTGGGGAAAAGCAGGTTTCAGGCGCCGGGTGCCAGGGGCTGGGGGCTGAGGACGGAAGGGTGGGTTCCAAGTGGCAGGGGCCACGCCGGGATTCAGGTCCGATTTCAGGTCCGATGCGGATCGGACCATCGGACTCCAGCGATCGGAGAGTCAGAAGTCAGAGTGAAGAGCATCTGCTTTCCGCTTTCTGCATTCCGCCTTCTGCTTACTGCCTACTGTGTTTCTGGCCTTTACTACGTTCCAGAAGGCAGCTATGGGGTGTACACTCTCGGGTACGATGCGATTTCGGAATTGAAATCCCGGAGGAATCAGCTTTAGCAACAATACTGTTCACTTAATGGGTTTCGGGAAATTGATTCGCAATTTGTTCTGGCGTGACCCCCTCACCCGCCTGCGGGCCGAAGCCGATGTTGTTCACGGCTCGCCGCTTCCCCTTCGGTGGGCGTAGGCCCGGCCCGCCCCGCCCTGCACCGGACGGTGCGGGGCCCCGGCTGGAGAAAGCGCCGGTTGCGGTCCACCCTCTCCCCCAAGGGGGAGAGGGGAGTAAACTCAATTTACGTCCCCCCTCGCCCCCTTGGGTGAGAGCGGCCGGGGGTCGAATTGGGAACGGTCACCTTAAGTGAACAGTAATGGCATTGCCAGGAGGCTAGCCCGTGAAACGAAGGGAATTACTAACCGCCTTGAGCGGCGCTTCTGTGTTGAGTTTAACTTCTCGTGGCGCTTCGGCCCCAACCCCATCCCAACCTTCAATGGGTTTTTCGCCCGGAGTGAAAGGCACATGGCCCTTTGTGCTTCCGGAAGTCATTAATGATTGGACCACCGTGCGGGTCGAGGGGTTCTCCGCTCCCATTCCCGCCTGCGTTTACGAGGGCGCGCAGCTCGGTGGAGGCCTGCCGTTAGGCGGATTGGGCACAGGCTATCTTACTTTGGAGGGGCAAGGAAAGCTGGGTTTCTGCTCGATCTTTAACGATCTGGTGCCTCCCGCAAAAGTATTCAGCGATTGGCTGATGGTGGAAAGCGGCACGAAGTGTGTGCCTTTATCCGCCGCGCAAGTTTGGTACCTAGGACATTTCCCTGTCGCGGACCTTCAGGCCGCTCTGACTGAACTGCCGGTTGAAGTCGGGGTCAGAGCATTTTCCCCTTACGTGGTGGGGGATTCCTCGGTGTCGAACACCCCGGTGGCGTTGTTCGAGGTTGAGCTTCGCAACACGTCGAATCAGCCCTTGTCCCTCAAACTGCATTTGAGATTCCCAGTTGCTCCTGAGGGGGCTGGTCTGGCGGTTCGTGGAGAGGGAATTTCCCAGGCCACGGGGAAAGGCCGCTATTCACTCGAAGTCAGTATCCCCAGTCAAACACAAAAGCGTGTGGCATTTGCCGTGGGCTGGCATGCTCCGTCATGGCGCGATAGTGGGAGTGAGCTTCGCCATAACCGTTACTCACAGCGTTTCCGAAGCGCTGAGGAAGTGGCTGACTTCGGCAATCGAAACCACCAGGTGCTCCTCAAACGCGTTCTCGCCTGGCAGGAAGAGGTCTATCGCTCCGCCTATCCTGGATGGCTTCAGGACGCGCTGGTGCAAGGACTATATAGCCACGCCAAGAACTCCGTGTGGATCGCCCGCGAGCGACATGACGACTGGTGGGGGGAAGAGGGATGGTTCACCCACAGCGAAAGCCACACCGGCTGCCCCATCGTGGAGACCATGGTCTGCCGCATGCACGGCCATTTCCCGCTGCTTTATTTTTTCCCGGAACTGGAAAGCACCACGCTCGAGGCTTTCCGTCACTATCAAATCTCCGATGGAGAGGTTCCATTCTGCTTCGGCACGCCCACCAGCATGCGCGACCCTCGACTGCAATGCCAGCACCCCTTGAACTCGGGCCAGTATGCTCAGATGGTCTATCGCCTCTTTCTCAGGACCGGCAATCGAGATCAGCTCCTGCGCTTTTACGATTCCGCCAAGCGCGCCATCCGTTACCAATACTCCCTGGATGACGATAACAGCGGGCTGGTGAATGACCAGCCGCATACCCGCCCCGGTGAATCCTGGCCGGCCAATCAGTTTTATGATTGCTGGCCTTGGGAGGGCGTATCCAGCTACGTTGCGGGAACCTGGCTGGCGACGCTCCAAACCGGAAAACAACTTGCCAAAATAGCCGGTGACCAAGAATTCGCCGCGGAGTGCGCGGAGAAACTTGTCAAAGGTCAACGAAGCTTCGAGCAGAGACTCTGGAATGGTTCCTACTACCGTTTGTGGAGCAACAAGGAAGCGGGGACCAGCAGTGAAGTTTCACTGGCCAATCAATTGATGGGAGTTTGGTGCAGTCGCGTGCTGGGCCTCGAAGATGCGTTGCCGGCGGATCGGGTAGCAAAAGCCTTGGGCGCGGTTGAAAAACTGAACATGACGGCAACTTCTTACGGACTGATCAATGGCGTCAGCCCGGACGGCAAGCCCTTTGACACCAAAGTTCACCCCGAAGCTGACTTCGCCCTCAACATTTTCGTAGGTGAAAACCTCTGTGCCGCCATGACCTTTATGTACCATGGAAGAAAAGATGTTGGACTCGAGATTGCCCGCCGTCTCTATCACACCATGGCTATCAAGACGCGCTCCCCCTGGAACCAACGCTGTTTGTTGAGCGGTGAAACAGGGTTGCCGGTATGGGGCGATGACTATTATTCAAATTTGAGCATCTGGGCAGTCCCGATGGCGCTGGAAGGAGTGTCTGTAAAGGAATTCGCTTATACTGGATTGCTGAAAAACATGCTCAGCGCCGCCGGTGGCTCGGAGCACAGTTCTGCTGGTTAGTCGCCTGCTTGGGCAGCGATGGCCGCAATAGTGTTCAATTAATGGGCTTCGGGAAATTAATTCGCAATTTGTTCCGGGGTGACCCCCTCACGCGCCTGCGGGCCGAAGCCGATGTTGTTCACGGCTCGCCGCTTCCCCTTCGGTGGGCGTAGGCCCGGCCCGCCCCGCCCTGCACCGGACGGTGCGGGGCCCCGGCTGGAGAAAGCGCCGGTTGCGGTCCACCCTCTCCCCCAAGGGGGAGAGGGGAGTTAATTCAAATTACCTTCCCCCTGCCCCCTTTTTGGGTGAGGGGAGAAGGTAGAAACTCGAGGGGCGGGGTCCCCGCCCTTCCCGATGCGTGGTGAGAAATTCCGGCTGGCAGTTTCTGCACGTAATCGCGAGAAGAACCGTAAGGGCGATTTCATATTAAAGAGTGGAGGACATGAGCCAATGTCACGATTGTTGATTGGATGGGCGGAAATCGATACGACCCCCGATGACAAAATCGATCTTTGCGGACAGTATTATCACCGCGTTTCCAATGGTATTCATTCGAGGCTTTCGGCGACGGTCCTGGCGCTCGAATCTACTGACAAGGAACAGGCCGTCATGGTTTCGCTGGATGTGGTCGGCTTCGAGTCCGCTTTTCAGGAGGAGCTCCGGTCAATGCTTCGCCCCGCATTGCCGGATTTGGATGTTTCCAAAGTTATTCTTAACGCTATTCATACCCATTGCGCCTCCGCGGTGGACCCCATCGAGGGAATCGGCTGGCTGGCGGAACTACCGGATGTAATGCCGGCGTCAGAATACCGCAAATTCCTGCTCGAAAGGATCGCGTCAGCCGTGATCGAAGCCTGGCAGAACCGCAAACCGGGCGGTATTGCAAGCGCACTGAGTTCGGCCCGGGTGGGGCATTGTCGCCGCGCAGTTTATGCAGGTGGTAGGGCGGAAATGTACGGCTTAACCAACCGTGAAGACTTTGTCGGCATGGAGAGCGGTGAAGATTCAGGTGTCGATCTGCTGTTTTCTTTTGATGAAGGCCATAAGCCCACCGGCGTAATCATCAATCTGGCCTGTCCGTCGCAAGTGATGGAGTCTACCTACCTTATCTCGTCCGACTTTATGGGCGAAATCCGGCGACTGCTCAAGCAGCGTTTCGGGGAGTCCTTCCGGACGCTCGGGCAGATCAGCGCCGCAGGCTGTCAGTCACCGCGCGATTTGGCCAGAAACTACCGGGGAGAACCTGACTTCTGGCATGCGGACGGCGTGACAGAGATTGGGCGTAGACTCTTGGCAGCCGTGGAAAGCGTTTTCCCGCATGCCGCTGCAAATATCGATGAATCCCCTGTGATGCGGCGCCATGGAGAAATTATCTCTTTGCCGAGGCGCCGCGCGGCCTACCAGGAATATTTCCAAGCGAAGAGGCAGTTGGATCAACTCCAAGCCGTGATGTCAGAGGACGAAGCTTTTCGCGACTTCTGTCAGGAAGTCGAACGCAACGAAAAGATTCCCGGCCGTCCCGGGCCTTATGACAGCAAACTGCACCATTTTGTGCTGATCCAGAATAATAAGGCTGTGGTGGCCAGATTCCACGATCAGGACATTCGTCCTTCGTTCGAGATGGAGTTCCACGCCATTCGACTCGGCAATGTAGTATTCGTCACTAATCCATTTGAGCTGTTTTTGGATTATGGGCACCGAATCAAGGCCAGAAGCGTTGCGGAACAGACTTTCATTGTCGAACTTTGCGGCGGGACGGGTGGCTACCTACCCAGTGCCCGCGCCGAGCAGCACGGCGGATACGGGGGTTTGATCATCAACGGCCAGGTGGGGTCTGAGGGTGGCAAGTTGCTGGTCGACACGACTGTGAAGACGATTGCAGAACTTTGGAGTTGATGGCGAGATGAGTTTCATTCTGGCACTGGACGCCGGCACGACTTCGCTGAAGGGAGCGCTGTTCGACCTCTCGGGCAATATGCTGGGCGTCTGCGTTCATGAGTACCATCCGGATAATCCGGCTCCGGATATTGTTGAGCTTGACCCGGAGGTCTACTGGTCCGCCGCCAAGGCGGTGATTGCAAAACTTCTGAAGGAAACATCGGTTCCGCCGGCGGCGATCACCGCTCTGGGCGTGACCAGTCAGGGAGAGACCCTGATCGTGCTTGATAAGCAAGGCAGGCCGCTCCGCAAGGCGATCGTCTGGCTGGACAACCGGGCCAAAGCTGAGGCGGAAACAATCAAGAATGAATTCGGGCGTGAGCTGGTTTATCAAGTGACCGGACAGCAGGATATTGTTCCCGCCTGGCCGGCGGCAAAAATCCTCTGGCTGCGCAGCCATGAGCCGGAAGTATTCAATGCCGCAGACAAGTTCCTGATGTTGGAAGACTACCTGATCTACCGCCTGACGGGAAACTTCGTCACCGATCACGCCCTGAATCCTTCCACGCTTTATTATGATTTGCGTAACGGATGCTGGTGGGAAAGCATGTTGGGTCTACTAGGGGTTTCCCCCCGCCAGCTTCCGGTTCTGCTGAATTCCGGAGCGTCAGCCGGTAAGGTTGCCGCAAAGATCGGTTTGAGCAATCAGACTGTAGTTACTGTTGCGCCCATCGACCAAGTAGCGGCCGCGGTCGGTGCGGGGAACTTTGCCCCGGGTGTGATTACTGAAACTACCGGTGGCGCGCTGGCGGTCTGCGCGACGGTAGAGCGCCCCGCCTACGACCCGCAAATGCGCGTGGCGCTCTACCGGCATGCGGCGCCCGGCCTGTTCGTTCTGCTGCCCTGGATTCCGACGGCAGGAATGATCTTGCGGTGGTTCCGGGATGAATTCGGCGCTGGGGTGGACTATGCCGCCTTGGACGAGCAGGCCGCGACGATTTCTCCCGGCAGCGATGGGCTTATGGTGCTGCCGCATTTCAGCGGAATGAATTCCCCTGACGTGAATCCCGAAGCGAAGGGGGTTTTTTGGGGAATCTCGACGGCGCACCGGAAAGCTCATTTCATCCGCGCCATTCTCGAAGCGGTGGCGTTTGCGCTCCGCGATAATTTGGAGCTGTTGGTGCAATCGGGCATCGATTGCCGGGAGATCACTTCCCTGGGCGGAGGCGCCCGCAGCAAGCTCTGGCTGCAAATCAAAGCCGACGTGCTACAGCGGAGAATAAAAACAATACAATGCCAGGAAACGACCAGTCTGGGCACGGCTGTACTTGCTGCCGCCGGGACCGGAGGTTTCGCAAACATCGAGGCGGCGATCGCCGCCATGGTTCATCCGGCGGCAACAATTTCGCCTGATATTCATAACCAGGAAGTTTATGACGCGGCGTTCCGAAAGTATCGAGAATTGAACCGGAGAAACTTCTCCGCGTAAGGGTCCCGTAAATCTCGCAGACAGGGGGAAATGGTTGGTGACGAAGGTGAGAAAAGCCAGAGCTGGTTTCGTCGGATTCGGAGAAGTCAATACTCCAAAAGAACTCATTGTCAACCGCTGTGCCGCTGCAGCGAAAATGCTGGAGCAGGAAGGCTTGGAGCTGTCTGTAACCGCTCCAGTCTGCGATGATCCTCAGGGAAACGAAGCAGCCCGCGCCAGGGCTGAACTTGCGAAAAATGACTTTGACTTGCTGATTGTGTGCGTTGCCGGCTGGATTCCGTCCTGGGCGGTATTCAGCGTCATCGAACCGTTCAAGCACAAACCGATGGTTTTGTGGGGCCTCAGTGGCTGGCAGGACGGCGACCGGTTCGTAACCACTGCCGACCAAGCCGGAACCACGGCTTTGCGCAAGCCCATGGAAGACATGGGTTATAAGTTCAGATACGTGGTCACGTATCGCGGGCAAAAACCCAAGACAGACGAGATTGTCGCGTATGCAGAAGCGGCCCGCGCGGTGTCCCAGCTCAAAGTCGCCCGAATCGGCATGGCGGGTTACCGAGATATGCGCTTGTACGGCACGCTTTATGACGGCGTTTCTCTGAAAGCCAAAATCGGCCCGGAGATCGAGCATTTTGAGCTGCTGGAGATCGCCCAACTGATGGAACAGGTCGACGGCAAAGAAATCAACCGCATCGCTTCTGCGCTGAAACAGCGCTGGACGTTTGTTCGAGAACCTCGTCCCGGAACGGTGGAGAACTCCGTGCGCCTCTTCCTGGCGCTCAAAGCCAAAATCCAGGACCGTGGTTATCAGGGATTCTCCTACAACGATGTTGACGGCATCAAGAAGCTGATGAGATTTGCTCCCGCGGGAAGTCTGACGCTGCTGCACGACGAAATGGATATCTGTTCCGTCCCGGAAAACGACAGCATGGGCGCCGTAACGCAGCTTATGGTAAAGAATCTTACCGGCCAGGTCGGCGCGTACCTGGAGTTCTATGAATTCACGAAAGACGGCGCATTGATGGGCGTGCCGGATTACGTTCCTTCTGAGATTGTGGATGGCAAGGTGACTGTGATGCCGAACGCATTCGGAGATTTTGGCGAAGGACTCTTGAATGTGTCGAAGCTGAAAACAGGAAAGGTCACGATTTGCCGTCTGGGATACTGCGGCGATGCATACGCCCTCCACATCACGACCGGAACAGCCAGGGCGCCGGCCAAATGGGAAGAAGCAGGGTGGGCGCCGCCGGCGCCTCAACTGCCCAGTCTCGAAATCGCCTTTGACGTTCCTGTGGAAGGATTTATACAGAAGGTTATGTCACAGCATTATATCATTTCCTATGGAGATAACCGCCAAGTGCTGGAGGCGCTCTGTTCAATCCTTGGAGTCAGGACGGCGTGAAAGGTCGGAAATTCCCCTCCTTGGTTAAGGAGGGGACAAGGGGGTGGTTGGCTTTCGGCTGACGGACTCCCGAACCCACAATCCCCTGCCCCCCCTCAGCCGAGGAGGGGAGCTATTTTCATGGCAGGAGGTTCCCCCCGAGGAGGTGGAAATGAGAAACAGCAAAACGATTGTTGTTTGTTGTGCGATGGTCACGGCTTTTCTTTGGGCGCGGCCGGGCATGTCCCAAACCCACGCGGGACAAGTGGAAGTGGATTTCTCCCGGAGCGTGGGTACGATCAGGCATCTCAATGACCTGGAGGGCGGAACGCTGTCGAAGAGGGGATGGATCGAGCTGAGCCCCTATTTCAAGGAATTGGGCGTCGAGCACGTAAGGCTTCATGACGTCCCATGGGATTTCGATGACGTGCAGGACATTAATTACGTGTTTCCCCACTTTGACGCGGACGCCGACGATGCCAAGAATTACGATTTTGCGGGGACTGATTGGTTTCTGAAACCGCTCAAAGCTCTCGGTGTGGAAATCATCTACCGGCTCGGATATAGCGCCGAGGAAGACATGCTGCCCCGCGTGCACAATGCTCCGCCCAAGGATTTTGAGAAATGGGCTCACGTCTGCCTGAATATCGTGAAGCACTACAACGGCGGCTGGGACAACGGTTTTCACGACCGGATCAAATACTGGGAAATCTGGAACGAGCCGGATGGCTCACAATTCTGGACTGGAACGCCGCAGGAGTATTACAAGCTCTACGAGACTACGGCGAGGGTGATTAAGAATTATGATCCGAGTCTGAAGGTGGGGGGGCCCACGCTGGCCTATAACGTGGAATTCCTGGAGGGGTTCCTGAAGTATTCCCAGGAGCATCGCGTTCCTGTCGACTTCGTTTCCTGGCATCGATATTCCGCTGAGCCCTACAGCGTGCTGGAGATGTCGGAGAAGGTTCGGGGATTGATGACCCAATACGGGTTTGGGAAGGCCGAAAGTATTCTGGACGAATGGAATTACATGCCGGGGGACTGGGGGCGATTGCAGAAGGACGCCCGGTACGGGGAAGGAATTGGCAAACAGAACAAAGGCATTGCCGGAGCCGCTTACGATGCCGCCGTCTTGACATATCTTCAGGACAGCAGCGTAGATATCGCGACCTTTTATACAGGAACGACGATAATTTTCTGGGGACTCTTCGATGAATATGGGGTACCGGCAAAACCTTTCTACTCCTTCAAGGCCTTTTCGGAACTGCTCGGAACCCCCCAGCGCGTCTTCACCGCCGGATCTGACCACGAGGGTTTTACGGTGATTGCGGGATTATCGCCGGACAAGTCGCAGGCGACAGTACTGATCACCAATTTTGCCCACGGGCCACGTCACTATGCCCTCGCGCTAAAGAACCTGCCTTGGAGCGAGAAGTTCACCTGCGAGACATATTTGTTGGACGAGAGCCGCAACCTGGAGATGGTGAAGTCGGAAGGGTTGAATGGGACGACGGTGACGCTTTCTGTAGAAGACTTCACGCCTCCCTCGGTTTGGTTGTTCCGTCTCAAGCAAGGCGCAGGAAGGTGAAAGCCTGCGCTTAGCTCAGAAGGCGTGAAATAATTGGCGAAAGGGAAGACACTTCACGCAAAGGCGCAAAGTTGTTGAAGGCGCAAAGAAAACAAGGCAGTTCTTCTTTGCGTCTCTTTGCGTCTTGGCGTCTTTGCGAGAGATCGCTGATTTCTTCTCATGCTCTCAGCCTGGGGCTGGAACGGTTCAAGTGGACCTGCGGTGATATCAATGGTGAAACGCAACCGAAGGCAGTTTCTGGCCGAAAGTCTGGGCGCGGGGCTGGTCCTGTCGCCAGCGGCAAAAGCGTGGGTACAGGAGTGGCCCACCGCGGAGGTGCGCGTGTGCCTGGTGGCCGTCGACGCGCATCGGCGATGGGACATCGGCGGGATATTTCAGGAGCTTGGCCTGAAATACGAAATAACGAGCCCGGACGTGGCGAGCCGGATCGAGACGAATCGCTTTGCTGCCTTGTGGATTGCCTCGAGTACCTATCCTGAGCTCGGGGCGCTGCCGGAAGAGCTCACAAAGAAACTGGAAGAGTTTTTGGAAGCGGGGAAGGGTGTCTTCGCGGAATACGTTTCTGACTTTCCGGGGGTTCGGGCCGGAGACTCGCCGCAGAAGACGGGGATTGCCCGGCTGTTCGTGGCGCATCCTCTGGACTTGCCGGGCGCACTCGCGGCCGGAGCCATTCTGGACGAACAAGACTCCTTGTGCTTGCCGCTGGTCGAGGAGCCGAAGGGAACGAAGCCAGTGCTGGCATTCGGCCGGGTGGCG
>Ga0224555_1003362_pt1 | contig 16492 bp, 12 predicted proteins | sample 714S23034metaG_FD_180687 | JGI IMG/M metagenome (GOLD analysis project Ga0224555, IMG submission 180687) | Peat soil microbial communities from Stordalen Mire, Sweden - 717 S2 30-34 | ecosystem: Environmental > Terrestrial > Soil > Wetlands > Peat | place: Sweden: Norrbotten County, Stordalen...
CAACGTCCGTGACTTTCTGAACGCCTGGGGCCGCCGCTACCGCTACTTCATGGTGTGCGACGCCGACAGCGTCATGCGCGGCGAAACGCTCGTCAACCTGGTGAAACTGATGGAAGCGCATCCGGCCGCCGGCCTGATTCAAACCGTCCCGGCAACCGTCAACGCGGAAAGCCTGTTCGGACGCATCCAGCAGTTCGCCAACCGCCTTTACGCGCCGGTGTTCATCGCCGGCCTGAATTATTGGGCGCTCGACCTCGGAAATTACTGGGGGCACAACGCCATCATCCGCACGGAGCCGTTCATGCAGTTCTGCGATTTGCCGCAACTGCCCGGGCGCAAGCCGTTCGGCGGCCAGATTTTGAGCCACGATTTCGTCGAGGCCGCGCTGATGTTGCGCGAAAACTGGGAAGTCTGGTTTGCCTACGACCTCGAAGGCAGCTACGAGGAAGCGCCGCAGGCGATGATTGAAAACGCGCAGCGCGAACGCCGCTGGTGCCAGGGAAACTTGCAGCACGGCCTCGTTCTTTTTGCGAAAGGGCTGCGCGGCGTGAGCCGGCTGCATTTGATCCTGGGAATTTCCGGCTACCTCGCCGGCCCGCTGTGGCTGGCGTTTCTGGTCACGTTCAACTGGATTTACTGGTATCAGGAATACACCGGCCTTTCGAACATTCCGGTGCAGGCGTTCACGCCCTACTTGAGCGGCTTGAGCGGCACGGCGCACGCGCTGCTCATATTCATCATCTGCATGGTCGTCATCATGCTGCCGAAATTGCTCGCGCTCATTGACCTTGCGCACGACTGGCCGCGCCGCCGCGCGTTCGGCGGACTGGCGAGGGCGACGACCGGTGTCGTCGGCGAAACCGTTTTTTCCACGTTGCACGCGCCGCTGCTGATGCTCTGGCACACGCGCTTCGTCGTCACAAACCTGCTTGGCATCAGCGTCGGTTGGACGACGCAAAAACGCGCCGCCGGCGGCACAACCTGGCTCTATGCGTTCCAGCGTCATTGGGGACACACGCTCATCGGGCTGGTTTGGGGCGCGTTGATGTGGTGGGTTGAACCGATTTTGTTCTGGTGGTTCACGCCCGTGCTCGCGGGCATGGCGCTTTCCATTCCGTTGAGCGTGCTGACCAGCCGCCGCAACCTCGGCGCTCGCACGCGCGCCGCCGGGTTGTTTCTCACGCCGGAAGAAATCAAGCTGCCGGACGAATTGCTTTCGCTGCGGTCGAACCTGAAAATCCATGAACTCACCGATGACAATTCCCCGCACACGCCCCATGCCGGACTGGCCGAGGCGGTGCTTGATCCCTACGTCAACGCCATCCACGTCTCGCTGCTGCGGGAGAAACAGCTCAATCCCGCCTATGCCGAGCAGTTGACAAAACTCGGCGTCGGCGGCGAACGCGTTCAGGCGCTTGGCGAAAAACTGCTGGCCGAAGGGCCGGATCAATTGAGCGCAACCGAACGGCTGCTGGTCATGGCCGACCAGCGGGTGATGGTCTCGTTGCACCAGCAATCGTGGCAGCGTCCGGGCGAAACGCTCGCGGCGTGGTGGCGCGGCGCGATTTTGGATTACAGCCGCCGCGATTAAATGTTCCGGCACGGGGAAATGAACTTTCCAAGCCAAAAATTTTCCTGTCCGGCGGATGGCAGTCACGGCGTTCTTAATTTTTCAGCAAAAATGATTTTTTCAGACCTTGTCACCATAACTGGCGACTCGCAGGGGACAGGACTTCTGCTAGATTGATAACGTCGTTGATGCAGAAATGCAGTGTTCCGTGTGTGTTGTGAGGCGTATGTTTGCGGTGCCGCGTTGATGACGCTGAAAATTTAGTGTTTAGTTCTCATTGGGAGCCGGAGTAGTGTCCGGCTCCCTTTTTTTGTGCCGGCGGTTCAATCCAGCCTTTCAATCCGAAAACAGAAAATGAACCGGACTAATCCACCGCCGTCAGCCGTATGATTTCGCGCAGCGGCGTCTGCGGTTTGAATTTCACGAAGCGTTCCAGTTTTTCCACGAGCGGTTTGCGGCGGCGCATATCGTCAAAGCCGGGAGAATAAGCCTTGTCATAGGGAATCAGTTCAATCCGGGATTTCGAGCCGAGCGTTTTCACCACGAGCTTCGCGAGTTCGAGCATGGAAACTTCCTCCGTGCCGCCGATGTTGAAAATTTCGCCGAGAACATTTTTCGTTAGTGGGGCGGGCATCTTGCCTGCCGCTGGAACTCGCAGGCAGGATGCCTGCGCCACTATCTGCAAACGCACGAGCGCTTCCACCGCGTCGTTCACCAGGCAAAAGCAGCGCGTCTGCCTGCCGTCGCCAAAAACTTTCAGAGGCTCGTTCGCTTTTGCCGCCGCGATGAAACGCGGCAGCACCATGCCGTAGCGTCCGGTCTGGCGCGGGCCGACGGTGTTGAACAGCCGCGCGATGGTGACCGGCAGATTTTTTTCGCGCGCGTAGGCGAGCGCGAGAAATTCGTCCGTGAGCTTGGAGCACGCATAGCTCCAGCGCGATTGTCCGGGCGGCCCGATGAGCAAATCGTCGTCCTCGCTGAACTCCGGTTTCGTGCTCTTGCCATAAACTTCCGAGGTGGAGGTCAGCAGCAGTGGCGTGGAATTTTTCACTGCGGCACGCAAAAGAATTTCCGTTTCGTGAAAGCTGGATTCCAGAACGTGCAGTGCGGATTTGACGACCAGTTCCACGCCAACGGTTGCTGCAAGGTGAAAAATATACTCCGCGTTTTTTGCGAGCTTTGACAAATCTTTGCATTCGGAAATTTTCGACCGGACAATTTTCAATCTCGGATTATTGTTCGCCGCCCGCAGATTTTTCAGACTGCCGGTCGAGAAATCGTCAATGACGACAACGCTTTTGCCGTCGTTCAGCAGACGCTCGACGAGATGCGAGCCGATGAAACCCGCGCCGCCGGTGACCAAAATGTGTTTTGCCATTTTCATTTGAGCGCCGCCGCGACGCCTTCGGCCAGTTTTTGGCGATAGTCCGGGCTTTCAATCAATTTTGCTTCCGCAGGATTCGAGAGAAAGCCGCCTTCGACCAAAATCGCCGGGCGGTTTTGTCCGCGCAGCACCGTGTCGAACCGCGAGCGGCGGACGCCGTGATCTTCCATGCCCACAGCGTGCAACAATGCGCTTTGAACCTGGACGGCGAGCCGTATGTTTTGCGAGTCAAAGGCGCTGTTTGGAAGTTTTTCATCCCACGGATCGGCGAAACCGCGCGTGAGCGTCGAAGGCATTCCCGTCGGCGTGAGGCAATAGGTTTCCAGTCCGGCGGTGGTTGCATCCCGTTTACCGGTTTTTTTATCCACTCCGGTGGAATTGAAATGCAGGCTGATGAACAAATCCGCATGATGCGCCTCGGCGAACACGACGCGATCCGCGTTTGTCACATACACGTCTCTTGTCCGTGTCAGAAAAACTTTCCAGCCCTCGGCTTCGAGCAGCGGCTTGAGGCGTTTCGCCCAGTCAAGCGTGAATTCCTTTTCAAACGGCCCGTCCTGAACGCTGTGTGCGTATGTGCCGTGGTTGCTGCCGCCGTGGCCGGGATCAATCACGATGACACGGTTGGTTTTGGGAAATGTCAGCGGCAGTTCGCAAAGCAGCGGCTCCAGATTTTTTTGTAAATCCAGTCCGTTCAAAAAAACTTCGCCGTCAATGAACTCCGGCGCGAAGCCAAGATTGATTTCAACTCCGTTCCAGGTCGCCTCATGGCTGCCGATGCCCAGAACCATCACGCCGTTGCTCGAACCAATCGCATAAGTTGTCGTCGGCGAATCGGAAATGCGGTGCGGCTGGCCGGTCTTGTGTTCCGCCGCCCAGCTTTCGAGCGAAGTCCAAGCCGCAACCCGTGCGGCGGGCGCGGGTTTTGAAACAATCGCGGGCGGCGGATTTGATTTTACCGTTGGAATGACCGGTTTGTTCGTCTGAATGGCGACTGGTTTTACAACCGCGTTTGTTTCCGACCAGTTTAGCGGGGATTGCGGCGGAGCCGTCGAGCAACCCGCCAGAAAAGCCAGCGCGAAAAAAATGATTCCCGCAAATTTGAACACGCGCTTATTTTGCTGAACAAAAAACCGGACTCAAGATGTTTCGGCAAAGAGAATCATCCTCATCCTCAATTTTTCCAGAATCGAGGACGAGGATGACGATGAGAAAGATTCTTCGGGCGGCTTGTTTGCGATGCGAAGTTTGGGCATGATTTCCGCAAGTGAAAATTCTCGTCGCCATCACCGGAGCCAGCGGCGCGCTTTACGCGCAGCGGCTGCTCGACAATTTGAACCCGCGCGAACATGAAATCCACGTCGTGCAGAGCAACTACGCGCAACAGGTCATCGCCGAGGAATTGCCCGGTGGCCTGAAATTGCCGGATGGCGTGAAAATCCACGGCTTGAAAAGCATGAACGCGCCGTTTGCCAGCGGCTCGAATCCGCCGGACGCGATGGTCGTCATCCCTTGCACGATGGGCACGATGGGCCGCATTGCGCACGGCTACAGCGAGGATGTTTTGCTGCGCGCGGCGGACGTGACGCTGAAGGAAAAGCGGAAGTTGATTCTGGTGCCGCGCGAAACGCCGTTAAGCCTGATCCACGTCAAGAACATGGAACTGCTGCTGCTCGCGGGCGTGATTATTTTGCCGGCGAATCCCAGTTTTTATTCCGGAGCGGAAACGGTGGTGCAAATTGTGGACACCGTCGTTGCGCGCGTGCTGGACCACATCGGCGTGCCAAACAAACTTGCGCCGCGCTGGGCGGAAGAAAAAGAATGAAATGAAAACGGAGAAACATCGAACATCGAACATCGAACATCGAACGCTGAATGATTCGGCTGATTCGGGGTCGCTTCATGAAGGTGGGTCGGCCGGGCGGAAATTCGATTTGGAAGAGCGGCTGCTTGAATTTGCCTCGGCCATAATTGATTTGTCCGAAAAATTGCCGAATACCCGGGCAGGAAATCATGTGGCAGGACAGATTTTACGCTCCGGCACATCGCCATTTTCAAACCACGGCGAGGCGGAATTCGCCGAATCGCGCGACGATTTTATCCTTAAGCTAAAAATTTGCCTGAAGGAACTTCGGGAAACGCGTCGCTGGGCGCGGTTGATTCAAAGAAAAACATGGGCAAAAGATGAAACCGCGTTGCTCTTTGTGTTGAGTGAGTCGGATGAGTTGATCCGCATCTTCATGTCCAGCATCAAGACCGCACGACAAAATGCGTTGGTTCAAAATCAAAAAACCCCTGCATTGGTCAACCATCCACCCGACGAAGCCGGCTGATCATTCGATGTTCGGCGTTCAATGTTCATTGTTCGATGTTTTCCTCCATTAAAAAATGGGCTTCGTTCGTGAGGTTCTCGCACACGGTTTTTGCATTGCCGTTCGCGCTGGCGGCGATGCTCGTGGCGGCGCGGAACAATCGCGGCTGGCCGGGCTGGAAAACTTTCGGGCTGATTCTCGCGGCGATGGTTTGCGCCCGCTCGTGCGCGATGGCCTTCAACCGCATCGTTGACCGCAAATTCGATGCGCTAAATCCGCGCACGGCGAAGCGCCATTTGCCAAGCGGAGACATTTCCTTGGCTGGCGCAATTTTAATTTGGATTTTTTCGGCGGTTGGATTTGTGATTGCGAGTTTTTTTCTAAATTCACTTTGCTTTTACCTTTCGTTTGTCGCGCTCATCGTGATTTGTTTTTATTCGCTGACGAAACGCTTCACGGATTACACGCACGTTTTTCTCGGCCTCGCGCTCGCGCTCGCGCCTGTCGGCGCGTGGCTGGCGGTCAAAGGGGAATTTGGATTTCCATCATCGTTCGGCATATTCTCATCTTTGGAATCATTTGAAATGTGGCTCGACTTTGCGGCTGTCGGTTTGCAACCAATTGTTTTGGCCTTCGCCGTTGTTTTTTGGCTCGTCGGCTTCGACATCATTTACGCGCTGCAGGATTACGAGTTCGACAGATCGCACGGCCTGCGCTCGCTCGTCGTCGCGTGGGGGCCGAAGAATGCGCTGACCGCGGCGTTTCTGGCGCACATGGTCATGTGCGGACTGCTGCTGGCGTTCGGGTTGCTCTGCCGTTTCCGCATTGCGTATCTCATCGGCTGGCTGATCATCGTCGGCTGCCTTGTGCTGGAACACTGGATCGCGCGCCGCCGCAGCTTGAACTGGATCAATCTCGCCTTCTTCCGCCTCAACGCGCTGGTCGGCGCGGTATTTCTGATCGTGGTCGCGGCGGAAGTGATTTTTCAGGGCGGGTTCAAGCTGCGGTGAACTGAAATAAATAAGGAACGCATGAAATCAGGAATTGAATTTCCTGTCTTCATGTTTTACTCATTTGAATTTCTTCAAAAACAATTTGTAACATCCTTCCGGTTTTGCTTCTGAAGCGGGCATGGACGCGGTAAAATCGAATCAGCCCATGCCCGACGAGAATAAATGTCCGCAATGCGGCACTCCGCTGCCTTCCGGCGCGCTGGCCGGACTTTGCCCCGTCTGCCTGCTCAAAATGGGCGCGGCGGCGGACACGGTCACGGAAGCGAAACAGCCGCCATTCAATCCGCCGTCCGTCGCGGAACTTGCGCCGCTGTTTCCGCAGCTTGAAATCCTCGAACTTATCGGCAAGGGCGGCATGGGCGCGGTCTACAAGGCGCGGCAGAAGCAACTGGACCGCGTCGTCGCGCTTAAAATTCTTCCGCCCGGCATTGGAAACGAAACTGCCTTTGCCGCACGCTTCGCGCGCGAGGCGAAGGCGCTGGCGAAGCTGAATCATCCCGGCATCGTGACGCTTTATGAATTTGGCGTTGCTTCCGGCCATCAACCCTCAACTCTCAACTCTCAACTGTTCTACTTTCTCATGGAATTCGTGGACGGCGTGAACCTGCGGCAATTGCTCCACGCCGGAAGAATTTCTGCGCGCGAGGCGCTGGCCATCGTGCCGCAGATTTGCGACGCGCTGCAATTTGCGCACGACCAGGGCATCGTCCACCGCGACATCAAGCCGGAAAACATTTTGCTGGATCGTCGCGGTCGCGTGAAGGTGGCGGATTTCGGGCTGGCCAAGATTGTGGGCAATGAAGGTAGGGCCGAGCTGCCGCTCGGCCAAAATCCAGAGGCGGCGCAGCAGCACCGCCCTACCAGTGAATTGACCGATGCGGGCAAGACAATGGGCACGCCGAATTATATGTCGCCGGAGCAGATTCAAGCGCCAGGCGAAGTGGACAACCGTGCGGACATTTATGCGCTGGGCGTGGTGTTTTACCAGATGCTCACCGGCGAACTGCCCGGCAAGAAAATCGAAGCGCCGTCGAAGAAAGTCCAGATTGACGTGCGACTGGATGAAATTGTTTTGCGCGCGATGGAAAAGAAACCGGAGCTTCGTTACCAGCAAGCCAGTGTTCTCAAGACAGAGATTGAAACGGTTGCCAACCAAACGGGCGGCGCCAGTCCTTTGCCGGCCGCGCCAGCCATGGCCCCCGGTTCATCACCAGACAAACCAACCAAATCCATCAATGCCATGAAAGCCAAAATAAAAATAGTAGCCGGGATTGTGATCCCCACAGTTGCGTTAATCGCCTGCCTCGTTGCCGCCTGGTTTTACTTTTCGAAGCCCGCAGTCAAAGGCCCGCGGCTGCCGGGCTTGGCGGCGCAGTGGTCGGGCAACGGGCATGGTAAAGATGCCGCTGGCGGGCCAAACGCCAAGATTCCCAAGGGCATCACCTATGCGCGGGCCAACGTGGGAATGGGATTCTGCTTCAAGAACAACAGCACCAACCGGATCATTGTCCCCAACGCGCCGGAGTTGAATTTCGGCGCCGGCCAGGATTTCTCCATTGAGGTCTGGATCAAGCCGATGCCCAAGCAGGCCAACTTTGATGACATCATGCCCATCGTGGATAAAAGGGAAACACCAGATATGACCCGCTGCCTGGGTTACGAACTCTGTCTTTGGGGCGGGATGCCCGAATTGCATCTGTCGGATTCCATCAACGGCAACGGCGTGAGCTGGGGGCCGACCAGCGGACATGACTTGCGGGATGGCAAATTTCATCAGGTCGCGGTGACCGTGATCCGTGATGCGCACGACGGCGGCAAAATGTATGTGGACGGACGGGTGATCCTGACATTTGATCCGACCGACGTTCCAGGAGATTTGTCCAACGACCAGCCATTGCACATCGGCAACCATTCCGATCCGGCCTATCGGAATTTCTTTCGCGGGGTCATCGGTGATGTCTCCATTTACAAACGCGCCCTCACCACCGATGAAATTCAGACGCTCTACAAAGGCGGCGGCGGCGTGCTGCCGGCCTCGGCGACGGAGACGGCCACAGCGGACAACACCCTGCCCCGGCCGCCGGCGCTGGCCACCCCGCACCCGACGGGGCTGATGGCTTTTTGGTCGGGTGAAAACAATGGTCTTGATTCGGTGGGGCAAAATGACGCGGAACTGACGGACATCAATTTTGCCGAGGGACAGATCGGTCGCGCGTTTTCCTTCAACGGCACGAGTTCGACGATCAGAATCCCGGCCAGCCCGGCGCTTGATCTTGGGGCGGGCAGCGGTTTTACCCTCATGGCGTGGATCAAGCCGAAGGATATCAACGGCCTCCATCCGATCCTGGCCTGGTCGGACTATGGCGGGCTGCAATTGTGGATCGGCGTCCAGCCAATGCAAAATGGTGTGCTGCAGGGCGCTATTCCCGAAAAGGGCTTGAACCATCAGCTTTGCTCGCATCCGGGCGTTTTGACCAACGGCGTGTTCCAGCACATCGCCTTTACTTACGACAAAGCCAGCGGCACAGACACATTGTATCTGAACGGCGTGGTCGTGGCGCAACGCCAGTTGGACCGCCAGTTGGTCGCTCGCACCCACGGCGACCTGTGGGTCAGCCGGCCCGATGAGCGTCCCGGCAACTGGTCCACCGGCCGCATGTTTTCGGGTTTGATGAACAACATTGAACTCTACAACCGCGCGCTTTCGGCCGAGGAAATTCAGTCGGTTTGCAAGGCCGAAAATCATGGCGAACCGCTGGCCGAACCTGCGCCTTCCACCGGCTGGTTTGAAAGCTGGATGCGGTGACAACCTGGCAGCGTGAAGGTTCGCTGCAAACTGGCGCAGCCGCAAAAGAATTGAGACACAGATTGCACGGATTAACACGGGTTAAACCTGTGATAATTCGTGGAATCCGTGTCAAAAGTCTTGATCTGTGTTTCATCTGTGCCCATCCGTGGCTAAAATGTTTTTGCCGTGACTTCCGAACATTCCAGCCAGTCGGTCACGCCGGGCGATGTTTTCGCCACGACGCACTGGACGGTCGTGCTCGCGGCGGGCAATCGTTCCACGCCGCAATCTGATTCCGCGCTGGAGGAACTTTGCCGCACTTACTGGTTTCCGCTTTACGCTTTCGTTCGCCGGCACGGCCACAACAAGGAGGACGCGGAAGATTCAGTGCAGGCGTTCTTCGCGCGCTTTCTCGCCAAGAATTATCTCGCGGGCTTGAGCGCCGGGCGCGGGCGGTTCCGTGCCTTTCTGCTGGCGTCGCTGAAACATTTCCTCATCAACGAATGGAAAAAATCGCAACGGCAAAAGCGCGGCGGCGGCGAAAAATTGCTCTCGCTGGACTGGCAGACGGCGGACACGAAATTCCAGGTCGCCGACGCAAATGAGCCGAGTCCTGACAAAGCCTTCGACCGCGAATGGGTGCTGGCGCTGCTGGCCAAAGTCATCGGGCGTTTGCAAAAGGAATGGGCAGCCGGCGGCAAGGCGAAACTGTTCGAGCAGTTGAAAGTTTTTTTGACAGCGGGCAGGGGTGAATCGTCATACTCGGAAACGGCAAAGAAATCAGGCATGGAAGAAACCGCCGTGCGCGTGGCGGTTCACCGCCTGCGGAAGCGTTACCGGCAGTTGCTCCGCGACGAAATCGCGCAAACGCTGTCCGACGCGGGAGACGTGGACGAGGAGATGCGCGCGCTGTTCGGCGCGTTTGCGTAGCTGGAGCGCGAGTTGTCCCAACTCGCAGCGCGTCTGAACTTTCCACACGCTGCGGATTGACGACAATCCGCGCTCCGGCCAAACACGCCACAGTTCTTCGCCTTACTGCAATTGCCTTGCACCGTGAAAGCTGTATAATTCGCAAAGTGAATTTTTTCATCCAGCACAGCGAGTTGCGCGATATTTACGACAAGGTCGTCGCGGGCAAACGCATTTCGGAAGCCGATGCGTTGCGGCTGTTTGAATCGAAGGATTTGAACGCTGTCGGCGCGATTGCGGATTTTGTGCGGCAAAAAAAAGTCGGCAGCCGCGCGAGCTACATCATCAATCGTTACATCAACTACTCGAACTACTGCATTCTCTCGTGCCAGTTCTGCTCGTTCGCGCGCAAGAAACGCGACGCGGATGGATTCCAGCTTTCAGTTGATGAAATCGTGGCGAAGGCGCGAGAGGCGTTGAAGATCGGCATCACGGAACTGCACATCGTCGGCGGACTGCATCCGTCGCTGCCGTTCAGTTATTACACCGATATGCTGAAGGCGTTGAAAAATCTGGATGCTCGGCTGCAATTGAAATGCTTCACCGCCATTGAAATTCTCCACCTCGCTTGGCTCGCCAAAAAATCCGTCGGGCAGACGCTCATTGAACTAAAGGACGCCGGCCTGGAATCGCTCACCGGCGGCGGCGCGGAGATTTTCCGCAAGGAAGTCCGTTCGCAAATCGCGAAAGGAAAAGAATCCGCCGAGGAATATCTGGACGTTCACCGCACTTGGCACAAGCTCGGCCAGCGCAGCACCTGCACGATGCTTTACGGCCACGTCGAAAGCCTCGCCGACCGCGTGGATCATTTGCGGCAATTGCGCGCATTGCAGGACGAGACGCACGGATTCTGCGGCTTCGTTCCGCTGGCTTATCAGCCGCAGAACAACGACATTCCCGTCGAGAAACCGCCGACCGGATTCGATTCGCTGCGCACCATCGCCGTGAGCCGCATTTACTTGGACAACTTCGACCACATCACCGCGTATTGGGTCGGCCTCGGCCTGAAACTCGCGCAAGTGGCGTTGAGCTACGGCGCGGACGATCTGCACGGCACCATCATCGAGGAACACATCTTCCACATGGCCGGCGCGATCTCGCCGCAATTGCAGACCGAGGCGGAAATGATCAAGGCCATCCGCGAAGCCGGACGGACGCCGGTGCAACGAAATACGTTTTACGAGCCGATTAGAATTTTGGAAAATCTGACTGACGTTGAAACGCCTGAAATTGCCGCGCGTTCGAAAATGCTTGAAGATAATCTGGCAACGGCGTAAGAGACAGCCGACGATCCCTAAAAACTATGGACATACAAACACGCTGCCCAAGCTGCGGACAATTTCTGGTGATTGATTCATCCGCCATCGGCCAGCAAATCAATTGCCCGACTTGTTCGGCTCCGTTTGTCGTTCCCGCAGTCGCGGGAACGGATTCCGCCGCGCCGATGAATGCGCGCAAGAGCGGCATGGCCATTACCAGCATGGTCTTGGGCATAACGTCCTTGACGTGCCTTGGAATTTTGACCGGGATTCCAGCCATTATTTTTGGGCATATCTCCCACAGTCGGGTGCGAAAATCGCCTGATCAATATGCGGGCGGTGGCATGGCCATTGCCGGATTTGTGATGGGATATGTCAGCTTGTTGGTAACGCTTGTTGTTGTGCCGGCAGTGGTGTTGCCGGCCCTGGCCGCTGCAAAACACAAGGCCGACGAAATTAACCGGGCTAACACCGCCAACATGGTTCAAACAGTTGATCCCGCAAACAACCTGAAGCAGATCGGTCTGGCTTTCCGCATTTGGGAAGGGGACAACAATGACCGGTTTCCGTGGGACGTCAGCCGGGCGCAGGGCGGAGTCAAGGAATTGTGCAAAACGGACAGCAATGGATTTGAGAAAAATCCCGCAGCCATTTTTATGGTCATGTCCAACGAGCTTTCAACTCCAAACATTCTGGTCTGTCCGAACGACCCCGACAAGCAGCCGTCGGCCGACTTTGCGAGCCTCGCGGCGGATAACATCAGCTACCAATTGCGGACGGGGCCGAACGTTAATGACAGCCATCCCGATGAGATTCTTGCCATTGACCCCATCAACGGTTATGTGCTGCGCTGCGACGGGAGCGTTCAAAAGGACTTGCGCTATAAAAAGTGAGGTTGCGGATAGTTGGCTTGTTTCCATTTGTCGCTTTGCGACTTTGCGTTGATAACCTTTTTGCGCGGCGCAGACGGCATTTCAATTGACATAGAATTTTCCGGCGTCCAGTTTCTAGCCCGGCTTTTTCCGCGCGCGTGAACAACACAGACGACAACGACAATCCCCGTTCATCCGGCCTACCGGCGTTGCGCCGTTATGTGCCGCTCGCGGCGTGGGCGGTCGCCATCCTGACCATCCTGATGATTCCGTTGAGAATCATCCAATACGGCTACCTGCCGGGCGATGATGCGCTGCGCCACGCGGCGAAGGCGGTGAGCGGCAGGCCGTGGCCAGAAATCCTGGTGCTCGGCCCGTCGTTTCATTTCGACCCGAACTGGGGCTGGCACTGGCTGTTGCGGGAAATTTATTTGTCCACCCATTGGAACACCGAAGGCCTGGTGCTGTTCGAGGTCATCGCATTGTTCGTCGTGGCGGGCTGGGCGGCGATGCTCTGCCTGAAACGGCCGGAGGCATGGCTGGCGGCGATGGTCTTGATTTCGCTGGTGTCCGATTTCCTGCCGCGCCTTCTGCTCGGACGTCCGTTTGTGCTGACGATCACGGCGGTGGCGGTGATCTTTCTGGCGTGGCAGCGGCACGGTCCGGCACCGCCAAAATGGTGGACGGTTTTATGGATGACGCCGCTGATCACGCTGGCGGTTTTTCTGCACGGAGTCTGGTATTTGTGGACGCTGCCAATCGCGGCGTTTTTTCTCGCGGGACAATTCCGCTGGTGCTTCATGCTGGCCGGAAGCTGGATTGCCGCGACATTTTTCGGCTCGGCGCTCACCGGCCATCCGGTTGAAAGCATTTTGCAGGCGTTGCAGGTGGCGTTTCGCGCCGTCGGGCTGCATGAGACGCAAAACACTCTGGTCTCGGAATTGCAGCCGTCCGGCGGCGACATTTACACGATCATTTTGATTGGCGGCCTGCTGATTGCGCGCCAACTGCTGAAGCTGGACGCGCCGCCGCTGCACCGTAACCCGGCGTTCTGGCTCGTAGTGATGTGCTGGGTGCTGGGCTGCGAGACTTCGCGCTTCTGGGAAGACTGGGGGCTGCCGGCGCTGATGGTTTTGATGACGTGCGACCTGCAAATGATTTTTCAGGCGCGTTTCGCGCTCGAGTCTTTCAAACGCCTCGGCCTTGTGTGCGGGCTGGCGCTGGCGGCCTATGCCGTCACCACGAGCGATGTCGGCAGCCGCTGGACGCATAATTTGACGCAGCAATATCTCTCGGTGGCGGAACATCCCGAACTTGAAGGCTGGATGCCGGACAATGGCGGGATTTTTTATTCCGCAGAACAATCGCTTTTTTACCAGACGTTTTTCAAAAATCCGGACGGCGACTGGCGCTACGTCCTCGGCTTTGAATCCTCGCTGATGACCGACGAAGATTTTGCGGTCTATCAAAGTGTCCGGTGGAATGACGGCGATGCCAAGGCCTACAAACCGTGGGTGGACAAAATGCGCCCGCAAGACCGCCTTGTCATTCTCGGCGGACGCGGCGACCAGCCCAACATCCCGCAACTCGAATGGAACTACGGCGTCAGCGGCATCTGGATCGGACGCCTGCCGCGCACTAACTCGCCGCCGGTCGCGCCGAAAATTTCCGCGACGGCAGCGCATTGAAAATTCACATGGCAGACGAAAATGGCAATTCTGGCTCTGCGGAGTTCAACCCGCTTCGACGTTATGTGCCGCTTGCGGCCTGGGTGATTGCTGTTTTTACCGTCCTCGTCATTCCGCTGAAAATCATCGGCTACGGTTACCTGCCGATTGATGACATTTTGGGGGATTCGGCAAAGGCGGTCAGCGGCAAACCGTGGCCGGAAATTCTCGTGCTGGGCACTGCGTTCGTGATGGATCATCACATCGGCTGGCACTGGCTGTTGCGGGAAATTTACCTCTGGAGTCATTGCAGCACGGAGACGCTGGTTGTGACGGCGGTGTTGGGAATGTTCGTCATAAGCGGCTGGTCGGCGATGGCGTGCCTGAAACGACCGGAGGCGTGGCTTGCGACAATGATTGTGTTCTGCCTGACGTCCACCGTCATCCAACGGCTCATGTTCGGACGCCAGTTTGCCCTGACGCTGACGGTGCTGGTGGTGATCCTCCTGTTGTGGCAGCGCCAAGGTTCGACGCCGCCGAACTGGCGGACGTTCGCGTGGATGACGGCCTTGATCACGCTCGCGGTTTTTTTGCACGGCGTCTGGTATCTGTGGGCGCTGCCGGTCGCGGCTTTTTTTCTCGCGCGACAATTCCGCTGGTGCTTCATGCTGGCGGCGGCCTGCGTCGTGGGGACAATCCTGGCTTCCGCGCTCACCGGCCATCCCGTGGAATACATCTGGCAGGCCATAATACTGGCGCTCCGCGTGGAGTCAATTCATCCCACGCAAAGCACGCTCGTCGAAGAAATGAAACCGGCCGGCGGAAATTTCCTGGGACTGCTGCTGCTCGGATTTTTGCTGGTCGCGCGCCAGCTTGCAAAAATAAATGCGCCGCCCATGACGCGGAACCCGGCGTTCTGGCTCGTGGCGATATGCTGGGTGCTCGGATGCCAGACCGTCCGTTTCTGGTTGGACTGGGGCGCGCCCGCGCTGATGGTTTTGATGGCGGGCGATCTGCAATTGTTTTTGCAGGCGCGCTTTGCCTCGGACTCGTTCAAACGCCTCGGACTCGTGTGCGGACTCGCGCTCGCGGCCTACGCCGCCATCACCAACGACGTCAACAGCCGCTGGACGTATGCTTTGAAACAGCAATATCTCTCGGTGGCGGAACATCCCGACACGCTCAAAGGCTGGATGCCGGACAAGGGCGGAATTCTTTACTCCGCCGACATGACGATTTTCTACCAGACGTTTTTCAAAAATCCGGACGGCAACTGGCGCTACGTCCTCGGTTTTGAACCCGCGTTCATGACGGACGAAGATTTCGCCGTCTATCACAGCTTCCTCTGGAACTACGGCGACGCCAAAGCCCTCGAACCGTGGGTGGACAAAATGCGGCCCCAGGACCGTCTCGTGTCCCGCGCCTCGCGCAGCGCGCCGCCGGGAATCCCGCAACTGGAATGGAACTACGCCGTGAGCGGCATCTGGATCGGACGTCTGCCGCGCAACGACACCAACGGAGCGCCTGCGACAATTCCTGCGACGGAAGCACGGACAAATTCGCCGGGTTCAACGCAGTGACAGTTCGTCGAATTTTTTTGCGAGCGCAAAATCTTTTTTCGTCAGCCCGCCCGCGTCGTGCGTCGTGAGCGCGAGCGTCACCTTGTTCCAGCGGATGTCAATGTCGGGATGATGCCATTCTTCTTCCGCAAGTTGTGCGACTGCGCTCACGAATTTCATCGCGGCGGGAAAATCCTTGAAATGACGGCTGCTTTCATTTTCCAGCCCGGAATTTTGCCGAGCGCGGATTTGATTTCGTCAGAACTTAATTTTCTCATGACTCAAAACTCGCCGCAATTTCTTCGTTTGGCAAATTGCTTCAAGGAGAAAATCAAAACCATTCCTTGCGCCCGTCCACATAAATCCGCACGAACTCCTCGTCGGATTTCGTGAGATAAATGATGCCTTCGATGAGGCCGATGATGTGGATGACGACATAAGCCGGCCAGAGGAGTCCGCACGTTAGAAGGCCGCAAAGACCCACCGCCAGCATGATTCCGCCGGCGGTATTGTAACCCAGGATGAATTTATGGACGCCAAAACCGCCGAGCAGAATCCCGCAGATGCCGGCGGCGATTTTGTTGGACGCGCGCGATGCGATGGTTTGCGGCGGCGGCGCGATGGCCGGCGGAACATTTCCGGTTTCGGAAATCAATTCTGGAAACGTCCCGAGCGGTTTCCACTCGGACGAACCTGCGGCCTGCACGAGCGTCTGCGCGTTGACACGGCTCACGGCCAGCCAGCGGCGGATTTCTTCCGCGCCAATCGGCCCGTATTCCCGTCCGTCTGTTCCGATGATTTTATACATAAACTCTGGTTTTTGACGGCTCAAATTTTACAAAAGTTTCGGCGGCTTGCCCGGTGAGTCCGCAAGCCGTGGCGGAACTTTCTGCAGGTTTTCACGCTCCGCCGCGTTTGCCTGCAGCACCAGGCTCACACAGGTGATCATCGCCCACAGCCAGCTCACGCCAAAACTGATGACACCCCATTTCAGCAGCCAGCCGGATGAAGTTTGCGGAATCGGTTCATCGGCTTGCGCCAGATAAATCCGGTAAGACCATCCGATGACCCACCCGCAAATCAAAACGCAACTGGCAAC
>Ga0224555_1003363_pt1 | contig 16483 bp, 17 predicted proteins | sample 714S23034metaG_FD_180687 | JGI IMG/M metagenome (GOLD analysis project Ga0224555, IMG submission 180687) | Peat soil microbial communities from Stordalen Mire, Sweden - 717 S2 30-34 | ecosystem: Environmental > Terrestrial > Soil > Wetlands > Peat | place: Sweden: Norrbotten County, Stordalen...
CCGACGTGCAGATTCTTCCCGGTGATGTTCCTGCTCCGCTGCCCGCACCCAACACCACCATACGAAAGGTCCAGATTAATGACGCATTCGATATAGGGCGCTGGTGGTGTAGGGCAACCGACGGCATCCGCGAAACCACCTGGCCGGGCGTTTACAACCGTTCCCGTTTGACCGGAAGGACGTGGACTACTTCCAGCGCATCGCCAACTTCAAAGGTGGAAGCGTGAGTGTTGAGATCGGCGGTAAGCTGCCGGAGATTACGCAGATGAATAACCGGGTGCAGTTCTGAAGAGGTGGATGAGATCATCGAATAAGAGCGATTGCTCCGCAGGATGAGAATTGCCCACGAAACCAGCAGGAGGATCGATGTCGGAAAACGCAATTCTGGTCACAGCTTCAAAGAATGTGGGAATGTCCATTCCCGAGCCCGGCCTTCGCCGTCAGGTGATGTCCTATAGCCCGTCCATTATGCTTGTTCGGCACACCATGATCGCTGGCTGGGTTGGCGCACGGCACAGCCACCCGCACGAGCAGATGGTATATATCGTGCGCGGTCGCATCCGCTTTGAGCATCCTGGCGGTGTCTTCGACGTGGGCCCAGGCGACAGCTTTCTGGTTCCCGGCAATGTTGAGCACCAGGCCTCCGCGCTGGAGGACTCCGAGGTACTCGATATCTTTACCCCCATGCGCGAGGATTACGCTTCGTAACAACCGGCCGGGTCAAGTCAATGGATGGTGAATCGCAGAGCTATGAATCGAGATTGCTCACGAGGGCAGCCGTGTACGCCGGTCGTTGCCGCTATCGGGACCGCTTACCATCGGCCCAGAGCCGTAACCCGCATGGAACTTTTTCAGCCGCTCGAGGCTCGAGGATGATCCTCGCTTCCGGCGATACCGCTCCACGTTAGGTTCGTATCGTTTGCCGGAACTGATTCGCTGGACATCAAGGTGTGGGACTGTCTGAGCGCGCAACGTGACGACCGACAAAGGCGAATGCGAAGAGGAGGGCTGCTGTGAGCCACGCACCAATGCCCACAGGGTTTGGCAGGTACATAGCAATTGCGAGTCCGCTTGCGATCAGCGTCGCGCTGAGGACACTAAATTGCCACATGCCGTATAGGAATACGAACGGAAGATAGTGAGCACCTAAGGTGATCGTCACCGCAGGAGGGTTGAGGGCGTTCTGTTGGTGCCGGGAGGGAGGCGGACTGCAACTGTGTATTGATTCTAAACAAGGTACTGAAAAAATCAGACGCGCGAATCGTTCAATACGCAGCAAACGCGGTTCTTGAGTACGCTACAAGTACGCGGGATTTGAGACGTATCTACCCTGCTCTTTCTAGCTACTTTGGAATTCATCTCCTTGTGCCTCTGTTAGAGATGAATCCATCCGCCACGGATCAGTGCCAGCGATCCAACTGCGACGACGATCCACAGAAGAATTCCTTGCAGCAGTGGTCGCACGCCGACCTCTTGCAGCGTCTTCTTCGAGAGACCCGTTCCAATCAGGAAGAGCGTGACAGTTAAGCCGATGACTCCGAGATGCTTGAGATTTGGATAGAACGTCTGGAATGTATGTACGTAAGTATTGGCCACTGCTGCCAGACAGAAGAACAGAATAAACCAGGGCCAATGAATGCGTGCCTTGCTCTTCTTGGCCATTGCGGTTCCGACTGATAGCGGCACGATCCATAGAGCACGCGCCAGCTTGACGGTGGTACCGACGGCAAGCGCCACTGCACCAAACTTCGCCGTCGCGCCGACGACGGAGCTTGTGTCGTGGATGGCAAGCGCCGCCCAAAGGCCGAACTGCGTCTGGGTCAGGTGCAGCACTGTTCCAATCGCAGGAAACGCAAGCAGGGCTACGGAGTTCAGCAGAAATACAGTTCCGAGAGAGATGGCGATCTCTTCTTCGCTGGCGTTGGTGATGGGCGCGATTGCAGCAATGGCGCTGCCGCCGCAGATCGCCGTGCCAGCCGTAATGAGAAACGAGGTCCGTTGCTTTACGGCCAGCAGCCTTCCCAGTCCCCAGCCCAACAGCATGGCGAAGCTGATGCTGCACGCGGTGTAGATAAATCCAGAGCGACCGACGCGGAGAACCTGCGCGAGATCCATACCGAATCCAAGGCCCACCACGGAGGCTTGCAGAAGAAACTTGGAGAGATGTTTCGCCTCGACGTGAAACGGGTGAACGAAGGTGAATCCGTAGAGGATGCCACCTACCAATGCAACCGGGGGAGAGACGAGACCGCTGGCGGCGAGAATCAATCCGATAAAGAAAATATTCTTGGACACACATCAAGTGTTGCCGAGGACTTTTCCCACGTCCAAGCAGTAGTTCTCATGCCGCATTTGCGTAACTTATGGGAGGATGCGGGCCATCACCGCTTGGTTCTTACCGATAATCTGTGCGTGCCGGCGCGCGAGAACAGAAACCTGCGGAACTCCTGAGCGAGCCCCGGCGGCTCCGGGCCGGCTGCGTATGCAAGCAGAAACTCCCGCTTGATGCGCAGTCCTTCCACCTCGACAATTTTGAAGCTGTTGTCGAGTCGCAGGTCCTTGGCAATCGCCCAGCGAGAGACGAATCCGATTCCGAGCCCAGCCTCCACTGCGGACTTGATAGCCTCGGTTGAATCGAGTTCCATCACAATCCGCAACGAACCCAGCTTGACGCCCTGCCGTGCCAACGCCATCTCCACAACCCGGCGGGTGCCGCTCCCGCGCTCCCGCATGAGCAGCGGAGCAGCGGCGATCTCGCAACAGGGGATGGATTTGAGTTCGGCCCACTCGTGCGCGGCCGATACGATCAATACCAACTCGTCTTCCAGAAACGGCTCTGTCTTGACGTCGCGGCTTCGCGCAGGCCCTTCGATCAATCCCAGCGAAATCTTCTGCTCTTCCACGGCCTCGACGATGTGTTCTGTATTACCGCTGATCATGGTGAGGTGAACGCGCGGATGCTCTCGCGCAAACTCGCCAAGCAGACTGGGCAATACATACTGGGCGATGGTCGTGGAGGCGCCCAGTGCCAGTTGCCCGGCATGCTCTCCGCTCAGCGCGGCAATCTCTTGCTCCGCCTGAACGAAGAGCGCATTCGCTTGCTGCGAATATCCCAGCAGAACCTTTCCCGCCTCGGTCAACGCAATCTGCGCTCCGGTGCGATCGAAGAGTTGGACGCCAAGATCTTCCTCCAGCGCCTTGACCTGGAGACTCACCGCCGGTTGCGTCAGATACAGCTCTTCCGCGGCCTTGCGAAAGCTGCGCTGTTCCGCAACCGCCCGGAAGACAACCAAGCGGAAGTTGTCGAGACTCGCCATGAACCAATCCTAACCTGCAACCAATTCGATCTTGATCTCGGGCGGCGACAGCAGCGTGTTGTGCACTAGGCAGTGATGCACGGAGCGCATGAGGCCTGTGGTATGGTCTTCGCTGAGGGCGACCGGGCAGGTGACCTGGACGCGGAAGTTGCCCATCCGCGCCGGCTGCGTCAGCTTGTCGGCGGTCACGCTTACCCCCACGCCGCTCTCCGCCAGCTTGCGTGACTTCAGATACTGCACAGCATAGAAGGCGGCGCAGGAGCCCAACGAGGCAAGTAGCAGTTCCGGAGGCGTCATGCCGGAGTCTTCGCCGCCATTCTCGGCTGGCTGGTCGCAGAGGATCGTGTGCGACCGCGACTGGATGGAAAACTTTACATGGTCAAGATGCTTAATCGTCACTTCCATAATGTTCATTACCTCACATAGGAATAAAGACATGTAAGAGGCGATTCGTTACAGCACGTCGGAGTTTTTTTCTGTGCTCGGAATCCCCATCAGGCGCAGGTACTCCTGTGTGAGGAGGGAACGCAGGCGGGGCGCAACGGCAGGGTCGCAGGGAACCTCCAGCGAGCGGCAGCGGTCGATGGCTCCGCGCAGGTCGCGAAGGAATGCGATACAGGCGGGGCAGGACTCGATGTGGCTGCGCATCGCTTCGCAAGTGAGCGGCTCGACCCGGCCATCTAAATACTCGGAGAGATTCGCAAACAATTCGCGGCACTCGGTGGGACGTTGCCCACCTTTGGCCCGGCTGCGCCCGGACTTCTTTGTGGTCGGCTGGATTCCGGTTGGCTTGCCGCGGGCCGGCAGCCCGGGTGCGCCGTCCAGCGTTCTGCTCATCTCCTTACGTACGGCAAGACGCGCCCGATGAAGGCGAACCCGAACCGTCCCAGGTTGCAGGCCGAGGATCTGCGCGACTTGTTCGGTGGTCAACTCCTCCATGTCGTGCAGCACGAGAACGATGCGTAGCTGCGAGGGAATTCGCAGGACCGCCTGGTGCAGCAGGTGGTGCTGCTCGGCGTGAAGCAGATTGCCCTCAGGGCCCACGGCGGCATCCTGCAATAATCGCCCCAACTCCGCCTCGTCGGGCATCAACTCATCCAACGAGAGGATGTGTTTGGGAGTAGATACTCCTTTGCGGCGCATGCGCCAGCAGCGGTTTCTGGTGACAGTGTAGAGCCAGACAGCGAGAGCTTGCGGGTCCTGAATCTTCGCAAGGTGCCCCAGCGAACGGAAAAGGACCTCCTGCATGGTATCTTCCGCGTCTTCGGGATGCCCACAGACCTTCATGCTGAACGAATAGACCGTATTCTGCAGCAAACCGATTGCCTCATCGACGGCTTCAGGGGTATTGCGGCGCAAGAGGTCAGTCGCTTGAATCAGTTCGGGTCGCATCGATGGGAGCTCTCACGATCAAGGCCAGTATAGTATCCCGATTCCTATAACAAAGGCTCCATCGCGGCCTCATCTTCACCCACCCAGACAATTGACTCCGGCCAACTCGCCGCGCAACAGGTACGACTCTGTGCTTACTGGATACACGGTTGATCGGAGTTGCTCACCTGCTGTCTGGCTTCGATCATAAGCAGGCAGAGGGGGCAGATCTTCTTGAGCCACTCACGCGATTTAGAAACTCCAGAATCGGAGTCTGAAGCGAGCCATCCGCGCAGCAAGGCGATTGTCAGGTCCAATTCGGCGCCGGGGCGACCTGCCTCCAGACGAAACATCTGGCGATAGACCTCATCCTTGAGCCGTTCGCCGCGATTTTGGCTAAAGGTGCTCGACCGAGTTACTGCCTTCCGCGCCGTCATCGCTGCATCTCTCCTTGCACGAGCCACGAGTAGAGGCCGACGTTGGCAGTTGCTACCTTCTGAAATCCACTGGAGCGCAGCGCATCCACGGCATGGGACGAATCCAGGCGGTGCTCCAGAGGCGGGCCGTGTTCAGGCAGGACATCAGTCCGCCAATCGAGGATTGCAATTCGCCCGTCAAGCTTCAGAACGCTCGCGAACTCTCGCAGGACGGCAGCGTGGTCATCGAACTCATGCCAGATATTTGCTGCGAAAACAAGATCGCAACAGGATGCCGGCAGACCCGTGTTGTCTGCTTCCGCTTGGATCAGTTCGACGATGGAAAGAGTGAACTCATCTAATTTCTGTCGCAGAAGCGAGAGCATTTCCTCCTGCGCATCCACGGCATAGATCTTGCCCTGCGGGCCGACAGCCTGCGCCAGCGGCAACGAGAAGTACCCCGTTCCGGCGCCCACGTCGGCGATGGTATCGCCGGGATGTAGGGCCATGGCTCCAAGCACCTCCGCAGGTGGAAGCCATGCTCTGCGCGCGGGATCGTCGAGCCGATGCGCGTGGGCGGCGTTGAAGCGTCTCTCGTTCATTCCTGCCTCACTTGGTTGAACAACAGCCAGCATTGTCTGAGCAGCAGTCTACATTTTTCATCCCCATGGCGCGCAGGATCGTCATTGCAGGACACCAGTTTGTGAATGCCGACTGCAGCAGGTTGAGCCCGACGAAGACCGTCAGCCACAGCCAGTAGGGCGAGATGTAGTGCGCCAGCGCCAGCGATACCAGTACAATCACGCCCGCCATCAGGCGCACACCGCGTTCGACTGTCATAATTGTTCTCCTTTATTTGTGTTGGATTCACAGGTGATTCCGGATTCACCCCGCAAATGGACCATGTAGTAGAGCACGGGGATCGTAGGCCACGAGAGGAAGGTCGAAGCGACTGCACCTGCGATCAGCGACAGAGCGAGCCCCTGGAAGATGGGGTCAGAGAGAATGACGCTTGCGCCGACGACGACTGCGGCGGCGGTCAGCAGCATGGGCCGGAAGCGGACCGCTCCGGCATCGATCACCGCCTCGGCCAACGGCATTCCCTGGCGACGGCGAAGTTCGATGAAGTCGACCAGAATGATCGAATTGCGCACAATAATTCCGGCCCCGGCGATAAAGCCGATCATCGAAGTCGCCGTGAAGAATGCGCCCAGCATCGCATGGGCCGGAAGAATGCCCACCAGCGTCAGCGGGATCGGCGCCATGATAATCAGCGGCACAATGAAGGACCGGAACCAGCCGACCACAAGGACATAGATGAGAATGAGCACTGCGGCGAAGGCAAGTCCCAGGTCGCGGAAGACCTCGATGGTGATCTGCCACTCGCCGTCCCACTTCATCGAGTAGTGCTCGGTCGAATCCGGCATTACCGAGTTGTAGCGGGCCAGCTTATATCCGTCCGGAAGCGTGAGCCGGTCGAGGGCCTTATTCATCTTGAGGATGGCGTAGACCGGGCTCTCTTCCGCTCCAGCTACGTCTCCCGTGACGTACACCACGCGGCGCAGGTTCTTGTGGTAGATGCTGGGCTGGATCGTAGTGTGTTCGACAGTTACCAGCTCGCGCAGAGAGACCATGCTGCCGTCCGCGCCGGGCAGGCGGACATTCTCCAACCCCTGCTCGGAGGAGCGGTCCGCGCGGTCCAGTTCAACCGTAGCGGGCACAGGTTCGCGCGCGCTCTGGTCGTGGACCTGCCCGACCTGTGCTCCCGAGAGCGCCAGCGCCAGCGCATGGGTCACATCGGAGACCGCGATGCCATGCTGCGCGGCTTTTACCTCATCCACGCGCATCACCAGCCTGGGTTGCGGGTCTTCGACGTACCAGTCGGTGTCCACAACGCCGGCGGTGTTCTGAAAGATCGACTTGATCTGATGCGCGATCTGCGTCTGTCCCGCCAGGTCGGGACCATAGACCTCCGCCACCAGCGTCTGGATCACAGGTGGGCCCGGCGGAACCTCGCTGACCTGGATGCGCGCGCCGTACTGGTTGCCGATTGCATCCATCAACGGACGCAGCCGCTTGGCGATCGCATGACTCTGCACGCTGCGCTTGTCTGCGGGCAGCAGGTTCACCTGGATATCGGCTTGGTTCGGCAGTCGGCGCATGTAGTAGTGGCGCACCAGCCCGTTGAAGTTATACGGGCCGGAGGTACCGGTATAAGTCTGGTAGTTGAGAACTTCCGGCTGGAGCGCAAGCTCGTTGCCCAACGCCTGAGCGACTCGCGCCGTCTGCTCCAGCGGCGTGCCGTCGGGCATATTTATGATGACTTGCAATTCGCTCTTGTTGTCGAAGGGCAACATCTTCACGCGCACCAGTCCCAGCGGCACCAGCGCCACAGAGATGAGCAGAAGCACAGCCACCGCGATAAAGAACAGCCCGCGATTGCGCGCCGAGCGGATCAGCGGCGTCATGATGCGGCGATAGAGCCGGGTCCGCCAGTTTTCGGTCTCCGGCTCCAGTATCTTTGCCCCGGCAAGATTTCTGCCCAGCAGCCGCATTGCGGCCCAGGGAGAGACCACAAACGCAACCAGAAGTGAGAACAACATCGCCGCCGACGCACCTACGGGAATGGGACGCATATACGGCCCCATCAGGCCGCGCACAAAGGCCATGGGCAGCACCGCCGCAATTACGGCGAAGGTGGCCAGGATGGTTGGGTTGCCCACCTCGGCGACCGCCTCTACTGTAACTTCGCTGCACGGGCGTTCCCGGTTTTCCGGCAGCCGGAAGTGGCGCACCATGTTCTCGACGACAACGATGGCGTCATCCACAAGAATGCCGATGCTGAAGATCAACGCAAAGAGTGTGACGCGGTTGATGGTGTAGCCGAGAAGGTAGAAGACCGACATGGTGAGCGCAAGCGTGACCGGAATCGCCAGCAGCACGACACCCGACTCGCGCCATCCCAGGAAGAGCGCGACCAGAAACGTCACCGACAGCGTGGCCAGCAGCAGATGCTCCAGCAGCTCGTCGGACTTGTTCTTCGCTGTCTCGCCATAGTTGCGCGTGGTTGTCACTGTCACGTCGTTGGGTATGGTCACGCCTTGCATCCGGTGAACGCTGCTGAGCACGGCGTTAGCGATGTCGGTGGCGTTGGTGCCCTTGCGTTTGGCCACGGTGATGGTTACTGCCGGATATTGCCGTGGCGTTGATGCGCCTGCGGTGGTTGTTCCGTAGGCCACATAGTCCGTCGGATCTGCGGGGCCATCGACGATCTGCTCGGCAACGTCGCGCAGGTACACCGGCTGTCCGCGGACAACGCCCACTACAACAGCTTCCAAATCTTCGCGGCGGGTGAAGATGTTCCCGGCGTCCACGCGGACTTCCTGATTGTTTTCCGCAAAGCTGCCCGCCTGCACCGTTGCATTGGCGGCCTGCAGATGTCCGACGATGGCCATCGGCGACAGGCCGTACGCGTTGAGCTTCTCCGTGCTGAGCAGTACGCGCATGCTGCGCGGAAGCCCGCCGATGATCGTCGTCTCCGAGACATCGGTCACCTGACCGATGTTGTGTTGCATCTCGACCGCGATGGCGCGAAGTTGATAGCCGTTGTAGTGCTCGCCCCACAACGTCAGCGCCAGGATCGGGACATCGTCGATGGAGCGGGCCTTGATGATCGGCTGCGATACTCCCGGCGGCATAGCGTCGAAGTTCGAGTAGAGCTTGCTGTAGACCTTGATCAGGGCATCTTCCTGCGGCGTGCCAACCAGAAAGCGCACGATCACCAGGCTCTGACCGGGGCTGGACGTGGAGTACACATACTCGACGCCTGAGATTTGGTGCACCAATGTCTCGATGGGCAGCGTTACTCGTTGCTCCACCTCCGCCGGAGACGCGCCGGGCATCGCGGTGGTGATGTCCAGCATGGGAACCAGGATCTGCGGCTCCTCCTCGCGGGGAATGATCGCGATGGAAAACGCTCCAAGGGCCAGCGACGCGGCGATGAAGAGCGGCGTCAGCTTGGAGTTGAGAAAGGTGTGGGCCAGTTTTCCGGCGATTCCAAACTCCTGCTTCATGGCAGGGCCTCGATTCGCTTGCCGGCAAAGTCGCGATCCGACGGCGCATCCACCAGTCTTTCGCCGGGAGAGATGCCCGACAGAACCTCAACGAGGTCGCCTTGTGTCACGCCCAGTGTGAGGGAACGAAGCTGCGCAATACCCTGGCTGTCGAGCACATACGCGCAGGCCAGCGAGCCGCGCATGACAACAGCGGAGCGCGGAATAAGAATCGCCTGCCGGACGCCATTGGCAAACTCCGCCGTCCCATACATGCCGGCGCGCAATTGGCTCGACGGCGGCAGATCTATCTTCACCAGAAAGCTGTGGCTGGCCGGATCGGCGGCTGGGTCGATCTCCGCCACAGTGCCCGTGAGGCTTGTGGAGTTGCCGCCATCGATCGCAACCTGCGCCTTCATCCCCTTGTGAATCGCGCCAATCGCCGACTCATCGACCGTGGCTTGGAGTTGCAGCGCTCCGGCCTGGTCCACCTGTAGCAGAGGCACACCCGGCGAGGCCAGCGTCCCCGGATCGGCCATCCGCGCTGTCACCACGCCGGAAAATGGAGCGAGCAGACGCGTATAGCCAAGCATGGTGTGCGCGCCGCTCTCCTGGGAACGCGCCGCATCGGTCTGTGCGCGCACTGCCTCGAGCCTTGCCGCCGACGCCGCAGCACGCTGCGCAACCTCATCCATCTCTTGTGGACTGACGCTCTTCTCTCCCTGCAACTGCCGGTATCGGTCCAGCGTGCTGGCCGCAAGTTTAGCGTCGGTCTGTGCCGCCGCCTGCTCGTCTTGCGCAGCCTTTACCCCTGCCTGGGCTTGGTCCGCCGAGGCGCGCAGGGCCGCGTCGTCGAGCAACACCAGCGTCTGCCCTGCCCGCACGCTGTCTCCCTCGCGCACCAGCACCTGCTGAATACGGCCCATAACCTGTGCGGAAACAACCGCCGTCTGTCGCGCGTGTACCGTCCCCGTAGCGCGCACGTTCAGCGGCACCTGTTGCTGCTGGCTCTCGACCACCCGCGCCTGCGCAGTCTGTACCGCAGCCGGTGCAGCGGATTCGTTGCCGTGACATCCACCCATCATCGCCGCGGAAACGGCAAGCAAACAACTCGTGAACATTTTCTTCATTGCAAATCCTCCGCTGCATCGGGAGTCAGTGTCCCGGTTGTGTAAAGCAGTTCGGTATAAGCCATGGTGTTGCCATAGACAGCCTTCCAGTACATCGATTGGCTCTGTCGTTCGGCATCCTCGGCCCGCAGCAGATCGGTGATCGTCGCAAGCCCCGCTCCGTAGCGGTTTTTGAGAATGCGCAGGCTCTCGGCCGATTGGTCCATCGCGGCCTGCGCCGTCTCCAGCGAAAGCTCCGCGGTCTTCCGATGAATGTGCGCCTGGCTCACCTCCAGCCGCACATGCTGCTGCGAGGCAGAAAGTTGCGCGTCGATCTTCTGTTTCGTTGCGCTCTCCTGGGCAAGCTGCGCGCGCTTGCTGGCGGGCAGAATGTCAACGCTGATCTGCACACCGGCCACCCAGTTGTTGCCTCCCGAACTGCCCAGCGATCCCCGGTCCTCTTCCCAGTTTCCGTACGCGCTCACGCTAGGGCCGAACTCCGACCTCGCCGCGCCCACCGCAACAGCCTGCGCCGATTGCGTCTGTGTTAACGCCATCAGATCGGGCCGCGTCTTTGCGGCTGTCGCAATCTCCTCGTCCAAAGCAAGCTGCGCGAACACATGCGGCTCAATCGGCTTTAGCTCGGATTCTTTCAGCTCCGGCGCGCCCATTGCCTCGCGCAGCTCCGCCCACCCCAGTTCCAGGTCGCCTTGCGCCGCGATCAACTCTTCCTTGCGCGCGGACACGTTGACCTCGGCCGACATCTGGTCCGACTCCACCGCGAGTCCCGCCTTGACGTGCTCCGCAACCGAGTTCAGCAGCGCCGCCGCCGTCTCCTGTTCATGCTGTGCAACATCGATCTCCCGCTGCGCATAGAGCACAGCCTGGTACGACTCGACGACGTGCAACACAATCTGCTGGTCCACCGCCTTGGCCGACGCGGAGGCGCTCTCGCGAAAGAGGTCGGCGCGGCGAATCTCCCGCTGTGTCTTGAACGAATCGAACACAGTCCACGATCCCGAGAAGCGCGTGGCGAAGTTGCCGATCGGCTGTGGCCGGTTCAGATCGTTCAGCGCGAAGTCGTCCTGCGTGAACTGCCGCTGCCGCAGCCGCGTCCCGAAGGCGTACACGGGATCATCTCCGCGCGAGATGTCTTCCGTAAAAGTGAGTCTTGGCAGCAGTTGGCTGCGCGCCATCGTGGCCGCGGACTTGGCCTCCTGGCCGCCGGCGTTCGCCATCGCAGCCGCGGGATTCTGCCCCAATGCTTGATCGATGGCTTGACGCAACGTAAGCGGCTCTTGCGCAGCGGCGGCCAATCTCCCCATAGAAAGCAGAAGGGCGAGGCCCAGAGTTTGATAGACGCGAGAAATCATTGGAGCAATCCCCTTGGCAGGTGCATTCCAATGAATAAAGTCATGAACGATGCAGTTCGTTACAAGGAATCCGAATTAATTTGCATGAGACTGGTACGCCCGTTCCCCGACGGTCTTCAAAGTCACAGGTGAAAGAGGAAGAAGATTCCCAGGCAGGTCAGCGCCAGTCCATACCAGCGCTCGAGCTTTGCCGACCGGGTCTTGATCGCAAGACGCGCTCCCATCAGCGAGAATGGGATCGACCCCAGGGCTACCAGAGACATAACCAGCCATGAGATGTGGCCGAGGTAGGCGTGGACAACGGTACCTGGGATGGCGAGCGCGGCGGAGACCGCAAGGGAGCACGCGAAGGCCTTCTTCATGGGCTGCTTGAGGAAGACGGTATAGCAGGGAACGAGAAGAAACCCACCGGCGTTGGCCAGCAGTCCCGAGATCAATCCCACGCCAATCGCGACCGTAATGAGTCGCACCCGCCAGTAAGCCGGTCGCAGCCCCCGCGGGTTCTTTACGGCTTCCCTGGCAAGCGACCGGTCTTTGGGAAAGAAGAGAAATGAGACTCCAAAGGCGAGCACTAAAAGTCCTGTGACGATGAGCAGAGGCTTGGCCCCGGCATAGGGTGACAGGAAGGAACCAGCCACAATTGCGGGAGTACCGATACCGATACTCCACCACACGATCTCCCAATCCAGGAGCCGGGAGCGCCAGTACTCCGCGGACGCAACCAAGGTGCTGGGTATGGCCGCGGGAAGCGGTGACGCAACCGCAACGAATCCGGGGAAGCCCAGCAGACTGAGCAACGGAGTAGCCACGGCGCTGCCTCCCTTGCCAAAGAGGCCGCCCAGAAAGCCAATCGCAACGCCCGTCAGAACAGCTCCCAGATGTTGCCAGATCAATCAAACCCCCTATTAACTCTATGATCCGTGCCGTCAGTCAGAGGCATCTTGTAATTCCCGTTCGGGCAATGTTTCGCCTCCACACAAATCCTGAGCGAACCATCCGTCCGCCACGTTCAGCGACCAGACAAGAGCGATTGTAACTGCCTCTCAATCTTGCCCAGGTCCGCCTCCCCTTGAAACTCCGCTTGGATCTCGCCGTGACGGTCAATTAGAAACGTCATCGGCAAGCCGAGAACTCCACCGTAGAGATCGCCTAACTTCACATCTCCCATGGCAACAGGGTAGTTCAACTTCAGTTTGCTATAGAGGCTGCGCACAAGGGCTGGGTCGTCGTCCATGGAGATGCCGATGATCTGCAGGCCCTGTGGGCCATACTTCTTTTGCCATGCCACGAAGCTCGGCATCTCAACCTCACAGGGGGCGCACCAGGTGGCCCAGAAGTCGAGCAATACCACCTTGCCACGATAGGCATTGAGGTCGAGCCTCTTGTGGTCGAGGTCCGTGCGAACAAACTCCGGCGCTCTCTTGTGAACGAGCGAGGTTGCCGCGTGGGCCGAGCGTGTCCCCCCTGCCGCAAGGCAAGCAGCCGCCAACAGAAGGGTCAACGCAAACCGGGGAAGTGCGAAGGGCTGCGCATACCACGCCTCCGGCCCAGGGGCAGCCTTCCGGGCGATGCGCTGACTAGTGACTGCGTTCAACCGGATAGCCCTCGGCGACCCAATCGGCGCCCAGATTGTTAGCTAGATAGAGGACCTTCACATTGCTGAAGCCCAAGTCGCGGAGTTGTTTGAATGCAGGGCCAAGGTTGGGGCAGCGATTCCACGGACAACAGCCGCAGTAGAGAACGATGAACTTCTTCTTGGAGAGCGAGGCCACCGTGCTCTGCAGTTGTTGCAGTCCGGTGGGTTGCGAACCAGCGCCAGCATAGACGGAGCCGGTGATATGGGCCTCATCGAAGAGAAGATGCGAACCAACCTGGAGCAACAGCGGCTTTCCTGTTCCTGTAGCTTGCAGCATGTGAACCAGCTCTTCGGGCTGAATCAACTGAGCCTGGGGAATCGAGTCCGCGCTCCCCGGCCCTGTCAATGGGGTAAATTGCGCCGGGCATTGCGCGCAGACGAAGAGAAGAACCAGCGTTGCCAGTCCCACAGCCACGGACGGTCGTGAAACGAAGGTGAATTTCATGAATAGCCTCCGCAGCCATCTTAGTCCAACGTGGACGCCAAACAGATGAAGCAGCAAATCCGACGTCCCTCGACACCATACTGAAACAGGCCCCTGGCAAATAGGAGCCTGCCTGCCTTCGCGATCGAAGCTGATCCCTGGTCGTAGGAGGCTGTTGACAGTGTCACAGTCCGAGAATGGTAATGCATACTTCAAGGAGATTGACTGTGGAGCGAGATCGGTGGATTATCAAACCACGGTCCAACGCAAGGCGCATGGTTTGGCGGGAGAGCGACACATGTCGACGAATCGGAACGAGAATAATCAGGATGAACAGAGTTCACCGTGGCTCGGATTTGCAAGGTTCCTGTTTATCGTGGTCGTGACCGTCCTGCTCTTCGTGCTTGTCAACAGCATGGTGCGTCACCACTTTTTTAGCGGCGGCCAGATGAACCAGCACGACGTCACCGGACCATAGCGAGCTTGAGATCAACGGCGGAGCGATGGAGCACGCCGTTTTGGGTGTCACTGTGAATCGGGCGGAAGCATCGTTGAATCAGCCAGTACGCAACCGGATGGTCTGCTCCTGCGTCTAAATGTCAGTGAGAGCGGAATGAGCTGCAATTGGGTGTTCGCTATCCCCATGGCCCAGCTCAGGGTATCCTGAAAACGATGCACATTTCGGTTCATCCCGGACGCAAGACCGCTCTGTATCTGTTGGCGGCGCTGTTCTGCGTCCTGTTGGTGGCCTTTGCGGTTACATCGAAGGTCGCTGCGTACTATCCGCACACAGATGCAGCGCGTCCGATTGCAGCAGCCAAGGTGTGGCAGCAGCAGAATGCAGATGTGACGCATGCGCCGCCTGTGCAAGCGGCTCCCGCGTTTCTTCTCTTCGTCCTCGTCCTGGTTGCTGCGGCGGAGATCGCACGCTCCTATGCGTGGACGCAGACTGCCGCTGCGTTTACCCCCGCCACGCAACTCTGCTTTCGCAGAGCGCACTCTATTCGTCCTCCTCCACGCATCTAGATAAAGACCCTGGCATTTTTTGTGCCGGTCTGTGCCCCGCTTTCGCAGCGGTGCTGCTGTGTCTCTAGCCTAAGCGAGCCCACCATGAAACCTGTTGCCTCCGTCCGGCGTGCTGACCTCGGACGACTCTCTCTGCTCTGTTGCACTCTGACCGCCCTGTGCGGATGCAACCATGCCGCCCGGCAATCCGCCGTGACGATCAATCCGATTGCTCCGGTGGTTTCCGCATCGCGCGCGACGCTTGCCAACACACTCACCGTCGCTGGCGAGTTTCTTCCCTACCAGAAGGTCGAGCTGCATGCCAAGGTTGCGGGTTACATCCGCAGCATCCACGTCGACATTGGCGACAAGGTGAAGCAGGGCGAGGTGCTGGCCGTGCTCGACGTACCCGAGCTACAGGCGCAGGTGCAGGGCGCGCAGGCAGGTGTGCGCCAGACGCGGGCAGAGATTCTGAGTTCCACCAGTGACGTTGCACGCGCCAAGGCGAACTACGTTGCATTGCACGCCGCGGCGGAGCGGCTACAGCAGGCCTCCGACGCGCGCCCAGGATTGATTGCACAGCAGGAGCTGGACGATGCGCGGGCAAAGGACCAGGCGGCGGCGGCGCAGGTGGATGCGGCGAACTCGACGCTGAACGCGATGCAGCAGCAGCTCGGCGTCTCGCAGGCACAGCGGCAGCAAATGTCGACGATGGAGGACTACTCGCGCATCGTCGCTCCATTCACCGGCATTGTGACGTGGCGCTACGCCGATACTGGCGCGCTGATTCAGGCAGGCACGTCGAACGCAGGCTCGGCCCCGGTGGTCAAGATAGCCGAGGTTAGTACGCTGCGTCTTCGGCTTCCCGTGCCGGAGGCGGTTGCACCTTATGTGCACGATGGCGATACTGCATCGATTCGCATTGATGCGCTTGGCCGCACGATCACAGGCAAGGTCACGCGCAGCACCGGCGCGCTGGATGCCTCTACCCGTTCGATGCAAGTAGAGGTGGACGTGCCCAATGCAGACGGCTCGCTCACGCCGGGGATGTATGCGCAGGTGACGCTGAACGTGAAACGCGCGGGCGATGCGCTGGTTGTGCCGATCCAGGCGGTAGACACCAGTGGGCCGCAGCCGATTCTGCTTGTGGTCAACGCACAGAGCCGCGTGGAGAGGCGCGCGGTGCAGACCGGGATTGCGACGGCCAACCGCATCGAGGTCCTGAGCGGGCTGCGTGAGGGCGAGCAGGTGATCGTCGCCAACCAGGCGAGCTTTCAACCGGGTGAGCTGGTGACGGCAAAGCAGAGCGCGATGACTGTGGCGGGCGCGGCTGGCGATGCGTCGGAGGGCCAATAATGTCAGGCTTCGCCATTCGCAATCCGTTCTTCATCCTGATGATCTGCCTTGCGATTGCCGTGGTTGGCGTGACCACGGTGGCCCGCATGCCGGTCGATCTATTTCCCGACATCAATATCCCCGTCGTTGTTGTGTCCACGTTCTACAACGGCATGCCGCCCGAGCAGATCGAGTCGAACATCACCAATCCATTCGAGCGCTTCTTCACGCTGGGCAGCGGCATCGATCACATTGAGTCGCGCTCGCTGACCGGTGTGAGCCTGATCCGCATCTACTTTCAGCCAGGCACGAACGCGGACGCCGCAGTCACCAGCATCTCGAACCTTGCGATGGCGCAACTGCGCCGCCTGCCTCCGGGAACGCTGCCGCCAGTGGTGCTGAAGTTCGACGCATCGAGCCTCCCCGTCTGCCTGATTACGCTGAA
>Ga0224555_1003366_pt1 | contig 16449 bp, 13 predicted proteins | sample 714S23034metaG_FD_180687 | JGI IMG/M metagenome (GOLD analysis project Ga0224555, IMG submission 180687) | Peat soil microbial communities from Stordalen Mire, Sweden - 717 S2 30-34 | ecosystem: Environmental > Terrestrial > Soil > Wetlands > Peat | place: Sweden: Norrbotten County, Stordalen...
CGGAATCAGATGCCGCCGTGTCGTGGGCGGCGCGTGAGGCATCCCTCCGGCACGAACCCGTCACGCTGATGCATGTCGTTCAACCAGTGGTTGTCAGCTGGCCGGTCAGCCCCGAACAGACGACTGTCGCGCAATGGCAAAACGACAACGCGCGACACGCCATCGACCAAGCGCGCAAAGGCCTCGCCGCCGCCTTGGACCAGCCGCAGTCGCCAGACGTTCGAACCGAGGTGCTGTATTCGCATCCCGTGGATGCGCTCGTCGATGCCTCCAACCAGGCGCGGATGATCGTTATGGGCAGTCGCGGTATGGGCGCACTCGGGCGCCTTCTGCTGGGTTCGGTCAGCAGGGGGGTGGTTGAACACGCGCACTGCCCGGTAGCGGTCATTCACACCGACGAAGCGTCCCTTCCGGTCGACCCGGAAGCGCCGATTGTGTTGGGCGTGGACGGTTCGCCCGCCTCTGAAGCCGCAACTGCATGGGCATTCGACGAAGCGTCGCGGCGGGGAGTGGCGTTGATCGCGTTGCACGCCTGGAGCGATGTCGGGGTTTTCCCGATCCTCGGCATGGATTGGCGGACATATCAGGCCCAAGGCGAGGAGGCGTTGGCCGAACGCCTGGCCGGTTGGCAGGAACGCTACCCCGATGTGCACGTCAGTCGACGACTGGTCTGTGACACCCCCGCGCGCTGGCTGATCGAGGAATCCCAGAGCGCGCAACTGGTGGTTGTTGGCAGCCACGGCCGCGGCGGATTCGGCGGCATGCTTCTCGGATCGGTCAGCTCTGCGGTCGCACAATCGGCGAAGGTGCCGGTAATCATCGTACGAGCCCCGGTAGCGCGATAGCTTGCGATCCGGCACCGGGCGCGTCCCTTGGTGACGAACGGCCCTGGGCTGCCGGGACTTCGGCCCCTGTCGCATGTCGGCGCTCGAATGATCGAATATTCACACGAGATCACACATCTCGAGTACGACGACACCGGTGGCCATCTCGCCGATTACCACCTTCGACGGAGGTAGTGCAATGAGATCTTCACACCAATCTCACAACAGGACGCGCATGTTCGCGCGCGTCGTCGGCCCGTACCTGGCTATCATCGCCGCTACGGCTGCGTTGCGGCCGACCGATATGCAGGCGCTGCTTTCGAAATTCGAAGCAGACCCGTTGTGGTCGTGGGTGACTGGGGCTTTTATCCTGCTGATTGGTCTCGTAGTGATTGCCCTTCACCCGTACTGGCGGGGCGCCGCGGCGATCATCGTCTCGGTGGTGGGTTGGATCGTCGCAGCCAAGGGGCTGTCTCTGGTGGCCTTTCCGCACAATTACTTTTCCATGGCCAACTCCGCAGTGAATGCAGTGGGTTGGTGGCGTGCCGGCGCCGTAGTCGAGGTGCTGATCGGGCTGTATCTGGCCTACGTCGGCTGGATGCCTCCCCGGACCCACCCGGTGTCAAAACCGGCGAGTTCGACTCCGGACCTGCACCGGGCCGCCTGACCACCAGATGTGCAGACGACGGATGCGGCGACCCTGTGCGGGCCGCCGTCTTCGGCATGTCAGTGGTGACCAAAGACATTTACTATGAGGGCGATTCAGCGGTCGATTATTCGCGGATGATGAGCACTGAGGATTCGGCATGCCGGAAGACGGGGTGTTCCTGCGGCCCGACGATCTGTGCAAGTTGGCCGGCGTCGGAGCCGTCGATAACAGCCAGCGGGACCAGATCATCACAGCTCTTCAGGAAACGGGCAACGTTGGCCCCTGTGGTCACTGGGTAGATGTGGATGTCCGGATACCATTGCCTCCACGGCCACAAGCGGTTGTCGAGTTCGTGAGACGGAGACTCGGTCGCATCTGCCTGCACGGCGGCGATGGCCAGCACCGGCAGCTTGCGCAGCTGCGCTTCTCTCATCGCCTGATCGATGACGGTATCGCGACCAGGCTGGTCGCCAACCGCCACCACGATCCAGTTGATGTCCGGTCCCGGCCGATCCGGTTGGGAGCGGATTACCGCCACCGGACAGTGAGCCTTTTCTGCGACATCGGTTGCGGTCGAACCCAACAACGCCCGCGAATAGCGACCAATCCCCACGGATCCGACGCAGACCATCTCAGCGTCGTCGGATTCGGAAACCAGAATGGCACCCGGTTGCCCGCGGAGGATCTCGGTTTCAACCTTCACCGGCGTTCCCATCGCCTCGACCGTGATTCGCGCTGCCTCAAGCGATGTCTCGGCGTGTAAGACGTCGCGGTGGTAGTCCTCCGCGGAGGGATGGGTGGCCTTGATGATCCCAAGCATCAGTAACGGGACTCCGCGGCAGACGGCCTCATCTGCGGCCCACTCAGCGGCATGGATCGCCGCCTGCGAACCATCTATGCCGACGATTACGGCCGGTCGAATTCGCTTGTCACTCATAATGTCCTCCGTCACCGGTGATCTGCCCGACGCCGTCAGTGTCTGTCAGCGACGGCGGCGGGCTTGGCGAGCCGGTACACGTCGACCAACCGAGTGAGATCGCTCGCGGTGATGATGCCGACGACGCGCCCGGCGTCGACAACGAGTGCGCGGTTACTTTCAGCTGAAGCCAGCCGTTCCAGCAGCGCGGTGACCGGCTCGTCCTGCGTGGCAACCGGAACCCGGCTCAACGGCATTGCGATTTCACCCACAAGGGTGGTGGAGCGGTTGCGGGGCTCCACTTGACGTAATTGGGCAAGTGTTATCAGTCCCGAGATCGACCCATTGGGGTCCTCTACCGGATACGCCGAGTGCCGATCGCCAAGCAGGTAACGCTCGATGAAATCCTGCACGGTGATCCACGCCGGAGCCGTGCGCGGGTGCGCAGTCATCGCGGCGCCTACCCGCACACCCGCCAGGGCATTGCGGCTCAGTATCTGCGCCTCGTCCGAATGGGCGGCGGTAAAGATAAACCAGCCGATGAACGCCAACCAGACTCCGGCGACCATGGCTCCGGCCAGAAACTCCAGTAGCCCGAATGCGATGAGGACGAACGCGAGGGTGCGCCCGGCCCGCGCTGCGCCTATGGCAGCGCGGGTTGGATCGCCGTGCCGGCGCCAAAGCCACGCGCGCAGAACTTGACCGCCGTCCAACGGCGTGCCGGGCAGCAGATTGAAAACGCCCAACAGCGTGTTGATTCCAGCTAGCCACCACGCGACACCGATGATGATGTGACCTACACCCAAGGTCCGCAGTCCTACCCCGGCGCCAGCGAATAGCGCTCCCAGCAGCAGGCTCGTGGCGGGGCCCGCCACCGCGATCCGGAACGCGGTCCGCGGTGTCTTCGCTTGACCACCTAGACGTGTGACGCCTCCGACAAGCCACAGCGTTACGTCGAGCACCTTGACACCAGCGCGCCGGGCCACGATCGCATGCGCGAGCTCATGGGCGAGCAACGATGCGAGCAATACCGTGGCACCGCACGCACCGGCCACCCAATATGCCCCTGCCGAGTAGCCGGCGGCGGTGGTGGGCAGAGTCGAGGCCAGGCTCCAGGTAAACAGCCACAGGATGACCAGCACGCTCCAGTTGACATTTACCGGGAACCCTGCGATGCGTCCTAACGGGATACCGACCATGCTTGGACCTCCAAAACGACCGTGGGGAAATAGATTTCTCTCGTTTGATTAACCTTGCCGGGCGACAATCACCGGTACGCGGGCGGCCTGCACCACGGCCATACTGACCGAGCCCAGCAGCATGCCCGAGAATCCGCCGCGGCCGTGGCTGCCGACGACGACGAGTTGTGACGACTCGGCCTCCTCCACGAGATGAAGAGCAGGAGAATCCAATACAATTCGGCGCTGTACGGCAACGTCGGGATAGCGCTCGCGCCAGCCCGCCAAGCGCTCCGCCAGAGCCTCCGCCCCGGCTGCTTGCTGGGCCGACCACTGAGTGCTCGGAATGCCGGAGACGCGCGCGTCGTCCCATGCGTGCAGAGCGATTAGCTCGACACCTCGCCAGGACGCCTCGTCGAAAGCGATCGCTGTCGCTAACTCCGACGCCGGCGACCCGTCAATGCCGACCACCACCGGCAGTTGCGAAGGTTGCGCCGCGACGGGCACTTCGTCGTGGATCACGGCCACCGAACAATGCGCATGGTGGATCAACCCGGTGCTGACCGATCCGAGTAAAACGCGACTCAACCTGCCGTGCCCGCGGCAGCCCACCACGATCATTTGCGCCTCTTTGGACAACTCAACAAGCGCCGGACCGGCTGCTGAGAAGTACACGTCGACAGCGAGATGCGGCTGGACCCCATGGTGGGTGCTGTCTTTAGCGATTTCAACTGCAGCCGAGATGACTTTCTCGCCTTGGGTTTTTCGCCAGTCGCTGGTCTCGGAGGGAGGTGGAATAGCGCCTCCGCCCAAAGCCAATAGACCCGAAGGGTATTCGTCGATGAGATGGATGAGGTTGAGCGGAACGTTGCGCATCCCCGCTTCACGTGCGGCCCAGCGCACCGCCATATCCGATGACGGCGATCCGTCGACGCCAACCACAATCCCGCGATGTGCTGAGCGCTTGGACATTGCCGGTCTTTCCCTTTTGCTGGCCTGGTTTGAGGGTTCGCTGCTGCTGACACTAGGAGCCGTGACTGGCGTGCGGCAGGAGTCGTTAGTCCCGACACTCTTGGCCGTAGGACTCTTCGCGAACGGGTGAGTTGCGCGGCCCGAGTACCGCTTCCGCCGTCGCGAAAGGCTCTATGCGTCTTAATGGCTCGGCTGTACTACGCAGCGCCGATCGACGTGACGATCTGCCCGAAGGCGGCATCCCCGTCTTGTGACGATGGGTCAAACCAGGTCTTCAACTACCTGACCAACCGCACTTTCGGGCAGATCACACTATTGACTGTCGCACGTGGCGTGGGCGAGGGCCTAGGGTCAAAGGTCACTCTTGTTCCGATTGCTAAGACCTGCTTCCGAGTACTGCTGGGACGAATGACCTCGGCAATACGGGACTTCCGTCTCTACTGTGGTGGCCGCCCGAGTGGTCGAATCCGCTAGGTACCAATCCGAACCACATCCGCCAACTGACGAGATTGCGAAGCGGGCCCGCAGCGGCACACCCCTCGGCTGCGGGCCCGCGTAACACCAACCCGTCGTTCGACCGCGGCGCCACCGCGAGTTAGTGAGCACACGACAATGAGTAGAGCAATCATCCTCGGCAAGGACACGCCAGACCGGCTGTTCCGCAACCGTCGTGAGGCCGGCCAGGTGCTGGCAGGTCTGCTGCAGGCCTATCGGGACAGGCCCGACGTCGTGGTCTTGGGTCTGGCCAGAGGTGGAGTGCCGGTCGCATGGGAGGTCGCGGCCGCGCTGCGCGCGCCGCTCGATGCATTCGTCGTGCGCAAGCTCGGTGTCCCGGGTCATGAAGAATTCGCGGCCGGCGCGCTCGCCAGTGGCGGTCGCGTCGTGCTGAACGACGACGTGGTGCGAGGCCTGGGTCTCACCCCTCAACAGTTGCGGGATATCGCCGAACGCGAAGGGCGCGAATTGATCCGACGGGAAGCGGTTTACCGTGATGGTCGGCCACCGACCGACGTGACTGGAAAAACCGTCATCCTCGTCGATGACGGGCTGGCCACCGGCGCCAGCATGTTCGCCGCAGTGCAGGCTTTGCGCGAGCTCGAGCCGGCGCAAATCGTGATCGCGGTGCCGGCGGCACCTGAGTCCACATGTCGCGAATTCGCCGGTCTAGTAGACGATATGGTCTGCGCATCCATGCCCACCCCGTTCTTGGCGGTAGGCGCATCGTTCTGGGACTTCAGCCAGGTCAGCGACGACGAGGTCCGCACATTGCTCGCCACCCCGACTACCGGACCGACGGTGGCTCCGGCCGCGGAGACAGCGGCCGACATCATCCGACGCGTCGCCATCGACGCGCCGGCTGGTGTGCCACCTCGAGAAATGTTGTCCGAGTTGATCGGTGACGCGCGGATCGTTCTGATCGGCGAAAGTTCGCACGGTACTCACGAGTTCTATCAGGCCCGAGCCGAGATCACGAAGTGGCTGATTGAGGAAAAGGGATTCTGTGCGGTGGCCGCGGAGGCGGACTGGCCGGACGCCTACCGGGTGAACCGATACGTGCGCGGGCTCGGCGGGGACACCACCGCCGAAGAGGCGTTGCGCGGATTCGAGCGCTTTCCGTCATGGATGTGGCGCAACAACGTGGTTCGCGACTTCGTCGATTGGCTGCGGGCCGACAATCGGCGCTGTGAATCCCAGCATCGCCGCCAAGCCGGTTTCTACGGGTTGGATCTCTACAGCTTGCATCGGTCGATGCATGAGGTGGTCACCTATCTCGACAAGATCGACCCGGCGGCCGCCGGCCGCGCGCGGGCCCGCTATGCCTGCTTCGACCATGCATCCGCCGATGACGGCCAGGCCTACGGGTTCCGGGCGGCATTCGGCGCCGGACTGTCGTGTGAAAAAGAGGCCATCGATCAGCTGGTAGACATCCAGCGCAGTGCTCTTGCCTACGCCCGCCGCGACGGCCTGCTCGCCGAGGACGAACTGTTCTACGCAGAACAGAACGCGCAGGTAGTGCGCGACGCTGAGTACTACTACCGCGCGATGTTCAGCGGACGCGTCACATCCTGGAACCTGCGGGACCAGCACATGGCCCTCACGCTGCACGCGCTGCTGGCGCACCTGGACCGTTATCCCGGCGCGACACCCGCGCGAATCGTGGTGTGGGCGCACAATTCCCATGTCGGCGACGCCCGGGCGACGGAAGTGTCTTCGGACGGCCAGCTGACTTTGGGCCAACTCGTCCGCGAACGCTATCGCGACGACTGTCGACTGATCGGGTTCAGCACCTACACCGGCACTGTCACCGCCGCCAGCGACTGGGGAGGCGTGGCTGAACGAAAGATGGTTCGGCCGGCGCTACCGGGCAGCATAGAAGAGCTGTTCCACGAGACCGGCAAGCCAGCGTTCGCCGTTTCGTCGGACGGCGGTGCCCGTGCCGCGTTGGATGTGGTCAGATTGGGCCGAGCGATCGGCGTTATCTATCTGCCCGGTACCGAAAGACAAAGCCACTACTTCCATGTCCGACCGGCGGACCAGTTCGACGCGATGATTCACATCGAGAACACGCAGGCACTCGAGCCGCTCGAAGTGACTAGCCAGTGGGTTGCCGGCGAGACGCCGGAAACATATCCGACCGGCCTGTAGCGGTGGGCGAAACGGGAGCAGCGCGATGAGCACACTCACATCGCCCAACGGAAACCCGGCGACGTCTGTTCGCTTCGGGGTTGCCGCCGGGGCCCGCCACGACCAGGGCCGGCCTAGAAAGGAGAATTTCGATGATCGATGTGCTGCCGGACATGCCGGAGGGAGTGACCGGTATTCGGGTGTCGGGGCGGCTGCGTGGTGACGACCTGCGCAAGTTCAAGCCGGTCATGGAAAAGCTCATGAACGCCGGCGAGATCAGGATCGTAGAGGTCATCGCTTCCGATTACGATGGCTTCGGCCCCGGCGGGTTGGTCGAGGACCTTAAGGTGGGCTTTGGCGCTCTGTTCCAGCATCATTCGGCCTTCAAGCGAATCGCTGTGGTGACCGACAAGCAGTGGGTCGCCCATACGCTGCATGCGTTGGCATGGATGGTCCCCGGCGAGCTCGCGCTGTTTGGCCTCGACGAACTCGAGCGCGCCAAGGAGTGGGCTGCCGGCTGACAGAGCCAGTTGCATCGGTCCGGTCGGTTATGCGGCTAACGAGACATCGTCATAAGTGCGCGACCGAAGTAATCCATCGGCAATCTGCAACGCGGTCAGAACCCCGCAGACGCCGTTGGCGATATCGAAAGAGAACGTGCCGTGCGCATGGCTGTGGGGATCGATCTTCGGGATCGGCACCGATGTCGTCTTGGATGATTGCTGCCAGCGTCGGCACCGGCTCACCCAAATTGCGGTCGCGATATTTGCCGGCATTGATGAGCAGGTCCAGGTCCGACGGCACCGTCTCGGCTGCTTCATATCGTGATCTCTTGCCGCACAAGCACCTAGGGCATTCCGGCCCTTCTGCGCAGCGCCGAACGACCGCGTTGGAGCAGGCCGCCATCTTGAAGTTGTCGGCGGCGACGCCGCGGTGTGCGGTGCGCCGACAACGGTCAATCCGATGAACAAAAAGGCAAATGTGTGCATGTCGGCTTGGCGGATGCGACGATACGAGCGTGTCGGTCAACGAGAGGCCGAATGGCGAGCGGAAGCCAGCGCCAGTCCGCGAAACCTTGTCGCAACTGCGACTGCGCGAATTGCTCGCCGAGGTCCAAGACCGGATCGAAGAGATCGTCGAGGGACGCGACCGGCTTGACGGACTGGTCGAGGCGATGCTGGTTGTCAACTCGGGGCTTGAGTTGGATGCGACGTTGCGCAGGATCGTCGAAACCGCGATACAGCTGGTGGACGCCCGTTACGGCGCGCTCGGGGTGCGCGGGCATGGCCATGACTTGGTCGAATTCGTCTACGAGGGAATTGACGACGACACCCGCGCCCTCGTTGGCCATCTCCCGCAGGGCCGTGGCGTCCTCGGGGTCCTGATCGACGACCCGCAGCCGATCCGGTTGGACCACCTCCAGCAGCACCCGGCGTCGGTCGGATTTCCGCCGAATCACCCGCCGATGCGGACCTTCTTGGGTGCTCCGGTGAAAATACGCGATGAGGTCTTCGGCAACCTCTATCTGACCGAAAAAGCCAACGGTCAACCGTTCAGCGAGGACGACGAGGTCCTGGTCCAGGCGCTCGCCGCAGCGGCCGGAATCGCGATCGCCAACGCGCGCCTCTACGCGCAATCCCGGGCCCGTCAGGCGTGGATCGAAGCAGCTCGTGATATCGCGACCGAGATGTTGTCTGGCGCCGACCCGACTAAGGTCTTCGCGCTGATCGCGGAAAAAGCGCTGAAACTGGCCGACGCGACCGCCACGATGGTCGCCGTTCCCGTCGAGGCAGGCCCGCCGGCCTCCGGCCCCGCCGAGCTGGTGATAACGGAAACGGCCGGTGCGCTGTCCATTCCAGCAGGTGAGGATGCGGTGATGGTTACTGGCACACCGATCGACGACGTATTTTCCGACCGCGCGCCGCGGCGGCTCGACAACCTCGACGCGGCCATCGGCGGCTTCACCGGTCCTGCCCTGCTGCTGCCGTTGCGGACGGCCGACACTGCCGCCGGCGTACTGGTCGTGCTTCGGCGTGCGGGCTTACTTCCATTCACTGATGAGCAGCTCGACATGATGGCCGCGTTCGCGGACCAGGCGGCACTGGCCTGGCAGCTCGCCACATCGGAGCGGCGGATGCGTGAGCTGGACGTGCTGACCGACCGGGAACGGATCGCGCGCGAACTGCACGACCACGTCATCCAGCGGCTGTTCGCTGTCGGGCTCGCGATGCAGGCAACCGTGCCGCTGGCGAGGTCATCTGAGGTGCAGCGACGCTTGTCGCAGCATATCGACGATTTGCAAGAGGTGATTCAGGACATCCGCACCGCGATCTTCGGCCTGCACACCACGCCTTCGGGTGCGACCCGGCTGCGGCAACGGCTGGAGGAGGCGATAGCTGAGTGCTCTGGCACCGGTCTACGCACGATGGTGCAGTTCATCGGCCCGGTTTCCGTTGTCGACGCAACCCTGTCGGATCACGCGGAAGCCTTCGTCCGGGCGGCTGTCGGCGATGCGGCCCGCCCACCAAAAGCCAGTAGGCTCAGCGTCGTCGTCGAGGTCGGTGACGAGCTGAGCATCAAGATTGCCGTCGATGCGCAGGGCGTGCCCGACCCAGCCACTGCCAACAACCTCGCCAAAATGAGTCGGATCGCTGAAGGAATCAGAGGCAGCCTCACGGTCGAGACCGACCCGGACAGCGAGACGATACTGCGATGGTCTGTGCCCCTACTTGAATATCGGGCCTGAAGGACCGAATTTCTCTGCACGCAGCTACGATTGGCGCGCGACGATCACCGGCATCCGAGCCGAATGAGCCAGCGCGGCGCTGACCGACCCTAGTAACATCCCGGCGAATCCACCGCGTCCGTGGCTGCCGACGACCACAAGTTGCGCCGACTCTGACTGCTTGACGAGGTGATAAGTCGGATGGTCGCATTCGACCACGCGTCGCACCGTCACGTCGGGGTAGCGCTCCTGCCAGCCGGCCAGGCGCTCGGCGAGGATCTCTTCCGCGGCGGGTTTCATCGCCGGCCAATCGATGGCGGGAAAGTCGTTCACATCGACGTCGCTCCAGACGTGCATCGCGATGAGCTCGACGCCTCGTAATGACGCTTCCTGGAAAGCGATTGCGGTCGCCAGCTCCGATACCGGCGAACCGTCAATACCGACGAGCACCGGCGCCTCAGCGGGATGAGGCATCAACGGGTCCTCATCATGAATGACCGCAACCGGGCAGTGCGCGTGGCGGATCAGGCTGGAGCTCACCGATCCGAGCAAGCTGCGCGCGAAGGGCCCTCGCCCCCGGGAACCGACGACGACCATCTGGGCCTCCTTGGACAAATCGACCAAGGTCGGAACGACGGGCGCGAACAACAGCTCGCTTTCGATCTGCGTCGGCCCACCATCACGAGTGGTGCTCCGCGCGATCTCGACAGCTTTGTCAAGGAACGCTTGGCCCTGCTCAACTTGCCATCGCGCAAAGGCTACCGACGACGCCAGCGGCGGCTGAGGTATCCCAATGGGCCTGACGGCATGCACAATTGTGAGACGAACATTGCGCATCGCGGCCTCACGCGCTGCCCAATCGACCGCGTACTTGGCGGCGGGGGATCCGTCGACGCCGACCAAGATACCCGAATGACTTAGCGGAGCGGACATTACATCTCCTCACCGGATGAGGCGACCTCTACGGCCGCCGCTGCTGTACAAAAGCCGATCACTGCGAACTGTTGGTGCGTCCACCGTCGTCGTCGACAAGGGATCGAATCTCTCGCTCCCACTGGGCGTCCCGCATGCGTTTCACGTGGGCACGCACGATGGCCACCACGTGTGCGGCGGCTACGGCCACGATCAACCACCCCACAAATGCCGCACTCAATGCGTCCATATCTGCGCGCGCTATCGGGGTCGGCTGATCAACTAGATTGCCATCACCATCGACCCATATCCCCAGCGGTTCACCGGCTTTGACTGCGTATTCCCAGCCGATCACGCCGGAGTGATCGATGCCGTTGACCTGCCATCGGGCATGCACCGTGGAGGCTGTCGTCTCAGCTGAACCTGCTGGTTTGCTGTCGTCAACGGCCTTGGCCACCACGACATGTCGGGTTCTAGCCTGCTCAAGATAGTTCTGGGTCTCGGTGTCGTGGATCATCGTGCCGATCACCCCCGCGCAAGCGGCGGCGATGACAACCAGTAAAACGGCCAGCGTGGCGACTGCCGATTCGACACGATCGCTGGTCCGCATGAGGGGATTGCGGCTGAAAAGCCGAAGGACCGGCCACGTCGTGGGCCGGATCACGAAACTCTCCATAACAACCTCACCTCGGGCTATTTGCGACGTTGCATACAGCGTCGCGATTCAGAAATCCCGCTCGTAGAGTCCAACGTCCACTGGTGAAAGGCCCTACGGCACCTGTGTTGTGGCCGGCCTCTGCATAGCGTTATCCGGGTCGATGTCCGTGTCGGATCAGGAGCAGGCAATGAACAATGCAGAGTCGCCCGGACCCGTTGTGGTTGCAGTCGACGGCTCGGACGCAGCCATCGGAGCCGCCGAATGGGCAGCCAAGGAAGCGGTCCATCAAGATGTTCCGCTTCGCCTCGTTCACGTCGTCCAGATCGCAGATCGGCCGATTCGCTCCGCTGATGCCTCGTCAGCCGAGGAAGACTATGCCGAGAGCTCTTTGCGCGCAGCCTGTCTAGCGGTGGAGGCGACCGGCCTGCCGGTCAAGATCGACACAGCGGTGCTGCACGGAGACGTCGATTCTGCCCTGATCGCCGAGTCGGACAGCGCCACCCTTGTCTGCGTCGGATCTGTGGGGATCGGTCGGGTGGCCAATATGGTGCTCGGATCGACCGCGGCGATACTCGCCGAAGAAGCGCATTGCCCGGTGGCGATTATTCGGCGCGGTAAGAAATCGCCGCCGCCGGAGACCGGGTACATCGCGGTGGTCGTCGACGACCAACCCGGCAACGATGACGTCATGCGTTGGGCAATGGAGGAAGCCCGGGTGCGACGGGCTCCGCTGCTCGCGCTGGGTGTTTGGCGCTGGGCGCTTTTCGAGAACAGACACGAAGGGTTCTATAGGCGCCTGGATGACTGGCTCCGGCGGTATCCCGACGTGCAGGTTGAAGTCGCAACCACGCGGTTGAGTGTGACTCGATATCTCGAGAGCTTTGTTGGCGCTGTTCAAGTGGTCGTTATCGGCGCCGAGGATGCCCACCGGGTGGTGCAGCTGGTGGGCCCGCACGGCCCGCCGATCCTTGCCCACGCCGATTGCTCTGTGCTCGTCGTGCGGGGCACCGACCACTGAACGCCTTACGCCTGGACCGAGCCGGGTAGCCTGCACACGTGCTGCTGAGCTCGCTGGATCCCGCCGCGGTCGCCGGCGGCCGCGATATCGGCGACGCCGTCCGCTTCGGCGATGTCACGCTCAGCCGCAGTGACGTGGTCGGGGCCGCCACCTCCGTGGCCGAACGGGTCGGCGGTGCGGGTCGGATCGCGGTGCTGGCCACGCCAACCGCCCCGACCGCGCTGGCCATCGCCGGATGCCTGATCGCCGGGGTGCCGGTCGTCCCGGTACCCGCCGACGTCGGGCAGGCCGAATGTCGCCACATCCTCACCGACTCCGGGGCGCAGGCCTGGCTGGGCCCGGCGCCCGACCAGCCGGAGGGGCTGCCGCACATCCCGGTCCGGATGCACGCCCGCTCCTGGCACCGCCTGCCCGAGCCGTCGCCGCAGGACACCGCGCTGATCATCTACACGTCGGGCACCACCGGCCCGCCCAAAGGGGTGCAGCTGAGCGGTCAGGCGATCGCCGCCGACATCGACGCGCTCGCCGAGGCCTGGCAATGGACTGCCGAGGACACGCTGGTGCACGGGTTGCCGCTGTTTCACGTGCACGGACTGGTGCTGGGCCTGCTCGGGTCGCTGCGAGTCGGAAACCGCTTCGTGCACACCGGAAGACCAACGCCGGAAGCGTACGCGGCAGCGCGGGGCACGCTGTATTTCGGTGTGCCGACGGTGTGGTCGCGAGTGGTCGGTGACGCCGCGGCCGCCGAGGCGCTGCGCCCGGCGCGGCTGCTGGTGTCCGGCAGTGCCGGCCTGCCGGTGCCGGTGTTCGACCAGTTGGTCCGGCTCACCGGGCATGCGCCCGTCGAGCGGTACGGTGCCACCGAGTCGTTGATCACGCTGTCCACCCGTGCTGACGGCGAGCGCCGTCCCGGCTGGGTCGGCCTGCCGCTGGAGGGCATCCTGACCCGCCTGGTCGACGACGAAGGCGGCTCGGTGCCGCACGACGCGGAAACCATTGGGCGACTGCAGGTTCGCGGCCCCACTCTGTTCAACGGCTACCTGAACCGGCCGGACGCCACCGCGGAGGCGTTCGACGCCGACGGCTGGTATCGCACCGGCGACGCCGCGGTAATCGACAGCGAGGGTATGCATCGCATTGTCGGCCGCGAGTCGGTAGACCTGATCAAGTCGGGTGGTTACCGGGTCGGGGCCGGCGAAATCGAGACGGCGCTGCTCGGGCATCCGGGTGTGGCCGAGGCGGCGGTGGTCGGGCTGCCCGATGACGACCTGGGCCAGCGCATCGTCGCGTTCATCGTCGGTGATGCCGAGCCGCAGGAGCTGATCGACTATGTGGCCCAAGAGCTTTCGGTGCACAAACGGCCTCGTGAGGTCCGGATCGTGGATGAGTTGCCGCGCAACGCTATGGGCAAGGTGCTCAAAAAGAAATTGCTGACGTAGCGCTGACGGCGCGCGGCGGGTGTGACACCAGCGTCCTTTTCTCCTACCGTCGTAGCCGTGCATCGAAGCAGCCCTGCCGTGGCGCCGCTGTGACGATTGCTGCCGCTACCACCGTCACCCCGATGAGACGGGTCGCCGCCGCGTGTCTGGTCGGCTCGGCGATCGAGTTCTACGACTTCCTGATCTACGGCACCGCCGCGGCCCTGGTGTTCCCCACCGTGTTCTTTCCGCATCTCAGCCCGGCGCTGGGAACGATCGCCTCGATGGGCACTTTCGCCAGTGCGTTCCTGTCGCGGCCGATCGGCGGGGCCGCCTTCGGCTACTTCGGGGATCGGCTGGGCCGCAAGAAGACGCTCATCGCCACCCTGCTGATCATGGCGGTCGCAACCATGTCCGTCGGCGCGGTGCCCAGCACGGCGGCCATCGGCGTGGCGGCCCCATTGATCCTGGTTGCCCTGCGGCTGCTGCAAGGGTTTGCCGTCGGCGGGGAATGGGCGGGCTCGGCGTTGCTGAGCGCCGAATACGCTCCCGACGGCAAACGCGGCCGCTACGGGATGTTCACCCTGCTCGGCGGCGGAGCCGCAGCGGTGTTGTCGAGCCTGACGTTTCTGGCGGTGAACTTCACCATCGGCGAAAACAGCCCTGCTTTTATGCAATGGGGTTGGCGCATACCGTTCCTGATCAGCGCCGGGCTGATCGCCATCGCCTTGTACGTGCGGCTGCGGATCGACGAGACCCCGGTGTTCGTCGCGGAGAAGGCCCGAAACGTGGTGCCCAGAGCCCCGATCGCGGAGTTGCTGCGGTTGCAGCGCCGAGAGATCGTCCTGGCCGGCGGCAGCATTCTGGGCGGTATGTGCTTCGTCTACATGGCGAACACGTACCTCACCAGGTATGCCCACTCGGATCTGGGGTACACGCGCAGCTTCATCTGGGCTGTCGGTGCGTTGGGCGGGTTGGTGAGCATGACGTTCGTCGCGCTCTCGGCCACGCTGTGCGATCGAGTCGGGCGACGCCGGATGATGTTGCTGGGCTGGGCGGGGTGTGTGCCGTGGGCGTTGGTGGTGATTCCGTTGATCGACACCGGCAACCCGGTGCTTTACGTGGTGGCGATTGTCGGCATGTTCGCATTCGCCGCAATCGGCTCCGGGCCCACGGGAGCATTCATTCCTGAGCTGTTTGCCACCCGCTACCGCTACAGCGGATCGGCATTGGCGGTCAACCTGGCCGGCGTCCTCGGCGGCGCCTTGCCGCCATTGATCGCCGGAGCAGTGCAAGCGACCTACGGCAGCTGGGCCATCGGTCCGATGCTCGCCCTCCTTTCCTTGGCCAGCTTCGTGTGCACCTATCTACTGCCCGAAACCAAGGAAACGACGCTGCACTCCAGCGGATAACTCAGTTGGCGTGCAAATCTTCGTTCAGCGCGATGCCCCGGCCGTCGCGGGACACCACCTCAACGGCGCCGGTCACCGAATTGCGCCGGAACAGTAGGTTGCTGCCGCCGGAGAGCTCGCGGGCTTTGACCGAATTCCCTTCGGGCAGAGTGACTTTGGTTCCTGCGGTGACGTAGAGGCCGGCTTCGATGACGCAGTCGTCGCCCAGTGAGATCCCCAGCCCGGAGTTGGCGCCGAGCAGGCAGTGCTTGCCGATCGAGATCACCTCGGTGCCACCCCCGGACAGTGTGCCCATGATCGACGCGCCGCCGCCGATGTCGGAGCCGTCGCCGACCACCACGCCCGCCGAGATGCGGCCCTCCACCATCGAGGCGCCCAGTGTGCCCGCGTTGTAGTTGACGAATCCCTCGTGCATCACCGTCGTTCCGGATGCCAGATGCGCGCCCAGTCGCACCCGGTCGGCGTCGGCGATGCGCACGCCGGTGGGCACGACGTAGTCGACCATGCGGGGAAACTTGTCCACGCCGTAGACCGCGACCGGGCCGCGGCGACGCAGCCGCGCCCGCACCGCCTCGAAACCCTCGACCGCGCACGGCCCGTGGTTGGTCCACACCACATTGGTCAGCACCCCGAAGAAGCCGTCGGCGTTCAGCCCGTGCGGCGCGACCAGTCGATGCGAGAGCAAATGCAATCGCAGATAGGCGTCGTAGGCGTCGGCGGCCTTGTCGTCCAGCGAGCCGATCACTGTGCGCACCACGACGGTCTCGGTGTCGCGCTCGTCGTCGCGGCCGGCCAGCGCCGCCAGGGCGTCAGGCACCTCGGCCACCGATAGCCGCACGGTGCCGCTCTCGCCCGACTCGATCAGTTCCGGTGCGGGGAACCAGGTGTCGAGGACCGATCCGTTGGCGGCCAGCGTCGCCAGGCCAATACCCGAAGCTGCAGTCACGGGCCCCACGCTACTTTCCCGAGCCGAGCAGACGTAAAGGCCCCCAACACGCCGCTCGGGGTGAAAGGAGCTTTTGCGTCTCAGTGTCAGGGTGAGTGTGCCGTAACGCGGCGTGTCTGCGTGCAGATGCCGTAGTGCGGTGGTTGGTTCGTGATCACCCGGTGTCTGGCTCATTTTGCGTCTGCCGCCTAAGGGT
>Ga0224555_1003367_pt1 | contig 16444 bp, 13 predicted proteins | sample 714S23034metaG_FD_180687 | JGI IMG/M metagenome (GOLD analysis project Ga0224555, IMG submission 180687) | Peat soil microbial communities from Stordalen Mire, Sweden - 717 S2 30-34 | ecosystem: Environmental > Terrestrial > Soil > Wetlands > Peat | place: Sweden: Norrbotten County, Stordalen...
AGGTGGTTGCCGGCGCGGGATCGGTCAAGTCGTCGGCAGGCACGTAGACAGCCTGCACCGATGTAACAGAACCTTTGCTGGTGGAGGTGATACGCTCCTGCAATTCACCCATTTCGGTAGCCAGGTTGGGCTGGTAACCCACGGCCGAGGGCATACGGCCCAGCAGCGTTGATACCTCGGAGCCTGCCTGGGTAAAGCGGAAGATGTTGTCGATGAACAGCAGCGTGTCAGAGCCCTCGACGTCGCGGAAGTATTCAGCGACGGTCAGTGCGCTCAGGGCCACGCGCAGGCGGGCTCCAGGCGGCTCTGTCATCTGCCCGTAGACCAAAGCGCATTTGGAGTTGGCGAAGTCGCCCGGCTTGATGACGCCGGACTCGGTCATTTCAAGCCAAAGATCGTTGCCCTCGCGGGTGCGCTCGCCCACGCCCGCAAATACCGAGTAGCCGCCGTGGTTCTTGGCCACGTTGTTGATGAGTTCCATGATGACGACGGTCTTGCCCACGCCGGCGCCGCCGAAGAGGCCGATCTTGCCGCCCTTCAAAAACGGCTGGATCAGATCGATGACCTTGATGCCGGTCTCGAACATTTCTTCATGCGTGGTCTGCTCGTCAAACAGCGGCGCGGGGCGGTGAATGGGCATGCGCGACTTTTCACCGATGGGGCCCAGCTCGTCCACTGGCTCGCCGATCACGTTGATGATGCGGCCCAGCGTCTCCTTGCCCACGGGAACGCGGATGGGACCGCCGAGGTCGATGGCCTTCATGCCGCGCACCATGCCGTCGGTCGCTTCCATCGCCACAGTGCGCACGCGGCCTTCGCCGAGGTGCTGCTGGACCTCGAGAATCACGCTGATGGGCGTGGGCACGGTAAAGCCGTCGCTGACCACGCGCAGCGCCTGGTAGATGGGCGGCATGGTCGCTTCTTCAAACTGCACGTCGACCGCCGGACCCGAAACCTGAATCACTTTGCCGATGTTCTCTGCCATTTTTCTGCCTTCTTGAAAAACTTGTTGATTTAGAAGCTCATTGAACGCCATTCCAGAAGTCGAGCGTTGCTTCAAAATTCCTATCCTGGAGCCACGTCAAACAAGCGCTGAATCACTTGGTCTTTAGTAAGCTTTTCGAATTTGCTCCTCGGAACCTCACGATACCCGGGTCTCTCCGCCTTATGCCCGGTTGCGTTGCCCTTCGTGTGCTTTGTTGGCTTGAAATCTCCTTCAACGAATTGGCCCGAATCAGAGCCGAACCAGCGAAATGATTTAAACCCAAGGTCCTTGTCGACGAATATCCAAATTACACACCAATTCCGCTTCTTTGTGAGTTCCAGACCGACGTTGACACTGCTCCGCTTGCCATCTTCATTGCAACTTTTTAGTTGAACGTGCCAAAGGGTCGAGTTGCAGGCAATCGCAAGATCATATCCCGCGTTATCCACTTGTGGCTTGAGAATCTCAACCTTGAATTTGTCTTGGCACCATAGCAACCTCAGGACTTCTCCAACGAAAAGGTGTTCAACGATGGATTCTCTCAGAGAGGAGTGGGTGCTGTTCTTTGAATTGTCGTCAGCCACCATTCCCTCCTTCTGAAGCATCTTGATGAAGCCCTCGCTAAATCCGCGAACCAGTCGAACGTATCCTCAGGGGCTAAAGCCCCGAAACCTTTGCTGGCTGTGTCTGGCACGGGCTAAAGCCGTGCCCTTTCAAAGCCATCACTGCATCACGGAGCTGGAACAACTGATCCCTGATCTCTGACCCCTGATCCCTGTACTACAGCGCCGCTGCGCCCGAAACAATTTCGATGATCTCCTTGGTGATGGCCGCCTGGCGCACGCGGTTCATATGCAGCGTGAGCGAGTCGATCATGTCCGAGGCGTTGTTGGTTGCCGAATCCATCGCCGTCATGCGGGCCGCATGTTCCGCGGCAACCGACTCCGTCATGGCGTGATACAGCATGGAAAAAATGTATTGCGGGAGCAGGCCGTTGAACAGCTCCTCGGCCGGCTCGTCGTAAATGTAGTCCACCTGCGATGTGCCGAACTTCTTCGCTTCCGCGTCGGCCTCCGCCGTGTCCACCGGCTCAATCGAAATCCCCGCGCTCAATGCGGCCTCGGCGGTGCGCTCGCGTTCCTCTTCGGTGGGCTCGGTGGCGCCGGTAATCTGCGGAATGCCGATCTTCATGATCGGCAGCAGCTTCTCAACCACCAGACGCTGTTGGATGACCGACTTGAACTCGTTGTAGACGATGTAGGCGGCGTCGATCTCTTCATGCACGTAGCGGGAGATAATGCTCTGCGCCAGCTCGTACACGCGCGTTGTCTCGAGCTTGGTCAGCATGCCGGGGTGATCGCCGGTGACTTCAACTTTCTTTTTCCGGTCGCGGACCTGGCGCTTATTGCCGTTCTCATCCGTCGTTTCGTTGTAGATGGCCGCGGGAAAATGGCGGCGCATCTGGTCGCGGCCCTTGCGGCCCACGGCCTCGATGTCGATTTCCTTGTCCGGATTGCCGCCGATGAACTGAAAGGCGGTCTTGAGGATGTTGGCGTTGAACGCGCCGGCAAATCCCTTGTCGCCGCTGACGATGACCAGCAGAATGCGCTTCTCTTCGCGCGTGGCAAAGAGCGGATGGCGCAGGTTGCCGGTGACTGGATCAAAGATTTCGGCGCGCCGGGTCAGCGATTCCAGAACGCTGGTGATCATTTTGGCGTAGGGACGGGCCGAGAGCGCCCGCTCCTGCGCGCGGCGCAACTTGGCCGCCGAGACCATCTTCATGGCCTTGGTGATCTGCCGCGTGTTTTTCACGCTGCGGATGCGACGCCGTAGATCGAGTACGTTTGCCATAGTGAGTGCCTAGTGTTTAGTGGTTAGTGCTTAGTGTTGAGTAATCAGTTCTCAGTGGCTACGCCGTTTCGGCTCTTACTAACCACTAATTACTAACCACTCGTCACTTCGCACTGGCCGCTTCCAGCTCCGCCTTGAAGTTCGCCGAGTATTCCTTCAGCGCCGCATGCAGCTTGTTTCGCAGGTCGTCGTCGAATGCCTTCTTGGTGGTCAGTTCATCCATGAACGCGGTCTGCGCGTTGTCAAAGTACTTGTACAGGCCATCTTCGAAGGCGCGGATGTCGGTGACTTTGAGGTCGTCGAGGTAGCCCTGTGTTCCGGCGAAAAGCACCACGGCCTGCTGCTGCCAGGTGAGCGGGTGGAACTGCGGCTGCTTGAGCAATTCCGTCAAGCGGCTGCCGCGGTTCAGTTGCTTCTGGGTGAGCGGATCGAGATCCGAGCCGAACTGAGCAAATGCCGCCAGTTCGCGATACTGCGCCAGATCCAGCTTGAGCGTGGAACCAACCTGCTTGACCGCCTTGATAGCCGCCGAGAAGCCTACGCGCGAAACCGAGAGGCCGACGTTGACGGCGGGACGAACGCCGGAGTTGAACAGATCGGTTTCCAAAAAGATCTGGCCGTCGGTGATGGAGATGACGTTGGTGGGAATATAAGCCGAGACGTCGCCGGCCTGGGTCTCGATGACCGGCAGCGCGGTGAGCGAGCCGCCGCCTCTTTCCTTGCTCAGCTTCGCCGAGCGCTCCAGCAGGCGCGAGTGGAGATAAAAGACGTCGCCGGGATAGGCTTCGCGGCCCGGCGGGCGGCGCAGCAGCAGTGAAATCTCGCGGTACGCCATGGCGTGCTTGGAGAGATCGTCGTACATCACCAGAGCGTGTTTACCGGAATCGCGGAAGTACTCGCCGATGGCCGTGGCGGCGTAAGGAGCTAGATAAAGCAGCGGCGCCGGCTCAGAGGCCGAGGCAGCCACGATGACCGTGTGTCCCATGGCGCCGGCTTCGGTCAGCGTCTGCACAACCTGCGCAATCGAAGACCGCTTCTGGCCGATGGCGCAGTAGATGCAGATCAGGTCGTTCTTGGCGTTATTGATGATGGTGTCAAGCAGCACGGCGGTTTTGCCGGTCTGACGGTCGCCGATGATCAGCTCGCGCTGGCCGCGGCCGATGGGAATCATGGCGTCGATGGCCTTGAGGCCGGTGGCCATGGGCTCGCGCACGGGCTGGCGGTCGATGATGCCGGGGGCGAGGCGTTCGACAGGCAGCGATTGCGTTGAGGCAATGGGCCCTTTGTCGTCGATGGGGATTCCCAGCGCGTTGACCACGCGGCCGATCATGCCTTCGCCCACCGGGACGGAGAGAATCTTGCCGGTGCGCTTCACCTCGTCGCCTTCGCGAAGCTCGGTGTAGTCGCCCAGAATGACGGCGCCAACCGAATCTTCTTCGAGGCTCAGGGCTAGTCCGGCGATGTCGTGCGGAAAGCTGAGCAGTTCGCCCGCCATGACCTTGTCGAGGCCGTGCAGGCGGGCAATGCCGTCGCCGAGGGAAGTAATGGTCCCGACCTCGTCGACCTGGACCTTCGAATCGTAGTTCGCGATCTGCTCGCGAAGAAGCTGTGTAATCTCGTCTGCCTTGATCTGAGCCATTTCTGTCCTCAGGGATCAGAGATCAGAGATCAGGGGTCAGGGATCAGGGGTCAGGGGTCTTCTCTCCCCAACGCCATCTAACCCGCCGGCCTGCAACCGCTGACTTCCCTTTCGCCCGGTTCCAAATTCAAATTTCCGTTACTGCTTGACCGCAAAAACCCTTGACTCCGGGATCGGCGTCTTCTGATCCCTGATCCCTGATCTCTGACCCCTGCCGGCATCAGCCGGCCGTTAACGCTTCCTTCAAACGAGCCAGGCGTCCGCGCACCGAACCGTCATAAACCGTGGAGCCGATGCGCACCACCGTGCCGCCCAGGATGCCCGCATCGACCTTGAAGCTGGCTTCAATCCGCGAACCGGCCAGCCTGCCAACATCCATCACCAGCGCGCCGCGCTCCTGCTCGCTCAGCTCGCGCGCAGTCACAATCTCCGCCTGGCGAATGCCCAACTGCTCCTGCAGCAGGCGACGATAGGCCTGGATCACTTCGCTCACCTGGCCGATGCGGCCGTTGTTGATGAGAACCGCCAACAGGTTGCGCAGTTCCTTGCGGAGCCCCAGTTTTGCATTTAACTTATCCAGTATCCCCACCTTTTCAATCGCGGGAATCGCAGGATTCACAAAGAATTCGCGCAGTTCCGGGCTGCCGTCCCAGGTAGCAAGAAAATCGGCGATCTGGCGGTCGATCGCGGCCGTGTCCAGCTTTTCAGCTGTGACCACATCGAGAAAAGCGCTGGCGTAGCGGGAGACAAAGGCGGCCATTTAGTTCAGCCCTCCCTTTTCCACGTTGCCGACAAATTCAGCGATCAGGGCTCGATCGGTTTCCGGCGTAAGCTTCAGTTGCCTGGAGGCCTGATCGATCGCCAGATCGGCGGCAAAGTTGCGCAGCCCTCGTGTGGCCTGCGCCGCCGCCATGCCAATCTCCTGCTCGGCCGACGCCACAATGCGGGCACTCTCCTCGGCCAGGGCGGCCTTGATGCGCGCCTCGTCCTGCAGGCTCTCCGCCTCCACTTCGGCGCGGAATTTCTGGATCTCATTTCCCAGGCTGGCGAGTTTGGCCTCCACCGCGCTCAGGCGGAAATTTGCGTCTTCGGTCACCTTGCGGGCGGACTCGATATCGGCGCGCACTTTTTCCGCGCGATTGCGGAGGAACCTGGGGAGAAACTTGTAGAGTGGAATGCCGATGCCCAGCACTATGATGGCGAAATTGAGGAATTCAAACGAGCGAGCCGTAGTCTCAACGGAAAGATGGAGCACCTTGGCGGACGACTTCACCAGCGGGTTGTGGCGGAACTTGTTGCTTGCTTCATCGTCCGCCGTATCTTCGCTCGACTCAGGCGCTTTGGCTGCCGTTGTCACAGAGTGCTGGGATGCCGTTGCCGCCGGAGCCGCCTGTTGGGCAATCGCTCGCCGCGGCGCAACCGCAATGCCGACAGCCAACACGGCGATGAGCGCAATCCAAAACAAGCGCCTGGAAGAGCGAAATTGCAAATTCGAAGTTGCCGAAATCGTGTTTCTCAACGGGAACCCCCGGCGGCAAGCGGAAGCACCGCGAGGACCACCTGATTGGCCAAATCCGCCGCCGAGGCCTGAATGACCTTGCGGGCGGCTGCGGCCTCGGCCTCGAGCTCGGCCCTGGACTGGTTTACCCTCAACCCCGACGCTTTGCGGGCTGCGTCGAGAGCGGCCTCGCGCTCGGCGTTCCACTGCTTGACGCGCTGCTCGCGAACCTTATAAACCTCGGCGCGGGCCTCGCGCAACTTCGCGGCATATTCAGCCGCGCGGGCCTCGGCCTGGGCAATGGCCTTTTGCGCGTCTTCAAGCGCGCCCTCGGTACGGGCGCGGCGCTGCCGCAGAGTGGCCGTCAGCGGTCCCTGCACCAGAAACTGGTAGGCCAGGACCAGCACGATGAACAGCAGAATCGTGGGTATGGCGCCAATCAGTAGCGCCCCGATTTGTTGAAAGATATCTTGCATGCTGGTAACGGAGTTTCAGACAGTCTCTATCGGTCTTCTGTTGTGGGTGGAACACTTATTTTTATCAGGGGCGGACCCCCAAGGTCAACGAAGTTGGGGCTTAATTGCCGGGGTCCTGTGACTGCTGTCACGAATCGGGAATTTAGTTCAAAAAAGAACTTGCTTTTGACTGGAACAGGCCTAAACTAAGAATACCACCCAGACCCGGTTCAGGGTCCAGCGGGCCAGCGGTTCCGGGAAGTCCTTCCACTCCCGAGACCGTTGGCCCGCCTCTAATTTTGGGGCCTGTTTCCGGGTTCCTCACATTACGGGACAACTACGGCCAACTCGCAGCGGTTTCCGCTGTCTGGAAACCGCTGTAACTGGCGTTTTGAACCTGCCTCGATCTTCCTTCTTCAGCAGTTGCTTACTCGGCTTTAGTGATGAACTCAGCCAGATCCTCCTTCAACTGGTGCAGCGCGTCGACGTTGAGATAGATCATGTGGCCTGAGGGGTAGTAGCCGAACTGCACATTGCCGCGCAGCGTGGGGTCGAGATCCATGTGCGAGAGATCGTACTCGGTGGCAAAGAAGGGCGTGGCCAGGTCAAAGTAGCCGTTGGCCGAGAAGACCTTCAGGTGCGGGTTCTTGCGGATGGCGCTGCCCAGGTCGGCAGCCACGTAGGGCTGGGACTGCTCGCCGCCGCCCCCGCCGCCGCCGAAACCGCCGCTGGTGGGGCGATGCTTCCAATCCCACTGCACGATGTCGTATGCCGTAGGCCGGTAGGTCTCGGTGCTCTCGTATTTCAACTCGCGGGCGAGGTAGTCGTGGATGGCGGAAACGAAGGCGCCCGTGATGCCGGAGTCGGAAGCGTCGTAGCCGGGATTCTCGCCGGCCGAGTCAATATCCACGCCTTCGAAGCGCATGTCGTAGCGGCCCAGCGTGCGTGCGTCGTCGCGGAGAATCTCTTTGCGGAAGCGTGTGGGCGAGATGCGCAGTTTGGCTTCTTTCACGTATTCGACACTGAGGCCGGTGAACTTGCTCACTTCTTTGGCCACCGAATCAAACTCCGCGGCCGGCAGGTTGGCGCCCGCGAAAAGCGCGTGCGCATAGGGACCGGAGGCGAACTCGCGCGCCTGCTGCACCCAGTCCCCAATCTTGGCCGGCTTGTTGGGAACCTTGTTGTAATACCAGGCCGCCGCCGCGTAGCTGGGCAGGTTGGAGATGTAGAGCATGTCATAGCCGCCGGCGCGGATGTTGTAGTTGAGGATCGACGAGATGAGCACCACGCCGTTCAACTGCACGCCATCGTTGCCGAGCATGTCGGCCAGCGCCGCGGAGCGGGTTGTCCCGTAGGATTCACCGATGAGGAACTTGGGCGAGTTCCAGCGCTGGTTCACATTGAGATAGCGCTGGATGAAACGGTCGAAGGCGCGCAGGTCCTGGTCCACGCCGGCGAAATCCTTGGCGGTTCCTTTGCCCACGGCGCGCGAGTAGCCGGTAAGCGGCGCGTCGATGAAGACCAGGTCGGTCTTGTCGAGCAGCGAATACTGGTTGGGAACGAGTTTGAAGGGCGGGCCTGCGGTGGGATTGGGGCTGTCGGTCTCAATGCGCACCGGCGAAAACGATCCCATGTGCAGCCACAGCGTGGACGAGCCGGGGCCGCCGTTGTAGAGGAAGCTAACGGGGCGCGACTGGGGCTCGGCGCCATCCAGGGTGTAGGCCACGTAGAAGATGCTGCCGTAGGGCTTATCCTCTTCATCGCGGATGAGCAAGGTGCCGGCGGTCGCGGTGTACTTGAGTGTCTTGCCGCCGAGGGTGACCTCGTGATGGGTGGGGACGGTCTTCTCGGGGGGAATGGGCGTCGCGGCGTCCTTGTTGTCCTTGTTGTCAGTATCTTTATGTTCGGTCGTGTCTCTGTGTTGCTCGGCGGTGGCCTGAGCGGTAGGAGTGCGCGGCTCCTGTGCTGGAGCGGCGGCGCTGAAGAACAGCGTGGACAGGGCAACGAGCATGCACAGGGCAAACCGGCGGGCAGTTTTCATGAAGAGCGAACCTCCGAAAGAGTGGGGTTATCGTTGCGATTCACAGCGCTGGGATTCGGATGTATCGATCCTGGAGCCTATTCGCACATCGAGTGTGAAGCTTGTTTATCCATGACGGTTAAGGCCGGGCATTGGACTCATTGTGTGTAATTAATCCCTGGGCGCGGAGCCATGTCTCAAGCAGAACGGGCCATTGGCCGAGAGACGGATCGCCCTTGCCCAGGCCGCTGCCGTGGCCTCCTTTGGCGAATATGTGCATCTCGGAAGGCACGCCGGCCTTGACCAGCGCCTCGTAGAAGCGCAGCCCCTGCTCCACCGGAACCGTCTGGTCGTTGAAGGTGTGATAAATGAACGTGGGCGGCGTGTCCTTGTTGACGAACAAGTCGGGCGAGTACGCGGCACGGAGCGCTTCGCAGCGGTCCATCACGTTGAAGAGTTTGCAGTAGCTCAGGTGCGAGGTGTCGCTGGAGATGGCGCCGATCCAGGGGTAGCCGAGCACGAGGTAGTCGGGGCGGCTGGACGCGCGGGCAATGGGATCGTCCGCATCGGGATTGCCGGGCGCGAATTGCGTGGCGGCCAGCGCAGCCAGGTGCCCCCCGGCGGAGAAGCCGATCATCACAATGCGATTGGGCTCGATGTGATAATCGAGCGCCCGCGCCCGCACCAGTTGCACGGCGCGCCTCGCATCGAGCAACGGCACGGGCAGCAGATAGCCGTTTGAGGATAGCCGGTATTGGAGTACGAAGGCGCGAAAGCCGCGCGCGGTGAACCAGTCGGCCACCTGCCGGCCTTCGAGGTTTGCCGCCAGATGCATATACGCTCCGCCCGGAAGAACCACTACCGCCGCCCCGTTCCCCTGTCCGCTCTGCGGCTCGAAGATGGTCAGGGTGGGTATGTCTTCGCAGGCCTTGCCTTTGGCCTCGGGGGCATCGCCGGGCCACAGGCGGATGGTCTGGATGGCCAGGAAGTCATTGTTGACGCCCGCCGTTGCACAGGGCGGCTGTTGAGCCTGCGCCACCCAACAGGCCAGCAGACCGATGGCTGCGATCACGAAGAAACGTCTCACGTTGCGCCTCCCGCCGATGGGGAGGATTATACAGAGCAGGGATCAGGGGTCAGGGATCAGGGATCAGTTTTAAGTTGTCAGTTGTCGGCGAATTACGCTCAAAACAGCAGCGCCGGAGCTGCATTCCCTGACCCCTGATCCCTGACCCCTGACCCCTGTTTCACAGCCAGAGCGCCGTGTGCCCCGGGCATGGATTCGCCGCCTGCGCAACCAGATCTTCGGCCAGCTCAAAACCGTAGCGGGCAAAGTAGAAGGCTGCGCCGTGGAGCCGCTCCTGCAATCCGCCGGCGGGATAGAGCGACTGGCAGATGGCCTCCGCATGCCGGCCAAGAGAAACCTCGCGCTGCATTTGGAAGTTGGCGGCGAGCGTTCGCAGGCGCTTCATCTGGTAGCGCATTTTGCTGGCCGCGGTCTCCGCCGAACGGCCAAGGCCGGCGTCCTGGGCGCGCATCCATTCGAGCAGCGTGGTTAGTTCGGCGTCCAGGGCATTGCCTGTGGCAGCCAGCTTTTGTTTGCCCTCGATAGGCATTGCGCGCGCCGCAAGCAGCCTGGCCAGCGTGTCTGGAGTCTCGCTGAAGACCCGTTCCAAAGTCAGTTCGTGCTTGCGCAGGAGATCGGCGATTGCCGGCTCAATCAGGGTTGCTGAAAAGCGCGGTTGCACTGGCGTCCTGCGTCCCAGGATCTTCTCAAACAGCACAGCGGACTGGGCGAAGTAGGCGATCTCCGCAGGGCCGCCGATGGTGAGCGATGTGGACAGCAGAAAATCCTGAAACACGGGACGCAGCAGCGCCGAGGGCGAGATCCGCTCCGGCGCGGCATCCAGTATGCCAAGTAATTCCGAGGTGGAGATTCTCTCACGGCCAACTTGCCAACTTCCATCCGGCTCCGACGCTGTTTCCGGCAGGCGTTTCAGGGCCACACGCGCGCCGGTTTTGTCGTCGATGAGGAACAGCAGGCTGGATTGTGCGGCGACGGCTACCTGCGCGTGGTAGCCCGCTGCTTCGAGTTCGGCGTTGCGCTCGGTGAGCCGGGCGTGGAATTCGTCGGCGCGCTCAATGCCGGCGCGGAGAACAGGTGCACCGAGGCGGTGGAGTTCACGGCTCGACGCATCGAGCACAAGAAGACCCTGCGCGGCAAAGACCTTCGAGTAAAACTCGGCAAAGGCCTGGGCAAACGTCCGGCCTGGCTTGTAGGCCTCGGCCAGCGTTTCCATGGCGTCAGAAAAGCCCAGCAGCTCCCATGCCTGATCCACCAGAGGGGTAATCGAGTCGTCGAGCACCAGGCCGCCAACAGGCCGTGCGGCCGCAGGCGCATTTTCGTAGACCAGATTGCGCAGCTCGCGGCGCGCGGGGAAGGTGACGTGATTGATCTCGGCAAAGTCGTGGTCTTCCGTAGCCAGCCAAAAGATGGCAGCGTGAGGCCTGCCCGCCGCCGTGGCCTGGCGCGCGCGTGCAAGGGCCGAAGCCGCCTTGAACGGCGTAAAAAGCGGGCCGCCGAACAGGCCAACCTGCTGCCCCGTCACCACCGTTCCCGCACCGGCGCCGAGAGCTGCCAGCGCTGGCGCGGCTGCCGGCGACGCATTCTGTTCCCCCAGCAGCCGAACCAGTTCCGGCCAGTGCGCAGGCAGAGACGGGCGTGTCTGCCAGCTCTCATCCGGCGGCAGCGAGGAGTAGAACGGACGCACCGCGTCATCGCCGGCGCAGAAGTCCAGGAAAAGCCGGTGCAGGCCCGGCGCAACGGTGATGGGAAAACACTCGGCGGTCAGCAACTCGTTCCCTTGCTTTTCATTCCCCAGCTTTGCGGTTTGCGGTTTACTCGCTGTTCGGCTCTGTTAAGGATGCCACGCCGGGCGCAATCGATGCAGAAGTGCCTCATGGGTGGCAGCGGGAAGCATGCGCAGTGCGTATACTTTGCCCAAGCAAGCGACAAGCGAGAAGCCAATCCCGCACATCCCACTGCCGTTTGAGGAAGTGATGAAGGACGTGCTGGAGGTGAGGCCAGCCGAGAAAACACGGCAAAACCCTGAGAGTCCGAACAAGGCACCCAAATAGGGAATTGCCTATTTTGGGGTCACAATGGTACAAAGGTGCTCCAAACGCATCGAACTATAACGGCTCGCATTGCGTATAGCGAGTGCGCGGCAGGTAGAATTGATCCGATGGCAACTCCTAATGCACTGTTCGCAATCTTTGCACTACCCGACGCAGTAACTGCGGCAGCCGTGGAAGCGCGCCTCCAGACCATCTCCCCGTGGCTCTTTTTGAAGGTTGGTACAGGAGAGTGGCTTGTGATTGCGCCCACCGCGACTACAACCAAAGAGGTTTGCGATCGGATTGGTTTAGGAACCGTCGATCCGATTGGCAGCGGCATCGTTGTGCGTGCAGAAGGCTATTTTGGTCGCAGATCTAAATCGATATGGGAATGGATTGCAACCAAACAGGGAGCTGAGCTTGGGACCGCCGCGCCAGTCTAAAAACCCGAGAGACGAAGATTCGACTCCGGACTCAATAACAGTCACGAGTGGGAGCGGTGCATCCGTAGATAATTTCTATGGAATCTATCAGCGTCTCTCCTCGATCGAATCATCGATCGGCTTTATCACGGCAGCGGTTGACGATTCCAAGTCAAAGATTGAGGCCATTGCTAAAGATGTCGTAGAGACAAAGGCGAAGTTTGACATATTGAGGCCCATCGCTAAGACGATAAGCAAAGGCGTCTGGGCTGTATTTCTTTTATTGTTAACGTTCGGCCTCAGTGTGCTTGGAATGTGGTTGAAACATCACTTCAACTGGTAATTCCCTGCCCATATACCCCGTCTTGAGTCTTGGGTTTGTCAAAGGCGTAATGTCGACTTTTCTTTACAGAGTCGAGGAGATTGAAGAAAAATGGCGAGCAAGAAGAAGGCTGCGAAAGCCGCCGAAGCGAAAAGTAAATCAGCAGTGAAGAGTAAATCAAAGCCGGTGGCCAAAAAGGCAAAGCCCGCCAAGGGGAAGAAGTTGAAGGCTCTCAACCCGGCGGTCGTCGAGAAGGCGCAACTGCTCAGCTCCGTGGTCGTCTACCAGGGTCCGCTCTTCCGTGTGCTCCACGACAAGCTGATTGAGCCCGACGGGACGCACAACGAACGTGACGTCATCCGCCACAACGGCAGCGTGGTGATCCTGGCCATCGACAACTCGAAGAGCAAGAAGGATCCATGGATCGTGATCGAGCGCCAGTACCGTCATGCGGCCAATCAGTATCTGTGGGAACTGCCGGCCGGCAAGCTCGATCCCGGGGAAAATGCTCTCGCCGGCGCCCAGCGAGAACTGGCTGAGGAAACCGGCTATAGCGCGAAAAAGTGGAAACCGCTGGTCGAGTACTACGCGAGCCCCGGGTTCCTGGGCGAATCGATGAAGATCTTCGTTGCCGAGGGTCTGCTGGCCGGGAATGCCCATCCGGAAGCCGACGAGCATATCGAATTTCGCCTGGTCAAGCTCTCCGAAGTGCTCAAAATGATCGAGAAGGGCGCGATTCTGGACGGAAAGACGCTCACCAGCGTGCTGCTGTACGCGCGCAAAGTGGCCGGCAAGCGCAAGAAATAATTCCTGCCGCGCTTCTAAGTCAATCAATTCAGTCCTTTCCAGACAGGGCCGGGGGCAATCCCGGCCCTATCCCATTTCGCGGGACTTAACTCTAAAATCCGACTCAACCTTTCAACGCCTTTACGCGTCTTAGATTATTAGGGCGGGCGTCCCCATCAACATCGCTCGCCCTGACTTCAAGCGAATCAAAGGAAGGCGGAGCCTGTGGCTCAACACAAAGGGAAGGTCAAGTGGTTCAACAACGCCAAGGGCTACGGATTCATCGGACGTGAAGACGGGCCAGATGTATTCGTCCATTACTCATCGATTCAACTGGATGGGTACAAGACGCTGAAAGAGGGCGACGACGTCGAGTTCGACATCGTCGAGGGCCAAAAGGGTCCCCAGGCCGATGCGGTGGTCCGTTACAGAGACGCCGCAGCTCACAGCGCTGCCTGACAGCGGAGTTCGCCGGGTGTAATGCAAGACCACCCGCACGTGGTGCACGACAGGTGTGTCCAGATTGCCGCTCCTTATCACGCATCGGGCACACGTCGGGCACACATCGCACTTCCGGCCAACGGGAGTCCAGGTTTATGGTGTGCCCCAAGCGCGCGCAGTTGCAATGCACTGTTTTCTAATCCCTAATCCCTATTCCCTATTCCCTGTTTTATCCGATACTGTCAGCGGAGACTTTTCCGATGGACAACCCCACCATGGCCCGATTGCTGGCCGAAACCGCCGACTTGCTTGAAATTGACGGCGGCGACGGCTTTCGCATTCGCAGCTATCGCCGCGCGGCCGAGGCCGCCGAACAAACCACTGTCGACCTGATGGCCGCTTCGGCTGAGACGGCCAGGCTGCTGGAGATCCCCGGCATTGGCAAAGGAATGGCGGCCAACCTGCAGGCCATCGCCGCCACGGGCACGCTCCCGCTCCGCGACGAACTGCTGGCCAAATACGGCGCCGGCCTGCTGGAACTGCTGAAGCTTCCCGGCATGGGCCCCAAGACGGTCGCGCTCTTATGGGACGCAGCTAAAATCGGCAGCATCGACCAGCTCGCCGAGGCGATCGAGGCCGGTCGCCTGGCTGGCCTGCCGCGCATGGGCGAGAAGCAGATCGAGAAGCTGCGCAAGGGCATCGACGACTATCGCCGCAGCGCCGGCCGCTTCCGCATTGACGTGGCTGAAGAAGCTGCGCAACGCATCTCTGCTTACCTGCTTGCCTTTGACGGCATCGAAAAGGTCACGCCAGCGGGCTCTTTGCGCCGCGGGCGCGAAACAGCGGGCGATCTGGACCTGCTGGTTACCGGCCCCGCCTGCGCGCCGGAACATACTGCCGCCGCTGTGGAGTACGTGGCCGCCTACCCCGGCATCCACGACATGATCGCCAGGGGCGAGAACAAGGTCAGCTTCCATTTGTCGAACGGTTTGCAGGTCGACGTGAGGCTTTTGCCTTCGGCCAGCTATGGCGCGGCACTGCAATACTTCACCGGCTCCAAGGCCCACAACGTTTCGCTGCGCCAGCGCGCCCTCAAGATGGGCTACACGCTCAGCGAGTGGGCGCTGGCCCGGCTGGATGACGAGTCGGTTGTCGCTGCGGCAACCGAGGAGGAGATCTATGCCGCGCTGGGCATGGATTGGATGCCGTCCGAGCTGCGCGAGAACCTGGGCGAAATCGAGGCTGCCGCCCGCCACGCGCTGCCGCGGCTGATTGAGAAAGCCGATCTGCGCGGCGATGTGCACATGCATACCACGGCCACCGATGGCCACAACTCGATTCGTGAGATGGCCGAGGCGGCACTCGCCTGCGGATTCGAGTACATCGCCATCACCGACCACTCCAAAAACCTGGCCATGACCAACGGGTTGGACGAAAAGCGGGCCCTCGAACATATCCAGCGCATTCGCGAAGTCGATCGGCAGATGGCCGGCCGCATCCGCGTCTTCACCGGCATCGAAGTGGATATTCTGGCCGACGGCGCGCTGGACCTGGAAGACGAGGTGCTGGCGCAGATGGAGGTGGTCATCGCCAGCGTCCATACCCGCTTCGAACAGAGCCGCGAGGAGATGACGGCGCGCGTGCTGCGAGCCATCGAAAATCCTTATGTGCGGATTCTGGGCCATCCCACAGGCCGTCTGCTGCTGCGCCGCGAGCCGTTTGCCCTGGACCTGGGCGCAGTCCTCCGCCGCGCCGCCGAACTGGGCGTAGCCGTGGAGCACAACGCCGCCCCGGAGCGGCTCGACCTGAACGACCGGGATCTGCGCCTGGCCAAAGAGCTGGGCTGCAAGATCGTCATCAACTCCGACTCGCACGACGCACGCAACCTGGGAAAGATGGACTATGGGATTCGCCAGTTGCGCCGCGCCTGGCTGGGGCCGGAGGATGTTTTGAATACCCTGGGAGCGGTAGATTTTCTGGCGGCGCTCAGGCCGCGGGCATAAGAACTTTCTAACATTCCGCGCTCCGCACTGGTCTCAGATCCGTTGGCTCGTCTCGGTGAGTCCAGGGCTTTTCGTGTCATTCGATTGTCCAGATGCGCTCGGTGTTTGAACACCAGAATTTGTCTTGACATTAGACAGCCTAAGTGGGATAGTTATATCAACTTACCTACGGCGTGCCGTAGGCCCAGAGGCCGTTGCATGCGAATGCAGCGGCCTTTTGCATTTACAATGCAGGGCATGAAGACGGTTGTGTATGTAGACGGTTTCAATTTGTATTATCGCGCTCTCAAAAACTCTCAACACAAATGGCTTAACCTACAAGCGCTTTGCCAGGCGGCACTTCCAGGCATATGCAATATCGTAAGGATAAATTACTACACGGCTCGCGTCTCGGGCCGCCCCAATCCAGACTCTCCAAGAGATCAGAACATCTACTTGGAAGCGCTAAAGACCTTGCCAAATCTTCGGATTCATTTGGGCAATTTCCAGGTCACAAATAAATGGATGTTTCTGGCTCAGCCAATTGAGTTCCGGCCTCCTGGCACCATTCCACAGCCCGTCCCCGTTTTCGCCCGGGTTGTTAAGACGGAAGAGAAGGGTTCAGACGTCAATTTGGGAGCTCACATGGTGCGGGATGCATTCACAGGCGCATTCGAGCACGCCGTCATCGTCACAAACGACACAGACCTAAGAGAACCGCTGCGGATTGTCATAGAAGAGGCCGGCCTGCCGGTCACCCTGCTCACGCCCAATGTCCACCCAACAGAGGATCTGAAGAAACTCGCCACCCATATTCGTAATTTGCGCTCCTACCTCGGCGTGTGCCAGTTTCCAATCACATTGATCGGACAAAACGGTCAACTCTTAACAAAACCAGCGGATTGGTGAGAATTTGGAAGTACCAA
>Ga0224555_1003368_pt1 | contig 16439 bp, 14 predicted proteins | sample 714S23034metaG_FD_180687 | JGI IMG/M metagenome (GOLD analysis project Ga0224555, IMG submission 180687) | Peat soil microbial communities from Stordalen Mire, Sweden - 717 S2 30-34 | ecosystem: Environmental > Terrestrial > Soil > Wetlands > Peat | place: Sweden: Norrbotten County, Stordalen...
TTCCGAAGTGCGGGCGCAAGGTGCTGTACGGGAATCTGCGCAGGCATTTGGGAGAGGTATTTCGAAAACTGGGCGAGCAGAAAGAATGCCAGATCGAGGAAGGGCATCTTCAGGCCGACCATGTACACAGGATGATCACGATTCCGCCGAAGTATTCCGTGTCGTCGGTGGTGGGGTTCATCAAGGGCAAGAGCGCGATTCACTTGGCGCGGGTGTATGGGGAGCAGAAACAGAATTATGCTGGGCAGAGCTTCTGGGCACGGGGATATTTCGTATCAACGGTGGGTCGCGATGAGGTCACGATTCGGGATTACATCCGCAACCAGGAGCAGGAAGACAAACGGCTGGATCAGCTGAACATGTGGCGATGACCTGCCACCGACAAGGTGGCCCAACTCAACCGGGGCCGCGTTAGCGACCCCGCTCAAGCCGCTTCGAGCGGCTCACAAAATGAAGCTCCCGGCTCTGCCGGGGGTAATCTCACATTCAACCGCACACTCTCAGAGATTGTGGGGAACGGGGTACGCATGACGCTCAGAATAGCCTGCAAAGTCTTTGTTCTCTCCACTGCTCTGCTTTCATTGCCAGCCCAGGCACAGAAAAAGCCTGCCGCTGCGATAGGACTCTCCGGTTGCGGCGACCCAGCGGCCAAATTCGAAGTGAAACCGTCGAAAGGACCGAACACGGCTCAGCCGGACGCAGGCAAGGCGCTGGTCTTTTTCATCGAAGAGGATGTGAACACGCAGTTTTTCACGCATACAACCAGAGCTGGAATCGACGGCAAGTGGATGGGGGCCACGCACGGAAGCTCCTATTTCTACTTCCCGGTCGATCCCGGCGTTCATCATCTGTGTGCAACCACGCAGATTGGCGGAACCACTGAAGACGTCCTGACAGCGGTGGCTCACTTCAAGGCTGAGGCGGGAGGCGTGTACTACTTCGAGATGAAAAATATCTCGATGAAAGATGCATCGTTGATTTACTCGAACGATGCAACTCTGTTTCCGCTCGATAGTGATGAGGGGAAGTATCTGACATCCAGATTCCCGCTGGTAGCTTCACATCAGAAGCAATGACGACTGCGACTTGCCGCCTGGAATGTCGCGTGGGCGACCGTTCGGAAGCTGGGGCAGGGAACTGAAACAGAGAAGAGAACGCAGGGATCTGCTCTTCCCCGCGTTCTCCCGTTTCCGCTCTTTTCGCCAGTTATCTCACTTGCAGGGCAGCTGACTTGCTAACCTGCTATTTCCTGTTCAACGCCCGCTTCAGCACCGTCTCCAGCGCCGCCTTCACCTTGGCGTACTCCTCGGGTGCGATCGTGCCGTTGATCTTTTCGCTTTCCACCGCAAACAATTCTTCCTTCAGCGCGTTCAGCAGCAACGTATGCTTTGAAGCGGGTGCGCCAAAGGCTGCGTAAGCCGCTGCTCCGCCATCGGCAACGGCCCCAGTGGCAGGTGCGCCCGCCGGCTTGCGCAGCAGGAAGGCCGCCGCGGCCGCCAGCAGCATCGCCAGCCCGCCCAGAATCCACCACTTGTACTTCGACAGCGGATCGGGCGTATTGATAGGGTTGCCGATGCCTCCGCCCGGCTGGTTGCCGGGTGCGGCCGTACTTGCGTTTTGAGCCCCGCTTCCATTGTCTTGTGCGCCCATGCCCGCCGGCTGCTGTCCGGCCGGCGCGCCCTGCTGCTCGCGGGGAATCGATCCGTTCCCGGCAATGGTGAACTCCACCGGCTTGCCCGGAGCGGCGTTCTTCACCAGAAAGGTCTGCACGTTGGGGTCTTCTGGCACACTCTTGAAGGCCGCTCCCGAGCCTGGCGTGAAGGTCATGCTCTTGGGCAGCAGCACTGCCAGATTGTCGGCCGGCAGCGTCACCTGCGCATTGAAGGTGTACTTCCCGCTGCTGTAAGGCACGTGATAGGCAAGCTGGAAGAGCGTGTCCTTGTCGCCGTCGTCGGGCTGGATGGGGAAGTTGAAAGCATAATGTCCCTTGGGCCCGTCCGAGTCCAGCTTGATGGAGGTGGGCAGGCCGTTGGGCCGCTGTCCGCCCACGCCGTCCACGATGGCATCGGCGGGCAGCACCACCTCAAACGACTTCGCGCTCCACTGCGTGGTGGGCGGCGTACTTGTGTTGTGGACGAAGTACCGCTCGGTCACCTTCAACTGGCCGTTGTCACTCTCCACCTCCAGCACGTCCGCCTCGATAAAGACGCCCTGCACCTTGGGGGCCACGTCATAGACTGTGATGTCGCCCGGTGCGGCACCCTGCGGCGCGGCAATAAAGTAGCCCGCGCCCTGGTGCGTTACCCGTACAAGGTAAGGGCCGTTGCCGGGCTCGGTCAGAGCATAGTGCCCGTTGGCGTCGGTGGTGGCATGAGCCACTTCGCCCATGCCCACCTGCACGTCCACCAGCACCACGGGATCACCCACCGTGGGCTTGCCGGTGGTCTTGTTGGTCACCGTGCCGGTGACGGTAGTAGCCTGCGCCAGTGCGCCCGCAAACAGCACGCTCAAAGCAAAAGTGCGAAAAACAAACTGGATCGATTTCATAGTCGTGAGGGAATCCTTCTTTTCGTGCGCGTGGCAAATCGGGAGTGGAGCTCCGTGTGCCGGTTGTTAGGCCTGCTGCAAAAGCTCAATCTCGGTCATTAACAGCGCCGTCTCGTTTTCAAGCAAGGCCCGCTGGGCAAGAAAATCTTCTTCAGGATACTTGCCGGCGCGGTACTCGAAGTTCAGGTCGCGCAGGTTTTCGTAGAGCTGTTCCTTGCGCTCCAACAGGTAGTCTAGGCGGGTCTTTTCGCGCTGGCTGGCAAACACGTTCTCCGGCCAGAAGGTGTATACCAGCAGCGCCAGAGTCAAAAACACGCCAGCCAAAAAGCCTTGCAAACTCGTCATCGCTCAAAAACCTCCGTCGCTGCCGGTCTCCCGGCGAATCTTTTCCCGCAGCACATCGGTCGCGGGGTCCTGGACCTGTGCTGCGGCCGGCGTCCTGCCGACCGACCACCTCCGCACCAGCAGAATAGTGCCCAGCAGCGCGGCTCCAAACACGGCGAAGGGCGCAATCCAGGCCAGCAGGTCGAAGCCCTCGCCCGTGGGCGCGGCCAGCACGGTGGCTCCGTACTTGACGGCGAACGAGCCCAGAATCTCCTTGTCGCTCTTGCCGGCGGCAATGGCGGCCTTCAGCTCCTCGTCTTCCTGGCCACGCGCCGGGCAGCCCACGTGGTCGCACTCGCCCAGCAGTTGCGCGCAGCCGCAGGTGCACATCAGCCGGTGCCCCAAATCGTTGAATCGCGAGCTTGCATCTGTCGCGCCCAGCGAAAAACAAACGGCCATTGCCAGCGCTGACGCCTGTACAGCCTTCATCCAAAAAGAAAAACGCTTTGGAGCACTCATAAGCGGCCGCCCTTCAAAGCCGGCTCCGCCGGAGCCGTTCGCGCGGGCACGCGCAACGCGGCAGTCACCGGGCTCAGGCTGGGAACCAGCGCCACCAGCGTGCCGAAGACCAGCACCGCCAGTCCCGCCCAGATCCAGCCCACCAGCGGATTCAGGAACGCCTTGATAATCGGCTGGCCCGTGTTTGGATTGGTACCTTCATACACCACGTAAAGGTCCCAAGCCGGAACCGAGTGAATGGCCACCATGGTCTGCGGCTGTCCGCTCACCAGGTAGATGCGCTTCTCGGGGCTCATCTGGAACTGCTTCTTGCCGCCCCTGTAGACGTCCAGCAGTGCGTATTCGGAGTTGTAATTTAGATTGGAATCCTGCGTGAATCCCATGCACTCCAGCGTGTAGGGACCGATGGAAATCTTGTCGTGGAGAGCCAGTTCGCTCTCCACGCTGCGGTTGAAGGCCGATCCGGCCAGCCCGATCACGATAATCACCACGCCGATGTGGACGATGTAGCCGCCATAACGGCGCGTGTTGCGGCGCGTCAGCAGCCAGGTGGCCACCAACAGGTTGCGCCGCGTCTGCCGTGCAATCACGCCAGCCCCGCGCAGGAACTCGCTCAGAATGGCCGTCAGCACGCCTACGGCCAGCGCAAAGTCCACCAGCGCGTAGAAGTTGCCGGTGTCGAAGGCGCCGTCTTTCCACGGCCGCACACCCACGGCCAGGCAGACGATCACCGTCGCCCAAAGCGCAATCACCGGCAGCACAAAGTTGCGCCTTATGCTCCGGAACGACGTCGCCCTCCACGGCAGCAGCGGGCCAACCCCCGTGAGAAACAGCAGAAACAGCCCGATCGGCACCGCGACGCGGTTATAAAACGGCGCGCCCACCGTGACCTTGTTGCCCACCACATATTCGCTGAGGATGGGGAACAGTGTGCCCCACAGGATCACAAAACAGGCCGTCAGCAGGACCAGATTATTAAACAGGAAGCTGGACTCGCGGCTCACCAGCGACTCCAGGTGGTGTTCGCTCTTGAGGTGGCCGCGCTGCAAAACGTAGGTAAAGACGCAGACCGCCAGCACAATCCCCATGAACACCACAAACCAGGTGCCGATGGGCGACTCGGCGAAGGCATGCACCGAACTCACGAGTCCGGCGCGGGTCAGCAGCGTGCCCAGCAGCGTCAGCAGGAAGGTGGAAAAGATGAGCCACACGTTCCAGCTCTTCATCATCCCCTTCTTCTCCTGCATCATCACCGAGTGCAAAAAGGCGGTTCCGGTCAGCCACGGCATGAAGCTGGCGTTCTCCACCGGGTCCCAGCCCCAGTAGCCGCCCCACCCCAGCACGGCGTAGGCCCAGTGCATGCCCAGGAAGATGCCGGCGGTCAGGAACAGCCACGTCACCATGGTCCACACGCGCGTGACCTTGATCCATTTCTCGCCGGGGTAGCGCATCATCAGCGCCCCCAGAGCGAATGCAAAAGGCACCGAGAAGCCCACGTAGCCCAGGTAAAGCATCGGAGGATGAATCACCATCTCCGGGTACTGGAGCAGCGGGTTCAGCCCGTTGCCGTCGTCCGGAATGGCGCCCTGGTAGAGCGCAAACGGCGGCGCGGCAAAACAGAGGATTGCCAGGAAAAAGACCTGGATTCCGGCCAGAATTGTGCCGGCGTAGGCGTACAGTTTCACGTCCGTCTTGTGCGTCAGCCGCAGAACAAACCCATAAATCCCCAGCAGCAGCGCCCACAGCAGCAGCGAACCCTCCTGGCCGCTCCACAGCGCGGCAAACTTGTACGGGGCGGGCAGGGCGCGATTCGAGTGCTCCATGATGTAGGTAATGGAGAAATCGTTGGCAAACACCGACCACACCAGCGCAAAAGCCGCCGCTGTAACGGCCACAAACCCCGCAATCCCGGCCCGGCGCGCCGTATCGGCCAGCCGCTCGGGCGAGATGCGCGCCGGCTGGCCGGTCGCTATCAGCCGCAGGGCCAGCGCCCCAGCCAGCAGATTGTAGGCGGCCAGCGCCAAAGCGATGAGAAGTGCAAAACTACCAAACGCTGCCATAATAGCGGTTCTCCAGTTAAATTAGAGCGAAACCAGTTCAGCTAAATGGCTTTTTCCTTAAGAAAAAGCCTCCTTGCACGAGGCTGAAAAAGCCAGGTGAACTGGAGAACCGCTCTCTAGGACTCCATGATGATTCTCGCACGCAGGCGGGGAGCTGACTGCTCTCCGTGCGAGGCTATTCTCAAACCATCATATGCCTTCGGCGTGTGATCTGGCTCACACTGAAGATGGAGAACTGGAAGCGGGCCTCGCCGAGTGGGATCGACCGCTCACACTGTCTCGCATGCACACTGTGCGAGCAGTTCGCCGGCCGCTGTCAGCATCTCTTCGCCGGTAAAGGGCCTGGGCAGGAAGCGCACCCATCCGCCTGCGTAGTCGTCCGCCGCTTCGCTGGCACCGCCCAGCACCAGCACCGGCACTTTCGGCAGCCGCGTGTGCAATTCGGCCACAAACGCCGGGCCGCCAATCCCCGGCATGTTCAGCCCGGAGACAACCAGTCCCAGATTCTCGGCAAATTGCTGCTGCTCCACCAGGCAAAGAGCCTCGGCGGCATCGCCCACCCGCTCGACGTCAGGGAATTGGCCCTCCAGAATCGACCTGCGTAGAAACGCCTGGAGGGGATCGTTGTCCACCAATAAGATTGTCGCCATGAGCCCCGAAAGCGAGCACGGCCCTGGGGGAGGGCCGTGCCGCATCTTTACCAACTAAGCAACTAGGATGTTACGAATCGCGGTCCGGTTGCCTGCGGGCTCTTTCACGGCCGTTGCAGCCGGGCCACAGAACCTGAACAGCCGCGGGAACGGGCCCTGCCCCTCACCCGAACAGAAACTCCTTCTCTCGTAGCTCCTTGATGCTGTCGCGCAGGCGGGCGGCCTTCTCGAACTCGAAGCTGCGGGCGGCGGCGCGCATCTCTGTCTCCAATTTGACCACATATAGGTCGAGTTCTTCCTGCGTTTTGAACACCTGCATGCCGACCATTTCTTCTTCTGCCACGTCGCCGTACTCGGCCTTCAGAATTGCGGCCAGGCCCATATCGACGGAACTGACGATCGACTGGGGCGTAATGCCGTGCTCCTCGTTGTAGGCCCGCTGCACGGTCCGCCGCCGGTCGGTCTCGTCAATGGCCCGGCGCATGGAGTCGGTCACGCGGTCGGCGTAGAGAATCGCGCGGCCCTCGATGTGGCGCGCCGCGCGCCCCATGGTCTGGATCAGCGACCCCGCCGAGCGCAGAAACCCCTCCTTGTCCGCGTCCAGAATCGCCACCAGCGACACCTCCGGCAGGTCCAGCCCCTCGCGCAGGAGGTTGATGCCGATCAGGACGTCAAAATCGCCTTTGCGCAGGCCCGCCAACAACTTGACCCGCTCCAATGTCTCGATCTCCGAGTGCAGATAGCGGCAACGGACACCCACCTCGGTGTAGTAGCCGGCCAGGTCCTCGGCCATGCGCTTGGTCAGAGTGGTCACCAGCACGCGCTCGTTGCGCTTGGCGCGGTCGCGAATCTCGCCCAGCAGATCGTCGATCTGGCCCTTGACGGGGCGGATTTCGACTTCGGGGTCAACCAGGCCGGTGGGGCGGATCACCTGCTCGACGACGACGCCGGCGGAGCGGGTAAGCTCATAGGGGCCGGGCGTGGCGGAGACGTAGATGGTCTGGTGAATGCGATTCTCAAACTCCTCGAACTTCAGCGGCCGGTTGTCCATGGCCGAAGGCAGCCGGAACCCGTAGTCCACCAGGTTCTGCTTGCGGCTGCGGTCCCCGTGCCACATTCCATGCACCTGCGGAATGGTGGCGTGGCTCTCGTCCACAAAGAGCAGAAAATCGCGCGGGAAATAATCCAGCAGCGTGGGCGGAGGCTCGCCCGGCAGCCGTCCGCTGAAGTGCCGCGAGTAGTTCTCGATGCCGTGGCAGTAGCCCATCGACTTGATCATTTCGAGGTCAAAGCGCGTCCGCTGGTGAACTCGCTGCGCCTCCACCATCCGGCCTTGAGACTCCAGTTCGGGCACCCACTCGTTCAACTCCTTCACAATCGAGTCGATGGCCTCGGCCCGGCGCTCGGGCTGCACCACGTAGTGGCTCTTGGGATAAATCGGCAGCCGCGAGTACTTCTGCTTGACCGTCCCAAACAGGGGGTCGATCTGGCTAAGGCTCTCAATTTCATCGCCGAACAGCTCAATCCGGTAGGCCGTCTCGTCGTAGGTAGGGAAGACCTCGATCACGTCGCCGCGCACCCGGAACGTCCCGCGCCGGAAGTCCCCGTCGTTGCGCTCGTAGAGAATCTCCACCAGCCGCCGCGTAATATCCTGGCGGCTGATCCGCTGGCCTTTTTCGAGAAGCAGCAGCATCCCGTAGTAAGCCTCCGGCGAACCCAGCCCATAGATGCAACTCACCGAGCTGACGATGATCGAGTCGCGGCGCTCGAACAGGCTCCGCGTGGCCGACAGGCGCAGCTTGTCCAGCTCCTCGTTGATGGTCGCTTCCTTCTCGATATACAAGTCGCCGGCCGGAATGTACGCCTCCGGCTGGTAATAGTCGTAATAGCTGACAAAGTATTCGACCGCGTTCGAGGGAAAGAACTGTTTGAACTCGTGATAAAGCTGCGCCGCCAGCGTCTTGTTATGGGCCAGGATCAGCGCCGGCCTATTGGACTGCTCGATGATCTTGGCCATGGTGAAGGTCTTGCCGGAGCCGGTGACGCCCAGCAGCACCTGGTGCCGTTCCCCCGCCGCCAGGCCCTCCATCAGCTCGTCGATGGCGCGCGGCTGGTCCCCTCTCGGCTTGTAGCTGGTCACGAGTTGAAAGTCCATGGCAGGATTATACGCCAAGAGCGAAGATTGGGCGAAGATCAGGACGAGGTTACAGGACTGCCGCCGGTCAAAATGTATGGTTACAAATGGACTGCGCACGTATGCCTACAGGCCTACTAAAGGGCGCGATTCTGTATGGCAAAGGGCGACGAAAGAGCGCGGTCGAGTTCAAAGCGAGAAAACGCAGGCTTGCATGTGGACGAAAAGGGGGCAAGTGTAGGGTTGCAACCCTACCAAACACTCGCGAAACAGGCTGATTTCAGCGTTTTTTGGCGCTTTTTTGGCATGTTTCAGGGCCGGATTTGTAGGGGTATAGGACGACTCCAATCTTACAGGTTCGCGCCATAGACAGAGCTGTTTCCAGCTGCTTGGGACTTTGGTGGTCGCAAGGGCGTTTTTTGGGAGTAATCCTGCTAGACCGCGGGCTTCTTCCTGCCAATTGAGGTCCGCAGTCTCCCCGGTCCCCAAGTGCGAGGGACTGGGGGCACCCACAACGGGATAGAATCCCTCTTGAGATCGGGGCCACCCGCCGCCCCCCGTCCGCGGCCTGGCGTAGGCCCTAGTTGCCTCTCAGTTTGATGCTCGGCGATTTTGCGACGGGCGGGGTCGCTGGGAATCGCTCGAACCGGCGGCGGGGTTCTACCTGGGCGGGAGCAGGGGTAGGGTCAGGTTTTCCGCTGCGTCGGGGCGGCTGCGTGGGGCCTTCTTAAACGTGGCATCGCGGCGGTGGAGGGGGTACTCGGGCTGGCGGCCGTCGAGAATCTGCTGGATGGTGAGGATTTGCAGCCTCGGGTAGGTGCTGCCGTCGGAGGATTTGTAGAGGCCAGCTTCGGCAGCTTCGCGCAGCATGGGCTTTGTCGGCTCCTCGAAGCAGAGGAAGACGCCGATTTCGGCTTTTTCGCGGGCGAGGACGCCGATGAGGTCGCGGACCTGGGAGACGGTGACGTTGCCGGCCTTGACGGAGAAGACGATCTGTTTGGATTGGCCGGAGTCGTCGTCGTGGAAGTAAAGGCGGCCATCGATGCCGCGGTCGGCTCCCTTTTTCTGATCGGTGGGGCGGGCGCCGACCTGGCCAAGCGCCCACCATTGGAATTGGTATTTGTCTTGGGCGGCTAGCTCGGCGGCTCCGGCGTAGTCGGTGGGCTCGCCGATTACATCGTAGGTGGATTTGATCTCCGGGCCGTAGGCATCGGAGAGGCGCTTCTTGATGAGGCCGATGGCGAGGTGGGTGATGTCGATGCCGATCCAGCGGCGGTTGAGGCGCTGGGCGACCTGGACGGTAGTGCCGCAGCCGCAGAAGGGATCGAGGACGAGGTCGCCTTCGTTGGAACTGGCTTTGACGATGCGTTCGAGGAGGGCTTCGGGTTTTTGGGTGGGGTAACCGAGGCGCTCGGCGGAGAGATTGTGCATTGTTTTCACGTCCGCCCAAATGTCGCTCAAAGTAACGCCTGGTTGGTCTTCGGGGTAGAGCTTGAGCCTCGGCATTCCCCCCTTCTTTTTTGGCCAGTGGATTCTGCCCTTAGCCTCCAACTCGTCCATGTTCTCGCTTGACATTGCCCAGCATCTCGAAGGAGGTGGTGTGACGCCGTGCCACTCGTAAATCTGCCCCGTTGAGGCCCGAGACATGGAGGCCGTAAGGTCTCTACGGAAATAGCGGCGGCCGTCCTCGTCAACTTGGTCGAAGAAGGTATCTTTATATTCCTCGGTGTAGGGAACGAATTGCTGGGTCCACGCCGGTTTGAGTCCCTTGCTGAAAAACAGGAGCACATCATGGACTGCCCCGAATTTTTGGCTGACGTTGGCGTGCGCAGAGGTGCGCTGCCAGATAATCTCGTTGCGAAAGAACTGCGGCCCAAACACAGCGTCCATCAGAATCTTCAAGTAATGGCTGGCGGTGGGGTCGCAGTGGAGATAGATGGAGCCGGTTTGCTTGAGGACGCGGCGGAGTTCGATGAGGCGCGGGGCCATCATGGCGAGATAGGCCATCATGTCGGTGTTGAAGAGAAATGTTTTGAAGGCGCGGAGGGCGTCGGCGACACGGCCTCCCTGCTCGACGATCTGCTCGTAGGCGCGCATCGATTCGTTGTTCCACTCCCAGGTGTCTTCAAAGGCGTGAATCTGGGAGCTGGACTGGGAGCCGTCCTTCTCGGCGAAAAGGACGTTGTAATCCTGGCGGGAGTTGAAAGGCGGGTCGAGATAGACGAGGTCTACGGACTCGTCCTTGACGTAGCGTTTGAGGACTTCGAGATTGTCGCCGTAGTAGAGCTGGTTCTTGTGAGTGGCCACGGGTTTGGGTAGAGAGTACCACAGAAGGACGGGGGTCGACTCGGCCTCCGAGTGGCGGGAGCCAACTCGTTGTGGGTGTTTTTGGACCCTCAAGTATTGCAGCTGACACACGTAGTCCATCTATCGCAATTTCGCCACATAACGCGAGTTTGCCGCCTTGCGCACTGCAGGGCGAGGGCCTGGGCTACTCTTTCCTCGGCACAAGGAGATCCCCACGATTTCGGGGTTTTCGACTTCAGGGGTCAAGGCGGGGATATCGGGCCGGTAACGTTCCGAAATCCGACTGAGTTTCCAAATCTGAGGCAGGAGAAGGTTTATGGAGTCTCTTTTCAACTTCGCTCTTTCGCTCCTTTACTCTCCCTTTTCATGGTTGGGAATGGTTCTGGTCCTAGCCGTCGCCTGTCGCGCGGCCGGGCCAATCCGCCTCAAGCTCAGCATCGGAAATCGCGCCGGCAGCCGGAGGGCAGGAACGTTGGCCGTCCACGCTCATGAATGTGGCCAACTCCTGGGCTTTAGGTGGATGATGGTAGGAATGATCGGACAGATTGAGCTGACAAACGCGGAGCGGGACCTCGCCGGCAGGATAGTGTTTGACCTTAATAAAGCCCGGCTGGAACATGAGCGGGTGGTCGAGAACGGCGAATTGGCGGCCGACCTCATGCGACGCCTCGTGGATCGTAAAGCCATTCCGCAGAATCGGTTACGCTACTTCTTCGATCCGGAGTACAACCCGAAGAACCGAAAGGCCTCCAGGGCTGATCTGTTCATCCGAAACGCCGGGGGCGTCGAGGAGATGTACAGGCACCCCAACTTTGCGCACCATCTGAGCTATTTCGTATACGGCGCGGATTTGCCTGCCGCAGTCAAGGAGGCCTTCCTTGCGAGAGCACAAGAGCACTTCGTCACCAGTAGGGAATTGGACCAGTTCGCCTGCCATCTGGTCCGCAGCTTCCGCCTCGATCCTTATCCCCAAAACTACGGTCTGCCAGACGCGTTTTACCAACTAGCCCTCGACTGTGGCTGTGAAGAATGGGATGCGCGGTCTGTTCGGGGCGCCGTAATGAAGGTGAAATGACGCAAGGTCGCCGCCCGACTCGCGCGATTTTTCGATTCTGTTTCATAACGGCCTCCTGATACAGAACCGGCGTTTTTTCGCCTACCGAGAAGCGGGCCTCCGGGGCTAAAGCCCACGTTGATTTTGTAGCATTTACGGCACGATTCGCCGCGGCGAATCGAGCCGTCCCAAAATATGTGACAAGTAGGGCCATATGGCCTATAATGCCATCATGAGCGCGAAATGAAGGCCGAACCGCTCTTTCACAAGCGCATCGATTACGACGATGGCGGAATCGTGGAGATGGTGCTCTGGCGCGTCCCTTTGCCGGTTTCACCATCAACCCACGGCCTGAAATATTCGCTGTTCTATGGCCGTCCCGGCGTTCGGGAGGTTGGCTACGATAATAAACGCGGCAAAGGCGATCATAGGCATTTTCAGGGTGTCGAAAGACCCTATGCGTTCAGAACCGTGGAGAAGTTGATGGCCGATTTCTGGTCCGATGTGCGGAGATTGCGAGAGATAAAATGAGCGATGTGAAACTCACAGTCGGCGGCGCGATGGAAGAGGAAGCTTCGCGCCAGTTCATCGACGCCTGGCATCGCGCCGAGCGCGGCGAGACCTTCAACGAACGCCATCTGGCCTTTGAAAGCTGGAATGCCCTGGCTCGCGTGCTGACCGGCAAACGAATGGAGTTGCTGCACTACGTGCGGCGCAACAACGTTACCAGCGTGCGCGCTTTGGCCAAGGCGCTCAGCCGGGATTACAGCAATGTCCATGCGGATGTGAAAGCGCTGGCAGGCGCGGGGCTGCTCAATGCTTCGTCCAAAGGAGTCCGCGCCGATTACGACGCCATCGAAACCAGAATCGCGATTTGAGATTGCGGGCGGCGAAGAGCGTCCGTCAGGGGATAAAGCCCGCGTTGATCCTGTTGGCTTTATGCGGGGGTTGAAACCCCCGCCTCCCTCCGGATCGAGTTCTTCCGCAGCCTGTAAGGCCCGGACGCTTCACGAAAGGCCGGCGGATTGGGGCTACTCGAATTTGCTGGTCTGCGTGATCAGATAGCGCTCGTAGCCAAGCTCGGCGATCTGGTGCAACTCGACTTCGAGCTGGTCCAGGTGTTCTTCCTCGACCTTGAGCAGCTTGATAAAAAGATCGCGCGTGCCGTTGTCCTTTTCCTCCGCTGCGATGCGGGCGGCCTCGTTGTAGAGGGCAATGGCTGCGATCTCGGCCCTCAGGTCGGACTCGGCCATCTCCTTGACGTTCTTGCCGATCGACAGGGCCAGAGGTTCCATGGTTGGCGCGGCATCCAGAAACAGGACGCGCTCGATGAGCGCCTCGGCGTGCTTCATCTCGGCGATGGAGCGCTCCTTGATGTGCTTGGAAAGCCGGTCGTATCCCCAGTTCTCGCACATCTCGGAGTGCACAAAGTACTGGTTGACGGCGGTGAGCTCCTCACGGAGCGCATGGTTCAGTTGCTCGATGACTTTGGGGTTGCCTTTCATGCCCAACATTCTACAAGAGTCCGGAGCGACTTCAAAAAAGAACTCGAGGAGCGGGCAAACCGGCAACGTTACGCTTGGCCAGAAAAAAGAGGAAGGATGGGGCGGGCCGGCCATCCCACGCTTGGCCGGGAAAAAGGCGAAGGCACAGAGCTTCGTGGGGTGGGGGAGTGTGGGAAAAGCACGACGGGGGAGTTTGTGGTTTCCCACGCTTGGCCGGAAAAAAGGCGGAGGATGGGGCGGGCCGGCGGAGGCGGCGGCAGATCGCCGAGCCGGCGCGGAATGAGGGCATGCACGCTTCGATCGAGGGCCGGACGCACAGGCCGCGGCCCGGTTAGGGCCTATATACTGGGAGGGGCCCATGAGCGAAAGAATTCTGACGTTTCTGGTAGGTTTCGTCATCCATGTCATCGGGGTTGGCGGTTACGCCGGCATTGTGGCGCTGATGGGAATCGAATCGGCGTGCATACCGCTGCCTTCCGAAATCATCATGCCGTTTGCCGGCTACCTGGTGTACAAGGGCAACTTCAGCCTTTTCTGGGCAGCTACGGCCGGGGCGGTGGGCTGCAATCTGGGGTCGGCGGTGGCGTACTGGATCGGGGCCAGGGGCGGACGGCCGCTGGTGGGGCGCTACGGCAAATGGGTGCTGATGAGCCAGCACGACCTGGACCGGATGACCCTGTTCTTCGACAAGTACGGATCGATTACGGTGCTGCTGGCGCGGATGCTGCCGGTGGTGCGGACCTTTATTGCGTTTCCGGCGGGCATTGCGAAGATGCCGCAACTGCGTTTTCACATTTATACGTTTGTGGGGTCGTGGCCGTGGTGCTTCGGACTGACGTACGCGGGCATGAAGCTGGGCGAGGCATGGCACACGGACCCGCGCTTTTACGCGGCGTTCCACCATTTCCACCTGGCGGTTGAGATTGCGCTGCTGGCGGGAGTGGTGTGGTTTGTGTGGTCGCACGTGAACCGCGGCAGAGCGGCGAATGCAGCGTGAGGCCGGGGCGGGAGAACGAGGTTTTTTGCAAGGCGTAGACTGTTCGGTCTGCCGCAATTGGAAATCGAATTGATTTAAAAGCATCAGAAACAAAAGAAAGTGGGGAGAAGCGATGGGAATTGAAGAGCAAGGCGGCCAGAAGACCGCTGGAGCAGGGAAGATTGCGCCCGCGACGGGCAAACTGGGCGTGATGGTGGTGGGGCTGGGCGCGGTGGCGACAACGATGATCGCCGGCGTGGAGGCTGTGCGCCGGGGACTGGCCAAGCCGATCGGGTCGATGACGCAGATGGGGACCATCCGGCTGGGCAAGAGGACGGACAACAAGTCTCCGCTGGTGAAGGAGTTTGTGCCGCTGGCCGACCTGAACGACCTGGTGTTTACCGGTTGGGACATCTTTGAGGACAACGTCTACGAGTCGGCGGCGCACGCCGGGGTGCTGGACAAGGGGACGCTGGAGCAACTGAAGCCGTACCTGGAGACGATCAAGCCGCTAACGGCGGTGTTCGACCAGTACTACGTGAAACGGCTGCACGGCACGCACGTGAAGAAGGGCAAGAACAAGCGCGACCTGGCCGAGCAGTTGCGGGCCGACATCCGCGCGTTCAAGAAGACCGTGGACCGGGTGGTGATGATCTGGTGCGGGTCGACGGAGATATTCCTGGAACCGACGGCGGTGCATGAGAGCTTGGAGGCCTTTGAAGCGGGTCTGGATGCGGACGACATCGGGATTGCGCCCTCGCAGATCTATGCGTATGCGGCGCTGAGCGAGGGAGTTCCGTTTGCCAACGGAGCGCCGAACCTGACGGTGGACGTTGCGGCGATGATCGAACTGTCGAAGCGGAACGCGGCGCCGATCTGCGGGAAGGACTTCAAGACCGGGCAGACGCTGATGAAGACGGTGCTGGCGCCGGCGTTCAAGGCGCGGCTGCTGGGCGTCTCCGGGTGGTTCTCGACCAATATCCTGGGCAACCGCGACGGCGAGGTGCTGGACGATCCGCAATCGTTCAAGACGAAGGAAGAGTCGAAGCTGGGCTCGCTCGAATACATCCTGCAGCCGGAGCTTTACCCCGATCTCTACAAGGACCTGTACCACAAGATTCGCATCAACTACTACCCGCCCCGCGGCGACGAGAAAGAGGCCTGGGACAACATCGACATCTTCGGCTGGCTGGGCTACCCGATGCAGATCAAGTTGAACTTCCTGTGCCGCGATTCGATTCTGGCGGCGCCGATCGCGCTGGACCTGGTGCTGTTCCTGGACCTGGCGAAACGCACGCCGGAACTGCGCTCGATCGGGATCCAGGAATGGCTGAGCTTCTATCTGAAGTCGCCGCAGACGGCCGCGGGGCTCTATCCGGAGCACGATCTGTTCATCCAGTCGATGAAGCTGAAGAACACGCTGCGGCACATCATGGGCGAAGGGCTGATTACGCACCTGGGGCTGGAGTACTACGACTGAGCATTTGCCAGGCAGGCAGGCGCTCCCGTTGGTCGCAAAAGCAAAAGCCCCATCCGTTTCTGGTGGGGCTTTTGCGTCGTTTCGTGGGGCTGTTCTCCCAGCCAGCTTGCGCTAAGGCCTGTTGTCAGCAGATGAGAATCACATTGCGGTCTGCCGGCGATCAAGGAGCGAGGTCGGTGCTACTCTGGCCCAGATGAAAGCCCGCATCCCCGCCAATTCATCTAGGAAGCGCTCAGGGAAGCGAAATGCGGTACAGGTTCCGGTGAACGGTAGTGTTCACCCAGGCATAGTGCTCGGGGTCCTTGCCAGGCACCAGCTCTCCGCGGCCAACCGATTGCGCTCCCTGGACTACGCTCGCTTCGGCATGCGGTGCAATCCCTCCTGCTGGAAGGCACGCCCTACAATCGCAACGGATGCCTCGTCACCTTGCAATGTCAACATTTTCTCCAGTTCCCTCGTGGCCTATTTGTACATGCCTTTACACCTGTAGGTTACATAAAGAATCCAGTGAAGACCCCAATCGTTGGGAGTTGAATCCAGTCGCTGGAGCGCGTCGGTCTGAGCCGCGTCGTACTGTCGGGCAAGCTGGTAGGAGTAATCCAATGCCCAGGGACGGGCGAAGGGATCGAGTTCGGTCGCTTTCCATGCTGGATTGGCGTTTACCGTTACTCATCTCTTGAATTGGGCTTGAACCGCGGTCAACGTTTCTTAGGACGCGATTTCATCCGTCGAGGCGGCCGGGAGGGAAAGGCAGGTCCTAGCGCATGTTTGCCATGGAAAGCGGGGTGGAAGCAGTTAAGTCCTTTATTATCATCGTCAGTAGCGAGGATTTTCGAAAAGTGTAGTGCCAACATATTTTGATTGAGTGCGCAAATAATCATTG
>Ga0224555_1003371_pt1 | contig 16431 bp, 15 predicted proteins | sample 714S23034metaG_FD_180687 | JGI IMG/M metagenome (GOLD analysis project Ga0224555, IMG submission 180687) | Peat soil microbial communities from Stordalen Mire, Sweden - 717 S2 30-34 | ecosystem: Environmental > Terrestrial > Soil > Wetlands > Peat | place: Sweden: Norrbotten County, Stordalen...
GAGCCCCCCTCTCCGTCAGCTCCTTGCTGAAAAGCTCAGGCTAAGTAGGGCGTAGGCGGGAGCGTAGTCGGGTGGTGACGATCTCGGCTGGGAACTGCCCTGATCTCGGCCGAATCGGTTTCCCAAACCGCGCGTCGGAGGTTCGAGTCCTTCCGCGGGCACCACTTCCGGATCGCGCCGGATCCGCCCGCCGGCCGCCACGTCGGGCTCCACCAGACTGGTTAGGTGCCCCAGCTGGGGCACGGCGACCGTTCGCGGGCCGGCGCTGCGGCGAGGCAGGTGAACAGACGGTGAGGCGGAGAGAGCCAGCCTAGCGTAGCCGGAACTCCCGGTCCGGGCGAAGGCGTCGCCAGTGCCGGTCCGGCTAAGGTGCGCATCGGCTGGTCGACGCCAACCGATCGGCGGGTCCGTTGGGGATCCCCACCGGGATCGCGCAGAGCGCCGGGAGCGGGGTCCGTGGCGGTGGCCAGCTCCGAGCCACCGCCGAGGCAGCCGCGGTGGGGGCCTTGGCGTCTCAGCGCCGCAGAACTCTGGGTGAAGAGGGCGCCGGGGCTTTGGCCGCGCCGGATGGGACCGGGGCGGCCGGCCATCCCGTCGCCGGATCCAGCCCTCGGTGGCACCTCAGTCTCGATGTCGCCGCCGGCGGCGACGGGGACCGCTCCCAGCCCAAAGCCCGACGTCGGGCCGGCCTGAGAGAGCGCTCCAGCGGCGTGTCACGACCGGGCACCGGCACGCCTGGGCCACCAGTGGGGCCGACCTCGAACCGACCTAACGCCGGGGTCCTCAGCGAATTGACGACGTCTGCGCCTTGTTGATAGGATGCGGTCGACAAGTTCCGGGGGGAGGCCTTGCGGGCCGCCCTGACGGTCCCCCAGTAGGCGGTCTCGTCGGGCGTGAAGTGTGGGAGGGCGCTGTGATCCGGGTCGCGATCATTGGGGCTGGACGCTGGAGTCAGCGCGCCCACATCCCGGCTTGGCGGCGCGACAGCCGCTGCGAGATCGTGGGGATTTATGACAACGACGCCGATGCCGCGGCCAGGACCGCGGCATCGCTGGGGACCTTGGCGGTCGCGAAAGACCCGGCGGCTTTGATCGCGAGCCCGGAGGTCGACATAGTTGACGTCGTCACCTGGAATCCCAGCCACTTCGAGTACGCCATGGCTGCGATCGCAGCCGGAAAGCATGTGCTCTGTGAAAAGCCGGTCCACCATGACTACATGGAGACCCGCCGGGCCGCGAGCCTGGCAGCCACGCGGGGCCTACGCACCAAGGTAGGCTTCACGTTTCGCTTCAGCGCGGCCATGATGCGTATGAAGGAGCTGATCGACGACGGATATATCGGCCGTCCCCTGGTATTCAACGGTTTCGAGCAGAATTCCCAGTTTCTCGACCCACTGACGCCGATGCGAGTGGGCGAGGCGGCAACTCTTCCCGATGGGAGACTCAAGGCGGCCTCCCTGGAGGGTTATGGGGCGCCGATCATCGACCTGGGTCTGTGGTTCGTGGGCAGCGAACTCCGCGAGGTGGTGGGGCTGCTCACCAACCAGATCTCGGAACGCATCAGCAAGGGCTCCTCCGAAGTGCGACCGCTCCCCGTTGACGACACCGACGCCTTCATCGGCCGCTTCGACAACGGGGTGCTCGCAACCATCCAGAGCAGCTACGTGACCGTCGGAAACTACCCGGGCCTGGAGGCTCGCTTGTACGGGACCGAGGGCGCACTCATCTGCCGTCCGGTCGAGGAGAGGGGTGTCTGTGAACGGCTCTGGGGAGCGCGCAAGAATGCTGTCGAGTTTGAGGCCCTGGAGATACCGCAACGGCTCTTCCCAACCGGAGGGTCGTTGCGCGAGGGTTGGGAGACCAGCTTCTACTCCAATCTGGTGAGGGACTTCATCGACGACATTGACCAGCCCGAGCGTGCCGCTGGCGGCGATTTCGTCGCCGCAGCAGCGGTGCAGGAGGTGATCGACGCCGTCGAGATCTCACACCAGCAGCATCGCTGGGTCGCCTTGCCACTGGGCTCCGCTGCCGATTCTGGCAGCGCAGAGGGCTAGCGGAGGATCGCGAGGTTGGGCAGCCAGCTGAGAGACCCCGGTCCCACCGGCGGATGGCGGCCTTGAGTCGGTCAGTCGGCGGCCCGCGACGAGGTGTTGCGCCTACCATCCCAGGCGCAGAGGCGGTGGGTTTGGCCCCTCGAGAGCTGCGGAGAGGTGGCGGGTGCTAGCGACCAATCGAGAGGCGCTGGTGCGGATCGGCGTTCAAGGGCAGGTCAGCCATCCGACCCGCCGGGGAGGCTACTCCGTCGGCTACGACGACGCCCCCGTCATGCGACCGGGCATGTCCGGCGTCAGCGTCAATCTCCGAGTCGGCAGCCCGGCCTTCGGGTGGGCCTGCGACCACGGTGAGCCGGGCGTATCGGCGGAGGGTGTCACCAGCCAGCGGCACCTGGCCCTCCAGGTGATGGCCTGTATTGGGAACCGGGTCAAGGTGGTCTCAGGGCCGGCGGCCGGGGCCACCGGGGTGGTGACCGGGAAGCACGCCTTCGTGCTGATCGACTTCGCCGAGTCGGTACTACGGCAGTTGGCCCCCGGCGATCGGTTGCTGGTGAGCGCCTGGGGCCAGGGGTTGGAACTGACGAGTGCCCCAGAGATCGTGGCCCGCAACCTGGGGCCGGAGCTACTTGAGCCGATGGCCCTGGAGTTCACCCGGGATGCCCGGCTGCACGTGCCGGTCAGGTTTGTCTTGCCCCCCGAAGTCATGGGGGCGGGGATCGGAATGAGTTCAGAATGGGCCAACTGCGACGTCATGCTGCACCAGCCGGAGGTGGTGCGTGACCTCGGGTTGGAGGATCTGAGACTGGGCGACCTGGTTGCCATGACCGCGCAGGACCATCGCTTTGGACGCTCGTTTCGTCCGGGGTGGACCTCGATTGGGGTGGTGGTCCACGCTCTAGGCCCCACCCCCGGGCACGGCGTCGGAGTAGTGACCATCCTGACTGGTCCAGAACGTTGTCTTGACCTGGAGGTGGGCGAAGCTCCGAACCTGACCAAGCTATTGGGGCTTCCCCTGTGAAGCCACAGACCAACACCGCAACCCTGGTGGAGAGCCAGCTGCTCGGCGAGGTGACCAGTCCCGAGCTGAGCGGTTCTGTGTACACGGTGACCCGCGACGGGCTGCCCTTCGTACCGGTGGGATGTGGGGGCATTCACTACAACGTGACGGTAGGCATGCCCGTCTTCGGATGGGCCGCCGACCAAGCGCAACCGGGAGTTAGCCTCGAGAATCCAGATCCGGCCGCCAATGTCGGGCTGAGCGTGTTTGCTTGCGTCGGGAATCGGGCGGTGGTCCGCAGTGGCCCGGCAGCCGGCGCCGTCGGGGTCGTGACCGGTAAGCACGAGCAGTTCGACACCTTCCAGCATGTTCTGGTGGACTTCCCCCAGCCAGTCATAGAACTGTTGGTGCCTGGAGACAAGGTCGCAATCGCCTCCGTCGGGGTGGGACTGCAGATTCCGGAGCTTCCCAGCGTGACCTTCCACAGTCTCGGCCCGCAGCTCTGGGAGCGATGGGCGGTGGCCATGGTCGGGGGCCGGCTCGAGGTTCCCGTGGTGGTAACTCTTCCCCCCCAACTGGTGGGGATCGGGAGCGGGCGGGTCAGTGCTGCCACCTCGCTGGCGTTGCAGCTTCCCGACCGACAGACGGCCAGGGACGTGGGCGCTGATGACCTGCGCATCGGCGACATCGTGGCCGTCCGCGACTGGGACGGCCGCTACGCCACGGGCTACCGAAGGGGGTCGCTGCTGGTCGGTGTGATTGTTCACGGTGCCAGCCGGTTGCCGGGCCATGGGCCCAGCATCACCATTCTCGCCTCTGCTCGCGACGGCGCCATCGTGCCCGCCCACGATCCGGCCGCCAACCTGGCCAGGCTCCTCATGGCCGGCACCGGACGCGCGCTGTGAGCGCAGACAGGAACTGGGCCGGAGCCGGGGCAGATCGCGTCCGAACCCTGCGGACCCGGCAGTTCCCTGTCGCTCGCGCATGCCTCAGTGCGGCTATCGACAGGGTGGATCGCCTCTCAGCACCTTGCCAGCGGGTTCGAGTCGACGTGAGCCAGCCTCCGTCAGTGCATCAGGTCTGGGGACCTCCCCCAGTCCTGACCGCTTCAGAGTGGAGCTCACGAGCGAAGGGCGGCCGGCAGTCCCGGCGCTGTGGCCCCCCGTCAGGTCGACCCAAGCGACAGCCAGATCCGCTTCTTGCCCCGATCACCACGATGCTGGAGCAGGGCTGGCAGCGGCTCTTAGGAGCCGGGGCTGACAGCCAGCCGACGGATGCGGCTGCGGGCGGGTCGCGCAATCGGAAGCGCCGACAATGGGGGAAGAGCCTTGGAACGTGATCTACGCGTGGCGGTGATCGGGGCTGGCCGATGGGCGCAGCACGCGCACCTTCCTGGCTGGCAGCGATGTCCTGGAGTGGATCTGGCCGTGATCTGTGATCTCGACCGGGATCTGGCTGAAGAGAGGGCTAGAGAATTCGGCGGCGCCGAGGTGGCCACCGACTACCGGGAGGTGGTCGCCCGCCAGGACGTGGACGTCGTCGACGTCTGCACGCGGGACGAGCACGACACGATTGTGTTCGCCGCCCTAGAAGCAGGCAAGCATTGCCTCACCGAAAAGCCCGTCGCTCATCGTGCTGACGAGGTGTGGCGCGCTGCTGCCCTGGCCAAGTCCCAAGGGCTGAAGACCAAGGTCGGTCTCACCTTTCGGTACGCTCCGGCGATCCGGTACATGGCGGAACTAGTCGCCGAGGGGTTCTGCGGCAAGCCCTTCGTGTTCAACGGGTACGAGCAGAACAGCCAGTGGCTGGACCCGGACAATCCGGCCGACAAGCGCGTGCTCTCGGCTCCAGCGGCCGACGATCCGGTGGGCGGCTGGTCTCGAGCGGAAGAGGACATCACCGTCTCCTCCCTGGAGGGGTACGGAGCCCCGATCATTGATATTGGCCTGATGCTGACTGGCGGCGACCCGACCGAGGTGGTGGGCGTGCTCCGGAACTTTGTCCCGGAGCGGCGGCGCACGAATCTGGATCACCACCGCGAGCTCATCAACATCGATGACGGAGACGTCTTCATCGGCAAGCTGGGGAGTGGGCCGCTGATGACCATCCAGAGCAGCTATGTGACCGTGGGCAATTACCCCGGTGTGGAGGCGCGCCTGTACGGGGATCGGGGAGCCCTCATTTGCCGGATCGTCGACGAGGGGGGCGAATGGCAGCGGATCTGGGGCGCCACCGCGGAAGAGGTGGAGTTCCGCCGGCTCGAGGTCCCCGCCCGACACTTCCCGCCGGGGTACCAGCCGGGACATGGCTGGGAAGAAACCTGCTACGGCAACCTGATCAAGAGCTTCGTGGAGGAGATCGCTGGTGTGGCGCCCACCAACCAAGGAGATTTCGAGGCGGGGGCCAAGGTTCAGGAGGTGATCAACGCGGTTGAGGCCTCACACCGCTCCCATGCTTGGGTAAAGGTCCGCCATGCTGGCGGATCGACCACCGATGTCTGACCGCCCGCCACCGATCAAGGGCGCGTCGCCTCCTCCGGCCGACCTGGAGATCGAGGGAGCGGATCTGGAGCCGGAGGCGGCTCCGGAGCTTCCCTTAGGAGCCGTGCGGCAGCGCAGCCTGTCTGAAGAGGTGGCCGACCGACTCCGTGAAGGGATCCTGACCGGTCTCTTCCGCCCGGGACGACACCTACGTGAGGTGGATCTCGCGCAGTCCCTGGAGGTCAGCCGCGGTCCGGTTCGCGACGCACTTGCTCAACTTCATCGCGAGGGGTTGGTGACACTGCGGCTCCACCACGGTGCCGTGGTCGTGGGCATGTCTCGTCATGATGTCGAAGACCTCTTCAGCCTGCGCCTGAGCCTGGAGACCCTGGCTGTCCGGCTGGCCACGGAAAGGGCGACGCCGGCCGACTTGGCAGCGCTTCACCAGGCAGCCTCACCACTTCCTGACCACCCGCCTGAGCCCAGCCAGCGGGAGTTCGTGGGGTTCGACATCGCCTTTCACAGCCTGCTCTACCGAGCCGCTCACCACGATCGGCTCTACGCCACTTGGACTATGCTGCGCCCGCACGTATCCCGCTTCCTGCTGGCTCGCAGCATCGCTGACTCTGACTACAGCGACATCTTCGCAACGGAGCATTCTGCGTTGGCCGATATCATCGCCGCCAGGGACGGCCAGGCGGCTCAGGCGATGATCGCCGCTCACCTTGAGGGGGCATTCCGCCGCTTGGTCAGTGCCTTCGCCGATGATGAGGGCACCTCCGCGCCGGAGGCCATTTCCCTCCACCGATCCCCCGCGTCTACGCCAGTGCGTGCGGCTGGCTTTGAATTCCCGCACCGCGCGACCTGGGAGGGAGTCACCGAACAATGAACAATCTATGGTTAGACGGAAAGACTGCCCTGGCGAGCAGTCGACCTCGATGGCGCCGCGTGGTCGTCGCGCTGGCGTCGGTGGCCATGCTCTTCGGCTACCTGGGCACCACCACGGCCAGTGGCGCGGGGGCAACACCGGAGCACGGTGGAACGGCCACCTTCGCGGAGAGCGTTAGTATACCTCCGCCCGTCATCTTCCCCCTCTACACCGCCCAGGACTTCACGGTGCAGTACCAGAGCCAGTTCGAGTACCTGATGATACCGCCCCTCTACCAGTTTGGGAGCGGATCATCCGCGGCGATCAATTACCGGATCAGCCTGGCGTATCCGCCGATCTATCAAGACAACGACACCCAGGTGGTCATCAAGCTCAAGCACTACATGTGGTCCGACGGTACCCCCGTGACCGCCCGCGACATCACCTTCTGGATGAACCTGCTTGAGGCCAACAAGGACAACTGGGCCGTCTACCTGCCGGGCAGGTTCCCCGACAACGTCACCAAGATCGTGACCAACAACCCGTACCAGCTCACCTTCTACCTGAACAGCTCGTATTCACCGGCCTTCTTCACCGACAACGAGCTCTCCCAGATTATGCCAATCCCGCAGCACGCCTGGGACAAGGAGAGCACGTCGGGTCCGGTCGGGAACTACGACGAGACTCCGGCGGGGGCGGTCGCGGTCTACAACTACCTCTACGGGCAGAACAAGGACCAGTCGACCTATGCCACCAACCCGCTCTGGAAGGTGGTGGACGGAGCATGGAGCCTGCAGAGCTTCTCAGTCAGTGGCAGGTACGTGATGGTGCCCAACACGAAGTACAGCGGGCCTGACAAGCCCTATCTGTCCAAGCTCATCTTCCTTCCCTTCGACAGCGAGGTCTCGGAGGTCGACTCCTTGCGGGCAGGAACCGTGACCGTTGGGAATATTCCAGCAGCGGACATCGCTCTGCGGTCATCGCTGAAGGGATACACCTTCGGCCAGTGGACCACGTACGGGTTCAACTCCTTCTTCATGAACTTCAACAACCCCACCGTGGGTCCGCTCTTCAAGCAGCTCTACATCCGCCAGGCATTGGAGCGCGCCGTTGATCAGCCTCTTTGGATCAAGACTGCGCTGGCTGGGTATGGCCAGCCTGACTATGGTCCAGTGGTCAACGGACCAGCGGCGCTGACCGCTCCGATCGAGAGCGCCAGCAAGTACCCATATTCGTTCAGCCTGTCGGCGGCGAAGACCTTGCTCAAGGATCACGGCTGGTCGATCGTACCGGAAGGAGTCGACACCTGCCAGAACCCAGGCACGGGTGCCAACCAGTGCGGTGCAGGGATCGCTCGGGGAACTCCGCTCGCCTTCAAGTTGGTCTACCAGAACTACACCCAGTTCGAGACGACTGAGGTTGCAGAGTACAAGTCAGATGCCAGCAAGGTTGGCATGGAAATCAACCTGGCAACCAACATATTCCCGTATCAGCTCGCGGTCCCTTGCACGGCCACTCAGGCCGTCTGTTCGTGGCAGATGATTGACTGGGGTGGAGCCATCTACACTCTCCCCTACTACCCCGCTGGAGGCGGCTATTTCGAATGTGGCGGGGCCCTCAATGCGGGCAGCTACTGTGACCAGAAGGAAGTCAACCTGGACAATGCTGCGGAAGGGCCGATTGGGAAACTGCTTCCATGGGAGACCTACGTCACCCAGCAAATCCCGGAGTTGTGGGTTCCCAACGCCGACTTCGAGCTTCTCGAGGTCAAGAACTCGCTGCACGGAGTGCTACCGGCCAATCCTCTCCTGGCGATCTTTCCCCAGGACTGGTACTACGTGAAGTAGGAGACGTTTCTGGATGGGGCGTCGGCCCGGCGACGGGCCGGCGCCCCTGTCGGGCGGCTGGGAGTTGTTTGAAATGACTAGGCTGTGCCCGGCGAGGCTGGGAATGGGAGGAGCCAGTAGGTGGAAGGCGGGATGAGGCAGGCTCAGCCAGCCCATGAGCCCAGCTGGGGCTGGTCCGGCGACGAGCCTTTGGTTCGCGGTATGGCTGAGGAGGCGGTCGAGCTGGCCCAGGTGCGCGGGGCCGAGTACGCCGATGCTCGGGTGGTCGAGGTCGAGGAAGAGCGGTTCTACGCGACGCTGACGGGCGACCCCGATTGCCGTCGTGAGCACAGCCTGGGCATCGGGGTCAGGGTACTGCTCCAGGGGCGCTGGGGATTCGGAGCCAGAGCTCACGGCGACCACCCTTTCCATCTGGACGCCGCCGAGGCCGCCATCCGGATGGCAGGCAGCTCTCCTGCCGGGGTCGCGGCGGCCTGGTCGCCCCGGCCCGCCGAACTGGGCGAGTATCGGACCGCGGTCGGGGAAGACCCGTTCTCGGTTCCCCTGTCGCGAAAGGAAGCGATTCTGGCCCAGTTGCTGGCCGCGGCGCGGGCCCGGCGTGAAATCGTGGATGCCATGGCGGGGGTCAACGCCAAGCGTCAGCGCCGCTACTTCCTCAGTTCCGAGGGCTCCTGGCAAGTCCAGCATCTGGTGGAGTGCGGCGGAGCCTATCAGGTGTGGGCCGCCAAGGACGGTGAACTGCAGCGGCGGTCCTATCCCAACTCATTCCACGGCAACACGGGAGCGGCCGGCTGGGAGTACGTGGAGTCACTGAAGCTGGCCGAGCAGGCTCCCCGGGTTGTCGAGGAGGCTTGCGCCCTCCTGACCGCCCCGCCCTGCCCCGGCGGGGTTGCAGACGTGATCATCGGCCCGGCCATGACCGCGTTGCAGATCCACGAATCCTGCGGGCACGCCCTGGAGCTGGACCGCATCCTCGGCGATGAGGCTGGTTTTGCTGGCACCTCTTTCATCGGCGCCGGAGACGTCGGCCTCCTGCGCTATGGATCTCCCGCGGTCACCATAGTTGCCGATCCGACTCGCCCTGGGAATCGCGGCAGTTTCGGCTTCGACGATGAGGGGGTTTCGGCCCGAAGGGCGGTCCTGATCGACCAGGGTGTCGTCGCCAACTTCCTCTCGTCGCGGGAGACGGGCGCGAGAATCGGGCGCGAGTCAACTGCGGCGATGCGTGCCGATGGCTGGCAGTACATGCCTCTCTGCTTCTCGACCCACGTGGGGCTCGAGCCTGGGTCGGGCAGCCTTGACGAGCTGCTGGAAAGGCTGGGAGACGGGTACTACCTGGACATGGATCGCAGCTGGAGCATCGACAACCAGCGCCTCAACTTCCAGTTCGGGACCGAGATTGCGGTCGAGGTGCGCCACGGTCGGAGAGGCCGTCTCCTGAAGAATGCATCCTACGGCGGAGTCACGCCGGAGTTCTGGCGCAAGGTGGAGCACGTGGCCGGGCCCGCCGAGGCGCGGGTCTTTGGCCTGCCGTGCGGGAAAGGGGAGCCGAAGCAGTGGGGCTTTGTCTCTCACACCGGCATCCCCATGCTCGTCCGCGGAGTCCTGATGGGAGTGGCCGGATGAAAGACGATCTGCTACAGCTCCGCGGCGCGGACCAGTTGTTGGGGCGGGTGGCCGAAGCACTCCAGGCGATGGAGATGCCCGGAGAGGGCTTCATCACCTCCCGGCTGGGAGAGTACACGCGATTCGCCGGCGATAGGATCCACCAGCCTCAGGCCATCGAAGAATGTCAGCTCATGGTTCGGGCAGCCGGCGCTCACGGTGGCGCCCGGGCCGGCACGACGCGCCTAGAGTCCGCCGCGGCCGCCGGGCGCGAGGCGTCCAGGCTTGCTCGCGGCCTGACCGTGTTGGGAGGTGGTCGGCAGGCGTTGGCGCGCCCCGGTCAAAGGGTCGACACCTCATCGCTGTGGCACCAGGGCACCCTGGACTTCACGGCGCCGGCGCGGGCCGCGCTGGCGGCCCGCGCCATCCACGACGCGGGCGTGGTGGGAGCGACGGCCTGCGGCATGTTCTCACGGGTGGTGATCGAGCTGGCGGTCGGCAACAGCGAGGGTGTGGCCCTCTACACTCGTGCCACCGAGGCCTCCTTCAGCGTCCTGGTACGGAGGGACGAAGGCTCTGGCTACCGCGGAGACCTGGTTCGGGACGTCTGCACGGTCGAGCCCGAGCGCTTCATCGAAGGGGCGGTGGCCGATGCCGTGCTCAGCGGGCACCCGGAGCCCCTTGCGCCGGGGTCCTACGACGTGGTCCTGGGGCCGCTGGCCGTGGGCGACATGATCGGCTTCTTCGGCTCACTAGGCTTCACCGGGGACGCACTCGCGGCCGGCCATGGCCCGGTGGCGCAGCGGCGGGGCGTACGGGTGGCGGACGACATGATCACCGTCCGCGACGATGCCGGCCGGCCGACCGGCCTGCCAATTCCCTTCGACCTGGAAGGGGTGGCCAAGCAGAATGTGACCATGCTCGATCAGGGGCGCATAGGCGACGCCGTACTGGATCTGGGCACCGCCACAACCCTCGGTCGCCAATCGACCGGGCATGCCCACATCGGTCGGGAAGAGGCTCCCGCGCCGACGCCCGCCAATCTGATGCTGGAGCCCGGCGATGCCTCGGTGGCGGAACTCGTGGCCGGCGTAGACCGGGGTGTGTACCTATCCCGGTTCTGGTACACCAGGCTGGTCGACGGCGAACAGAGCTCGATCACCGGGGTCTCGCGAGATGCCGCCTTCCGGATCCGAGATGGCGCCCTGGGCCCGCCGGTGGCCAACGGGCGATTCACCGAGCAGGTGTTCGGGGCCCTGAGCCGGGCGGACGGAGTCGGAAAAGACCTGGTGAGCCAGCCCATCCCCAATGTGTGGAACGGCTGTGTGACCGCACCCGCTCTCAGGGTGCGCGGGTTCCATCTGGGTTTCCGCTGATGGTGAACGGACCTGAGATCGAGGTGACTCCGGCTGAGCCCCAGCCTGCAGGGACCGGCCACCGGCCCGCTAGCGAGAGGCGAGTGCGGACGACCGTCCGGCCAGCTGGCGCGAGAAGCCCGGAATGACGCCGCCATTGCCGAAGTACCACCAAGTCTTGGAGGATCAACTCCCCACACCCAAGCAAAGGCCGGGTACGACCGGCCAGAGGGGAAGCATGCCGTGATCGGGTTTATGGTTCGACGGGTCGGTCAGGCGATCATCGTGCTCTTCATCGTCACCGTGATCACCTTCATCCTGCTGCACCTCCTCCCCGGCAACCCTGTGAGAGCGATCCTCGGCACCAGGGCGACCACCTTCGACGTGCATCAGCTGACGATTCAGCTCGGGCTGAACAAGCCTCTGGTGGTTCAATACCTCATCTGGGTCAATCACCTGGTGCACGGAAACCTGGGGTTCTCCTACAAACTCGACCAGTCTGTAGCCGCACTCCTGGCGGAACGCATGCCCAAGACATTGTTCCTGGCGGGCTCCGCCCTAGTGGTGGCCGTCCTGCTCGGAGTGCCACTGGGGATGTACCAGGCGGTCCGCCGGAACAAGCCCGATGATTACGTGCTGACGGGGCTCGCGTTCATCTTCTACTCGATGCCCACATTCTGGCTCGGGCTCTTGCTCATCATCCTCTTCAGCGCCACACTATCGTGGTTCCCTTCGGAGGCTCCCCAGAGCCAGAGCAACGTCTTCTCCCAGCTCAACGGAATGGTGTTGCCCATCAGTTGCCTGTCCTTGGTCAACATTGCCCTCTTCAGCCGGTACATGCGCAGCGCAATGCTGGAGCAGCTGACTCAGGAGTACGTCCAGACGGCGCGAGCCAAGGGTGTGTCCGGCCGAGCAGTCCTGTTCGGGCATGTGCTCCGCAACGCCCTGATTCCTGTCATCACCTTGATCGGCCTGTCCTTGGGCGGGATCCTGAGCGGAGCCGTGGTCACCGAAGAGGTGTTCAACTATCCCGGGATGGGGCTGCTTTTCTATCAGGCAGCTGTGGAGAATGACTTCCCGGTTCTCTTGGGAGTGACCGTCGTCGTGGCCCTGGCCACCGTCCTCGGCAATCTGATCGCCGACATCTTCTACGCAGTGGCCGATCCTCGGATCAGGTACGTCTCATGATCCGCCCGCAGCCATCGGTGCCCGACCGCCACCCAGAGGAGCGTCCCCAGTGATCGATGAACTTGGGCTCTCGCCTGGGTCGTCCCGCGGCGGCGCGGGTGAAGGGACCCCAGAAGGAGGGGAGGCGTATCGGTCGACTTCCATGTGGCGTTCAATCCTCATGGTTTTTGTTGAGAACCGAATGGCCACGGTCGGCGTGGGGCTGATCCTGTTCATGGTGCTCTTCAGTTTCGTCGGACCATTGATCTACCACACCCAGCAGGTCTTGAACAATCCGCTCATCGCCGACGAAGCCCCCAGTCTTGCGCATCCCCTGGGAACCGACCAAGTCGGTTACGACGTGGTGGGGCGGCTGATGTTGGGCGGGCAGAGCTCGCTGGAGATCGGTTTCGCTGCCGCTTTCATCGCCGTGGGAATCGGCGTCGTCTGGGGGGCCATCGCGGGGCTCGCCGGGGGTCCCATCGACGCCTTCATGATGCGCATCGTCGATGCCTTCTTGGCGATTCCGTACCTCTTCGCCCTTATCCTGCTCGGGTCCATCTTCAGCACGTCGATCCCGGAGCTGATCCTAGTGATTGGGCTGGTGGCGTGGCTGGTGCCCGCTCGTTTGGTGCGTGGCGAGACGCTCACCCTGAGGGTACGTGAGTATGTCCAGGCGGTGCAGGTGATGGGAGGCGGAAAGCGTCGGATCCTGATCCGCCACATCATTCCCAATGCAGTGGGTGTGATCGTGGTCAACGCCACGTTTCAGGTGGCCGACGCAATCGTCTTCGTTGCCGTCCTGAGCTATCTTGGCCTGGGTGTACCCCCCCCCGCGACCAACTGGGGCGGACAGCTCTCCAGCGGCCTCAATTTCTTCTTCGACGGTTACTGGTGGCTCATATACCCCGCGGGGTTCGCGATCGTGCTGACGGTCGTGGCCTTCAACTTTGTCGGCGACGCGCTGAGGGATTCCTTGGAGGTCAGGCGCTACCGGCGCTGACCCGCGTGCCCAGCTTTGCCACCAGCTCCGAGCCGGTCTGGGAGGCGACATCCTGCGGTCGGCGGATGCCTTCAACTTGGCCCGGCGAGGACTCAGTTCCTCCGCGCATGAGGCGCACTCCTGTGTCGGCGATCGAGGTGTGGACAACCTCTTTGCCCCCCTACCAGGCAGACCCTCTGGTGGATCACCCCAAGTCCCAGGCCGTGCCGATGTGAAGGGACAGGAACGGAGGCCAGGCAAGCGGCACACGCTTCGACGGCACGTCCCTGCCCTCGTGGCCCTCCCGGGTCGGCCCGGCCTGGAGGTCCAGGCCGATGCGGTCACCGCACTCCCCCATCACCCACCCGGCGGCGCCCGTCACGCTCTCCGCGATTCCACTCCGACCCTCACCTGGAGGTCCAATGCATGCGGGTGACGGCCATCGTTGCGTACCATTCTTCCGGGCCCCGGTGGGCCTCCAAGCGGCAGCCACGAGCGCAGTCGGTTCAGATATGGGAGAGCCGCTGGTGGTCAAGACGTCTGATGAGAGGTGAGTCATGAGCGTGACCTACGACTTTTCTGGGCAGGTGGTCGTGGTGACTGGCGCGGCCCGCGGTGTGGGCCGGTCCATTGTTGGGGCCTTTGTCGACGCCGGAGCCCGCGTCGTGGCTGCGGATCGTGACGCGGAGGGCCTGGGCGAGACCTGTCTGCCTCACGGTGACGCCGTGGTCGCGGTCATCGCCGACATCAGCACCGCCGCTGGAGCCGCAGCGATCGTCTCCACCGCCCCGAAGCACTTCGGAAGGCTGGATATCTGCGTGAACAACGCGGCGGTAGCTCCCCATGCCAGCCTGCTCGAGGAGCGAGTCGAGGTCTGGGACACGGTCTACGCGGTCAACTGCCGGGGCACCTTCCTGATGACGCAGGCGGCCGGGCGGATCATGGTCGAACAGGGGCAAGGGGGACGCATCATCAACTTCACCTCAGGGGTCAGCAGCCGTGGCTCGGCAGGGGCTGCGGCCTACGCGAGCAGCCGCGCTGCCACTGAGAGCTTCACCCGCGTGGCCGCCATAGAGCTCTCCCCCTACAACATACTGGTCAACTGCGTCAGCCCCGGGCTCATCGACACCCAGCCCAAGCCATTACCGCCGGACATGGCCAGATCTCTGGGGAGCCGCATCCCAGCCCTTCCTCTTGCCCGGGCCGGCTTGCCTGAGGAGGTTGCGAACGTGGTGCTGTGGCTTGCCAGTGACGCATCGAGCTACGTCAGCGGGTCGATTTACGAGGTTGACGGGGCCAGCGGAGCCGGCTCACGCCCAACCGGACCGATCGTCGATGACGACATCCGGTACGACTGGGTGACCGGGCGAGTTCGGGCCTGAGGCCGACCGACGGGCGGGACCGGGACCCGCAGCCCGTTCTTTGGATCCTCAAGCCGCGGGCCGCACTCCACCCCAGGAGTGAGGGCATTCGCAGCGCTGGTGAGTTCCCAGTGGGTGGGCTGCCGATGGCAAGGCCGCGTCACGCCAGCGCGTCGAGTACCCAGCTGCCGACCGAGTGGTCACGGGCAACAGCGGCCACGTCGAGCCGGCCTCGCAGGAGGCCGGCTGGCGTGACCCGCCGAGAGGCAGCATGCAGTAGCGCAGGCGCAGCATGAACCGGAGAGGCGTGAGCTATGACGCCGGCCGCGTGCTGGGCATGAATTGGCGTCCCGTGTTCGATCCGACGGTCGTGCACCGTGAGCTTGAGATCATCAAGAACGATCTGCACTGCAATGCCGTCAGGATCTGCGGTCGCGACTTGGGAAGGCTGATGACGGCTGCCGAGGACGGCCTGAAGCAGGACCTCGAGGTCTGGCTGTCGCCGGAGATGTGGGACCGGGACGAGAGCACGACGCTCAAGTACATAGGTGAGGCGGCCCGAGCGGCTGAGCAGCTGCGCCAGCGCTGGCCAGGGCACCTGGTGTTCTCCGTGGCGTCCGAGTCAACGCTCTTCATGCGGGGCATCGTGCCGGGCCGGACGATCACCAAGCGGGTCGCCAACCTCTTCCGCGATGTGAATGCCGGTGAGCACGTCGAGCGCTTGAGAGCCTTCTTGGCACGAGCGAACGAATCGGCGAGGCGAGGCTTCCGGGGTCCAGTCACATATGCGTCGTTGCCCTGGGAGGCGGTGGACTGGAGCCTATTCGACTTCGTCGGCGTTGACCATTTCCGGGACGCGCGAATCAAGGACAGGTACGTCGAGATGCTCGAGCCGCTGGCCCGCTACGGGAAGCCCGTCGTGGTCACCGAGTTCGGCATGCGCGCCTACCAGGGGGCGGAGAGCTCCGGCACCCTCGGGTTCGGAGTCGTCGACTCAAGGTCGCAGTTCCTGCACCAACTTCCCCTCGTGGGCCGGTTCGTCCGGCCCCGGCTGAAGCGGGGCATCCATGTGCGCGACGAAGCACTCCAGGCGCGCGAGATCACCGAGACGCTCGGCATCCTCGATGCCGCGGGCGTCGACGGCGCCTTCGTCTGCGGTTTCGTCGAGCCCTTGGCAACCTTCAGTGAGGACCCTCGCCACGATCTCGACATGTCCGCCCTCAGCCTGGTGAGGACCTACGCGACAGGGCATGGCACGACCTACGCAGACATGGCATGGGAGCCGAAGAAGGCATTCCAGGCCGTCGCCAACTTCTACGGCGCCGACCATGGTTCCTCCAGCAGCTGACCGACCACCGCCCGCGATCCGGCCCACGCTTGGCCGGCAGAGGCCAGCCTCGGCCCACCCACGCCGGCGCCCCAGCTCGCATCCAAGCTCAGCCACAGTCCGGGCTGCGCCCTCGGCCCATGCCGGCTGAGCCCGACTTTGACAGCCGGAGGGGCTGAAAGCGGGTTTGAGGGGGGCAGAGAGGGGCTGGGCTGAGTTCGAATCGGAGCCATTTAGGTACGACAAGGTCGGTTTTGGGCGCCAATATGTTGTGGTACCAGCCTCCCAGGGACAAGAAGGGTTGCCAACTGCGGTGAGTTGTGGCATGATCTGGAGCGATGTACCTGCGCCGGGTGGTCCGCGGCAAGCGCGTGTACCTCGATCTGGTC
>Ga0224555_1003372_pt1 | contig 16428 bp, 12 predicted proteins | sample 714S23034metaG_FD_180687 | JGI IMG/M metagenome (GOLD analysis project Ga0224555, IMG submission 180687) | Peat soil microbial communities from Stordalen Mire, Sweden - 717 S2 30-34 | ecosystem: Environmental > Terrestrial > Soil > Wetlands > Peat | place: Sweden: Norrbotten County, Stordalen...
TCGAGCCAGATATCGTCTGTCAACATGTCCCGCCAATCTGCATCGTCGCGAACCCTAGGCAAATACGCATGGCCCCCGTCTTCGTAAGCAAATAGCCACAATCGCTTTGTGTCGATACCGCCCGATAGCCAAAGCTCAACGACGGCCTGGCAGCACTCCTCATGTCGGCGGTGACGTGTGTACTCGCCCTTCGGGCCGTGGGTCAAAATCAGGTTATAGCTGGTTCCAGCCAGTAGCCGGGCGGTGGTCTCCTGAACCTGCTCGACCGGCAGCGGCGCCTGATCGGGTCCATCATCTAGATCCGCCATCTCACCCTTCGCACCCAATTGCTGCAAGACTTGGCGGAACTTTGGCGCACGATCCGGATCCAGTGCTCTGCATAAGGTCACGACACGCCAAAGAAACTCCGGATGGGTCAGTATGTAGCCGCCGCACCAGAGTATCTCGTCGTCCGGGTGTGCGACGACAACAGCGGCCCGAGGCCGAGGGTCTGACCTCACCTCATCGAGCGGGATGATTGACATTGTTTTCTTTGGGAGGAGTCAGAGTATCCCCTCAACGCACTTTCAGTGGGCGCTCTCGATCGGACAGTGGCAACGAATGGAACCCATGATCGGGGCTCATGAAACTACCGACCGCAAACCACTAGCCACCAGAATACCATTAAGCAAAACGATGATTATCCGCGATCTGTAAGGCCCGGCTATTCAATACGAAGCCATACTCCTAATTGCTAGGCGAACACCTGTAGCTGATGGCGGTGATGGGCATCACTGATCGGGGTGGCGTGCGAGGCGAAGAATTGGAGTTGGTTGTGGGCGCGGCCGATGCGGCTATTGCCGCGGCTTCTGCGTCTACCGCAATAACGCGGCGATTGTGATTTCCGCGGCCATGCGTCTGGGATCGGATGGCCCAGGTGCGCTGGCGCGGAGAGGGAGCTGTTGGTGCGAGCCATGTTGGCGAGATTCCGGATGAGACGATGGTTCGCTGGAGAGCGGGGCCGAGGGTCCCGGGTGGTGCTGCTGCGTCGCGCGTCGCAGGTCTTCTTCCTGCTGCTGTTTCTGTTCCTCCTGCTGCGCACAGAGTTTCGCGGGACGGTGGGCGCGGGCGGCGACGTGCGGATGCACTGGCCGGTGCGGCTGTTCTTCGAGCTTGACCCGCTGGCTGCGCTGGCCAATGCGCTGGCAACCCATGCGCTCTATCGCGGTCTGCTGTGGAGCTTAATCATTCTGCTGCCGGTGATGTTTCTGGGGCGTTTCTTCTGCGGATGGATCTGTCCGATGGGGACGATCCACCACTTCTTCGGCAATCTGAGGTCGGAGAGCAAACGCGGTAAGCAGGGGATAGAGGCGAATCGCTACAAGCCATGGCAGAGGACGAAGTACGTGATCCTGATTGCCGTGCTGGCGGCGGCGGTATTCGGCACGGGACTGGTGGGGTGGTTCGACCCGTTCAGCCTGCTGGTGCGGTCGATGGGGCTGTCGATCCTGCCCGGCGCGAACTACGCGGCGAATGCGGGGTTGAACGCGCTGGGGCACAGCGGCGTGGGATTTGTGCAGGCGGCGGGGATGGTGCTCCATGCGGCGCTGGCAGCGACGGTGTTGAACTTCAAGCAGCCGCACTTTCGCCAAGGGATATTTCTGGGGCTGATTTTTTTAATTCTGCTGGCGGCGAACCTGCGGGTGACTCGCTTCTGGTGCCGCGCGATTTGCCCGCTGGGCGCGCTGCTGGGCGCCGCTTCGAGATGGTCAGTCTTCGGGCTGCACAAGGACGCGGCGAGCTGCGACAAGTGCAATCGCTGCCTGCTGCACTGCCAGGGCGGGGACGATCCGGTGGGCGCGGTTCCATGGCACAAGGCGGAATGCCTGATGTGCATGAACTGCCTGGACGCCTGTCCGCACCAGAGTTTGCAGTTCCGCTTCTTCCGCAAGGAGCCGGAGGTTGCCGGACCGAACCTGCCGCGGCGCAAGGTGCTGACCGGGCTGGCGCTGGGGGTTGCGGCGGTGCCGCTGCTGCGGGCCAATACGGCGCTGGGAAAGAGCCGGGACGAGCGGCTGATCCGCCCGCCGGGGGCGCTCGGTGAGACGGACTTTCTGTCGCGGTGCATCCGCTGCGGCGAGTGCATGAAGGTGTGTCCCAACAATGCGTTGCAGCCGGCGCTGACCGAAGCGGGGCTGGAGGGGATCTGGTCGCCGGTGCTGACGCCGAGGATCGGATACTGCGAGCCGAGCTGCGTGCTCTGCTCGGAGGTCTGTCCCACGGGGGCGATCTGGAAGCTGACGCCGCAGGCAAAGGGCTGGGTGGTGGGCGTGGGCCAGGGCAATGCTCCGCCGGTGCGGCTGGGGACGGCGTTCTACGACCGCGGGCGATGCCTGCCGTGGGCCATGGCGACCGACTGCATCGTGTGCGAGGAGTGGTGTCCCGTGTCGCCCAAGGCGATCTATCTGCAGGAAGCCGAGGTCATCGACGCGGACGGCAACAAAAAGTTGCTGAAGCAGCCGCACGTCGATCCCAGCCGCTGCGTGGGATGCGGAGCGTGCGAGTACGCCTGCCCGCTGCAGGAACATCCGGCCGTGTATGTGACCAGCATCGGAGAGAGCCGGTCAGTGGACAGCCAGATTTTGTTGACCCGGAGAAGGGGAAAGGCACAGTCTTGAACCAGGGAAGAACAGTCTTGAACCAGGGAAGAACAGTCTTGAACCAGGGAAGAACAGTCTTGAACCAGGGAAGAACAGTCTTGAACCAGGGAAGAACAGTCTTGAACGAGGAGAGGACAGTCGTGAGGGAGAGGATTATGAGGACCAAAGGAGCTGTACTCGTCGCATCGTTGATGCTGGCTGTGGTGATGGTTGGCGGATGCAAGAAGAAGATTGCGGACCCCTTCCCTGCCTCGGGGGCGGTCGCGGGGTGGGAGAAGAGCGGCAAGACGCAGACGTTCGATGCGGCGAACCTGTATGAATACATCGATGGCGGGGCGGAGCAGTACATCAGCGCGGGCGTGGTGGGCGTGGCAACCTCGGACTACAAGTTCCAGGGAAGCCTGGAGGCGACCGTAGACGTTTACACGATGAAGACGGCGGACGGTGCGAAGACGATCTTCGACGCCGACCCGCCGACTGCCAACAGCAAGAGCGTGCCGCTGGGCGATGCAGGGCGGCTGTACGGGCAGAGCGTGGTCTTCCGCAAAGGGGTGTACCTGGTGCGGATTACAGCCTTCGAAGCGGCGCCGGGCGAGAGCGACGCGCTGCTGGCGCTGGCACATGGAGTTGAAGGCAAGCTGTAGGTGCCTGTCAAAAAACTACACAATTCGTTCGTAACGATCGGGAGAACTTTCAGCGGGATGAAACAAGCAACGACGAAATACGGAGATTCTGGCTTTGCCAGAATGACGACGTAATAACGCAGGTCAGAAAGTTGCACGGAGGAGCAGGATGCAAAGCCGGCGTGAGTTTGTGAAAGAGATGGTGGCGGGGGCCGCTGTTCTGGGAGTGGGGACGAACTTTGCATGGGGCCAGGGGAGGGCGGCAAAGTCGAAGGTGGTGATTGTGCGCGATGCAAAGCTGCGCACGCCGGGCCCCGCGCCCGACGAGAAGCGCGTGGCTGCGCTGCTGGACCACGCGATGCAGACGTACTTCAATGCGCAGAATCCTGTCCAGCCGTGGAAGCAGATCGTGCGGCCTGGGCAGGTGGTGAGCCTGAAGCTGAACGCCATGGGCGGTCGCGCGATTGCGCCCAGCGTGGCGTTGGTGGCGGCGATCTGCGAACGGCTGCAGCAGGCCGGGATCAAGGCGGGCGACATCATTGTGTGGGACCGCGGAGGCCGCGAGCTGGAGTCGGCCGGGTTCAAGCTGTCCAACGCGCCGGGCTCGGTGCGCTTCCTCGGATCGGACACGGCGGGCTATGAGGACGCCTCGGTGAGCTACGGATCGGTGACGACGCGGCTGGCCAAGATCCTGACCCAGAGCGACGTGGTGATCAACATGCCGGTGTTGAAGAGCCACAATATCGTCGGCGTAACCATGGCGATGAAGAACATGTATGGCGTCATCAACAATCCGAGCACCATGCACGGCACGGCGTGCAATCCGTATATCGCGGACCTGAACATGATTCCGCAGGTCCGGCAGAAGGTGCGCTTTGTGGTGGGCGATCTGAAGACCGCGGTGTATGAGGGCGGACCAAGCTACCGGCCGGAGTACTCGTGGAACGAGGACGGATTGCTGGTGGGCGAAGACCGGGTGGCGATCGACACCGTCAGCGCACAGATTGTCGAACGCAAGCGGGCCGAGAAGGGTCTGCCGACGCTGGAGCAAAAGGGCACGCCGCTAACCTACATTGCGACCGCGGCGGACGCACAGCACAGGCTGGGAACGAACGATCCGGCGCGGATTGCGCTGATCGAGCAACGCATTGCGTAAGGAGACAGGGATGGCTTCCGAGAACCCGGCTGCAGACAATTCGACTGCTGAGAATCGGAGTGCCGGGAATCCGGCTGCCGGCGACTCGACCGCGAAGGACAGGATGACGCGGCGCGAGGCGATGCTACGGTTGCTGCGCCTGACGACTGCTGGCGCGGGCACGGCTGCGGCGGCGGTGTGGCTGGCGAAGCACAGCGCTCCGCCGAGCTCGACCGCGGCGGCGAACGTGCGGCGCGATCACACGGTGGAGGCCAACTCCGCGCTGCCGGAGATGGTGGTGGTGCAGGGCGGCGATCCGCGCGCGCTGGTGCAGCGGGCCTTCGACGATCTGGGCGGAGTGGGGCGGTTCATCGCGCACAATGATGTGGTTGTGCTGAAGCCGAACATTGCGTGGGACCGCACGCCGGAGCAGGCGGCAACCACCAATCCCGATGTTGTCGCCGAAGTGGTGAAGCAGTGCGTGCAGGCTGGCGCGAAGCGGGTGATCGTCACCGATGTAAGCTGCAACGAAGCAGAGCGGTGCTTTCGCCGCTCCGGCATTGCGGCGGCGGCGCGCGCCGAGGGGGCCGATGTGATTCTGCCCGATCCGGCGCGCTTCCGCGAAGTGGACCTGGGCGGAGAGGTGCTGCAGAACTGGCAGGTCTTTGAGCCATTCCTGCTGGCCGACAAGGTGATCAACCTGCCGATTGCCAAACAGCACGCGCTGACCGGGGCGACGCTGGGATTCAAGAACTGGTACGGGATTCTTGGCGGCGAGAGGAACCGGCTGCATCAGCAGATCCACCAGAGCCTGGTGGACCTGGCGGCGTTCATGCTGCCCACGCTGACCCTGATCGACTGCTACCGCGTACTGCTGAGGAACGGGCCGACCGGCGGCAATCTGGAGGACGTGGCGCTGCACAAGACGCTGGTGGCGGGGACAGACCCGGTGGCGCTGGACGCATACGTCGCCAAGGCCTTCTGGAACCTGGACGCGGACGCGATGCCTTACCTGAAGCTGGCCGAGCGGCGCGGGCTGGGACGGACTGATTTCGAGCAGGTGCGCACCAAGTTCAGCCAGATTGCGTGAGCGATGGCTGATGGTCCACGCGCATCTTGCGGGCAGTTTTGCCGGGCCAAACCCAGTCCGGGAAGGAATCCACTCCGCCAACCAAATAAATTTCACAAAAGATGCGCCGGTTCGCCGTTTATTCGCTACAATCGGCGCATGGCTATTACACGGCGGCAAAAAGAAGTCATCGACTTCCTCACCAACTTCACGCAGAAGAACGGCTACTCGCCCTCGTATGAGGAGATCGCGCACGGACTGGGTCTCACCTCGCTGGCGACCGTGCATAAACATGTGACCAACCTGCAGAACAAAGGGCTGCTGCAGCGCGCGCACAACCGCAGCCGGTCGATCGACGTGCTGCCTCCGCGCTCCAGCAAGAAGGGCTTCGACCGCCTGCCGCTGCTGGGACGGATCGCGGCGGGCCAGCCGATCGAGGCCATCCAGATGGCGGAGACCATCTCGCTGGGCGACATCATTGGCAACCGCGAGGTCTTCGCGCTGGAGGTGCGCGGCGACTCGATGCGCGACGAGCACATTGTGAGCGGCGACTATGTGCTGGTGGAGCGCACCGCGACCGCGCGCGAGGGCGAGATCATCGTGGCTCTGGTGGATGGCTACGACGCGACGCTGAAGCGCTTCTACCGCGAGGGAGGGATGATCCGGCTGCAGCCGTCGAACAAGGAGATGGCGCCCATCTTCGCGCCCGCGAGCAACGTCGCCATCCAGGGCAAGGTGCTGGGCATCCTGCGCAAGTACGCCTGAGCCGCGCATCGCTCACAGCTCATCGCAGCGGTCGAAACGCAAGCAGCAAGATCACTCCGCCGCCCACGGCGGTTTAGAATAGTCCTTGGCCCAATAGCATCCGCGCCTCGCTCGTCGAGCAGGTCGCAGGCGCATGGGCAACCAGGCGGTTCTCGCCGGAAAGCGTTCTCCCACCACCCATGCATCGTTGGTCGCAACTCTTCATTCCCACCCTGCGCGAGGCGCCTGCCGACGCCGAGGTCGCAAGCCACAAACTGCTGCTGCGCGCGGGCTACATCCGCCAGCTCGGCGCGGGCATCTACTCGCAGCTCTTCCTGGGCACGCGCGCAATCAACAAGATTGTGGCCATCGTGCGCGAGGAGATGGACACGATCGGCCAGGAGATGCACCTGCCCGCGCTGAACCCGATGGAAGTTTGGGCCGAGAGCGGACGCTGGGCCGGCATGGGCGACAACATGTTCCGCCTGAAGGACCGCAAGGGCGCGGAGCTGTGCCTGGCCATGACGCATGAAGAGGTGATGACCTCGATTGCGCGGAGTGAGCTGCGCAGCTACAAGCAGTTGCCGCAGATCTGGTACCAGATCCAGACCAAGTTCCGCGACGAGTTGAGGCCGAAGTCCGGCCTGCTGCGGGTGCGGCAGTTTTTGATGAAGGACGCGTATTCGTTCGACATCGACGAGGCGGGGCTGGACGAGTCGTACCGCAAGCATGAGGAGGTCTACCGGCGCATCTTTACGCGCTGCGGGCTGGAGTTCCTGATGGTCGAGGCCGACTCTGGGGTGATGGGTGGAACAGGTTCGCAGGAGTTCATGGTGTCGACCGAAGCGGGCGAAGATTTGATCGCAAGCTCGTCGTCCGGCTACGCCGCCAACGTGGAGAAGGCGACATCGAAGCTCGCGGTGGTCGCGGACCTCGCGCCAAGCGGCGACGGATTGCCGGAGCTGGTGCATACGCCAAATCAGAAGACGATCGACGAGGTTGGCGCGTTCCTCGGCGTCGAGCGCGTACATCAGATGAAGACAATGGCCTATATGGTCGAGCACCCGGACGCGGACGAGAAGCAGATCAAGACCGTGGGCAAGACGCGCGCCGTGGTTGCGTTTCTGCGCGGCGACCACCAGCTCAACGAGACCAAGCTGGCGGGCATTGCGGGCGGCGAACTTCGTCCAATGCAGGCAGAGGAGATCGTTGCCACCTTCAATGCGCCCGCAGGATTCCTCGGGCCGGTTGGTCTGACGGCTGCGCCACATCCGAAGAAGCCGGGGACGCTGGTGATTCTCGACAAGGCGCTGGAGGGGCGGACGAACCTGATCGCCGGGGCGAACAAGGAGGAGTACCACCTGCGCAATGTGACGCCGATGCGCGACTTCAAGCCGACGCTGGTGGCCGACGTGCGCAGCGTTAACGAGGGCGAGCTGGATCCTGTCGGCGGCGAACCGCTGCACATCGCCAAGGCGGTGGAGATTGGGCACATCTTCAAGCTGGGGTATAAGTATTCCAAGTCGATGGGCGCGACGGTGCTGAACCGCGACGGCAAGGAGACGACTCCGATCATGGGCAGCTACGGGATCGGCATCGAGCGCATCCTGACGGCGGCGATCGAGCAGTCGGCGGCGAAGTTTGCCGCGCAGAGTGCGAACGATTCGAAGGCATCTGATAGCTACGCGCTGCCTCCCTCGATTGCGCCGTTCGAGGTGGTGGTGACGATCACCAATGTGCGCGAGGCCGAGCTGCTGGCTGCGGGTGAGAAGATCGCCGCGGAGCTTGCCGCCGCTGGAATCGACGTTCTGCTGGACGACCGCGACGAGCGCGCCGGTGTGAAGTTCAAGGACGCCGAGCTGATTGGCGTGCCGTTCCGCATCGCCGTGGGCAAGAAGCTCGTGGAAGGCAAGATCGAGCTTCTCAACCGCCTGACCAACCGGACCGACGATATTCCCACCGGCGAAGCCGTGCAACATCTGACCGCAGCGTTGCACGCCGTCTGATCTCTGTTCCCTGTTCCCTGTTCCCTGTTCTATGGCCATCAAACTCAAACTCGGCAGCAACGGCAACACATACGGACGCGGTTCCGGCCTCAGGCATCGCGTGCTGCGCGTGCTGCTGATCGGCGGACTGGCGTGTATGCTGATCGCGGCGTGCGTGCTCGGCATCTGCTACTTCAAGTACCAGTCCATCGTGGACGAGCGGCTCGCTTCCGGCCCCATCTTTGCCAACGGCGCACAGATCTACGCCGCTCCGCGCGAGGTGCGCGTGGGCCAGCACCTCACCGTCTCCTTCATCGCGCAGGAACTGCGCACGGCCGGCTACAACAGCAATCCACAGCTCGGCACCTTCACCCTGAGCGGCAACAGAATCCAGATCAAGCCGGGCCCCGAGAGCTACCACTCCACCGATGGGGCCACCATCACGACCGGGCAGAGCACAGATGCGGACACCGGCATGGGAAGCGGCCTGGTGGTGCAGTCGATCACCGCGGACAACGGCGCGCCGCTGACCGCATACCAACTGGAGCCGCAACTGATCACCGCACTCTCCGAGGACGACAAGGACCGCACCAAGCGGCGGCTGGTGACTTACAACGAGATTCCGCCCAAGATGGTGCAGGCCGTGCTGGCCATCGAGGACCGGCGCTTCTTCGAGCACGGCGGCATCAACTACATGCGCATCGCCAAGTGCGCTGTCGAAGACACCCTGACCGGGCACAAGGAGTGCGGCGGCTCGACGCTCACCATGCAACTGGCGCGCGGGTTCTTCCTGTCGCCGGAGAAAAAGTTCACGCGCAAGCTGATCGAGATCATGATCACGTTCCAGCTTGAGGCGCGCTTCAACAAGCAGCAGATCTTCGAGATGTACGCCAACGAGATCAACATCGGGCAGCGCGGCAGCTTCGGCATCAACGGATTCGGCGAGGCGGCCCAGGCCTACTTCGGCAAGGACCTCGGCCAGCTCGATCTGGCCGAGTGCGCGCTGATCGCGGGCATGATCCAGCGGCCGAACTACTTCAACCCCTACCACCATCCCGACCGCGCGATGGAGCGGCGCAACCTGGTGCTGGACTCGATGGTGGAGACCGGGGCCATCACGCAATCGGAGGCCGGCCGCGCCAAGGCCGAGCCGCTGCGCCTCACCGCGCCCAACATCGACGCGTCGGAAGCGCCCTATTTCGTCGACCTGGTGCACGACCAGATTGCCCAGCGCGTCGGCGATCAGGAGCTGGGTCACGAAGCGCTGCGCATCTATACCTCGCTCGACCCCGAGCTGCAACGCGCCGCCTCGGAGGCGGTGGACGCGGGGATGAAGAACGTCGACGACCTGGTGCGCAAGCTGCATAAGAAGAGCGACAGCAACATCATGTATCCGCAAGTCGCGCTGGTGGCGCTGAACCCGCACACCGGGCAGATCCTGGCGCTGGTGGGAGGGCGCAACTACGGCGTCTCGCAGCTGAACCACGCAACCGCCGAGCGGCCCACCGGCTCCATCTTCAAGCCGTTCGTCTACGCCACGGCGTACAACACCAGCCTGAACGGGATGGACCTGGGCGGCAACGGCATCTTTACCGCGCTGACCAAGCTGAATGACGATCCGCAGGACTTCGGCACCAATGGCCAGTCCTACACCCCGGGCAACTTCGTGAGGGGCGAATACCCCGGCATGGTCACGGCAGCCCAGGCCATCGCCCACTCCCTCAATATCGCCACCATCGCCCTCGCCCAGATGGTTGGCTACGATAACGTAGCCGCGCTCGCCCGCACCGCCGGCATCGTCAATGCGCGCGGGACGCCTTCGGTGGCCATCGGAACCTACAACGCCACGCCGATCGACATGGCCGGGGCATACACGGTGTTCGCCAACAACGGCGTGCATCTGAAGCCGTGGATGCTGGCCAGCGTGCGCAACGCCAACGGCGACATCGTCGCCGACTTCGCCCCGGAGGCCAAACAGGTAATGGATCCGCGCGCCGCCTACCTCACCCAGTCGCTGCTGGAATTCACCGCGAATTACGGTACCGCGTCTGCGGTGCGCGCTCACGGATTCACCGCTCCGGCCGCCGGCAAGACCGGCACCGAGCACGATGCCTGGTTCGCCGGCTACTCCTCCAACCTGCTCTGCATCATCTGGGTCGGCAACGACGACTACACCGATATCTCGCATGGACTAACACATGCGCTACAGGGCGCGGATACTGCCGCTCCCATCTGGGCCGAGTTCATGAACCGCGCCATCAAGCTGCCGCAGTACTCCGACATGCACGGCTTCAGCGCGCCCGACGGCGTGCAGTTGGTGCGCATCGACAAGAGCACCTGGCTGCCGGCCGACGACAGTTGCCCGGAAGACTACAATCTCGCCTTCCTGGACGGCACTGTCCCGGCCAGCACGTGCAGCCATACGGGCGGCGAGGCCCCGCAGAACATCTTCCAGAAGATCTTCGGCGGCGGGGAAAAACAGCCTCCGCCCACAACGCCGCCGCAGTAGAGCGTCTTCACCGTTCCTGCGAAGCTGATCTAGGAAAAGGCTGAACAAGGGTTTGACATTCCCTCAGGGGCTAAAGCCCCATTGAGGTTGCGACACTTCCGGCGGGACTGAAGTCCCGCCCCTTCAAAAACAGTGACTTATTCAGAGCTTTCCTAGATGTAATCCATGCCGTACTTCACCGGGATCTGGGTGAAGGAGATGCGGGTCGGCGCAGACTGCTTCGCGGGCAGCATTGCGGCGAAGTGCAGCGTGGTGTTGCCGTACTTCATATTGAGCCGGTCCATGGTGGCGGCCAGGTCCGCGCGGTGATTTGGATCGGCGAAGAGCGAGGGCTCGAGGTCGCTCTCCGCTATGAGATTGTGCATCGTCACGGCGACGTGGAAGGGACGCGCAAACTCGTCGCCCTCGGGCCGCCGGGCCCACATCTCGCGCAAGACGTTCAGCAGGGTGAGCGTGTCCTGACAGGGCGGAAAGCGCGCCTCCATCGACCAGCCGGAGTGGCGCAGTCCGCTGAAGTGGCGCTTGGCGCGCTTGCCCGCGCTCTCCGCCTGCGCGACCTGTTCGCGGGTGAGCGCGTAGCGGATGGTCACGCTCATTGCGCTGGCGGTGAGGCGCTCCATGCGCAGACGCATCGCGGCCTTGTGCAGCAGCTTGTGCGCGACGGCCCACGCGCCCTCGGGCGTGCGATGTTCCGGCCCAAGGACGTGCGAGTGGCCGAGGGACTTCTGCACGCCGTCGTCCACCGGAGCGCCGTCGTCTCCCGTCTCCGCGCCGCGCAGCCAGTGGTAGAGGCGGTCGCCCCAGACGCTGTTCCATAGCGCGTGCATTCCCTTGCGGTCAAGCGCGAGGAGCTGCTCCATGGTGTGGATTCCCTTGGCGTTGAGGCGCGCCTCGGTGCGCGCGCCGACGCCGGGAATGTCGCGCAGCTCCAGGTGCGCGATGGCTCTTGGGAGCTGCGAAGGCAGCAGGCCGATCAGTCCGTCGGGCTTCTGCATGTCGCTGGCGATCTTGGCGAGGAAGCGGTTGGGCGCAAGGCCGATCGAGCAACGCAGCGTCTCGCCGACGTCGTCCTTGATGGCCTGCTTGATGGCGAGGGCGATCTGGCGGGCGCGGGGTGGCTCCTGCTCGCGGCCCATCAGCTCGCAGACCATCTCGTCGATGGAGGGCGTGTGCGCGACGGGACAGCAGCGGTCTACAGCCGCTGCGATTTTCTGGGAATACTCCGCGTAGACGCCGTGTTCGCCCATGACGAGAATGATCTGCGGGCAGATGCGCTTGGCCTCGCCGACCTGCGTGCCGGTCTTGATGCCCAGCGCCTTGGCCTCGTAGCTGGCCGCGATGCAGCAGGTGGTGTCGGCCAGGGTGGGGACGACGGCGAGCGACCGTCCGCGATACTCCGGGTGCAACTGCTGCTCCACCGAGGCGAAGAAGCTGTTGAGGTCGACGTAGAGGAAGCGGAAGCGGTCGGGTTGGGGATCGTCGGACATGAAGTCACCGCCGATCTCTATTATATTCGCTTTTTGTTTGCCGTGTAGGAGTGGGACGCTCAGTTGGGGCGGGCGATGGGGAGGGTGAAGGTGAAGACGGAGCCGTGGTTGAGCTGGCTGGTGACACCGATGGTGCCGCCGTGGGCGTTGACGATGGCGCGGCAGATGGCCAGGCCCATGCCAGTTCCGCTGACCTGGTTGCGCTGGGTTGGGCCGCGGTAGAACTTGTCGAAGATCATGCCCTGTTCCAACGGGTCGATTCCCGTGCCGCGGTCGGCGACGCTGATGGTGAGCATCTCCTTCTGGGGGTCGGCGGAGACGAAGATGGGCTGGTCGGTCGGCGAGTACTTAATGGCGTTGCTCAACAGGTTGACCAGTACCTTCTCGATCCAGGCCTTGTCGGCCAGCACGTTGGGCAGGAAGCTGGAGAGGGAGACGCGAATATCGCGTGCGGGTTGGGCGGAACGGCTCTGCTCGATCGCAACGTAGATGAGGCCCGCGATGGACTGCGGTTTCATCTCCAGATGGACTTTGTTTGCGTCCAGTTGCGCCATCTCGACGGCCTGTTCGATGAGGTGGTTGAGGCGGTCGGACTCCTCGTCGATGACGGTGAGCAGTTCCTTCTGCGCCGGTGCATCGAGTGCCTGCTGGGAGAGCAGCGAGGTGATGGAGGCCTTGATGGAGGTAAGCGGCGTGCGCAGCTCGTGGGTGACGGAGTCGAGCAGGGCGGTGCGCAGGCGTTCGGTCTCCTTGGCGGCCTTGGAGCGGGCGCTGTCTTCGAGCGCCTCGGCACGCTCGATGGACATGGAGACCAGGCCGCTGAGGGCCTCCATGGTCTCGCGCGAGAGCGAGGTGGCCTCCAGCAGCACGACCCCGGTGGGCCGTACGCCGACGCGCAGCGGAATGACAGCGGGGAAGCCATCGGCGGTGGAGGTGATCACGGGATGCAACATGGCCTCGCGCAGATCGTGGACCATCTCCGCGCGGGTGAGTTCGGGGCTGACTATGCCCGGCGTATCGTCGGGTTTCCAGGCAACTTGCGGGCTGGAGATGCGCTTTGGGTCGGAGAGATAGATGCGATCGCCGTCGGCGAGATAGAGCGTGACGGCGGGGCTGTTGAAGGCGTTGGCCACGCTGGATGGGATGAAGTTGAGCAGTTGGGCGACGTTTTCCGGTTGCAGCAGTTGACGGCCGAGGCGGTAGAGCATCTCGGATTCAATGCGGCGGCTGTCGGCCTCGTGCGACTCCTCGCGGATGCGGCTGGCCAGGTGGCTGGCGTATATTGCGGTGCCGAGAAAGACGAAGAGGGCGACCCAGTTCTGGGTGTCGCCGATGGTGAGGGTGCCGACGGGGGGAAGGAAGTAGTAGTCGAACAGGACGACCGCGGCGAGCGAGGCGCCAATTGCGTAGCGCAGGCCCCAGCTTCCGGCGAAGAGCAGCACAAGCAGAAGCAGGGTGAGCGAGACGGTGGTATTGTTTGCCCGGGGAAAGTGATGATAGAGAGCTACAATACCGGCAAGCCCACTCGCAATGAGAATCCAGCGACCCGCCTCGACTATTCGCTTGATAGACACAATCAGAATTGTATAGAAAGATGAGCTAGATGAATCCAGAACAGCCTCATATTAAGACTCCCGAAGAGTGGCTTGCCGCGGCGGAAGGTCAGAAGCGTGGCCGGTTCAAGGTGTTTTTGGGGTACGCTCCGGGGGTGGGCAAGACATTCAGCATGTTGAGCGAGGCGATCCGCCGCAAGAGCCGCGGTGAAGACGTTGTGATTGGCATTGTGGAGACGCACGGCAGGGCCCGCACGGCCGAGCTCGCGGCGCAGATCGAACAGGTTCCGCGCAGGCAGATGGAGTACAAAGGCGCCATCTTCGAAGAGATGGACGTGGATGCGGTCCTGGCGCGACGGCCCGACGTGGTGCTGATCGACGAGCTGGCGCACACCAACGTGGAAGGCTGCGCGCACCCAAAACGCTTCCAGGACGTGTTGCAGATCCTGGAGGCGGAGATCGACGTGCTGACGACGCTGAACGTCCAGCATGTGGAGAGCATTACGCCGCGGGTGCAGAGCCTGACCGGCGTGACGGTGAGGGAGACGGTGCCGGACTGGGTGCTGGACCGGGCCGACGAGATCGTGATGAGCGACCTGACGCCCGAGGCGCTGGTGCACCGCATGGACCGCGGCGATATCTATCCGCAGGAGCGCGTGGAGCGGGCGCTGCAGAACTTCTTCCGGCGCGGCAACCTGATTGCGCTGCGCGAGATGGCGCTACAGCGGGTGACGCGCGCGGTGGACCGCACGCTGGATGACTATGTGACGCGCAAGCAGTTGAGCGGGCACTGGCAGATCGCCGAACGCGTGGCTGTGTGCATCAGCTCCAACCCGGAATCGCGCGACCTGATCGCGCGCGGGGCGCGCCTGGCGGAAGCGATCAACGCCGAGTTCTTCGTGCTGCACGTCGAGAATGAACTGCTGGAGGTGCCGGAGAACCGCCGCCGGACTCTGGAAGCCAACATTCAATTTGCCGAGAACGTGGGCGCCAGGGTGGTCCGGCTGAAGGGCAGCAGCATCGCCACGGTGACCGCGGAGTATGTCACCAGGAACAGGATCACGCAGGTCATCTTCGGGCGGTCGGCGATAAAGGGATGGAAGAAGTATCTGTACTATCTCTCGCTGCAGCGGTTCATGAACGATGCACCTCACGTCGATGTGCATCTCGTGACGCAGCAGCCGGCGTAATGAAAGACAGTGGTAAGTGGTAAGTTCTCAGTGGTCCGTTGAGAGGCGAATACGGAGATTCCGGCTCAGTGATTCGGAATGATTGGTTTTGAGAGGTAGAGGCGAGGGCCATGCGGATTCTGATTGTTGACGATGAGCCGCAGATTACGCGGGTTCTGCGCACCTCGCTACAGAGCAATGGGCACGAGGTGACGGTTGCGCAGGACGGCGTGGAGGCTCTGGCGCGGTTCATGAAGGTGCAGCCGGAGCTGGTGATTACCGACCTGGCGATGCCGGGGATGGACGGGATCGAGCTGACGCGGGAGATCCGCGCGCGCTCGGCGGTGCCGATTATTGTGCTGTCGGTGCGCAGCCAGGATACGGCCAAGGTGGCGGCGCTGGACGAGGGCGCGGACGACTACATCACCAAGCCGTTCAGCATTCAGGAGCTGCTGGCGCGGGTGCGTGTGCAGTCGCGACGCGTGGCTGCGGCCGCCGTGCCGCAAGAGAGTTCGATCGAGCTGGGCGACTTCCGCGTCGACGTGGAGCGGCATCAGGTGCTGGTGCGCAAGGTGGAGGTCCACCTGACGCCCAAGGAGTTCGACCTGATGCTGTACTTTGTTCGCAATGCGGACCGCGTGCTGACGCACAAGGCGCTGCTGCGGGCGGTGTGGGGGGCGGCAGGAGCCGAGCAGCCGGAGTACCTGCGCGTGCTGATCGCGCAACTGCGCAAGAAGATCGAGCCGGGCGGCGAGCCGCAGTATATCCTCAGCGAACCGTGGGTGGGCTATCGGCTGAGCCCGCGGCCCGCCGGCCCGGACGAGGCCCGCCGGGACGAGGACGATCCTGATGGCGTAATCTTTACAAAATCTTAACACTCTTCCTACGGCATTCCTATGCGGACCGCTGTTGTACTCTAAGTTGCGATCCTGACGCGCAGGGCTCCAAGCGCGGCGGGCTTCAGGAGTTGAGTTATATGAGCGATATCGTCTTCTTAGCCGCTTCATTTGCATTCTTCTTCGTCGCGGTGCTGTATGTCTACGGCTGCCAGTCCCTGAAAGGCGGCGGCGGCAATGCTTGAAAATATCCTTCTCCTCCTACTGACGGCCGGGTTGCTGGTCTATCTGGTGGTTGCGCTACTGCGTCCGGAGAAATTCTGAGATGACCCTCAATGGTTGGTTGCAGATTGCGGTCTTCTTCGCGCTGGTGCTGCTTGCGGCGAAGCCGATGGGGCTGTATATGGCCCGGGTGTATGAACGGAAGAAGACGCTGCTCGACCCGGTGCTGGGGCCCATCGAGCGGCTGCTCTACCGCGTCACCGGCGTGGACGCCGACGCCGAGATGGGCTGGATCGAGTACGGCGCGGCGATGCTGATCTTCAGTTGCGCGACGCTGCTGTTGACCTATGCGATCGAGCGGCTGCAGCACGCGATTCCGCTGTGGAACCCGCAGCATCTCGCCGCGGTCGAGCCGTATCTGGCGTGGAACACGGCGGCTTCGTTCACCACCAACACC
>Ga0224555_1003374_pt1 | contig 16415 bp, 9 predicted proteins | sample 714S23034metaG_FD_180687 | JGI IMG/M metagenome (GOLD analysis project Ga0224555, IMG submission 180687) | Peat soil microbial communities from Stordalen Mire, Sweden - 717 S2 30-34 | ecosystem: Environmental > Terrestrial > Soil > Wetlands > Peat | place: Sweden: Norrbotten County, Stordalen...
CGCCATCGTGCAAGGCACGCTCCTTCTCCGACAGGGCAGCCAGCACCTCGGACCGTAGGTCGGCCACGAGCGCGACATCGCTCGTCACCGGGACACCTCCTCGGGTGCCGAGCCGTTGGTCGACCGGACAGCCGGCTCGGCTCGCCAGGCCCGCATCACCCTGAGCAGCGACGGCGCGGCAGGCGGGGCCTCTGCGCGCTCCAGCATGTCGGTCCTCGACTGGTCATCGCTCAGCTGATCGGCCAGGGTCCTCGCGGCTCGTACGAGCGGCGCGACCCGCAGCTCCCGAGCCGAGGCCGGGACTGACACCAGCGACGCCGCTGCGTCGGGATCCCAGGGCAGCCGGGCCGCCACCTCGACGCCGAGCACCTCGGCCACCTCTTGGTCGCGATAGGGGCCGTCGCCCACCAGCACAAGGCGCGGGTCTTGTCGGAGGCCTGGGTTGGTCTCGAGAAAGCTCGCCAGCGCGTGCAGGTCGGCGAGGCGCGGTCGGGCCGCCAACACCACCTGATCCGCACCCGAGAGCACAGGGTTCGGAGATGCACCGGCCAACCGCCCGCAGTCAACGAGCACGTCGGCGGCCAGCTCACCGAGGCGAGAGAGAAGACCGGTGAGCATGCCGAGGGCGCTACGGGCCTGGTCAGGCGAGGCCGGCCCGGCCAGCACCGCCGTCCCGTCCGCCAGCTCGTGGCAGTGCTCCCACACGAGCTCGGGGTCACTGCCCCGCCGCGCTGCGGCAGCCAGGCTCACGAGTCCTGGCTCGGGTGGCCAGCCCGACGCGGCAGCGAGCGTCCCGCCCGCAGGGTCCAGCTCCGCCAGCAGCACCCGCCGGCTCGACGGCCACGTAGCGGCCAATGCCAATGCCAGGGTCGTCACCCCACACGACCGGACCGCACCAAGCGCCACGACGCTCACTGGAGCCTCACCTCACCCGGCACCAGAGCCGAGCTGAATAAGGCTCGCCTCGTTGGCAGCTGCGAGCGCCGCCACCTCGTCCGCGTTACCCCTCGACACCTCAAGGGAGAACACAGTCGGGCTGTCCGATTCAACCGACGCCACGTCGACGGCCAGCACCGTGGCCGAAACCGGACTCCCGGTAACGGTGAGCGAGGAGGACGACGGCGAGGTGACCGGGACGACCCGGACCCGGTCTCCGGGAGCGAGGTCTGGGGGGTACTGGCCAGCCTTCAACCCCACCGCCACCACGTCCGATCCGGACGCCACCGGAGCGGTCGAGCCCACCTCGGCGCGGGTCAAAAGCGAGCCGGCCACGAGCGGCACCGCCACCGGGGCGCCGACCACGCTCGCCTCTCCGACGGCCGGGACCACCTGCAGGCCGGTGCCGGTCGATACGCGCACCGTCTCCAGGTCGCTCGATGTGATGACCTGGCCCGCAGCGAGCGGCTCGGAGACAACCAGCACCTCCTCTCGGCTGCCGAGGTGCAGCGAGGCATCGGCGAACGCCAGGGCACCGCCGATCACCAGTAGCACCCCGACCACCACGAGCGGGAGCTGGCGACGGCGAGCGGCCGGCCGAGCGCGCGCACCGGCGGGCCGGGCACCGCTTGGTGCCTTACTGCCGTTCGTCCGGGTTGGCGCGGTCGTGCTCGTCATCGGTCGGCCTTTGTCAGTTCCCGCCGGAGCTCGGCGTGTTGATCGCCTGAGACTCGGTCACCCGCACCGCCATCTGGGATGGCGGGCCGGGCTTAAGACCAAGGTTCCCGCCGCCGGGGGCGCCCACCGACGTCCAGGAGACGGACCAGTAGATGGTGGCGCTTACCTGATAGCTACCCGCCTGGGTCCATGTGTAAGAACAGTCGGTCGTAGCGTTCGGGCGCGACGGGTCGTAGGGGGTGCCCGGGCCGTCACAGGTGACAGTGCTGCCGTCGCCCATGTTCCACACGACCTTGGTCGGTGTCGCGGTCGCCGTCGTGGTGACCGTCCCGGCGCTCGCTGTCGCGGTGAGTGTCTGCCAGGCGCCCGGCTCGATCCAGAGCCAGGTGGCCACGCCGACAAGCTGCTCTGAGCCGGCCGGAGGTGCCATCTTGATCGTCGCTGTGCCGAGCGGCAGCTGTTGGATGGTTTGGTCGGCCACCACCACCGGATCGACTTGGCCCGCGCCCGCAACGGGCTGCGCATTGGTGACCCAGATCGGCGGCATCGGGTTGATCGTCCCTGGGCCGGCGCAGGTTGGGATCACCCACTGGCCCGGCGTCGGCCCGCCGGCGCCGAGCAGCTGCGTCCCGCTCGGCCCGAGGGCCTGGTAGGTACAGTCGTAGGGTTGGTTCGGGTCCGGCTTGCCCGGCGACGGGTCGCTTTCGGTCTGCTTGGCCCAACTCGAGCCCGCCGGCGGGGTCCAGTAGGTCCCTCCGGCCTGCACCGTGAGCTGTCCCCCGTTCGCCGTCGCCCCACTCCAGCTGTACTGACCCCCGGGGTCGCCCGCCCACGCCCGACTCGGGGCGATCAGCACGCACACCGAGGCCACGACGACAGCGGCGGGGATCACGAGCCGGGCGCGCATGTCCCGTCCGTCACTGTCTGCTTGGACACCTTCCACGTCGAGCCCGACAACACCAAAGTGGCGCGCACCCCGTCGTTCTCCGGGGGCGTAACCGGCGGCACCGGCTTGCCAGTGGTCGCGTAGATGAGCTCGGCGGTGCTGTAGGCGCAGTCGACCACAGTTGCCGTCGTGGCCGACAAGGCCGTGATCTTCGGGTGCAACGTGAAAGTGCCCCGGGCCACCATCCCCGCTCTCTTGTCGGCGAAGAGGTTGGCTTTGACACTTTGCAACTGGGGGTCGACCATCGTCGTTGCCAGCTCCGGGTCGCTCGGGTTCGCCGTCGTGAGAGCGTGCTCGAACGCCGCCCATCCGGCGCGGTAGGCGCTCAGCACGGCGGCAGACATTGGGCCGGGGGTTGTGGTTGTAGTCGTGGTCGTAGTCGTTGCGGGGATGCTCGTCGAGGCAATCGGTGCCTTAGTGCCCGTAGTTGAGGGAGCGCCGCTGCGTGTGCTGCCGCAAGCTGACAAGGCGAGCGACAGGCTCAAGGTAGCGGCGATCGATGCCGATCGAATACCTCGCCAACCAGATTGCATAGGGGAAGACCTCCCTTCGAGCGATGGGCCTCGATAATCCAGGATCAGCCGGTCGAGAACCTCCTGATCCGAGAATCTCCAGCAATACACCAAGGGGAAATGGCACTTCAAAGAGAGCTGGCTTACTTCGAAGTACCCGTTCGCACTGCGGCGTGAGAGGAGTCGGACCGGTCTGATCGGACCTTGTGGCTTCGTCGGTCCCACAAGAGCCGGGCATCCTCGATGGAGCGCCAGCTCGAATCGACCCATCGGTCGAGCGCACCGAGTGGCTCATCGAGGGAACGACCGAGATCCGTTAGTCGGTACAGCGTCGCGGTCTCGACGCGCTCGGGATCGAGGTGGCGACTTATCAACCCGTCCCGCTCCGCGCGCCTCAAGGTGTCGGTGAGGACCTTGTGGGAGATCCCGTCCAAGGCATCATGGATGTCCCGGTAACGCCGACCGCCATCGGCAAGCTCGGCGAGCACGGCGAGCACTGCAAGAGTCCAACGGCCACCAAGGACGCGGACCAAGCGGTGCGGTCGCTGCCAGCGGTCAGTCACGTCGGACCCTGCATGTCGTGTGCCTCGGTGCGGACGGCCCCTTTGTTCGGCTCATCTGCCAGGATCGGCGAGTGCAGCGGGAGGTGCTGAAACGCGGACGTTGCGGTGACGGCTGCCCGGGCACAAGGAGCCAGAAGGTCTCGAAGTACTCCGATCGTGAGTCGTGGCCGACCTCGTCGATCAGGTCGTCGAGCCAGGGCTCGACGCGCGGACAAGGCCCGTCTACGGCACCGGCTCGGACCGGTTTGTTGGCTCTGGGCGTGGCACTCTCATCACGTTGCGAGAGCATCTGCTGACCTCCGTCATGGGTGGACTATGCGATCGCCCAGACGCTGTCGCCTGTGACTACCGCCTTACCTACCGTTCCTCGCAAAAGGTCCGTACTGGAGCCGCGGAAATCAAGCAATGCTGTGAGCACATGATCAGTGCGACGACCACACGGGAGTTATCCACAGGTCTCGATGAGTCCGCAGGAAAACTCACATCGCGTTCAGTAGTAATTGTAACCGCTGGTGTCGCAGGTTCAGGTCCGGTGGACGCTCGGCACGAACGTTCGACCCCGCGGGCGCCGAGCGAGCTGGTGGCATGGTGGACGCCACGTCGCCGTTCCGACCGACGCGCCTGTGACGAAGCGAGGTCCTCGGCAGCCTCCTTCACGGACACCGGCGGGCCGCGTAAACAGGGTGGATAGGTTCTCGACATACACAGGCCTCGACGATCCCACGGAGGAGCTTCGCAGCCTCCCAGGAGGCGCCTTCGTCCACGTCACAAAAGTGGCGCGAATCGAGGACCGCGGCTTTGTCGGGCGGGCTGCAAAAAAGGCCGTCGTGTGGCCGTCTGCTCAATTACGTTCACGTGCCCAAGTCAGTTCCGTCTCGTAACCTGTCTCTTTGTGACGCCGGACAGCGGAGAGCGAGATGCCATGACGATGTTTGAGGAAGGCGCGCGCGTCCGTCTGCCCGGCCATGATCGGTATGTGACCGTGTCTACCGCTGTGGAGACAGAAGCGGGGTGGCGGCTGTTCACCGAGGATGACGCTGGAAACGTCGCGAAGACCGACCTGACCCGCGAACAGGCTGCCGCTGTGGAGTCACTGGCAGAGGACGGCAACGCCGAGCCCGGGACCGTGCTTGGCGCGCTCTGGGCGGAGTGGATGCGCAGGGCGGCGTCGGACGGGAAGGTGTCGGCCATGGGCTCCTCTCCTCTCGTCCCCTACCCACACCAAGACCGGGCCGTCTACGGCGCGATGCTCCCTCAGCCCGTACTTCGGTTCCTACTGGCAGACGAACCAGGGACCGGCAAGACGATCATGGCGGGGCTGTGGTTGCGGGAGATGCAACGCCTCGGGTTCGTCAATCGGGCACTGATCGTGTGCCCTGCTCACCTTGTCACCAAATGGCAGGAGGACTTCGAGCGGTTCCTCGGCAGCGCGGAGAGTCTGAGGCGGATCACCGCCGACACTGTCCGAGAGCACGCCGTCGGAATCGGCCACGACATGTGGGTCGTCTCCCTCGAGCTAGCCGGCACTAACGAAGCCGTCCTGGAGGCGATCGACCCGGACCGGGCGGGCTGGGACGCCGTCGTCTTCGACGAGGCGCACCGCATGACCCCGACCGCGGCACAATGGCACCGGGTCGGCATCACCCTCGCGAGGAAGACGCCCCGAGTGTTGCTGATGACCGCAACGCCGCACCGCGGGAACGAGTGGCTGTTTCGCAGCCTCATGCACCTTGTCGACCCAGTCGTCTACCCGTTTGTTGAGCGCCTCGATGAAGACCAGCCTGGCCGGAGCCTTCGCCCGGGCCCGCTTCACTTCCTGCGGAGGATGAAAGAGGAGCTCGTCGACTACGACGGGCAGTCCCGCCTGTTTAAGAGTCGTCAGGCGCACAACCTCAATGTCGCCCTCAACCTTGCCGAGCAGGCCTTCTACACGGAGGCGCTCGACCTCGTCGACCGGTACTTCCCGACTCCCGGCGCAAGTCTCGCTCGGATGGTCTACGGCAAGCGAGGGGCTTCGGCGCTGTACTCGCTCGCAGAGACGCTCCGGCGTCGCCGCGACACGATGGGGACGATGAGACCCGCCGCGCCGGCGGGGACGGTGGAAGGTGACCCGTGGGACGCCGAGGAAAGCGAACGGGATGAGGACGAGGTCGTCCACGCCGGGTCCGAGGCATCACGGGAAGAGAAGAAAGCGATCGACGAACTCCTGTCCCGTCTCGATGCCCACGTTGCGGACGTGGCGAAGCCAATCTCAAAATGGCCGAAGCTCGTTGACGAATGCCTCGCCGCGAACGGGATCGTGGCCGGGAACGTCGAGCAGGCAGTCGTCTTCACCGAATTCGCCGACACGGCGGACTGGCTTGTGAAGAGGCTCACTGCCCACGGGTTCAGTGCCAGGCGCTACTCGGGTCGGGACCCCCACCCCACGCGCGACAAGGTGCGGGCCGAGTTCGCGTCCCGCCAGTTCCAGATTCTCGTTTCGACCGACGCGGGCAATGAAGGCATCGACCTCCAGACCGCGTGCGTGCTCGTCAATTGGGACATCCCGTGGTCCCTGGTCCGGCTCGAACAGCGTATGGGACGCATCCATCGAGTCGGCCAGACTCGCAAAGTCGAGCTGTACAACCTTGTTGCGACTGGCACACGCGAGGGCGACGCCCACCTCAGGCTGCTCGAGAACCTCTGCGCCGCCGCCAACGAAATGGGCGGGAAGATGTTCGACTCACTCAGTCTTGTCGGAGAGACCGCTCTGTCGGAAGCAGGAATCGACGACATCGAGAAGCTTCTTGCTGGCACTTACGCCGCTGACGGCGCCGGCGACCAGGCCGTCCGGGCTGTCCGGGTGATCACCAAGGAACGGCTCCGCCAAATCCACGAGCTGGCGCGGCGCGCCGAGGACCAACTTGCTTCGGGCATCGAGCTGGCAAAGGCATTCTCATCGTTTCATGACGAGCGGCTAGAACGGATCAACCCCCACATCGTCGAACGGTTCCTCACACGGATTGCCCGCGCCGGGCTCGTTGACATTCACCGCTCGGCTATCGCCGACGAGGGCCTTTGGTTCCTCACGCCCCGCGACACACTGCCCCTCCCCCAGGAGTTCCCCGCGGGCCGGACGCTCATCGCCACGAGCGGGACTGCGAAACGAGATGCTGTAAACTCTGGCGGTGCCGCTGCCGGACAGGCAGTCATCCTCGGCCCGGGCGAGCCAGCGTTTTCCGTCCTCGCAACAGCCGCCGCCAACGCCCTTCGCCCGACCCTCTACCAAGGGGCGAGGCTCCACGACCCGAACTCGGTCACCGACTACGACCTGTTCGTCTTCGACGCGCCAGTGACAGAAGGGGGTGGGCGGCGAAACACTCGCTGGTCGTACCTGATTAGGGTCGACCAAACCGGCGCCCGTGCTTTGAAGTGGGAGACGCTCGCCAACCTGGAACCAGGTGACCGTGTGTCGAAGACGCCTCATCCCGCCCGGATCACGAACGCGGAGACGGCCACCAGCATCGCGATTGACAAAGATATCGACACCCGAACGCACGCACTCAAGTCGTGGCTCAACCAGTCCCGCATACAGCTCCAGCAGCTGCCAAACGACCTTACTGACCACATCGCTGACCACGATGCGCGCGTCAGCGCTCGGACTGCCATAGAACTCGCGGTGGCTAGCCGGCTCAGAGAGCTAGACGGGGCCGTGACTCTCTCCCACGGAGAGCTCACACGTGTCGGTTGGGCCCACGTCCGGGGAACCGGGCTTCCCCTAGACCCTATGGAAGCGGATAGCGAGACGATCGCGATGGTCCACGTCGTCGACCTCCTGACTGACGGCGGCTGGGGAGTAGCCGACCGGCACGCCGAGAAGGACCTTGGGTTCGACCTGCATGCCACGCGCGGACGCGAGCAGCGCTGCGTCGAGGTAAAGGGCGTCTGGAGGGCAGCGTCCAGCGAGGGCATCCGACTGACCGGACAGGAGATTGCTAAGGCTGGCCTTCTTGCCGACGACTACTGGCTGTACGTCGTCGACGGCTGCAACGACGGCCGCGGGTCGCTTTTTCACGCCTGGCAGAATCCTGCTGCAGTCTTCGCGGATGCCGCCCAGGATGTTGCGGTCGTTCGCATTTCCGGTTCCGCCCTTTCCGCGGCCAAGGAGGCTGTTAGCGCATGACCAGGATGATCGAACGCTGGTTCCCGTGCCAGGAGGTATCGGAGAACACCGACTCCGGTTGGGGCTCCGGGAACAGTGAGAAGAACCTGTTTACGTGGTTCGCGGCAAGGCCACTCGCCCAGGCCAAAGCAGCCGTGATCTGCTCGTTGTTGCCCTGGCCCGACGACTTAACCGAGCAGCAGCGCCTACAGGCTCTCGTGCGTAAGTCCATGACCGGGCGCGATGCCGCACACGACGACCTCGTCGCGGAGCTAGCCAAACACTTCCCGGCCGGCGCTTCGCTGCTCGATCCCTACTCCGGAAGGGCGATGATCCCACTGGAAGCGGCACGCCTCGGCATCAAGGCGTGGGGAATCGACTATTCGCCCGTCGCGACACTCGCGGGGTCTCTTCTTGCTGACTATCCGCTGCGGGACTGGGACGAACAGCCGCCTCTGCCCTTCCAGGAATACAAAGCGGACGGTCCTGAAACCTGGGGCATTCCTCGCCTACTCCGCGACGTCGAGTTCGTGCTCGATCTGATCGGGGAACGCTACGAGCAGGAGATGGACGAGTTCTACCCCAAGGTCGACGGTAAGCGGCCGTGGGGTTACCTGTGGGCGGTGACCCTGCCATGCCAGAACTGCGGACGCACCTTTCCGCTGACTGGCAGTCTCCTTTTGCGGCGCCCACTGCCGAACAAGAACGATCCAGGACAGTCATATCGCATCGTCACAGATAGCCGCGCCGGCACGTTCCGGACCGAGGTCCACGACGGACCACCGACGGACCAGCCGACCCTTGTCACGGTCGTAGGAAGGCGAGGCAAAGCAGCCGTTTGCCCGTTTTGCGAACACGTCCACGTAAAGGACGTACACGCAAGGCTCATGAATGACGGTCTCGCTGGCGACGAGCTACTCGTGGTCGCGGACATAGACGACTCGGCCGGCAAGCGGTTCCGAGAGCCCGCGCCGGAAGAGTTGAACGCTCTTGCTACTGCCTCAAAGACGCTGCGAGACGAGCTGCCATTCACCTTCGGAATGCCAGCAGTACCCGACGAGAAAGTGCCGGCTGGGAACAACGACACGGTGCGCCCTTCGATGTACGGGTACCGGTCATATGGAGCGTTCTGCAATGACCGGCAAACACTGGGTTTCGTCAAACTTGCTCGAATCATTTGCGATCTTTCATCCGAGATGAACGGAGCTGGGCTCAGTTCTGATTTCGTGGGTGCAATAACAGGCTACGCCGGCTCTGGCTTCATTCGGAAGCTTCGGAGATCAACGCGAGGGGCACGGTTAGAGGTCATGTCGACAGGTGGCAACAAGGTTGGAGACCTATTCACAAACGAGGCAAGCATTGCCTTCTCGTACGACTACTTTGAGGCCGGTTGTGGATATGGACCTGGGACTTGGCGGTCGGTCGCACCTGATACGGTCGCCTCGCTCAGGACACAACTCGCGCGACCTATTGGGAGGTCAGCCATTATCCGCCGTGGGTCGGCCGCTCATCTACCCATGAGGGACAGTACGTTCGATGCTGTCGTTACCGACCCGCCGTATAACTCGATGATCGACTACTCCGACGCGTCAGACCTATTCTTTGTGTGGTTGAAACGCGCGCTTGTGATCTCTCAGCCCGACTTCGGGATTACTTCTCACCCTCTTGGTGTCCAAGAGAAGGAGGAAGAGGCCATTGTCAAGCGAGGCGGCACCTCAGTCAGCGACCACCGGACTGAGGCTCACTACGAGCGCTGCATCACTGACGGGTTCGCGCAAGCGAGACAGAAGGTGAAGGACGACGGGGTCGTGACAATCGTGTTTGGCCACGGCGACCCAGATGTCTGGCACCGACTGCTCACATCCATAGATCAAGCGGGCCTCATCCTGACCGGTTCTTGGCCAGCGAGGACCGAGTCAGGCGGGAAGGCCGGTTCGGCAAACATCGAGACCACCCTTACGCTCGCCTGCAGGCCCGCGCCGCCTGGGCGGCCGCCGGGTCGAGTAGCAGAGGTAGACGCCGAGGTGCAAACGGAGATCAAGGCCCGGATGCCCCTGTGGGATGCCGCGGGGCTCGCTCTCACCGACGAGCTGATGGCGTCCGCGGGACCTGCCATGGAAGTCGTTGGCCGCTATTCCGAGGTGCGAGACAAGGTCGGAAAGCCAGTCGCGCTTGATCGTTATCTGCCGTTGGCACGGCAGATGGTGCAAGAAGCAGCAGATATTCGTTTGGGTCTTGATTACCTCCCGCTCGGAACGTTCGACGAAAGAAGCCAGTTCGCCTTGTTCTGGGCGAAAGCATTCGGCCGGTCGATCAACCCGGCGTCTGAGGCGCGCTGGCAACGCCTCGCCGCCGATCTCGACAACGCCGCCACGGCCGGCATAACCGTCAAGGACGGCAAGGGCGTCCGACTCGCCTACGCGACCGAGTCCGCCCTTTCGCCGGAGGAGATAGCACCGACAACCTCCGTGTTTGACGTCGCCCTGGCCATGGTCGCCTCCGGCAAGAGCCTTGCCCGGGCCGCCGAAGTGCTCATCGCGGCCGACCGGGTCGAGGACCCGTACGTCTGGGCGGCGGTGCATGCTCTGTCAGGCTCGGTTCCAGAGGCCGATCCCGACGGAGAGGCGTGGACCTACCTAGTGCGAAACCGACAAGCCGTCGTGACCAGCACTCGAAACCTCGCAGCCGCCCAGCAGCGCGAGGCAGATACCGCCGACGCCGCGTCGGCACAACAGAAACTGTTCGGAGACATGTGATGACGATGCACCCCTGGTGGGAAACGATTCGCCTGCGTGATGAGGTCGCGTCAGGGGCCGGACAGATCGACGACGTGCAGATGTCGCTGTTCAACGCCCTGCGGGGCACGGTGCCATACAAAGACGTTGGCTATTACGGCGAGATCACTCACCCAACGGCCGATCTTGTCAACCTCATGGGCAAGATCGCAGTGCGGCTCGGGGTCGAAGGTCAGGGCTCCGAGCAAGCTAAGGCAGTATGGCGACTCGACCAAGGCATGGGCGGCGGCAAGAGTCACGGGCTGGTCGGGATGTGGCACCTCGCCACGCATACCGCGGAATTCAAAGCAACGGAGATTGGCGGCAAGGCGATGCAGTCCGCACGGACTCTCGCCGGCTCGTGGACGGTCGCCGACGACCTCCGGTCCCCAATATGCGTCGTGCTCAGCTGCGACAACATGACGCCAGGGACGGGAGACGTTGCGCTTGACGGACCTGCGGTAACGCTCGGCGAGCGGTTCCTGTGGCGAGTTGTCGGACGGGACGGTTCGCGGTACGAGCAGTACCGGGAGAAGATCAACGCGACCAACAAGGAGCTCATCCAAGCTGCCATCGAGTCGTCTGGCAGGCCGGTGCTCATCCTTATCGACGAGGTCATGGACTACCTGCGGGTCGCGGCGACGGACGAGGCCCTGCTCGCCAAGGACATGGCATTCCTGCGAGGGCTGCTCGACTGCGCGAACGAGGCGAAGAACTGTGTCGTCGTCATGGTGATGATCGCCTCTGATAACGACACGATGCAACTTACCGACGAGGGCCAGCAGGCTCGCGACGAGCTGAACGCTTTGCTCATCCGGAATGGCCGCACCGCGGCGGTGACCGGCGGCGGCGACTTCGCGGACATTATTCGTCGTCGCCTGTTCGCCGAGAGCCCCGACCCAGCAGTCGTGTCCGAGGCGGCAGATGACTTCCTCAGCGTGATGAATAGCGCGTGGCGGTCAGATGTGTTCGCGAAATTCGAGTGGTCGAAGCCTGAAGTGTTCAAGAAGGCTGTCGCCCGCTGCTATCCGTTCCATCCATCGTTGATCGAGCTCGCCGAACACGAGTGGTCCGCGCACACCGGATTCCAAAGAGTCCGGTCAACCATCCAGATATTCGCGACGACGGTTTACGGTCAAACCAAGAGAGCACAGGCTGGAGGATGGGTCCCTGAGCTCATCGGACCAGGTGATCTGCCGCTGTCGAACCCTGACGTCGTCAACGCCGTCCTCACCTCCGGGCTCCTCGAGGACGATCGGATTGTGTCGTCCTACCGCGAGATAGCCGGTACCGAGGTCGTTGACACGACAGACGAGCGAGGAACGGCTCGCGAGAAGGACGCTGCCCGCACAGGCGGGTTCAGCTCCGTGAACCCAAGGGCCGCTGAACGGCTCGGGACGGCGCTATTCCTTTACTCAGTAAGCCCAAGGCCACGAGGCCAACAGGGTGCCACGGACGCCGAGCTCAAGGCCGCGACATTCGTCGCCGACGGTCACTACGAGCCGAGCGATGCCGACGTCATCTTCGCTGAGCTCCAGAACCAGGACAATGGGTTCGTCACTCTCGACACGATCGCTGGCCGAGGCCAGCCCGCTCGCCACTACTTCTCGACCCGGCAGACCATCAACATGCTGATCCGGGCCCAGCGGGCCATGGTCTCTGAACCAGACCGCGACAAAGTCCTTGCCGACCGCGCCTGGAGCCTGGTCAAATCCGGGCCGTTCAATTCGATCGTTCGCGTAGAAGCCACATCCGATACCGACAACATGACGGCGTTGCAGGTCCTCGCTGGCGCTGGCATCGACGACGCCCGCAAGACCAGGCTCGTCGTCCTCGACCCCCGACGGTTCAGCCTCCTCAACGGCATCGACCAGGAGACCAGGAACGCCGTCCGGGCGGCCCTCGGAGTGGGGGACGACAAGCTACCGGTCGCTTGGGCCTCGTCAGCCGTGTTCGTTTGTGTCAACACCCAGCGGCGAGGCCAGGCGCGCAACCTCGCCAGCGAGTACGAAGCCCGCCTGCGGGTCTCCGCGCTTGACGCGGTGAAGGGCGACGAGGAGCTGAGGTCGAAAGCCGACACTGAAGTGACGGAGGCACTCGGACGCCTCGACAGGGCGATTCGAGCGGCATACCAGCACATCATCTACCTCAAGGGTGACAGCAGCGGGAACCGGGCCGAGGAAACCATCCGGCTCGACGGCGACAACGAGACCGCCCTTCACGGCGATCTCGTGTGGGCCGCTCTATGCGACAAGGACAAAGCATTCGGGAATGGCGAGTTCAACACCCAGGCTCTCCTGCACCAGCTTCGCGACTCCGATCTTGGACAGCCGTTGTCAGAGATTCGTGACTCGTTCTGGAACACGCCACGCCTCCCGCTGCTCCACTCGGGCGAGTCAGAGCTCCGAGCGGCGATCCTCGGTGCAGTGCAGTCCGGCGATCTCGCGCTCACCGACAGTGCCGGGAATCCCTACGCCGCTCATTCCGAGGCCGACATCAACCTCCAGTCGACCTCAATCCGACTCGTCAGGGCCCGCACTCCGACCGCGTTGACAGTCCCTGCTGTGTTAGGCCTGAACGTCGACACGGCAAAAAAGACGATGGAGGACGCAGGTCTCACCGTCTCGGCTGCGGGGCTCGGGATCGTGGCGGCTCAATCATTGTCAGCTGGAACACAAGTCGACCCGGGTTCGACGGTGACGCTCACGGTGACTCCCGCCGGCGGTGGCGGCCCTGGGATATCTGGGACACCGGAGTATCAAGTAAAGCTCTCAACGATCACCAGCATCGACGACACGGTCAAGCGTGACGCCCTGCGACTCCTTGTGAATCAGATCGCCAACGCCATCGACACGACGGCGAGTCACGTCCGGCTCACCGTAGAGGTAACCGTCACGGGCTCGACGAAAGACACGCTTTGCGATGCCGCCAAGAATGCCGGCGTCTCATCATCCGTCACCGACCTCTGAGCCCGGGCACACATACCCTCCAACCCCACCCTGACCGCGGCTTCCAACGCCGACTGTTTGGTCGGGCACCAGCATTTGCGGGTCGCTCGAGCTACCGATCCTAAGGATCGACGAACATGTCTGCCTCCTCCGGTGAACGGCCTGACAGCCGTAGGATTCACGATGCCAAAGACCAGGGAGCAGCAGTGGAGGATTCAGGGAGACCGGACTTCGAGGAGCGGCTCACCGCATTTGCTTCCCCGGCGTTCCCGTCGCTCCGCGCTGGCCAGCGATTCGTACTGTCGAAGTATGCCAGCGACCACCTCGACACTCTCGATATCGGGATCGAGATGCCGACCGGCGAGGGCAAAACCTTGCTCGCTCTGCTCATCGCCGATTGGGCTCTCGATCAAGGACGCTCTGTTGCCTACCTGACAGGCACTCGGCACTTGGCCGAACAAGTCGAGGAGGAGGCCAACAAGCTGGGGCTCGATGTCGTCCGTTTCGCCGCCAAGGACTACGGCGGCGCCAAGCTGGATGATTACCACCAAGCTCACGCCGTCGGTGTCATGAACTACTGGGTGTACTTCAATAGTAAGCCGGTACCCCAGCCCGCCGATCTCGTGATCTTCGACGACGCACACCTGGCGGAGCAGCCGCTCAGCTCGCTTCAAACGCTGAGAATACCGAACAAGGAGGGCTCAGCTCGCGAGTTGTACCGCTACATCTGCAACCTCGTCGTCGCCCACACCGACGCGTATTCAGGCCTGCGCGCGATGCACGATGGCACGGCGGGGCCGGGCACACCACCCGAGCTCTTGTCCTTCAGCGACTGGTCAGCGATCTCCCCATCCGTTCGCGACGCGATCGAACGCTCACTTTACGGAGAGGACAATGACATCCGATGGGTGTGGCCGAGGGTTCGTGATCATCTCAGTCGCTGCGGCGTGCTGATCGGGTCGTCCGGCATCGAAATCAGGCCGTATCACCCTCCAACCGCGCTCAACCCCGGCTATAGCCAAGCCAAGCAGCGCATCTACCTCTCCGCAACGCTCGGATCCATGGACGATCTTCAGCGTCGTGTCGGCGGCGCAAAGGTGGTGCGCCTCGTACCCGATCAACCGCTGCCACCCGGCGCTACGGGAGAGCGCCGCTTCATTCTCAACCCCAGCCGTAGCCAGCCGCTTGACGACAACGTGCTGAGCTGGGCGTTGGAACAGGTGGCAGCCGCGGGCGGCCGCGCAGCCTGGCTCTGCGCCAGTCACGCCGAGGCCGACTCGCTCCAAGATATGCTCACGGCTACTGGACAAGCGGTCTTCCGGCTCCGTCCCGGCGACGATGACATGGTCGACGCCTGGAGTCGTGTCCCTGCCGGGAATCTGGTGACCGCCGGACGGTACGACGGCTTCGATCTCCTGGGTGATATTTGCAAGCTCGTCATCATCACCACGGTGCCCCAGGCCAGCAGCGAGTTCGAACGTTTTGTCGTCGCGTACCTCGGTGATGCCTCTTACATGCGGCACCGGGTCGGCCAGCGCGTCACTCAGGCGCTCGGCCGTGCCAATCGAACTGCCACCGACCGCTCGCTCTACCTTGGCCTCGACCCAACCTTCGCACAGGTCCTGGCTGACCCTGCGGTCCGGGCATCGATCCCGGAGGGGACGCGAGCCACAATTCGTGAGGCCCTGGAGCTCTATGACGAGGGCTGGGCGGCGAGCCGTCATGCGTGCGAGGAGTTCTGGACGGCGACTCCACCGGGCGTCACCGGCGGTGAGTCCATATCGGCAGCGCCGGCTCTGCCAACGCGGCGCGCACGACCCGGTCGCGCCGCTGGCGGAAGCAGCGAAGTGGCGAGTGCCGACGCGGAGGTGTCAGCCGTCACCCACCTGTGGGTTGGTGACCAAACCGCGGCCGCCAACAGCGCCCGGGAGGCCGCCACCCTCCTCGCTGGTGCCGGGGAGACCGAACACGCTGCCTTCTGGCGCTATGTCGAGGCGCATGCACGTTTCGACCGAGGTCGGAGTGACGACCTCGTGGCCGCACGGTCGGCGCTGGAAGACGCCACTACGAGCGGACCGCGGACAACGTGGTTCCGGCGGTTGTCCAGAACCGTCGACGACCTGGCGGGCCATCAACGAACAGGCGCAGATGACACAGACCGGCTATTCCTTGCGTGGGATGAATGGCGCCGGGAGGTGGGCGCCCGTCTCGACCTCGCCATGGGGGAGGGCAGGGCGCAACTCACGGGCGGCCACGATCAGCAGTGTGAAGGTCTTATGGTCCTCGCACGACTGGCCGGAGCGATCGGAGAGCGACCGCCGAAGACCGAGCAAAGCGCGACCGACTGCCGATGGACCTGGTCGACAACCCGAAGAGGTGAGCGCCGGGTATGGGAGGTCAAGACCGGTCGCAGTGAGACCGTGGCGCGCAGCGACGTCAACCAGTTACTGGGGCAGATCGAGGTCGAGACCAAGCGGGCCGCGAAGACTCGGGTGATCGGTTGCCTCCTGACGCCCGCTGACAGTGTTGGAGTTGACGCTGCCGAGGCGGCTCGAGACAAGATTGCGCTCGTCGAGCACGGCGCCGCGGTACGCCTGTACGACATTCTGGCTGACCGCCTCAGACACTATGCAGCTCTCTGTGGCGATGGAAGCGCCGAGGCTCGTGGTGATGCTCGAACGAAGGTCGAGGTGCTGCTACCTCCAGATCGGTGGCTTGAGAAGCTGCTCTCGCCGACACAGGGGCGGGTCATCGGCGTCAACGAGATCACTGACCTATTTCCGCCGCGCTAAGCCCTGATCCACCGAAAAATAGGGTGTTCCGGAGGCCAGGACCAGCCTAGCATCCGCGAAAAGTGCCTTCCTGTAAGGGAAAATGGGGGCTGCGAAACCAACCCATGCCCCTTGAGAAAGGCACT
>Ga0224555_1003375_pt1 | contig 16414 bp, 15 predicted proteins | sample 714S23034metaG_FD_180687 | JGI IMG/M metagenome (GOLD analysis project Ga0224555, IMG submission 180687) | Peat soil microbial communities from Stordalen Mire, Sweden - 717 S2 30-34 | ecosystem: Environmental > Terrestrial > Soil > Wetlands > Peat | place: Sweden: Norrbotten County, Stordalen...
ACGCCGAGCAGCTCAACCGGCGGCTCAAGGCCAACGGCTGGCGGCAGGGGGAGACGCTGCACTTCGAGCGCGTGCCCGGCGGAACCCATGATGAGACGAGTTGGGCCAAGCGGGTGCGGCCGATGCTGCGGTTTCTCTTCCCGGCGAGCTAGAAACTTGCCTGGACGCCCGCTTTCAGCGATACTTAGGTGTTGAGTCTTGCGCGGCTGGACCATTCTTCCGGCCCCCGATCAGGCCAGGCGCGTTCGTCGCCGGCCGGAAATACCCTAAAGACCGCAACAGAGCACTGGATTTTGAAAGGAACCGTATCGCCGTGGTGATGATTCGTTTGGCGCGCTTTGGCGCCCGCAAGCAGCCCTACTACCGCATTGTGGCCATCGAGAAGGACCGCGCCCGCAATGGCCGTTCGATCGAGGTCGTCGGCACCTACAACCCCCGCACCAGCCCGGCCACGGTCGACCTGAAGCACGAGCGCATCGCCTACTGGCGCAGCGTTGGCGCGCAGTTCTCGACCATCGTGGAGAAGCTGGTGGCCAAGAACCCGGCTCAGGCCGCGGGCGAGACCCCGGCCGATGCTCCTTTGACGCCAGTCGGCGCCTGATCCCCTTCTGCTCCGCACCCCGCCTGACCCAACAGGCATTCAAGGCGTCCATGAGGATTGTGGCCGCGGGCATTCGGGTGTTCGCGCACAGATTTGCTGACGGCGACGGGTGTGTGCTGATAGTATTCGCGCACAGATTCAAGTCGTTAATTCTTTGACACATCTGGTCAGGGGCACGAACATGACCCAAAGCGGTAGCTTCGCAGTGGATGAGTTGGTTCGCGAAATCGCGCGAGCCTTGGTGGATGAGCCGACAGCCGTCGATGTGCAATCCGTTGACCGGGACGAAAACACCGTTCTCAAGCTCCGGGTTGCGCCTCAGGACGTGGGCAAGGTCATCGGCAAACAGGGACGTACCGCCCGCTCGGTGCGCACGATTCTGGGCGCCGTCAGCATGAAGCTGCATCACCGCTACACGCTCGACATCCTGGAAGAAGACGAATAAAGGCCGGCATGGCCGCCGCCGAAGCATCCTGCGAGTCCCGGAGGCCGCGATGACCGCACAGGAACAACCTGCCCAAGGTGGGCAAGCTGAAGACTGGGTCTGGCTGGCCCGCATTCGCCGCCCGCAGGGCCGCAAAGGCGAAGTCTTCGCCGACATCCTGACCGATTTCCCTGAAAAATTTGCCGAGCGACGCCGGCTTTGGCTGCTGGCCGAGGCCGCGTCGAGCACGCCGCGTGAGGTCGAACTCGTGGCGCACTGGCTGCATAAAGGCGGCGTGGTGCTGCATTTTTCCGGGGTCGATTCCATCTCCGCCGCAGAAACTCTCAAGGGGCTGATTGTGGCCATTCCACGCGCCGAGCGAGCGCCGCTGGCCGAGGATGAGGTTTATGTCGCCGACCTGATCGGCTGCGAGCTTTTCGATGTGGCCGGGGAGACTCCGGTCCAGGTCGGAGAGATCGAAGACGTGGACCGGACGGCTGGTCCTGTGGCGCTGCTTGTGGTTCGCGGGGCGAAGGGCGAGATTCTGATCCCTTTTGCGAAGAGCTATCTGCGGAAGCTGGATCTCAATACCAAACGCGTGGAGATGGCACTGCCCGAAGGCCTGGCCGACTTGAACACGCCGGGAAAGATCTGAATAAATTGCGGAAAACTCGGACGCGGAGAATCTATTCGCTTTGAAAGAGCACGGCTTTACAGGCTCCGGGAAAAGGCCTGTTCTGGGTCAAATGCGGCAAAAAGCATACCGCAGGGGCTAAAGCCCGCATTGATTCTGCGGCACTTACGGCACGACTAAAGTCGTGCCCTGACGCTTCCTGCGCCCCGGAATGGGTTTTTCCGCAGCCTGTAAAGCCCGCATTGATTCTGTTGGTCTTATACCAGGGATAAATCCCTGGCCTACCGCCCGAACGAGTTCTTCCGCAGCCTGTAAAGCCGTGCCCTTTCAAAGCCCCAACTGCTGTATCGCGAGCTATTGGAACGCCAGCGGCTTCCATGCACCATCCTGTTTCAGCGCCAGTTGAAGCGGCCTTGGCGGACCCTTGGGCGGGAGTGTGACCTCAATCCACAGCTCCTGGCCCGGCTTGAGCGGCATCGGGCTCGCCGCATGTTCCGCAATGTAGAAGTCCACCGGCGTATCCAGCCGAAGGTCCTCGCAGGACGAGCCGGGCCAGGCGGCAACCATCTGTCCCCCCGCCTGCTGCGAAGGCTGGGCATCGCTGTCCGGAATCCGAATCGCCACCAACTTGTTGCCCTCCACCTTGAGCTTGGCCAGGAACCGCACAGCTTGGGCGGAATTGATGGAGAATCTCAATCCCACCGGCAGGCCGTCCAGGTTCCTGGGCATCGTGGCCTGCTTGGCCGAGGGCAGCGTACTTTGGCAGCCATCCACGATAAGCTGCTCGCTCAGATAGCGGCCGCGCATCACCAGCTCCGGATCGTCGACAACCGTGCGCGTCCAAACCCGCGGGCAGGTCCAGCGCTGATAGAGATACTTGGCGGCGATCAGGGAGACGAGCGCCAACTGAATCACCAGCAGCGCGATCGATGTTTTGGCCAGTTTCATAGCGCCTCCTCCTTTGATATGCCGGGTTGGCCCATATGGTTGATGAGTTTGCGGCGCATTCTCTCCAGAGCCCAACCTCCGGCCAGAAAGAGCACGCCCAGGCCGATCAGGCCCAGCGAGCGGCCCACCTTGCTAAAAATGTCACTGAAATAGAACCAGCTGACCGCGATGGCAAAGCCCACAATGCCGAGATTGACCAGAGCGCGCGAAACTTGCCGCACGCCCCACCAGATGATGAAGACGGTGAAGGCCGCAACCAGCGCATGAGCCAATAGATTGGGCACGACGTACGTGTAGGTCTGCTGGAAATTGCCATTATAGAATTGCTGCGTCCGAATATGCCTGCACCAAGGCAGCGCGACGCCAAACGCGATGGCCACAGCCACCGGAACCAGGCTCTTGCGCCGCCAAAAAAGCGCGACCAGCAGCGGCAGCACGGCAATATCGACCCAGCCCCACATGCGCGTGCCGAAGGGCAGAAAAGTCTGGCTCCCCTGCCACGCACTCCAGCTTTCTAACATAACGCTGATCCCGAAAACAGAAGCAATGGCCGCCGCGGCAAACAAGATGCCCTGGACCGCCTTGCGCCTGGAGCCGAGAAAGACCGTGAGATAGAGAACCGCCCAGACGACCAGAAACCGGCCCAGATAGATGTTTTGGCCAATGTGCCCCTGCGCGGCAAACGAGAACTCGCAAAACAGCCACGCAGGAAACAGCAGTAGCGCAAGAGTCTGCTGAGCCTCGTCGCGGAGCAGTATCCATCCCGCCGCCGCCGCGATGGCCCACAGCATGACCGCTCCCGGCCAGTGCTCCTGAATGTTGAAGATCTGGCCCACGAGCGCAATGGCCGCGCCGGTGGCAATGGTGCCGACGGCGTGCAGGGCGGTGGAGAGGCCGCGGAAGCGCTCGCGCGCCCAGGCTCCGGTCAGGTGGAAGACGGCCACCATGGCGATGACCAGCACATAGCGCGCGCCGGGGCCAATCTCGTCCCAATGGGCAGAGACAAACAGCACCACGCCGCAGGCCAGCAGAATGGCCCCGAGAATCAGCGCCACCATGCCCTGCCAACGCAAACCAGCGGGGCGCTCCTGTTGCAGCTCAAAGGCGCGAATGCGGGCAGCAGCCTCCGCATTCAGGACGCCGGCCGATTGCCAGCGGTTTAGCAGCGATTCAAAGTCAGCCATGGCAGTTGGCCACATTAGAGCACATTCCGCTGAACCGCACCGTGTGATGCTTCTGCCGTCTATCATGAGGTTGTATGAAATTTGAGATCGTCACCATCTTTCCGGGCTTCTTTTCGAGCATCTTCGAGAATGGAATCCTGCGCCGGGCGCTGGCCGAGGGGCTGGTCGAGGTGGGTATCCACGATCTCCGGACGTTCACCCACGACCGCCATCGGACCGTGGACGACCGGCCGTTTGGCGGCGGGGAAGGCATGGTGCTGAAGCCTGAGCCCCTGGCCGAGGCGCTGGCTTCGTTGGGGATCGAACCCAAAGCGGACCGGAAAGTGGGAGAAGCGGTTACAGAACAAGTGGAAACGGAGAGCGCGATTCCCGAAGGGCATACCTCAGGGGCTGAAGCCCAGGTTGATTTTGGCGGACTTATGCCAGGGATAAATCCCTGGCCTACCGCCCGAAGGAGTTTTTCCGCAGCCAGTGAAGCCCTGGCCTACCAACCCCGTCCGACCGCTCCGGCGCGCACCCGCGTCATCCTGCTCTCCGCGCAAGGGCGGCCGTTTACGCAGGCGGTGGCACGCGAGTTGGCCACCCTCGACCGCGTCGTGCTGCTTTGTGGCCGCTATGAAGGCGTGGACGAGCGCATCAACCAGCTCTACTGCGACATGGAGCTATCCATCGGCGACTACGTGCTGAGCGGAGGCGAACTGGCCGCGGCGGTGGTGATCGACGCGGCGATGCGGCTGATTCCCGGCGTGCTGGGCAACGAGGCTTCAAGTGAATTTGAGAGCTTTGGCGTTGCCGACGCCGACATTACGGCTGATGCGGAGGGCGTTCCGCGCTCTCAGCACGGCGCCGGAGGGCTGCTCGACTACCCCCACTACACTCGGCCGGCGGAGTTTGCCGGGCTGCGGACGCCGGAGGTTCTGTTGAACGGCGACCACCTGGAAATCCGCCGCTGGCGGCGCGAGCAGCAGTTGCGGAAGACGCTGGCCAACCGGCCCGATCTGCTGGCAAACGCCGCACTGAGCAAGGAAGACCGCAAGCTGCTCGAATCGATGGCGCACGAAGACAGCTAACAGCCTGTGGCAGAAGTCGCAGTCTGGCGGAAAGCTCAGCGGCTAAAGCCCTATTGATTCCTGAGGCTTTATGGCACGACTAAAGTCGTGCCCTTTCAAAACCAGACTTCCACCACAGGCTGCTAAAGAAGAGAAATAAGGGCAAAAAAGTTGAGAAACACGCCAATTCTGAGGCAGAATGAGGCCCTTTTGGGGCTGTTTTCTACTCTAATTAATAGCTAACATCTTTTGTTTCAGCATGTTACTGGAAAGGCAGGGTAGGGGGGGGGTGGGGTATTCATTTTGGCGCGGAGAATTTTGCTTGTCCACGCGGAAGATTTGCCTGTGCGGAGGGATTGCATAGGTTCATTCTGCGCTGGTGCGCCCAAATGATCGGCAAACGGCGCGCACATATTTCCGGGTCTTGCTGAGAGTTGGGCTGCGGCCCTACTTGAACGGCTGAACCGGCGGAGGCTGATCCGCACTGACCTGGCCCACCTCGACCGCCGCGATATAGAAGTTCTCGCCGACGGTAGGGCTGCCCGCCAGGCGGCGCAGCATGGCCAACTGGCCTACGTGCGTCAGGGCATCGGCCACCGGCCCTTGAAACAGCCGCTCAATCTCGGCATTAAAGGGCTGGTCCGACGCGAGATACGCGTCAAAGGCCCCGAGCACCGCAAAGAAACGCTGCTTCTCCGCATCCCACGCACGCGGCTCGGAGCTATGCCAGCTTTGTTTGCCGTTGGCCATGCTCAGCGACCAGTCGAACAGATCGCCCATGTGGGCCAGAATCTGCGCGGGCTGGCGGCCAGCGCCTTCAAAGCAGGCAAAACCCTCCGGTGCGCCTTCCAGGGCTCGGGCCGCTCGGTAAGCCAAGGTAGCCAGCGTGTGCCGCAGCAGTTCGCGTTTCTCATCCATACCGGAAAACTATAGCGCAAGAAGCGGCGGAATTCGAGCCGGCTCTTGATTCCTTGCCGCTAAAAACGTTGGACGGGGATCACCATCTGCTCCCCGTCCGACTGCCGACAGGCCTCAGGCGGGGTTATTCATTTTTGACCCTAACCTCTACGGCAAATGCATTGATCCCAGGGACTATCGGACCTGAAGCCGGGCACAGGTAGAGGATTATGTAGTAAACTAAAAGTTCTGAGTTCAACTGTAGGAAAACACAATGTCCATTCATCCCGTAATGCAGCGCCTGGCCGACAAGCTGAAGCGCACCGACCTCCCGGTATTCGTCCCTGGCGACCAGATTCGCGTCCAAGTCAAGATCAAGGAAGGCGATAAGGAACGCTTGCAGGCGTTTGAAGGTCTGGTTATCGCCATCAACAAAGGGCCCCAGGGCACCTTTACCGTCCGCAAAATGAGCTTTGGTCAGGGCGTGGAGCGCATCTTCCCCTTCAATTCCAAGGTCATCGACAAGATCGAGAAGATTCGCAGCTACAGAGTGCGCCGCGCCAAGCTGTTTTACCTTCGCGGACTGCGCGGCAAGGCTGCTCGCCTGAAAGAAGTGGATCGCGTCACCGGCAAGGTCCGGGCGTAGATCCCAAAAATCCACATTTCCACCAGACCCCCGGCCCATGCGGCTGGGGGTTCCAATTTTGAGTGCCGGCGCCGAATCGGAACGATCTATCGCCGAAGAGTTTCCAAAGGAGGGGTCTGTGAACCCTAAGCGCCCACGAGGGATCGTCATCGCAGCGCTGCTGATGATTGCCTTCGGCCTGGCCGAGGTGTCGACAGGCCTTACTCACAACTTCTTCGGCATCTCTACCGCCAAGGTCACGGCCGCTGCCTATGCGGGTACTGCCATCGGCGCACTCTATGCCGTGGCAGGGCTGCTCATTCTGTCGATGAAGAGACGGGCGGCGGCGCTTGCCATTGCGTTTTTGATCGCTGACATCATCGGGCGCGTCGCCATGGTTGCCATGGGACTCTACCCGGTAAATTCTTTGAAACAGCTCGTAGCCATCATCCTCGGCACTTCCATCGTGGCCGTCTTCGCCATCTACATCAGATTGAAATGGTCCTCCTTCCGGTAATTGCGGATTTTCCTTTGCCACTCGCTTTTCGCTTCTTATACTGAATCCATGGCCAAGGCCCCGGTTTGCGGATGGACGCTGGAGCTGGCAGCGCGCAAGCGTGGGGCGCTGCGCATCGCCGGGCTGGACGAGGTGGGGCGCGGTCCGCTGTTTGGCCCGGTGGTGGCTGCAGCAGTGATTCTTCACAAGGGATGCCACCTGGCGAGCTTGACCGACTCCAAAAGGCTTTCGGAAAGAAAGCGCAACGAGCTTGAGCCGGAGATCAGGGCCAACGCTGTCGCCTGGGCGATCGCAGTTGTGGATGCGGAGACCATCGATCACATCAATATTCGCCAGGCCTCGCTGTTGGCCATGCGCCGGGCCGTACAGCAACTGGCGCTCAGCCCCGACTTCCTGCTCATCGACGGCCGCGACACCATCGACTGGGATTGCCCGCAGCAGGCCGTCATCCAGGGCGACGCCACCAGCTTCTCCATCGCGGCGGCAAGCGTGTTGGCGAAGGTGCACCGCGACCGCCTACTCGTCGAGCTGGACCGCGAGTTTCCCGGCTACGGCCTTGCCCAGCATAAGGGCTACGGCTCGCCCCAGCACGTTGCCGCCCTGGCCCGCCTGGGACCAACCCCGCTGCACCGCAGGAGCTTTCATCCCGTGGCGCAAACGGCGTTACAATTCCCTGAGCTGTGAATCACGCTGGAGGTCCCTCCTTGACGCGGCTGCACTGGGTCTGGATTCTATCCGTCGCTTGCCTGTTTCTGGGCGGCTGCGATAAAAATCGCCACAAAAAGCCCGACCCCACCAAGGGCGCGGTCACCGGAATCGTTCTCTGCTCGGACACCGGCAAGCCGGCTCGCTTTGCCACGGTCATCCTTTCCGCGGCGCCGAAGAAGGATGAGAAGTTAGAGCAAGGCGATCCCCTTCCCGCCACCGAAAGCACAGTGACCGATCTTGACGGGCGATTCAGGCTCGAAGCCGTCGAGCCGGGCCATTACTACGGGTTCGCGACCCTGGAAGGCTATCTGGACCCTGAACTGGGACTCGATTTAACTCGGCTGAACGCCTTGACCACCGACAGGGACCGCAATCAAGATGCGATCGAGCAGTGGAAAGGCCACCTGATGGAGGTGACCGTGAGCGTGCACCGCGTCTCCGAGGTATCGCTGCAACTGGAGCGGGCGGCGGAGATCGGCGGAACGGTCACGTTCGACGACGGCAGCCCTGCCATCGGCATGCATTTTCAACTCCTTCGCAAGGGCCAGAAGGGCGGCTGGACAGATGTTGGCCTGCCTCTGTTCGATAGCTGGTCGATCCACACAGTCAGCGATGGTCACGGCCGCTACAACCTGACCAACCTGCCCGCTGGGGAGTACTCCGTCTGTGCCTTGATGCCAACCGAGTCCCAGGATTCCGCTCCGCGCATTTGCCTCTCGAATACCTTTCGCAGGAAGGATGCCGGGACCGTCAAGGTGCAAGCAGGAGATGTTTTGACGGGCGAGAACATTGTGATCCCGCTCTCAGGAATGCACACGGTGGCCGGAACTGTCTCGGCGCTTGACGACGGACACACGCTGGGCCACGCGACGCTGCGCCTGCTGTATGCCGATGACCGTGAAAAAGCGCGGGAAGCATCCCCTCTTGAGGATGGGAGCTTCTCGTTCGAGTATGTTCCAGAAGGGAATTACATTCTCGCAGTCTCCGGCGCACAGGACGCGGAGCCAAAGGGTTCCGAGCCAGCCGCCGGCGACGCTGCCGCCATCCCCGCAAACGCAAGCGCCCCTCGTCGCTACGCGGATAAGGAGTTGCCCGTCATCGTGATGGGCGACGTGACTGACTTGCAGGTTGGGCTATCCCCGGTTGCGGCGGAGAAGCCTCAAAATCAATAAGGCGCCTCGACGATTGCTGGACAGTATTGACTCAGGGGCGGCCAGGAGCTAGGTCTCTGACCGGATGAAATGGTGCTATGAGGGGTGCGAGCGCGGGCTGGGAAGCCCGCGCTACAGCCGGCCAGGAGGCCGGCGCTACACTTTTTACTGGTACATAACCAGACGGTCAGAGACCTAGTTGCCCACCGAAGACGCTTGCGGTCTGCCGCGGCGAACCCACTTCTGACGCAAGTTCCAGACGGGCCGTGCGGCCAGCAGGACGGCTAACACAATTGTCAGTCTGAGCGGGCTTAGTACGCCGGGTTTCACCTGCCACCAGTAGTGAATGATGCCGCAAACCGCGGCCACATAAACCAGCTTGTGCAGTTGGGCCCAGCGCTTGCCGCCGAGCTTGCGGATGGCCCAATTCGTCGATGTTGCGGCCAGCGGCAGCAACAGAAGCCACGCGGCCACGCCCATGGTGATAAAGCGCCGCTTGGCGATGTCGGTCTCCATCGTGTTGACGTCGAAGCCGGCATAAAGCGCCACATACGTCAGCAGATGCAGCGTGGCATAGAAGAAGGCAAACAGCCCCAGCAGGCGGCGGAACTTGATGAGCCAGCTCAGCCGCGGCGAAAGCCTCCGCAGTGGCGTGATGGCCAGCGAAACGATCAGCAGCAGCAGAGCGGCGTAGCCCGTGGAAAGTGCAATTTTGGAAGATGGGTCGGGGCCGAGCGTATTGGTCACGGCTTCATAGACGAGCAAGCCGAACTGACCCAGGCAGGCCAGCCAGGTGAGCGTCTTGAGCAAGATGAGCGTCAATCGTTTCATGGTTGGCACACGGGCGGTGTTAGCCGAGTTAGCGCGGTTGGCATGGGTTGGCGGAGCCAGAATCTAACTCCGCCGATAAGAAACAAAATTCCGATTGTTCTGCAAGTTCAACAGTCGAAACGGAAAAAGCGTTTTCGGGCAAAAAAGCAGCGAGTTAGCCCCCGCTGAAGCGGGAATGGCGAGTTAGCAAGTTAGCGGCGGCAACGTCGGACGCAGTTTCATGCGTCCGTGGGTCGGCAACGACGGTGAGGGAATAACACTTCTCACTCCGCTGCCGCCGCTTCAGTAATTCCTCTTCAAATCCATCCCGGTGTACAGCGAAGCCACTTGATCCGCATAGCCGTTGAACATCAGCGTGGTCCGGCGCTGCGCATAGAACGGCAAGCCAATGCGGCGCTCCGTCTTCTGGCTCCAGCGCGGGTGATCGACGTTGGGGTTCACGTTTGAATAAAAACCATACTCGCTTGGCGCCTGATCGTTCCATGTGGTGGGCGGGACCTTGTCGAGAAAGCGAACGCCCACAATCGACTTGGCGGACTTGAAACCGTACTTCCACGGGACGACAATGCGAACGGGCGCGCCATCCTGATTGGGCAGCACTTCGCCATAGAGGCCAAAGGTCAACAGGGCCAGCGGGTGCATGGCCTCGTCCATGCGCAGCCCCTCGGAGTAGGGCCAGGAGATCGCCTGGTCCAGCGACCACTTTTCCACGTGCTTGTCGTAGTAGGAGAGGAACTGCACGTATTTGGCCGACGGCAGCGGATCGCATAGCTTGATGAACTCGGAAAGCGAGTAGCCCACCCAGGGAATCACCATGCTCCAGGCCTCGACGCAGCGATGGCGGTACACACGATCTTCCAAGGGGCGCAGCTTGAGCAGCGTGTCAATGTCGAATGTCTTCGGCGCCTTGACTTTGCCATCCACGCGAATGGTCCAGGGCCGGATGGGCAGGCCGCCGGCATTCTTTGCGGGCTCATCCTTGTTCACGCCAAACTCGTAAAAGTTGTTGTAGTGGGTGATGTCGTCGTAGCTGGTCAACTGCTCGCCGGTGGTGGTGAGCGGACTCTTCACCGTCTCCAACTTTGTGCCGGCCATGGCGCCTATGCGGGGCGAGAACACCTCGGCCAGCCGCTCCGCGCCCAGCGCCGCGACACCCGTGGCCACCACGCCAGAGACAGCTCCACGCAGAAAACGGCGGCGGTTCAGGTACCGGTCTTTCGAAGTGATGGCCGACGAAGGAATGTCGGGCGGTTTACCGATGAGCATGTTTTGACCTCGCGCGGGAAAATTCGCAATTGCATTGATTAGACGCGATTGAGGGCTCCCGCGTTACAAGATTACGTTCCAGGATTGACAATTGGATTGCAGCCGGGGAAAAAATCGCTTGCACTCAGCTGGGCGGCAAAAACGGCCATTGCCCGAGCCGGCGCGCCCGCAGCATATAAATCAGCGTACCGAGAACCGCAATCCCCGCCGCCACAGCCAGGCCGCCCAGCGCATGGCTCCGGTTCGCCAGAATGAACACGAAGCCGGCCATCGCCACCAGCGGCGGCAGCGGATAAAGCGGCATCTTGAAGGGGCGCGCCAGTTCCGGCCTTTGCACCCGCAGCAGAATCACGCCAACCTGTTGCAGAAAAAACTGAAGCAGGATGCGCGTGATGACCAGCATGGTAATCACCTGGGCGAGGGAAAAGAAGCAGAAGGCAGCCGCCACCAGTCCCAGCGCGACGAGGGACCGGTGTGGAATCTGGAGGCGGGGATGAACCGCGGCCAGGAAGCGAAAGTAGTTGCCATCTCGGGCGGCCGCATAGGGCACGCGCGAGTAGCCAAGCAGCAGCGAGAACACCGAGGCAAACGCAGTCCAGATGATCAGCGCGGCCATCAGGCGGCCGGCGACACTGCCAAAGGCGGACTTTGCGATGTCGGCTACCAGTTGCAGCCGGACAGTCGCGCCGGCGGCTACATGCGACGCCGCATCGCGCATGGACGGCAGCGCCGCCAGGTTCATGGCCACGTAGAACGCCGAAACGAAAAGCACAGAGAGCAGGATTGCGCGGGGGATGGTCCGCTCCGGCCGGCGCACCTCGCTGCCCAAGAAACAGATGTTGTAGTAGCCCCAATAGCAATAGGTCGCAAGCAGCGTCCCCTGTGCCAGGCCGCTCAACGCCGCCGGCATTGACAAGGACGGCGAAGCCGGCATGTGCCAACCGCCAGTCGCCGCCGCATGAGCGAATCCGGAGACGATGACCCCCGCAATGGCCGTCAGCACCCCGGCAAAGAGGACCCAGGCCAAGCGCATGACCGAGGATAAATTGCGATAAAGCAGCGCCGTCACCAGCAGGCAGGCGCCCGCGGCGGCAAAGCTGGTGTAATGCAAGGCCGGCAACGCCGCGATCGGCGCTCCGTCCATCCCCGGCCAGAACCAGGCCAGAAAACTCGACAGGCCAATGCAGCCCGAGGCGATGGAAAGCGGCGCGGTAAAGCTCACCTGCCAGACGTAGAGGAAACTGAGCCAGTTACCCGCACGCTCCGGGCCGTAAATCTCGCGCAGAAACGCGTACGACCCGCCGGCCCTGGGGAAAGCAGCGCCCAATTCCGCCCACACCAGCCCGTCGGCAACCGCGATCACCGCGCCCAGTACCCACGCCCACACGGATAGCCGGTAGCCCGCCGCGGCAATCACCAGCGGCAGCGTAATGAACGGCCCCACGCCGATCATCTCCAACATATTGAAGAGAACGGCGGAGCGCAGGCCGATGCGGCGCTCGAGGGATTCGGTGATGGCGGAGGTGGGCTGGGATTGAATCATGAGGCGATTGCGCTCACCGGATTGTACACTGACGGGAAGTATGACTGAACTGACTCAGAAGTGTGGAAGGTGTGATGGTTCAGGTAAGGAGATCTCGGGAGACGATAGTGCATAGCGGATTTGCCCCGAATGCAAGGGGCTTGGACGGATTCTTGGAGATGAAGTCAGTAACTTCATTCACGCTCTATTGAGGGACGACGCAGTTTACCACTGGCTTCAGGCAACGGCGAAGAAGCCCAAAGCCGACTTCAGTTAACCATCCCCTGGAACGGTTAGCGAGCCGGGAGCTTGAACTTTTACTTGTGCGCTACTTTCTTTACCCAGGTCTTCCTGCGACCCCCTTTCCCTGCTACCTTTCTTCGGTTCGGCTTCCCCTGATGAGGTATTGCGATCTTTTTATTTCCACCTTTAGGGTCACTGGGCGGATACATCGTCCCGCCGCGACACTCAGGGCATTGATGGCCCTGCGGCCCCACCTTTTCCAGCTTCCGCCATTTGCCACAACTGCGGCAGGTATAGAAAATTCTATTGTCCATTTGACTCCTTCAGGGCGCTGTGCCGATGGTGCTGGCGTCGCCTGCACATAGTTTCTCGCCAAGCGGGAGCTTTGTCAAGGTAAGTCCTATTTCATCAATCACATACGTTTGTGAGAAGCAAAAGTGAGGGGTTGAGGCTTCCGCTAAACTCACAGCGCGGTAAATGGCTCAAAAACGGGTAAAAGTAGGGTTATCTAGGGTCAAGTAGGGCTATCGCAAATATTCCATAAGCAGTTGTGGAGGCCACTATTTACCAGGGAAACAGCAATTTCCACGCTGTAGGATTGTTAAATATGTTCTTTACCGACACAGTTCGCAGAGTTTTTGGAGCCACGGCAGGCGCGGCCCTCGCAGGGCTGATTTTCCTGACCGCGTTCCCACTTACTGCTCAACAGCCCCCACAGGGAGCCGCACAGAAACCAGCCGACGCCGCGGCCGAGCTTGCGGCGATTCCCCTGCCGGAGCCCAGCGCCAACGCCCTGCCGCTGGCTGAAGACCGTGGCGAGGCGGCGCTCGAGCAATCCCTCAAGCGGCTCTCTACCACGGCCAGCGTGATGATGATCGTGGCCCACCCCGACGACGAAGACGGCGCCCTGCTCACGTATCTGTCGCGCGGCTTGGGCGTGCGTTGCACGCTGCTGACGCTGACCCGGGGCGAGGGCGGCCAGAACGCCATGTCGGCCGACAGCTACGACGCGCTGGGGCTCATCCGGACCAATGAGTTGTTGAAGGCCGACGAGTTTTACGGAGCAAAGCAGCTATGGGGCACGGAGGTGGACTTCGGGTTCTCCAAAACTCAAGAGGAAGCCTTTGCCAAATGGGGCCACGACCGCGTCCTTTACGATGCCGTTCTGGCCGTGCGCCGCGAACGCCCCCAGATCATCGTCTCGACCTTTGTCGGCGGCATTACGGACGGCCACGGGCACCACCAGGTCTCCGGCGAGGTTGCTCAGGAGGTTTTCAAGGCTGCCGCTGACCCCACGGTCTTCCCCGAGCAGTTGCAACCCGATAAGGACGGAAGGCCCGGCTTGCAACCCTGGCAGCCGCTGGCCGTCTACTCGATGGTTCCCTTTGCGCGGGTCACCGAAGGCAAGATGTTCGACTACGCTACGGGCAAGTGGGCGCCCGCAAAATTCAAGAACTACGTGACCGGCGAATGGTCCACCGACATCCCCTCGACGGATGTGACGATTCCCGTGGGAACGCTGGACCCGGCGTTGGGGCGGAGCTATTTGCAAATTGCGCGCGAAGGGTGGGGCGAACAGAAGTCGCAGAACGGCGGCGCGAACCCTACCCTCAGCGGACCGGCCGACACCAACTATCACCTCTGGGCCGTGGCGCCCGCAGCAAAGTCGGCAGCGGGCGCCAACCCATCCGCCCTGAACACAGACCTCTTCCACAACAGCAGAGTCGCCGTGGACACCACCCTCGACGGCCTGACCCATCTGGTGAAGAGCAACCCGCCCGCGTGGCTCTCCAAGGGCCTGCAACAGATCGATTCCGACTTGCAACATTTCCAAGCTGAACGCCAGGGCCAATCCAGCATCGCTGTCGCGCACAAGCTGACGCCCATCTACCGCCAGACTCTCGACCTGTACAAGAAGGTTGGCGCGAGCAACCTGGAGCCGGAAGCCAAAGCCGGCCTTCTCTTCGAACTCGACAGCAAGATCGAGCAGTTCCAGTCCGCGCTCAAGGACTTGCTGGGTCTGGATCTCATGACCTTCACCACCAAGGAAGCTAGCGTCCCTGCCGGCGGTCCATTCCGGGGGGGCTCTGCCGACGAGATGCCGCGCAGCGTGGCTCCGGGCGAGGATTTCCTGGTGCGGGTCCACACCGCACATGCCACGGCTGAGACCACGCTCAGCCGGGTTTGGCTTCAGAGCGCGAGCGGGGACCCTTGGAAGAGCGAAAATACCTCCAGCGCCATCGACCCGACCGATCATCCGGCTCTTGCGACAGACCAGATCTTCAAGGTCCAGGCGTCGCCGAACGCCGAGCCCACCCAGCCCTACTTCACACGGCCTACAACCGAGCAGCCGTATTACGACCTGACCCATCCGGAGTATCGGGAGCGTTCGTTCGTCCCCTGGCCGCTCGCGGCGTGGGCCGAGTTCGCGTTTGACGGCGTTCCCATACGCCTCGGCCAGGTTGTCCAAACCATGGAGCGCGTTCTCGGCCCCGGGGGCGTCTACGAACCATTGGTCGTCACCCTCGCCATCGGCCTGCACATCGACCCCGAGGCCCGCATCCTGCCTCTGGACGGCAGCCCTCTGCCGGTTCGCGTGACCGTTCATGCCGAAGGCCCGGCTGACGGCGCAATCAATCTAAACTTGCCCGCCGGATGGCACTCCGACCCTGGGGAAGCGCATTTCCATCTGGATGCCGCCGGCGACACGGAGCCCATTCAGTTCTCCGTAACCCCCGCCGCCGCGCAAGAGGGCGCAACCACCATCCAGGCCGTAGCCCACTCTGGCGGCCGCACTTACGAGTCCGGCTGGCAGAGCGTAGGCTACCCCGGCCTGCGCCCGTATAACCTTTACCAGCTTGCCCAGCTCAAGACCCGGAAGGTCGACGTGAAAATCGCTCCCGGCTTGCGCATCGGCTACATCATGGGCTCAGGCGACTTGGTCCCGGAGGCCATTGAAGCATTGGGCGTCACTCCTCACTTGCTTACCCCGGCGGAAGTAGTTTCGACCGACTTTTCCACGTGGAACGTTGTCGTGATCGGCATCCGCGCGTACTCCACGCGCCCCGAACTCACCGCGGCCCAGCCGCGCCTCAATGAATTTGTCCGCAGTGGCGGCATGCTGATCGTCCAGTATCAGACCGGCAACTTCCCTGCCCCGTTCCCGCTAGCGATGGGGCGCACCGCCGAACGCGTCGTCGACGAACAGGCGCCCGTCAAGATACTCGATCCTGCCAATTCCCTGCTCACCTCGCCTAACGCCATCACCACCGCCGACTTTGACGGCTGGCTCGAAGAGCGCGGCCACTCCTTCCTGGACAAATGGGACCCCGCCTACACCCCACTGACCGAGACCGCCGACCCCGGCCAGGACCCGCAGCGTGGCGGCCTGCTGGTTGCCCACACCGGAAAAGGTACATATATCTACGTGGCGTACGCGCTGTATCGACAGCTTCCCGAGTTGGTTCCCGGCGCATACCGCCTGCTGGCCAACCTGCTCAGCGCCGGCAACGCTGCCGCACCCCCGCGATAACCGATGTGCGCAGCGTTGCTCCCGCGGTGGGACGAGCCGCAGGCGGTGGGCTCCACCCAGGTCTCTGACCGGATGAAATGGTGCTATGAGGGGTGCGAGCGCGGGCTAGGAAGCCCGCGCTACAGCCGGCCAGGAGGCCGGCGCTACACTTCCAACCAGGAGGCCGGCGCTACATTTCCAACCAGGAGGCGCTACATTTCCAAAAGGAACATTTTCATACGGCCAAAGAACTAGGGTGTTCCACCCTTAGGTGGAGAAGGAACTAGCCCAATGGACGGTTGC
>Ga0224555_1003377_pt1 | contig 16409 bp, 14 predicted proteins | sample 714S23034metaG_FD_180687 | JGI IMG/M metagenome (GOLD analysis project Ga0224555, IMG submission 180687) | Peat soil microbial communities from Stordalen Mire, Sweden - 717 S2 30-34 | ecosystem: Environmental > Terrestrial > Soil > Wetlands > Peat | place: Sweden: Norrbotten County, Stordalen...
CGAAGAACGCCTTCTCAAAGCGCGCCGTGTACTCGCCAATCGGCATTCCCGCGGCCTTCGCGTTGCGGATGATCTTGTCGTCCACGTCCGTCACGTTCATCACATGCTCCACGGCCACGCCCTGCTGGCGCAGAAAACGCCGCAGCACGTCCACATGCAGAAACGTCCGGAAGTTCCCAATGTGCCCGTAGTCGTAGATCGTCGGCCCGCAGGCATACATCCGCAGCGCCGGCGCGCCCACCGGCTCCAGCCGCTCCACCTTCCCGCTCAATGTATTGAACAGTTCCAACGCCGCCACTTGCGCTCACTCGTCCCGCCGCAGCCGGGCGTAAGCCACGGTGCAGTCTGCTCTTTCTCTTATTTGTTCCCATAAGATTCTACAGTCTCGCTGAGCCTATCTGGACACATAAGCACTGAACGGAGAACGGACAACACACTTCTCACCCCAGCTTCAACTGCGGCGTAGCCACCAATCCCTCCGCCGCAAACTCCCCCGCGCAAAACTTCCCCCATGCCGCCGCCGCAATCATCGCCGCGTTGTCGGTCGACATCGTCAGCGACGGAAACTCCACCCGCAGTCCGCGCCGCGCCGCCTCTTCCTCAAACCGCCGCCTTAGCTCGCTGTTCGCCGACACGCCGCCCGATACCACAATCCCCCGCGCCCCCAGCGCCTCCGCCGCCGCAAACGTCTGCCGCATCAAATTCCCCACCACCGCGTATTGAAAGCTCGCAATCAGATCCAACGTCTGCCGGTCGAACACCTCCGGCAGCTCCCGCAACGCGTCCGCCGGTCGCATCGCCGGATTCGCCTTCAGCGCCTCCGCCAACGCCCGCCGCCGAGCCTCCACGCGCTCTCCCATCCCATGCGCCTGGATGTACCGCAGCACCGCCGTCTTGATCCCACTGAACGAAAAATCAAAGTGCTGCACTTCCCGGTCATTGGAAGCAACAACGCTCGGGTGCCCCATCCTTTCAGCGTCTTCTGCTGAAAGGGTGGGAGGTACACCGCTCAGAGCGACCGGCGCACTGTCGTTGTTTGTTCCAACCCTCCGCGCCTTGATCTGCCCAAACCGAAACTCCACCGCCCGCGGGTTCCCGCTCCTGGCCAGCGCGTCCATCCACGGCCCGCCGGGATACCCCAGCCCAAGCAGCTTGGCCACCTTGTCGAACGCCTCGCCCGCCGCATCGTCTACCGTCCGCCCCACATTCCTGTACCGCCAAGTACCGGGTGCCCCAGGCGGGGTCCCCGGCGAGCGATCTTTGCTCGCTGGGGCGGCACGTCTCGCTTCTGAGACCTGGGTACACAGATAAAGATGCGTATGCCCGCCACTCACCACCAGCGCCAGCATCGGCATCTCCATCGCCTTCTCTCTCTGCCGAACCTCCATCAGCACCGCATGAATATGACCATCCAGATGGTTCACCGCAATCAGCGGCTTGCCCACCCCCAGCGCCAGCGCCTTCGCGTAAGTAATCCCCACCAGCAGCGCGCCAGCCAGCCCCGGCCCCTCGGTCACCGCAATCGCATCCAAATCCGCAAACCCCAGCCCCGCCTCCGCCATTGCCGCCCGCACCACCGGAACAATGTTCCGCAAGTGTTCCCGCGAAGCCAGCTCCGGCACCACCCCTCCGTAGTTCGCGTGCAGCGCAATCTGCGACGCCACCACATTCGCCAGCACCTCGCCGCCCGCGCGCACCACCGCCGCCGCCGTCTCGTCGCACGAACTCTCAATCCCTAAAATAAGTCCGCTGCCACTCCGCATCTCTCTCGCGCTCACCACCTGCATCTCTCTATCATAGGGAAATGCAGGCCGACCAACACTCCAACTCGCCGCATCGCGCCGCGCTCGCCATCGCCCGCCGCCTGCGCGACGCCGGTCATCAGGCTTTCTTCGCCGGCGGCTGCGTCCGCGATCTCCTGCTCGGCCTCGCGCCCAAGGACTTCGATGTCGCCACCTCCGCCACCCCCGGCGAGATCGTCGCCCTCTTCCCCAAGACCTTCACCGTCGGCGCGCACTTCGGCGTCGTCCTCGTCTGCCAGACGATAGACGACGCCGAGATCGCCACCGAGGTCGCCACCTTCCGCAACGACGGCGCCTACTCCGATGGCCGCCGCCCCGATGCCGTCCGCTTCTCCACCTCGCCGCGCGAAGACGTCCTCCGCCGCGACTTCACCATCAACGGAATGCTCCTCGACCCCATCGCATTCGACTCCGCAGGCGACGCCGCGCGCGCCACGCTCGACTTCGTCCACGGCCGTCAGGACCTTGCCGCCCGCATCATTCGCGCCATCGGCGACCCCTCCCTGCGCTTCGCCGAGGACAAGCTGCGAATGCTGCGCGCCGTCCGCTTCGCCGCCCGCCTCGACTTCCAGATCGACGCCGCCACCTCCGCCGCCATCCGCCGCCACGCCGCCGAAATCCATCAGGTCAGCGCCGAGCGCATCCGCGACGAGCTAACCCGCATCCTCACCGAGGGCGGCGCGCGCCGCGGCTTCGAGCTGCTCTTCAATCTCGGCCTCCTCGCCCAGGTCCTCCCCGAAGTCGTCCGCCTGCGCGGCGTAGCCCAGCCGCCCGAGTTCCACCCCGAGGGCGACGTCTGGATCCACACCATGCTCATGCTGGAAAAATTCGGGCCAGAATCAGATTCGTCTTTGTTTTCACGCGAAGCGTCGAGAACGGCACGAAGTGCTCGGGTGCCCCATCCTTTCGCGGCCTCATCGCGAAAGGGTGGGACGCAAGCCCTCGAACAGCCTTCGTCTCCCGCCAAACCTATCTCGCCAACCCTCGCATGGGCCGCGCTGCTGCACGACATCGGCAAGCCCGCCACCTACCAGCCACCCAAACCAGCCGTCCCCGGCAGCGATGAAAAGCCCGACCGCATCCGCTTCAATGGCCACGTCGAGGTCGGCGTCCGCATCAGTGAGACCATCCTCGCCCGCCTCCGCTTCTCAGGCGACGACACCGCTCAAATCCTCTCCCTGGTCGCCAACCACATGCGCTTCGGCGACATCTTGCAGATGAAGCAATCCACCCTCAAGCGCTTCCTCCGCCTGCCCCATTTCGACGAGCATCTCGCGCTGCACCGCCTCGACGCCCTCTCATCCCACGGAGACCTCACCTGCTACAACTTCGCCCGCGCCCACTTCCAGGCCGAGCCCGCACCCGACCTCCGCCCCGCCCCGCTCCTCACCGGGCGCGATCTCATCGCCGCCGGCTACCGTCCCTCCCCGCAGTTCAAACCCATGCTTGCGCTCGCTGAGGACGCCCAGCTCGAAGGCTCCATCACCACACCCGAGCAGGCCCTCGCCCTGGTCCAGGCAAGCTATCCGCTCCCATCCACCTCACCCAACCCCACCCCGCGCGCATAAAGCCATTTTATCGTTACTGTAAGCCTCTGAGTTCAGGAGGTGAAGCCGTTGCTTCTAGATGTGGTGCATCAAGAGATTGTTGTCATCGAGGCGAGCTCTGCTGATGGGCGGTTTTTGTTTTAGGCTGGCGTGTGGTCTATGCCAGTTGTATTGGTGGTTGAAGGATAGCAGGGCTTTGGTTCGTTCCTGCGAGTTCTGGTAAGTTCGCGCGTAGGCCCATTCTCGGATGGCGGTTTGGATGAAGCGTTCTGCCTTGCCGTTTGTGCGCGGCGTGTAGGGCCGCGTGCGGCGCGGTTGGATGCCGAGCTGCTGGCAGGCTTGGCGGAAGTTTTGCGCCGTGTAGCAACGCCCGTTGTCGGTGAGCACGCGGCGGATTCCGATGCCCAGCCGCGCGTACCAGGCGATGGCCGAGTAGAGGAAGTGGGTCGAACTGGACTCGGTCTGGTCCGGGTACATTGCGGTGAAGGCGATGCGCGAGTGGTCGTCGATGGCGATGTGGAGGAACTCGGCGCCGATGCCCTTGACTCCGTCGCGGCGGTCGCCGGTGACGCGGTGCGAGGGTCGCTGGATGCGCACCAGGCGCTTGATGTCGAAGTGCAGCAGGTCGCCCGGCTCGGCGTGTTCGTAGCGGATGACCGGCGGGCGCGGCTCCAGATCGCGGATCCGGCTGAGCCGCAGTCGGCGCAGGATGCGGCTGACCGTGGCCGCGCCAAGATGTAATTCGAGCGCGATCCGTACCCCGGTCCAGCGCAGTCGGCGCAGCGATTCCACGCGGGCGACCAACTCGTCCGGCGTCTGGCGCGGTGAGCGGCGCGGGCGGCAGGAGCGATCCACGAGCCCAGCCACGCCCTCGTCGCGATAGCGCCGAACCCACTTGGCCGCCGTCTGCCGGCTGAGCCTGCACTCGGCCGCGGCCTCGCGCAGGCTCAGCCGGCCCTCTAAAACATCCTTCGCAAGCTGCTCTCGACCAACAATCGTCAGTCGAGCATGATAGTGATAGTCCATTCGGTCTCCTGAGAGGTTGCTTGTTCGCAACTTCAGCTTCCCAGTTCTCGACCGAATGGACAACAACCTATTGAAACTTCACATCTAGGTACGCCAAGGCTGGTAGCCCAAGCCTTTAGCCTTGGGTCTCCTTGGCCCTCTCAAGCTACACAAAAGAAAAGGGGCTGGTAGCCCGAGGCTTTAGCCTCGGGTCTCCCCTGGGGTATGCCTTCGTTGAAGCGAGCATCGGACGATCACTGAATCTGTTCTAGAAGTTCGCCCCTCCCGCGCAACTCACCGCTCGAAGACCACATTATGCCGCCGCAGCCACCAGCACGCCCCGCTTCCGGCCTGGGGAAAGATGGACCGGCTGCAACTCGCATCTGCCGTTCCGCCCCAGTCGTACTCTTCCTTATTGTCCTTCAGCGGCATCACCACAATACTGCTCACCACCACCGTGCCCATCCCGCCGCCCCGCGCCACTCGCACCCGCCACACCGCCCAGTCCCCCACATAGAGAACCGCCAGCGCCACCATCAGCCCTGCCACCGTCATGCCCAGAACCCGCTTCACGCGCCCTTTAGCTCTCGTTCTGCACGCAACCAATCCTGCCGGTCCGCACCATTCTTCCCGCCGCGCTCCACAAAGTAGCGATGCGCCAGCCGCGCGATCTCTTCGTGCGTTGGTGTCTTCGCTATCATCGGTTTAGCAACCGTCGCCTTCTTCGCCGCGATCATCCCGGCCGAAGCCACGTTTGTCCGAGGCTTCGCTGGGGTCTTTGCCTTCTTCATTTTCTCTGCCATGCTGGTTCTCCTTTTTGTCAACTCACGCCCAAATTGCGGGCCATCTTCTCCATAATACAGGATTCTGTCCAGGTAAGGCGCGTAGTGCGTGCAATGGGGCACCTCGCCGCGCACCGCTGCGGAGGCATCTGTGGCCCCCGCGTTCTCTATCCGCAGGACCGCGCCGATCCGCAGGGCCGCGCTGCTCATGGCTGCAATTTTGGTTCTACGATTGTGGCCGGTTCCCCATATACTTGCGGACAAAGATGGCCGCCTCGGGCACCTTGACCGTGGATTCCGCAATCTCCTGCCTTCGGCCTGTCTCACCTTCATTCGTCTCCCACTCCCGCGCTGGCCGGTCGTCCTGCGCGAAGGCGACGGGCTTCTCATTCTCGTAGCCCGAGAGGCTTTGCAGCAGTTGCGCATTCACCTCGTCCGCTATCACCATCAGGGTCCCCGGCAACTGCCCCACGCCGATCAGGTCCAGATTGTCCTGCACCGCCTGGAACAGCGCCACCTGCAGCGCCCGCGCCTCTTCCACCAGCACTGGTGCAGCGAAGCCCTGCCGTCGCCGCCGCGCGCCATGCTGCAGCGCCGCCATGGAGAACAGAGTCATCGATCCCAGCCGCTGCGGATAGCGCAGCCGGTACACAATCTCGTCGATCGCGTCGGGCAGGTAATCGCACCGCTCTTCCTCCGTGATGGACACGTCCGTCAGCCCGCCTGTCTCCTTCATGGCCTGCAGCCACGCCTGGGTCACCGATGCGCTCTCGCGTTCCAGCACGGTCGCCGCAGCCTCGATGGTCAGGCTGCGCGGCGACGGCTTCTCCTGCACCAGATGCTGCCGGATCGCCTGAACGATGGTCCCGGCATTCACCGGTTTCAGGACGATCTCGTCCACCTGTCGCAGAATTGCAGCGGTGGCCTTCGTCATGTCGGGGTTGGCGCTTATCAGCAGGGTCGCTGCCTTTGGATTGGCGTGCCGCATCGCCCCGGCCACGATCAACCCATCCCCGTCGCCCGGCATGTGCAGGTCGCTCAGCAGCACGTCGAAGCTCTCGCTTGCGATGTGCCGCAACGCCTCCATCACGCTCGACGCGGTCGTGACTATATATCCGTGCGCCTCGAGGACGGCCCCCAGTCCGGTCCGGACCGTTGTGTCGTCATCAACGAGAAGCAGTTTCACGGGTGCCAAGGAAAAACCCCTTGTGCTGGTTGCACACAGACCGTAAGCCCCAAAAAGCAGGCTGTAAAACAGGAGAAGTAATGCAATTAATACAATTCAACAAGTTTATATTGTAGATTACATCGCCCGAGTGGGTGCAAAACCACAAAGAAGTAAGCTCCCCCTAAAACTCTGGTAACCAGTCTCCCATTCTGGCGCGCGGGGCCATTCTGGCCGGGTCCGTGCTAGACTCGAACTTCTCCGCCATTCGCACCTTGCGCGTCCGCGTGTCTGGCGCGGACAGCAGTCTTTGGGAGGGCACTCCATGCATCCGGATCTCGCCAGGCTCGTCGTCCTGCAGACGCACGACATCGAGGCAAAGCGGCTGCGCGACCAGATCGCCGCGCTTCCCCGCCAGCTCGCCACGCTCGAACTCAAGTCCGCCGCCACCGTCGGCCAGCGCGCCGTCGTCCTCGACCTCATCGCCAAGGAAGACGCCCTGCGCCGCCGCCAGGAGTCCGAGATCGCAGATCGGAAACAGAAGCTCGCCCGCACCCAGAAGAAGATCGACGCTGCCACCAACACCGTCCAGGTCACCGCGCTGGAGCACGAGGCCGCATTCGCCCGCGCCGAGATCAACCGCCTGGAAGACGCCGAGCTGGAGAGCATGGAGCGCGGCGAAGCCCTCGATGCCCAGCTCGCCCTCGCCGACCAGGCCGTCGCCGACGCCGCCGCAACCCTGGAGCGCGAGCGCGCCCGCATCCATGAACTCCTCGCCCGCGACCGCGCCGCCCTCGCCGAAGTCGACGCCCTGCGCGCCGCCCTGCGCACCCAGATCGCCCAGAGCGACACCGGCGAAGACTCCCTCTCCACCTACGACCGCATCAGCCACTCCAAGGGAACAGCCGTCGCCCAGGCCCTCAACCAGAGGTGCTCCGCCTGCCAGATGATGCTCCGCCCGCAGCGATGGAACGACCTGCGCGACAACAGCGCCGACTCCCCCTCCAGCCAGACGCTGATGACCTGCGAGAACTGCGGCCACCTGCTCTACTACGATCCCGCCCGCGACAGCCCCCAGCGCCCCACCGTCCAGGTCGAATCCATCGCCGCCCAGATCGTCCGCTCCCTCTGAGATGAGCAAGCGCCAACGGCGCGCCCCATACCAGCCTGGGGCGTAGCCCCAGGAACGAGGCCCAGACAAGTGCCTGAGGGCTGAAGGCCCGATCTATATCTTGTCGATGCTTGCATAATAGAAGCAGATGAAGAAGTCACTCACCCCACCCCGCATTGCCGTTGATATGGATGAAGTCATCGCCGACACCGTCGCCGAGCACCTCACCCGCTACAACCGCGACTACAACGGCAACATCACCAAGGCCGACCTGCGCGGCAAGTGGATCTGGGATGTCGTCGCCATCGACCGCCATCCCCGCCTCGAAGAGTATCTCCGCTCGGATGATTTTTTCGACGTCCTCGACGTCATCCCCGACGCGCAGCGCGTTCTCCGCCGCCTCCAGCAGCAATTCGAAATCTTCATCGCCTCCGCCGCCATGGAGGTCCCCACCTCCTTCAACGCCAAGTACCGCTGGCTGGAGCGCCACTTCCCCACCATCCCCTCCACCAACATCGTCTTCTGCGGAGACAAGTCCATCCTCCGCGCCGACTACCTCATCGACGACAACCCCCGCCAGCTCCGCCGCTTCTCCGGCACCGGAATCCTCTACGACGCACCCCACAACGCCGCCGTCACCGGCTTCCGCCGCGTCCACAACTGGCTCGAAATCGAGTCCCTCTTCCTTGAAGTGGATAGTTAAATCTCGACAGCTTGTAGCCATATACTGAGGCTGAGGCCCAACATGCTCTGCAGCACTTCTGATCGGCGATTCAGCCGCCAGCTTGTCGTGGCGGCTCTCGCTCTCAGCCTCACAGTAGCCGGTCACGCCCAATCGGCAATGCCCTCGACAAGTAAACCAACACATCTGCCATACGCTTTCAGCAACTTCGTCTGGTGGAGTGACGACGATCTGCGCGCGCAACTCAAGAAGCGAATCCCTGGCCTTGGCGACGAAATCACACCCACAAACGCTACAGAATCCCGACTGCGCGATGCACTTAAGACCCTCCTGCGAGAAAAAGGAATCGTTGCAGATGTAATGAGCGAGGATCCCTCTCCGTTCGAACTCACGGTCGAGCGTGTACCGGAAGCGCCAGGGCCGGCCATCGTTTTCAGTATTCTGAACCCGCAGATACTCGTGGATCATGTGATCGTCTCTGGCGCTCCTGATGCCGAGATAGACGCACTCAACCAGTCGCTCAAACGCACGCAAGGTAGAAAATACTCAACTAGGTACGATTGGAACACGCGTAGGGAGGTCGAAGAGCAACTGCGGCAGGATGGTTATCTGGAAGCTCACGCCGAAGTTGGTCACGACAAACCTCGCCACGAAGGCGAACACTATTTTGTCAATCTTATTGTCGCCACAACTCCCGGTTCGCAATACCATATCGCAGCCATAACCGCGGATGGGGGTCCGCTGTTGAATGGCCGCGATCTTTCATCATTGATCAAGACCAAGCCTGGCGATGTCGCGATTCCCAACCCCTGGGCAGAGGTGCCGGGAGAATTGCGGAGCCTGTACGAGCACAGTGGCTACGCTGGTGTCGCCATCGAAGACCCTCCCATCCTCGATCGCGAACATGCCCTCGTCTCGTATCACCTCACCGTCACCCCGGGGCCGCTCTATCATCTGCGCAGTCTGACCATCCACAACCTCGATGCCGGTCAGGAGAGTAAGGCGCGCAGGATGCTCGGCCTACAGCCCGGAGATACATTTGACGAATTGGCCATCTCAGCCCTCAGCAACAAGCTGCGCGTGGACTCGTCTCTGAGCGGCTACAGTTTTACCTACAACCCTGCCAAGGATAAGTCTGCCGGTACTGTCGACCTGACCCTTGACTTCTTCAATAATTCCGATCAACCAAGCGTTACAACCCACTAAGTAATTAGGGTGCCAAACAGCTCGTTTTTGAGATGTGGGTTTGCGAACACAGCATCAACAGGGCCGAAGGTCCGTCCCATACCAGCCTGGGATGCGGCCCTAGGTCAGCATCCGGCCAGACACCCTAGGGCTGAAGGCCCGACCCATCCGCAGCCCCTAAAAATCTTTCCCCGTTTTTCCCCGCAAATCCGCATGTCAAGCCCCTCACCCCCTCCAAAATCACCTAACTTCAATAATCGCAATCTCTTAGCCCACAAAAATAGTTGGCATCTTTACCCCCTCCAACCCGATATAATTAAAGCAGGAGGCAAAAGGACCCGCGCATTCTCAGCCCCAATCGCTGCAATGCAAGTCCAGTAGAATCTTATGGATAGGCTATATCCCGTTTGGATCGAAGACCTTGGCGGTAGAAATTTGATAACTCATTGATTTTAGATATTTTAAGATCAAATATTTTTTTCTTTTTCTCGTCAAGTGTCGCCCCGCTCGCGCGATACACTCGAATCGGGTCAGGAACGGCTGCTCGCACCCGGTCTTCCCCATCGCAGCCAGCCACAGGAGAGCGCAGACGAGCGTGAAGACCGGTCCGCCAGCCATCGCAGCATGACCCTCCCGCGCATCCACATCGGGCGGCCGCAGCGTCTTGCCGCGCTTCTCCTGCTGGCCTTCCTCGCCCAGTGCCTCTGGGTCGTCGGCCACCAGCAGCTCTCCACCGCCGACTACCGCTTCGCCCGCTGCGGACGCGAGATGTGGGAGCGTCCCTCGCCCCTCGCCGGATACTTCACCACCTGCGGCAACCTCAACGGCGACGGCACATTCGCCTACCGCGTGGCTGGCCTTCCCCTCACCCTCGAGCGCCTCTCCCTGCTCGGGGTCGATCACTTCCGCGCCCCCGCCAACCGCCTCTACCCCGGCGGCTCGCTCAGCGGCTCCACATGGGAGTCGCGCCATCAACTGGTATTCGTCGTCTATCACATCCATCTGCCGTTTGTCTTCTTCGCGCTGTTGCTGGGCGGAGGCCTGTGGTGGGTCACGCGCCGTCTCTTCGGCAACGAGGGCGGTTTTTTCGCGCTCGGCCTCTACTGCTTCTGCCCCGCGGTCGTCCGCATGGCGGTCGCGCCGAACAACGACGTCCTCGCCATGTGGGGACTCTACGGACTCATCTACACCGCCATCGGCGTCGCCCACGCCATGCAGGGGCCGCGCCGCAGGTGGCGTCCGCGCATCGCGCTGCTCACCATCGCGCTCGGCTTCACCGCGGCGGCGCATTTGCTCGCCGCCATCGCGGGCTTCGTCGCCGCGCTGGTCTTCATGCTCTACCTCGCCCAGAAACGGCGCGGCTATGTGATGCAGATACTTCTCGTCACCGTCATCGGCGCGCTTGCAATCCTCTTCGCGTTCTACGGATTCCGCCCAGCCGCGTTCAGCTACGTCTTCACCGGCGGAGCGGCGCGCTTCTGGTTCTCGCTCGCGGGCGTTCGCAGCTTCGTTCTCAACCGCGGCTTCGCCGGCAGCATGGCGAACCTTCCCATCCTCACCGCGTTCGCCGTTGCCGCTCTGCTCTACTGCTGTGTGCGCCGCAGCCGCTACTTCGGCAACACCACACCGCTTCTGATCGTATTTGCGCTCGCGCCGCTCATCACCACGCAAACCGTCAGCGCGCCATTGCTGTGGGCGCTGCCATTTCTCTTCACCTTCATCGGCGGGGTCTTCGCCGACGCGCTGGAGACGCATTACCGCAAGCTCTTCCTCCTGCTCACCGGCGCGGTCCTCGCCGCACAAGCAATGGCCTGCCTCGCCGCCCTCCCGCTCATCGCGCGGTGATGCGGCTGTGTCTCACTGTTCGCCGAACCACGTCAACACGGCCTGCTGTTCGGCGTACGGCTTCATCTGGTACTCAACCGGCGGAACGCCGCCAGCCAGATAGCGCACAAAGTAGTCCCATCGCCGCCGCGTCACATACGGAGTCGCCGAGCCGTAGTCGTGCGGCGCGTTGGGAACCATCAGCAGGTCGAAGTCCTTGTTCGCCTTGATCAGCGCATCCACCACCAGCAGCGTGTTGTTCGGCGGAACGTTGTCGTCCATCGTCCCATGGATCAACAGAAGCCGCCCCTTCAGGTTCTTGGCGAAGTTCTCATTCGCCTGGCTGTCGTAGTTGGTCGTCCCGTCCGCGTTGGTCGTCAGCAGCCCGATCCACTTCTCCGCCCAGTCGTCCTCGTACTCGCGGTTGTCGTGGTTGCCGCTCTCGCTGACGCCCACCTTGAAGAACTCCGGCGCGTGGAACATCGCCGCCGCAGTCGCCGCGCCGCCGCCCGAGTGCCCGTAGATCCCCACGCGCTCCACGTCGATCCAAGCGTAGCGCGCAGCGAGTTGCTTGATCCCGGCCACCTGGTCGGGAATCGTGTTGTCCGCCATGTTGCCGTAGAGCGCGTCGTGGAAGCTCTTCGACCGCCCCGCCGTTCCCATGCCGTCGATGCACACCACCACAAATCCCAGCTCCGCCAGCGACTGCATGTCCTTGTGCGCAACGCTAAAACTCCGGCTGCCGCACGACCCCGTCTGCGGCCCGGGATAGACGCGGTCGATCACTGGATACTTCTTCGCCGCATCGAACTTCGTCGGCCTGAATAAAAATCCATACAAGTCCGTCTTGCCGTCGCGTGCCTTCACCGTGATCGGCGTCAGCGGCTTCCAACCCGTCGCACGCAGCTTCGAGATGTCCTCCCGCGCCACATTCATCACCACGTTTCCCTCGTCGTCGCGGACCACCGTCGTCTGCGGGCTCGTCGGCGTCGAAGCCACATCCACAAACTCACGCCCGTCCGGCGAGAACGTCACCGCGTGATCAGCGTCCTCCGGCGTCAGCAGCTTCATCCCCGTTCCGTCGAAGTTCACGCGATAGAGCGTCGCGTAGTACGGATCGCGTCCCGCCTCTTTCCCCACCGCGAGGAAATAGACCGCCCGCACCTTCTCATCGACGTGCAGTACCCCGGTCACATTGCCCTCGCCGCGCGTGATCTGGTTCTTCAGCCCGCCCGTCGTCAGGTCGTACAGATAGATCTGCCCCCAGCCGTCGCGCTCGCTGAACCACAGCGCTTCATTCGATCCCCACAAAACCCTCCAGTTCACCGTGCCTTTCCCGCTATCCAGGTTGTCTGCGCTCTCAAAGTACGTCGCAACCCGCTCGCTCAGCACCTCGCGCACCTCTCCCGTGGCAGCATCGGCCACGCGCATCCACTCCTGCCTGTGGTCCCGCGAGGTCGAGACGAACGCCACATGCGTCCCGTCCTCGCTCCACTGCACGTCGTCCCAGCCGTGTCCTCCGGCGCAGCTCACGTCGTCGCACAGGCTCGACCGATGCTCGTCCGGCGGCATCTTCAGCCGCACCACCTTGCGCGCGTCCACGTCGACAATCACCCGCTCGATCGCCGCCACGTCCTTGTCTCCGGCCAGCGGATAGCGCCACGTCTCCACCACCGGATGTCCCACCGCAGTCGAGACCAGAGTCATCTCCCCAACCTTGCGCTGGTCCATCTGAAACGTCGCGATCTTCTTCGAGTCCGGAGACCACACAAGGATCGGCCTGTCGCTGTGCGTCCATCCCGCGTTGTCCGTCGCGTAGCCGAACTCCGCCGCGCCGTCCGTGGTCAACTGCGTCTCCCGCCCGCTCCTCACATCCCGCACCCACAGGTTGTTCGCGCAAATGAACGCCGCCGTCTTGCCATCAGGAGAGATGTCGTAGCTCACGCCCGCGCCGCCCCCGAACAAATCGCCGTCAGCCTTGCATTCACCCTTGCCAATCAGCTCGCAGCGCACCAGCCTGCGCCCCATCGTCAGCAATACGGCGCGTCCTTCATCTTCCAGCGTGAAATCGTCGATCGGCAGATGGTCCGCATCCAGCGCGGTGCTCATAGTAAGTGTCAGCTTGCCAGACTTGATCGCCGCATTCAGCCCCGCCGCAACCTTGCCCTGGTCGAACGCCGCACCCTTCGTCCCCTTCGCCGGATCCACCAGCATGAACGTCACGCCGTCCGGCCCCGCATCGCGGGTCCAGAACCGCCCATCGCCCAGCCACACAGGACGCTCCACCGAGTGGGTGACCAGCGGCTGCACGTTGTAGTCCATGAAGCGTTCGGCCTGCGCGTAGTCGGCCGCCGTATACACCCGGCCCACCTGCGCCGCGCACCCTGCGCCCCAGCAGCACAGCGCCACCATCGCCGCCCCTGCTGCACGGCTCACGCTACGCAACATCTTGTCGCCTCCAACCGCCGCGAACCCATCCCTGCTTCGGAGTTCACCGCGTTCTTTTGACGCGACTCTAATGGTGGACAGGCTTCCTCACCGGAGCCTCTGCCGCAACCTTCGCCTCCAGCTCGTCGATCGTCTGGTACAGCAGCGAGATGTCCGTCACGTGGACCCATTCGTGTTGCGTGCATACGATGATCGCCGGCGTGTACTGCACTCCCAGCCTCTCGCCCAGCGTCCGGTCCGCCTCCACTTCCTTCTTGAACTGGCCCGTAGGATCGGGCACGAACGGCAGTTGCAGCCCATGCGTCTGGAAGAACCTCCGCGTGAAGTTCAGCATGTCGTCCTTGCTTGCGATGCCGGTCTGCGCCGCGAACACCGCGCCGCGGTACTCGTCCCCCGTCTTCGGCGACACCTTGTCCTGCAGGTACCGCGCCCACACCGCCGCGTCGAAGCTCCAGACGTGCTGCTGCAGCGGAAAGTCCTTGCGCACAATCGGTATGTTGTAATGCGCCGCCGCCGCATGAACGATGGGGAACGCGTGCGCGCACGCCGGGCACTCCAGGTCCTCCAGCTCGTAGATTGCAATCTTCGCCCCCGCCGGAGGCTTCAGCATCGAAGTGTCCTTGAATGTCTCGCCCGTTCCCGGCGGCGCGGCCCGTTGTGCCATCAGTGGCGCCATCAGCGGCGCGGCGGCGAAGGGCAGAGTCATCGCAACAACAGCGGCGACACCCATAGAACGAAGGCGGCTCATCTCAGTCATGCGCAAATATCCTCACCTTCAATCCTATCGCAATCGCGCACCGCGCACCCTGCACGCCGCACGCCGCGCAAGCTCGTACAATAATTAGGACGCAGCATCTCGCGGAAGCCCCGCGGCACGGAGACTTGCAATGAGCATCGCAGAAAAGATCGGCGCGGACATCATCCTCGCCATGAAGGCCCACCAGGAGCATCGCCTCACCACCCTGCGCATGGTCAAGTCCGCCCTGCGCTCCAAGGAGATCGACAAGCGCCAGCCGCTCACCGACGCCGAACAGACCGCAGTCCTCACCACGCTCCTCAAGCAGCGCCGCGAGTCGGTCGAGAGCTTCACCAAGGGCAATCGCCCCGAACTTGCCGCCAAGGAGCAGGCCGAGATCGCCATGATCGAGGCCTACATGCCACAGGCCGCCGGCGAGGAGCAGCTCCGCGCCATCGTCGTCGTTGCCGTCGCACAGCTCGCCGCAAGCTCCGGCCTCAAGCCCTCCCCGCGCGAGATGGGCGCCGTCATGAAGCTCGCGCAGCAGCAAATCCTCGCCACCGGCCTGCGCGCCGACGGCCGGCTCCTCTCCGAACTCGTCAAGGCCGAGCTGGCAAAGTAGATAGTTCACACCGCAACCAACCACGCATCAATTCGGATGGATAGACAATCGCAGTTATTGTTTTGTCCGTGAAAATCCGTGGTTGCTCTGTCCCCTCGCAACTCCGCTGCCGCGCGGCTCCATTACAATAGACCCATGATCCTCAAGACGCGTCTCTTCACCCCCGGCCCAACGCCCCTGCTTCCTGCCGCCCAGTTCGCCATGGCCGCGGCCGATATTCACCACCGCACGCCAGAGTTCCGCGCCATCTTCAGCCGCGTCCTCGCGCAACTGAAGGACTTCGTCGGCACCACCAACGACGTCATCGTCCTCTCCAGTTCGGGGACCGGCGCGATGGAGGCCTCCGTCTCCAACCTCACCTCGCCCGGCGACCGCGTACTCGTCCTCAGCGCCGGCAAGTTCGGCGAGCGCTGGGCCGGCCTCGCCAAGGCCTTCGGCTGCGAGGTCGATCTCGTCTCCGCGCCCTACGGCGAAACCTTCTCGCTCGACGCCGTCAAGGCCGCGCTGCGGCTCGAAACCCGCGTCGTCTTCATGCAGGCCACCGAAACCTCTACCGGCGCGCGCCACTGCCTCGGAAGAGTCGCCCGCCTGCTCAAGGAGACAAAATCCGAGGCCCTGCTCGTCGTCGACGCCATCACCGGCCTCGGCACCACCCACATCGACATGGACAAACTCGGCATCGACGTCCTCATCGGCGGATCGCAGAAGGCCGTAATGATCCCTCCCGGTCTCGCCTATCTAGCGATAAGCCAGCGCGCATGGGACCGCATGGAGTCCAGCTACAACCCGCGCTACTACTTCGACCTGCGCAAGGAGCGCAAGAACTCCAAAAATGGCGAGAGCGCATACACACCCGCCGTCGCGCTCATCGCCGCACTCGGCGCGGCGCTCGACTACATCGCCAAGCAGGCCGCCACACCGGAGAACCCCGCCGGTGACCTCGTCGCCGGACGCAAGAAGCTCATCGAGAACGCCGAAACCATCGCCGCCATGACCCGCGCCGCCGTCGCCGCGCTCGGCATGAAGCTCTTCTCGCCCACCTGCCCCGCCGCCGCCGCCACCGCCGTCATCGCTCCCGATGGCGTAGACTCCAGCGTCGTCGTCAAGGAACTCAAGTCGCGCTTCGGCTCCATCATCGCCAACGGCCAGGGAGAGATGAAGGGCAAAATCTTCCGCATCGCCCACCTCGGCTACTTCGACTACCTCGACACCATCGCGCTCATCGGCGCCCTCGAGCAGGTCATCGCAAAGTCCTTCCCATCGCCCGCCTTCGCCTTCGGCAACGGCCTCATCGCCGCGCAGAAGGTCTACGCCGAGCGCTCCCCCACCGCAGCCGCCGACGCCTGCTGCTGCGCCAAGAAGTAAGCGAAGTTACGCCGGGTGCCTGTAGATGGTCAAGAGGTTGTTCCATTTTCGGAGCGGCTGATGGGCGGCTTGTAGTTGAGGCTACCATGGGGTCTTTCACGGTTGTAATAGTCATTCCATGGACGCAGGTATTGG
>Ga0224555_1003378_pt1 | contig 16408 bp, 15 predicted proteins | sample 714S23034metaG_FD_180687 | JGI IMG/M metagenome (GOLD analysis project Ga0224555, IMG submission 180687) | Peat soil microbial communities from Stordalen Mire, Sweden - 717 S2 30-34 | ecosystem: Environmental > Terrestrial > Soil > Wetlands > Peat | place: Sweden: Norrbotten County, Stordalen...
GAGCGCCGATGACCGCGACCACGGTATTGATTTCGACTGTCTCTCCCTCAGCTGCCTTGATTTCGAGCAGGACGCCGGTGACGGGCGAGGGGATCTCGGCGTCGACCTTGTCGGTGGAGATTTCAAAGAGCGGCTCGTCTTTTTGCACCGGGTCGCCGGTCTTCTTGAGCCACCTGGTGATAGTGCCCTCGAAGATGGACTCGCCCATCTGCGGCATTACAACTTCAGCCACCTGCGGTGGGGCAGACACCGCCTCTGGCGGCGCCTGCCGCGGCGCCGGTGTTGCGTTCGTATCCGGCCCCTGAGCTTCGCCACTTTCGGTGATTACGGCCACTACCGTGTTGACTTCGACGGTGGCGCCTTCGAGAACCTTGATTTCGCTGAGCACGCCGGCTACGGGCGAGGGAATCTCGGCGTCGACTTTGTCGGTGGAGATTTCGAAGAGGGGCTCGTCTTTCTGCACCGGGTCGCCGGTCTTTTTGAGCCATTTGGTAATGGTGCCCTCAAAGATCGATTCACCCATCTGGGGCATGATTACTTCCGTTGGCATGACTCTCTTTCTCCGCGATTCGGGACAGAACTGCGCGCCCGGCTCCTGCCGGATTATAAATCGCAGCACATGGGGTGGTGGAGCGGGGTTGGCGGCGAGGTGGCGTCCTGAGTCTAAAGTCCATCGTATAAGTTCGGGATTGCAACCGCAGGTCCTTCGACCCCCTTCGATCGCTCAGGATGACAGCTGCTTTCTTGATGCCAATGATCGAGACACCATACTAGGCGCGGATTGGGCGTTCGGCGACCGCATGCAGGCGCTCCAATTCAGGAGGTACTTGGAGCGGAATGTCGTTGGCTGGGAATTGGGGCGGATTAGAGGATGCGGCAAGGGCGCGGAGGGCGGTGAGGTTTTCGACTGGTGTGACAGGCTCGTTGAAGACTGCGCCGAATTGCTGCGCGGCCTGATGCGCCAATGCTTCGAGACTGGGCAGAATGACGCCGGGTTCGACTTCATGCTCAAGGCTGGTGACGGCGTGATCGCGGATGCCACAGGGGACGATCAGATCGAAGTCGCGCAGGTCGGTGGTGACGTTGAAGGCGAAGCCGTGGGAGGTGATGCCGCGGGCGACGTGAATACCAATGGCGGCGATTTTGCGCTCCAGGCGGGCGGTAGCATTGGGAGTTGTAGTCGGCTCGGGCACCGGGCTGATCTCTGATCCCTGATCCCTGATCCCTGTCTTTTCTCCGCACCAGACGCCGGTGAGACCCTTGACGCGTCCGGCATGCACGCCAAAGCCGGCGCAGAGGCGAATCAGCGCTTCTTCCATGCCGCGAACAAAGTCGACGGGGCCGGTGCGGCTGCCGCTCGGGCCGCGCAGGCTGCGCAGATCGAAGATGGGGTAGCCGACCAGTTGACCGGGGCCGTGATAGGTGACGTCGCCGCCGCGATTGATCTCATGGAGGGTCACGCCCCGCGCGGCGAGCAGCGCATCGGAGGCCAGCACATTGCTCCGATGCGCATTGCGGCCCAGCGTGAGGACGGGCGGATGCTCGAGCAGGAGCAGGACGTTGGCCACGCGGCCCTCAAGGCGCAGCGCTGCGATTTCCGCCTGGAGGCGCAGTCCTTCGTCGTAGGCGACCCGGCCGAGGTAGAGGTACTGGATCATCGTCCTCTTCATTGTAGCCAGCCGCCCGGCGAGCTTATCGGACCAGCCGTTATTCCTCGAGGTGGGCCGCGAACAGCCTGGCAAATACGATGCGGTGCTCCCAGGCAACCAGCAGCCAAAGCAGGAAAGCAAACGCACCCATTCCAATGCCACTCGGATTCATCAGGAGGTGAAAGACCAGGATGTTGAAAAGCACGGGGCCGAGCAGCGTGAGCCCGAGTCCTACATACCGGTTGATCAGGAGCAGAATGCCGGAGATCACCATGATTGCGCCCACGACATAGAAGTAGTGCGACGCAAAAAGTACAGTAGCAAATTGACCGGCCAGGCCGGGCGGCGGGGTGCCCATGGGGATGAATTGGAGGAACATGTTGGAGCCGAAAACAAGAAACATCAGGCCCAGCAGGTAGCGCGCAATGATCGCAACAATCTTCATTTGACCTCTCCTTTGATTGAGAATCTTATCGGATGAACGGGGCAGCACACCCGTGGGGAGCGGGGCAAAGCCTCTCTGATAAAAGCAGATGGCGCTCGACCCGTTCCCGATTCAAAGCAATTTGAGCGCTTGTTCGGTACCGGTGGTGCCTCGGATTTGGTAAAGTGTCGGTACACGGAGTGCCGCTGACAGGCCTTGTCTAATACGTCCTCTCACACGTTGCCTCACCGCCGCGGGCTGGTTGAGGTGTGTCTTTGCGTTTTGCCAGGGAGAGGATAGATACCGTGGAACCCAAAGTTTTGAATTTCGAGGAAAGCAGCCTGGAGAGCCTGGGCTGGTCGAGCTTTTTTCAGAATCAGATGGCGAACGGCGGCAGGGCGGGGCGCGTGGCTTCGGCCAATCATGGGCGCTTTCTGGTTTGGACGGCTGACGGCGAAGTGGATGCAAGCGTGACCGGAGTGCTGCGCAAATCCGGCGCATTGTGGCCGGCGGTGGGCGACTGGGTGGTGCTCAAGCCGGATGGGCCGGTGATTGACCGTGTGCTCGAACGCAGGACAAAACTATCGAGGAAACAGCCGGAGCGCGAGGTGCGCGAACAGGTGCTGGCGGCCAACATCGACGTGCTGTTTATCGTCAGCGGGCTGGATCGCGACTACAATCCGCGGCGGATTGAGCGGTTCCTGGTGATGGCCAACGAGAGCGGCGCGCGGCCGGTGGTGCTGCTGAACAAGGTCGACCTGGCGGAGGAGTTGGGGCTGGACCTGAACGATCTTGTGGCGCGGACGCGGCAGATGAGCGCTGGACTGACGGTGATCCCGATCAGCGCGTTGACTGACCACGGGCTTGACGCGCTGCCGGGCGAGCTGGCGGCGGGGCAAACGGCGGCGCTGATTGGATCAAGCGGGGTGGGCAAGTCGACCATTCTCAATCGGCTGCATGGGACGGAGCAGCAACGGACCACGGCGGTTCGGGTGTCGGATAGCCGTGGACGGCACACCACGACGACGCGGCAACTATTTGTGATGCCGGGGGGCTGGCTGCTGATGGACCTGCCGGGGCTGCGCGAGGTGCAACTGTGGGCAGAGGCAAACCAAGCTTTGGGAAATCAGGCGGCAGGAAGTCTGGATGCAAGCTTCGACGATATTCAGGCGCTGGCGGAGGGCTGCCGGTTTCGCGACTGTACGCATACGGCTGAGCCGGGCTGTGCGGTGACTGCGGCGGGGGTTGAGCCGGGGCGGCTGGCAAATTACCTGAAGATGCAGAAGGAGTTGGCGCATCTGGAGCGGAAAACCGATCCGCGGCTTGCCAAGGACGCTCGCGCGAAATGGAAGGCGATTGAGAAGTCGGTGCGGAGCCATCCAAAACGAGACAGCGAGAATGCGGATCGGTAGTCAGGGTAACGCCCTCGCGAATCGTAACCGCGACTGTCGTCTGCAATTTATCCGGGCAGGCTTTTCTCGGCTGGCGGTAGACTATAAGCAGTTTGGATAGGAAGCAGCATGAGACCGTCTGAGGTATTGCCGCAGCACCGGGAAACGATCCGCCAGCTTGTTCTTCAGGCTGGAATGGCGAACCCGCGAGTGTTTGGGTCGGTGCTGCACGGCAAGGACGAAGAGGACAGCGATCTCGATTTGCTGGTGGACCCGTCGCCGCGGACCAGTTTGCTGGACCTGGCCGGGCTGCAGATTGAAATCGAAGGACGCACGGGAATCAAGGTGGATCTTCTGACGCCAGGGTTCCTTCCGCTGAAGTTTCGGCAAAGGGTCCTCGATGAGGCCCAGCCGGTATGAGCAAGCATCCGGATCGCGCCCAGGATTACCTCGAACACATCCTTAATGCCCTTGAACGAATCCAGCGATATACGACCGGGAAATCCGCGGCCGATTTCAGGTCTGACACTTTGCTTCAGGACGGCGTCCTCCGAAACCTCGGAATTATTGGAGAAGCCGCTCACAGGCTTCTTGCGGACTCGCCGGATTACGCTGCAAAGCACCTAGAGATTCCGCTGGCGAAGATATATGGGACGCGCAACCGAATCACGCACGCTTACGAAGAAGTGGACCTTGACGTCATCTGGAATCTGGTCCTGCTCGACGTCCCCGACCTCGTGCCGAAGATCGTTGCGGCGCTGGACGAGTTCAGCAACGGAGGATAGGCGAAGAGTCTGGCACGTGACAGCAAGGATTTAAAGCCGCAACTGCGGTAAAATCAGAACTGGCAGGAGGACCGGGCGGTCGCTGCCGGTGGCTTCGCGCTTGCGCCAAGTCCATCGGGGGAGGAAAGTCCGAACTCCGCAGGGCAGTGTGCCGGATAACGTCCGGGACGTGGGTTTCAAGACCCATGGACGGCCAGTGCCACAGAAAAGATACCGCCTCGGCTACCCCTCCCCGTTTCTTCGGAACCGCTGGAGGGCCACCCTGGAAACGCAATACCCGAGTTGGCCGGCTTGCCGGGTACGCTCGCCGTTGCGGAAAACTCCAGCGCCGGGGTAAGGGTGAAATGGTGCGGTAAGAGCGCACCGCTCGCGCCTGTAAAGGCCGGGGCAGGGTAAACCCCACACGGAGCAAGACCAAATAGGGAGGGAAGCGTCCTTGAAGAGCCAGGGGACGCTGCGCATCGGCCCGACGCGCCCAGGCGGCTCTTTGCATAGCGCGGCGCTCTCTCAGGCTGCTCCATGCAAGGTCCGAAACCTCCGGGTAGGTCGCTGATGAGTGTCCGCGGCAACGCGGCGCCTAGAGGAATGACCGCACACGACAGAATTCGGCTTACAGGTCCTTTTGCCGAATTGCTTTGAGCCCCGACGGCAGATTCTTGACTGTTGGGGAAACAAACGACAGCCCCGGCCGGGAAAATCCCAGCAGGGGCTGACCATGTTTTGGGGCACATAGGCCGAATGGCCTGAAATAAAAACGCCAGACTCGACCCCGTTTTGCCGATAATTTCCCTTGTTTGGCGCACAATGAATTCAGAATGTCACGAGGCTCCGAGAGAGCGCGCGCAAAGCTAAGAAGGACCCAGCGCACCACTCCGCGGAAACTCTCTGTTTTCAGGAATTTGCCTTCCAGGCTCCTGAAAACAAAGGAACTTACGGTAGAACCCTGCCTTCAACGCATTGAAAACAGGCAACTTCCTCCAAACACCGCGGGGGGGAGGGGGGGTATGCCCCGGCGCGGTACGGACTCGGGACATAAGTGGGCAGCCTTACCGCCGCCACCTAGTCACCTACGCCTGGTTGAACCTGTGCGCTTCCCGTCGAGGCCGGGCCCGTCGATTTGCGAACGATCAGCCTGGGATAGACGGTGATGACCGGCGGCTGCGGATGGGGCACGGTGCTGCGGATGAGTCCCAGCAGCGTGCTTGCCGCCGCCTGTCCCATGCCTCTCAGTGGCTGATGGATCGTGGTGAGCGGCGGGTCGTTTGTTGCGGCAATCAGGACGTCGTCAAATCCCAGCACCGAGACGTCGCGCGGAACTGAGAGGCCGGCTTCGCGGAGCGCCAGAATGGCGCCAATCGCGGTTACGTCGTTGAACGCGAAGATCGCCGTGAAGGGCAGCTTTGCCTGGAGCAACTCGCGCGTGACCTCGACGCCAGGTCCCGGGCCTGGTTCCGGTCCTTTCAACTGAACGACATGTTCCGGGGCCAGGGTGAGATGAAGGTTCTTTGCTTCTTCCTGGATTGCCTGCCAGCGTTGATTGGTATCCGAACTGAAGGCCTGGCCTTTGATGACGGCGATTCGTTGGTGTCCGAGAGCTTTCAGATGCGAGAGCGCAAGGTGCGCGGCCGTTTTATGGTCCAGTTCAATATCGATGACCCCCTTGTGGCGCCTGTGTCCGGAGATAGCCACGACGGGAACGGGCAGATCGTCCTCGATGGTCGTGTCCACAGCGATGATTCCCTCGACGGAGCGAGCCAGCATCATGCGCGGATAACCCTCAAGCAGATCGGCGCGATGTCGGTGGCTCACCACAAAATAGAAGTAGCCTTCCTTGAGGAGTTCGTCCTCAATGCCACTGAGGACAGCGGTCGAGTATCCCTCGCTGATCTCCGGAACGATCACGCCGATGGTGAAGGTCTTCTTTTGCCGCAAGCTCCTGGCCACCGTGTTCGCGGAATAGCTGTAGAGCGCCGCGGCATGGAGGACGCGCTCTTCCGTCTCCTTTGCGATACGATGCGCGGCTGCCGCGCCGTTCACACTGCGGGAAACCGTGGACTGAGAGAGACCGAGGATTGCCGCAAGCTCCTTGAGCGTTATCGGCTTCCTCGGGACCTTGGTCACCTGGATCCTCCCTTCATGGTTTGGTGCAATGAGCGTTCGCGAACAATCCGCGCACGGTGCATGGGCGAGGCGCGGAATCGGTTTCGATGCTAATCATCACGAAGGACCATTCCCGTGAAACCCGGCGCGCACCATTGCGGTCGTGCATTCGGGGTTGCGCATGAATGTACTCCACACCAGTCCGGAGCGTAGATTCTCGGCCATCAGCACCGAGATCCCCTGATCGATTCCAAGGACATCGGCGTCATACCAGTTGGCAGCGGGATGGAAGGCGTCGACAAAGCCATAGCGTCCCCAGGCGTGTTTTCCCCATTTTGACCGCATGGCGCGCAGGACAGAGAGGCAATCCGCAGGCAGGAAGGCCAGCGATCCGGCCGCGGCGGATGGCACGACAGTTCCATCGAGGGGGCCCTGGGCCGGTGGCCCACCCCATGCGGTATAGCCCCCTTCATAGTCCGAAGCTGTTACGCCCCAGTAGTCTTCGTTGTACCACTTTGGATAAGAGAGACAGAACGCTTTGTGTGCGCGGGTGGCCGTTATCGAATTCCCAAAGTAGTCGGCGTAGCTGTCGCGCTTAAAGCGAAAGTCAAACCACGCCTGCGAATACTGATGGGTGAAGATGGGGTCGTTGCCGCTGATGTAGTCGAAACCCTTGTAATGGATGATCGGGCGGGTAAAGCTGCTCCAATACTCAGGCGGAATCGGGTGGGAGGGAGACCCAATGGCAAGGAGATAAATCATCATCAGCTCGCAGTAGTGCGCCCAGCGAGCGTCGAGAAACCCCGACTCTGGATGCCAGCCCATCGAAAAGGTCGTGCCGCCGTTCAGCATCCACGGCCAGTCGACGCGAGTGTAGATTTGTTGTGCCAGAGAATGGATGGTTTCATCCTGAAAATACGCGCCGGCAGTCAGAATGCCGCACAGGAGCAGCGACGTGTCGATCGAAGATAGCTCGACGCCTTTCACGCGTTTTCCGGTCTCAATATCGGTGAAGTGATAGAAGAAGCCATGCACTTCCGGCATGCTGTTCAGGTGCCAGTCCAGCGTCGTCCTGACCCGCTCGACTACCTGCGCATGAGGCAGATAGCCGCGGCGATCGGCAATGCACAGCGCAGTCAAGCCGAACCCCGTGGACGCTATGCTGGCCATGGTTCGCGGATCGCGGCTGCCAGTCAGGTCGTTGCGCGCGCGATCGAGAATCTGGCCTGTTTTTGGGCTGGCCTGCTCCCAGAAAAAGAGACAGCCTTGCCGCTCCAGATCGTCAAGGAATGCCTCATCTTCCTTGCTCGGTTTCCACGGCTCACTCGTAAAGGCCATACCCCTGGGTGCAAGGGCGCATCCGGCCGCCGCGGCCAGCGCTGCGAGCATCTCGCGCCGGTTCATGCCCCACTTACTGCTTACCCTGGTCATCGAAACTTCTCCAATTCTCGCCCGGGGACGCAGAGCTATTGATACGCCATCAATCGCATTACGTTTACGGGCTCCGGATTGCTCATAAGAGTGTTCCAAACCCGCTCAATGCGAAGATTCTCCGCTATCAGAAGTGAGATGCTCAAATCGACGCCCAGGAAATCGGAGTTATACCAGTTGCCTGAAGGATGAATCGCATCGACGAAGCCAAAGCGCCCCAGGCCGGTGTTCGCCAATTTGAGCGCAGGGCTTCAGGAATCGCGAGGGGGCAACTCGCATGCGGCAGACAAGTCAAATGCGGCAGATCAGCAGTTCGCGCTCGTAGATCATCTCCGGCGGCAGGTGGTCATGCAGGTCGATGAACAGCTCTTCGTGGCCAATGAGTTCGGTGCGCCATGCGGCGCGGTTGACTTCCTGTAACTGCGCAAATTTTTCGCGTGAGAAATCGAGGCCGGTCCACTCCATGTTTTCGTAGTGCGGGGTCCAGCCGATGGGAGTCTCCTTGCCCTGAGCGCGTCCGCGCACGCGATCGACGATCCACTTGAGCACGCGCATGTTCTCGCCGAAGCCGGGCCACAGGAATCTGCCATCTTCATCCTTGCGGAACCAGTTCACATGAAAGATGCGCGGCGTGGAAGTGAGCGTGCGCTGCATCTTGATCCAGTGACGGAAGTAGTCGCCCATGTGGTAGCCGCAGAAGGGCAGCATGGCCATGGGGTCGCGGCGCACCTTGCCGACCGCGCCTGCGGCTGCCGCGGTGGTTTCAGAGCCCATGGTGGCGCCGATGTAGACGCCGGCGCTCCAGTTGAAGGCCTGATAGACGAGCGGGATGGTCGAGGAACGGCGGCCACCGAAAATGAAGGCGCTGATGGGTACGCCGTTGGGATCTTCCCAGTTGGGGTCGATCACCGGGCATTGCGATGCGGGCGCGGTGAAGCGTCCATTGGGATGGGCCGCGGGTTTGCCGGTGGCTTTGCCGATCTCCGGCGTCCAGTGCTCGCCGCGCCAGTCGAGGAGCTCAGCGGGAGGCTCGTCGGTCATGCCTTCCCACCACACGCCGCCGTCGGGAGTGAGAGCGACGTTTGTAAAGATCGTGTTCTTGCGCAGCGTGGCGACCGCATTGGGATTGGTCCTGGGGCTGGTGCCGGGCGCGACACCGAAGAAGCCTGCTTCGGGATTGATGGCGCGCAGTTGGCCGTTCGCATCGGGCTTGATCCAGGCAATGTCGTCGCCGACGGTCCAGACCTTCCAGCCGTCGAAGGCGGGAGGCGGCACCATCATGGCGAGATTGGTCTTGCCGCATGCGGAGGGAAACGCCGCAGCCATGTAGGTCTTTTCGCCCGTGGGGGATTCGAGGCCGAGAATGAGCATGTGTTCGGCCATCCAGCCTTCATCGCGGGCGATGTTCGAGGCGATGCGCAGGGCAAAGCACTTTTTTCCGAGCAGGGCGTTGCCGCCGTAGCCTGAGCCGTAGCTCCATATCTCGCGGGTTTCGGGAAAATGCACGATGTACTTCTCGTCGTTGCAGGGCCACGGCACATCCTTTTGACCGGGTTCGAGGGGCGCACCGACGGAGTGCATGCAGGGCACCACGCGCTTTTCGTCCCTGTCGATTTCGGCCAGAACGGGTAGCCCGATACGCGCCATGATGCGCATATTCACGACGACATAAGGGGAATCGGTAAGCTGGACGCCAATCTGCGACATGGGCGAGCCGATGGGGCCCATGCTGAAGGCGAGCACATACATGGTGCGGCCGCGCATGCAACCGGAAAAGAGTCCCTTGAGACGGCGGCGCATGACGTAGGGGTCTTCCCAGTTGTTGGTTGGCCCGGCGCTGTCTTTCGAGAGGGAACAGATAAACGTGCGTTCTTCGACACGGGCGACATCCCTGGGATCGGATCGCGCGTAGAAACATCCCGGCCACTTCTCTTTATTCAGTTTGATGAAGGTGCCCGCCGCGACCAATTCGCCGCACAGCCATTTGTTCTCCTGCTCGCTGCCGTCGACCCAGTGGATGGTGTCAGGCGTGGTGAGCGCAGCCATCTTTTCGACCCAGCGAATGAGGTGCTTGTTTTTGGTCAATGGCCTGGTATGGGTTGCGGTGGTTGTCGTTCTCATAAGATAGGCGCCATTCCTTCTTTGGGTGTGGCCGTGGATGCGGCCAGTGAGGCCTGGTGCGAGCGGAATCTTTCGACGATCTTCCGCAAACCTCTCGATGTTTTCATAGCACGCGCGGTCTCGTCGAGGAGGTTCAAAGGTCGGACTGTCCAGCCAGTGTACATCAGGGGTTTGCCACGATGCGCAACCGGGAGAGACCTCCAAGGAGCGGTTGGGGGTCAGGCCTGGATGAAGCGCAGACAATTGCGGTCGGCATCCTTGACGTACATTTCGCGGCTGCCCCAGGTCTGATTGATGGGCGGCGTGTCGATGGGGACGCCCTTGGCGACGAACTCGGCGTGGAGCGCGTCAACGTTGTCCACGAGGATGTTGGCCACACCGCCGGCGATACCGTCTCCCGGATACGAGGAGACGATGAGCCAGATTCGATCGCGGCTAAGGCCCAGGTAGCAGGGTTCGGGATGTTCTTCGTCGACGCGATGGGCGAAGTCTTTTTGGAAGCCGAGCTGGGTGCAGTAGAAGTTCTCGGCCGCGGCGGAATTAGAGACATGGAGAAGCGGGACAGCAACTTTGAACATACGAAATCCTCGCGGGAAGATGCGGGAGAATGGTAATGGATGAGCCGGTGAAGGGGGAATCGGAATTTGCGCAATCTAAATGGACCGAGTCGAAAACAGTTTGCGCCGGCCTGGATTGGAAAAGACTACGCTGAACTGATAGCGTTACGGATTACCGTCGCCCGAACGTGCGAGTATTTCTCGATCATCCCGGGACTCACCCAACCCGCGATCAGACTGGATAAGGGCCAATAACCCGAACTTCTCCCGCTGGGAGCAAAACAACCGTTGACAATCAAATTCTACATATGTAGAGTTTCATTTCATGAAGCTGCGTATGTCCCCGCAAACCATCCTGACTCTCGATGCTTTCCTCGAGCGGCCCGAGGAATGGAAGTATGGCTACGACCTCAGCCGCACCACCGGCCTGAAGTCCGGCACCATGTATCCGATCCTCATGCGGCTCGCTGAGCGGAAGCTGCTGGAAACCCAGTGGGAGATCGCCGACCCAGGGAAGCCTCCGCGGCACATGTACCGGTTCACGCCGGAAGGTCTGCGGTTCGCCAGGGCGAACGCACCGGAGCAAGCCACAGGCGGTCTTGGCCAGGTAGCTCTGGGTCTGGCGGAACTCTGATGGGAGCGCCGCGCAAACTGGCTGCTGGCCTGCTCAAGGCCGTGCTTCGCCTTGTTCCCGAGGAGAGCCGCCAATGGGCCACCGCCATGCTGCACGAGCTCGACTTCGTTGATGGGGACTGGGCGGCGTTGTTTTGGGCGCTGGGAAGCGTAACGGCGATTCTGCGCCATGCGGCAAGCGTTTTTCGGATGAATTTGAAGAGACCGGCAAAGGAGGCAGGAATGAACAACACGGGAAGAAAAGCACTCGGAATAACTTTGGGAGCATTGTCCGCACTGTTTGTGGCGGGATGCGCATTTCCACTTCTGCGCCTCATTTCCCTGATGTTTCCGGAACTAGGATATGGGCACGCGTCATGGCCATATTGGCTCACGGTCATCATGATTCCGGAAGCGATCTTCGCCGTCGCAACCGTGCTACTGTGGCGCAAACGCGGCCCAGTCGCAGCCGGAATTCTGGCCACTGCGCTGATCATGGGCCTGCACGTGGCAGTTCATGCTGCGATGCACTAGACAGAGACCCCGTTTCTCACAATTATTTATTCGCCGGAACCGAACTTTCAGTCGCTCCGAAGCCTCTTTCAAGTATGCACACCCGAACCGAACCGGATGAGCCACCGACGCCCGACCAGACCTTCCTGGTCCTGCTCGCCCAGACAGGTGACCGGGCCGCGCTGGAACAGCTTCTCCGGGACGCCTATGTGCCGCTGCGCCGCTATATCACCCGTCTCGCTGGACCGGAACTCGCCGATGACATTCTGCAAGAGACTTCGCTCCAGATCTTTCGCAAGCTCCCGTTCCTGCGCGAACCGGCCGTCTTCCGCCCATGGACTTTCCGGATCGCTTCGCGCATTGCCTTCACGCATCTCAATCACGCCCGGCGCTGGCAACCGCTTGACGACGCGACCCCTGAAAGCCTCACTACCCTCAACGCGACCATCGGCGAGCCACCCGACGAGGCCTTCCTGACGCTACTCGATCACGTCTCGCCCGCCAGCCGAGCCGTCCTCCTTCTCCGCTACCAGCACGACCTCTCGCTTGAAGAAACTGCCGCCATCCTTGAGATTCCGATCGGCACCGCCAAGTCGCGTCTCAATTACGGAGTTACCACCCTTCGCAAACACCTTACCCTTGAAAGGAAACCAGCATGAGCCCCGAACACCAGCAGCCTAACTCAGAAAATGCCAACGCAGAACTCGCCTTTGTCCAGCAAGCCCTGGCCGCCGCCGACCGGTCTGAACGAACCTCCCGCATCATCGTTGGCGTGCTCGCCATCCTCGCCGTCGTCGTTTTCATCTGGATGCACATGCATATGCGCCCAGACGACCTGCCCGGGCTTCTGCACTCGCTTCTTCGCGTGGACCTCTTCTTCCTGGTCATCCTGTTCGCCATCACCATGTACCTTCGTCAAGTGATGAACAAGAATACCCGCACAATCCTTCGGGCCCTCGCCAACACTCGCCAGCGCTAACCTGATGCCAAACGAAGGCGGGCCCTCAAGGCCCGCCTTCGTTTCACAGCAGTGCGTATCGAAATCGAGGGGGCAACGCCAGAGCTAGAAACTAGCAGCTAGTAGCTGCTTTTATCAGCCCGTATTCCTCAGCCCTGCCGAAATCCCGCTGATCGTCGCCGCGATTGCCCGGTTGACTTCGGGCGTATCTTCCCCGGACCGCTTCCGCCTCAGCATATCCACCTGGATCAGGTGCATCGGATCCACATACGGATTCCGTAGCTTGATCGAGTGGGCCAGCACCTGGTTCGTCTCAAGCAACTCCGTTTGCCGAAGCACGGCCAGCACGGCGCGAACAGTGCGATGAAACTCAGCGTCGAACAAGTCGTAAATGCGCTCGCGGATCTTCGGGTCCTGAACCAATGAGGAGTAAAGCCGCGCCGTGGCCAGGTCCACCTTGCCCAGGGCCATCTCCACGTTGCGCAGCAAATCGATAAACAGCGGAAACTCCCCCGCCATGGTTTGAAGCAGCTCCAACGCGCCCGATTGCGCCAGAAACTGCTCAAGCGCGAACCCCACGCCGAACCATGCCGGCACCAGCAGCCGCGACTGCGTCCAGCCAAACACCCATGGAATCGCGCGCAGGTCCGCAAGCGAAGGCGAAGCCTTGCGTCGCGAAGGCCGCGAACCGATCTTTGCATTCTCCAGCTCGCCCACCGGCGTCGACTCCTCAAAGTACGTCACCACGTCCGGGTCTTCGAGAATGTGCTTGCGGTAAAAGCCGTAAGAAAGCTCCGAAAGCTCGTTGAGCGCCGCCTCCCACTCAGGCTTGAGCACGCCGGTAAAATGCCCCTCCGGGTCGCGTGCGTTGGGCCGCGCCAGCGCATCGAGCGAGGCCGCAATCATCAACTCAAGATTGCGCTCCGCCAACACTTCGTCGGCGTATTTGAAGTTCAGCACCTCGCCCTGCTCCGTAATGCGTAACTGCCCGTCGAAGGAGTCCATGGGCTGGGCAAAAATGGCGCGATGCGTCGGCCCTCCGCCGCGTCCAACCGTGCCGCCGCGGCCGTGGAAGAGCCGCAGTTTCACGCCTGCGTCGCGGGCCACAACGTGCAGGTCGCGATGCGCGCGGAAGATCTCCCACGTGCTGGTCAACATGCCGCCGTCCTTGTTTGAATCGGAGTAGCCCAGCATGATCTCCTGCCAGTGATCCCAGGTTGCCATCAGCTTGCGATAGTCCGGCCGCGCCCACAGCTCCCGGCACACCGCCGGAGCCTGCCGCAAATCGTCAATCGATTCAAACAGCGGCACGGGCATCAAACCTGGATCTCGTCCCGAGCCTTCCACCTTGACCCCGCCCAGCCGCGCCAGCCGCACCACTGCCAGCACATCCTCCACCGTCGCCGCGCCACTGATCACGTATTGACGAATCGCCTCCGGTGAGCAGCCGCTCTTGATCTCGGCCACCGCCCGGAAGGTCTCAAGCACATCCGCCGTCTCATGCGAAAGATGCGCCGGCAACATCGGGGCAATCGTGTCCGAGATCGCCTCCTGCAAGGCCGCCGCATGCACCCGTGCGTGCTGCCTGATATCGAGCGTATGCAGGTGCAGCCCAAACGTGCGCACCTGCAATATCAGCGGATCCACCAGCGTCCGTGCAATCCGCAGCCCACGATTTTCAGCCAGTGACGCCCGCAGCGTCTCCAGATCGTCAAGGAACTCCTCCACCGAGCAGTAAGCCGGCAACACCTGCGCCAGTTGTTCCTGCCCCTGCGCCAGCGTGTAAGAAGTCACCGGCAGAGGGGCGCCTGCTGGCCCAGGATGCTCCATCGTCCTCAGGACCCGCGCCTTCACGCAGATAATGAACCGCCGATAGTACTCGAACTCGTACTGCTCGCCGAACACCTGCGCCTCGGGCGTGTGCACCTGCGCGACGTACGCCTCCAGCCGCTGCAGCAGCGCCACGCTCACCGGCCTCTGCTGTGCGCTCGTGGTCAGCAGGTCGATAATCTCCTGCAATTGCCGCTGGTAGTAGAGAAGCAGATGGCCGCGCGCCAGTTGAATCGAGTCCCGCGTCACCTGCGGCGTCACAAAAGGGTTGCCGTCCCGGTCGCCGCCGATCCACGAGCCGAATTGCAGCACCAGCGGCAGTGCCAGCGCCTCAATCTCCAGCCCATACGACGCCTGAAGCGCCTCCGAGATCTCGCGGTACAAGCTGGGCAATGTCTCGAAGATCGAAACATCGTAGTAGTCCAGCCCCATCTTGATCTCGTCGTACACCGTCGGCCGGCGCGACCGCACCTCATCCGTCTGCCACAGGCTCGTAATCTCCGCCAGCACCAGTTGTTCCAGCCGTGCCAGGTCCTGCTCAGGCACGGGAATCCGATCCAGCGTGGCCAGGAAATCCCCAATCCGCCGCCGCTTGAACATCACCGACCGCCGCGCCACCTCCGTCGGATGCGCAGTGAACACGGGAACAATCAGCACGCGCTTCAGCCAATCCAGAGCCTCGTCCGCGCCGATGCCCACCCGCCGCATCGCCGACAAAGTCCCGGCCAGCGACCCGCGCTGCCGTCCAGCCTGCCCGCTCAGCCGCAGCGCAATGCGCCGCCGCTTGCGATGATTGGTTTCTGCCAGATTGATGAGCTCAAAGTAGAATGCAAAGGCCCGCGTCAGCAGGATGGCTTGCTCGACGGGAAGCGCATGTACCAGTTCAAGCGCATTAGCCGCGTGCCGCGCAGCCTCTTCGTCCAGTCCGTGCGCTTCGGCGTCGCGCCGCCGAATCGTCCCCTGCCGCAGCGCTTCCACATCGGCAAACAGCTCTTCGCCGGCCTGCTCGCGCAGCACCTCGCCCAGCAGCATGCCCAGCGACCGCACATCGCGCCGCAGCGGAGCTTCCTTCAGGTCGCCGCTCTGCGCTTCAAGTTCAGCCAGCCGCTGCGACCAGCTCTCGGGATTCCACAATAAAGCCATCGTATTTCGATTATGCACGACGACCTATAAAGACTGTCTTATCGGCCAACTCGAAGGGATTTCAACCACCCATGAAAATGCATGGTGTTCGCTGAACGACCAACGAAAGCACCCCGCCATCCTGAGCGGACAATGAACACTGATTGTCATTCGCTGGGCGGGACAGCGGCGTCACGAACTGCGGCGGCGGTGAGAGTGCAGGATGCGGTGCGGTGAAAAGGTCCACTCCCTGAGAGGACCAGTGTCTACGTGGATGAATTGACTTTTAGGGTAATAACCCACGCCGCCAGCGCCGAGTGAAAGCGCAGCGTCCCGCAACTCCACCACTGGAATGCCAGGAACCCGGATATCCAGCGCATTGCCTTCGATATGCTGTGAGTGTTCGGCTGCGTTCGTGGTTCCACTCTCGCGCAGAGCATCGTTCGTCTCCTTTGTTCGGTAGCCGCAAAGAATCTCGATGACGCTGGTCGGTCGATTCAACTTCGCTAACATCGTGTGGAGCACGTCGAAGGTGCGGGGATCGTAGCTCTTGACCTCGTCGTTGTGGCTGTCCCGCAGGAAATGGCTGAGTTGGTCGAGAGCATCGGGGATATATGTATCGCCGACCCGGTAAATGACGTCGATGATCTCGCCACCCTGCCGCGCGAGCTTGAGCTCATACTTCTGGCCATCCTCCGGCGCATCTTCGTCGGAGATGAAACCCATGCCAGGCAGGCCAATGTTCTTGAGCATGTGCCTCATCGCGTGGAGACGAGGGTGCCCGTGGTGCTCGGCGCTGCGCGCGCTGGCCATTGGCCCAAGAGCGACCAGCACAACAAGGGCAGTGAGTGTGCAAAGAGGACGGGCAGAGGCGAGGCGACGAAGGTACGTTGCGAAACGCAGTGGCAAAACGGC
>Ga0224555_1003381_pt1 | contig 16401 bp, 12 predicted proteins | sample 714S23034metaG_FD_180687 | JGI IMG/M metagenome (GOLD analysis project Ga0224555, IMG submission 180687) | Peat soil microbial communities from Stordalen Mire, Sweden - 717 S2 30-34 | ecosystem: Environmental > Terrestrial > Soil > Wetlands > Peat | place: Sweden: Norrbotten County, Stordalen...
TCCTCGATCTCCAGGATGTGCTTGCCGGAGGGACGCGCCTGCTCGAAGCGGATGTAGGGGCGCTGGATGTTGGAGCGGGCCAGCTCGGTGACGGCGAGGCGATCGACCTCTTTCTTGCGCGAGGTGACCTGGCTGGAGCGCGTGCCGCCAGAGAAGCGGGCGATGAAGTCGTTGAGCTGGGCGATTTTTTTCTCGCGCTGCTCGTTCTGGCTCTCGACGCGGGAGCGGATGGCGGTCTTCTGCTCGACCATGTCGTCGTAACCGCCGTTGTAGAGGATGATGGTCTCGTAGTCGATGTCGGCGATGTGGGTGCAGATGGAGTTGAGGAAGTGGCGGTCGTGGGAGATGGTGATGAGGGTGCCGTTGTAGCGGACGAGAAAGTCCTGCAGCCAGAGGATGGAGTCGAGGTCGAGGTAGTTGGTGGGCTCGTCGAGCAGCAGGGCCTGAGGCTCGCCGAAGAGGGCCTGGGCGAGCAGGACGCGGACCTTCTGGCCGCCCTGGATCTCGGACATCTTGCGGTCGTGCAGCGCGTCGGGGATGTCGAGGCCCTGGAGGAGGATGGCGGCGTTGGCCTCGGCCTCGTAGCCGTCCTCTTCGCCGACGATGCCCTCGAGTTCGCCGAGACGGCTGCCGTCGGCGTCGGTCATCTCGTGCTTGGCGTAGATGTGCTCGCGCTCTTCGAGGGCGGCCCAGAGGGGCTTGTTGCCCATGATGACCGTGTCGATGACGCGGTAGGCGTCGAAGGCGAACTGGTCCTGGGAGAGGACGCCGAGCTTGCGGGGACGGACGATGTCGCCCTTCTGCGGGTCGATCTCGCCGGTGAGGACCTTCATGAAGGTGGACTTTCCCGAGCCGTTGGGGCCGGTGAGGCCGTAGCGGCGGCCGGTGGTGAAGGCGACCGAGACATCTTCGAAGAGGAGCTTCGCGCCGTAGCGCATGGTGACATTGGAGACTGAGATCATGATATTTCTTCTATTTTACAGGCTTCGGCGTTATACCATCGGTTTGTGATCGAAGTTCGCGAATATACCGATCAGTCCGGTCGCAATCCCTTTGACCGATGGTTCGAGAAGCTCAACGAGGTGGCTCAAGCTCGCATTACCACAGCGATCTCAAGAGTTCGAAGCGGAAATCTCTCCGCGGCAAAGTCGGTTGGCGCAGGCGTCTCAGAGTTGAGACTCGACTTTGGTCCTGGATATAGAATTTATTTTGGTAGAGATGGAAACACTCTCGTAATTCTGCTAGGTGGTGGCACAAAGAAGCGTCAACCGGCAGACATCGAATCAGCGCAGGCGATATGGCGGGAGTACAAGAAAGAGAAACGGGAGGACTAATGCCAATTACCAAGAAATTCAGCGACACAGTTGCGACACGACTCCGTGAAAGTCCAACTTTTTGCCGCGCATTGTTGCGTGAAGCCGTAGGCTGTCTGGTAAACGGAGACGTAGATACAGGCAAAATTGTGTTGCGCGACTACATCAATGGAACGATCGGATTCGCCGAACTTGGCAAAGCGCTCGGTCACTCTCCTGCGGTCCTTATCCGAATGCTTGAACCAAAAGGCAATCCGCCGCTGCGCAAATTTCTCGAAGTCACAACCTACCTGCAGAAGATGAACGGCAATTTTTTCGAGGTGGTGGACAAAAAGGCAGCCTGACGATCCCATGGCACCGCGATACGAGTCCCTCTTTCGACTGTCCGATCAATGCTATGGACACGAACGCCAGCGAGATAGAGAGGGCTGGGCGAAAGCAGAACAGCTCCGTTGTGCGGCTGGTTGGCGCGCGGAACGGAGCTGCGATCAGTTCGGAGGATCGGACGTTTCCGCTCGTGATTCAATTGGCGAGGATATTCAAAGACGCCCAGTGCGCAAGATCCTTCACATAGGCGCGATCCATCTCGTACGCGCACTGCATGCTATCCGCGGCGAATAACTCGGTGCCGTTATCCCAGCTAGAGGCGAGCCGACAGAAGTTATCGCGATAGGAGCGCCAAGAAGCGTCTGTCTTGTTGAAGGAATCAAGGACGCTGGGATACGAGCCGCGTGCTTCCGGCGGCACGTCAGAGTCGGTGGCCATACTGCGCATGGCTTTTACGAAGGTTTCGAGATGGGGATTGAGGAAGTCGAGTTCCTTGCTCATGCACTCTTCGTAGCCCACGGTGGTATCGGCGTCCTTTCCTGAACATGGTTTATCGGGATGGGAAAACACCACCGCGTACTCCCGCTTTGCGTCGGCAATACTTGAGTGTGTGCCCGGCGCCTGAGCTGCCACTGTGCCGAACATAACGAATACTCCGCAGATGCCAAGAATTCTCAGTCGCTTCATCAGACCCTCCGGTTAAATTGCAAATCCCCACAAATTATATGGGGATTTGCAGATGTGCAGTGTACCGGATTTGGCCAGAGGTAGTCCTTATTGGCCGCGGCGGGTTGGGCCGGAGCGGCTTGCTCCGGGGCGCGAGCTGGCGATGCGGCCGGGAACGTTGCGTCCCCGTGAGGCACCGCCACTGCCGCCGGGACGGCTGCGGAAGCCATTTGCACTGTGGCCTTTGTATGGGCTGGTGCCGATGTTCCTGGCCTGGGTTTGGGCGGAGACGTCGCCCGACTTCCAGGATCGGGTCTCCAGCGCGAGCAGGCTGCCCGCGTTGGAGGAGAGATCGAGGGGCTTGTTGCGCTCCTCCTTCTCCAGTCCCTTATCGGCCTCGCGCCAGAGGAACGTTACCTTGAGCTCGCGCTCCATGCGGCGTGCGTCGGAGCGCTCCTGGGGCATGACGAAGGTGGTGGCGACGCCGGTTGCGCCGGCGCGACCGGTGCGCCCGACGCGGTGGACGAAGTCGTCGGAGCCGTTGGGCAGGTCGTAGTTGACGACGTGCGCGATGTCCTGCACGTCGATGCCGCGCGCCGCAACATCGGTGGCAACCAGGATGCGGTGCTTGCCGGTGGAGAAGCCCTTGAGCGCGGCGGTGCGCTGCGACTGCGATCGGTCGCCATGGATGACGTCGACATCGTGGCCCAGCCGTTCGAGTTTTTTGGAGATGCGGTCCGCGCCGTGCTTGGTGCGGGAGAAGACGAGGAACGTGCCGGTCTCTTCCTTGAGCATCTGGTCGAGCAGGCCGAGCTTCTGGTCCTGCATGACGGTGCATGCGCGCAGTTCGACCTGGTCGCATGGATGCGAGGTCATGCCGATCTCGATGCGCACGGGATTGCGGACGTAATCACGGACGACCTCGCGCACGTTGGCGTCCAGCGTGGCGGAGTAGCACATGGTCTGGCGGGTGCGGGGAAGCGCTCCGACGATGCGGCGGATGGCGGGCAGGAAGCCCATGTCCAACATGCGGTCGACTTCGTCGAGCACGAGCATTTCAACGGCGCCGATGTTGATTGCGCGGCGGCGGAGGAAGTCTTCCAGACGGCCGGGCGTTGCGACGACGAGTCGCGGACCGCGGGCGAGCTGGTCGAGCTGGGTGTTCTCGCTGAGGCCGCCGACGACCAGAACCGCGTCGTTCTTCGCGCTGGGGACTAGCTTGGAGTAGTGTTCCAGCACCTGCATGGCAAGCTCGCGCGTGGGCAGAAGGATGAGCGAACGGATGGGGCCGCGCTTTCCCTTGACGGAGGGAACCGAGGTTGCGTCCATCTTCTGGATCATGGGGATGAGGAAGCTGAGCGTCTTGCCGGTTCCGGTGGAGGCGGTGGCCAGGATGTCGGCGCCATCGAGGGCGGGCGGAATTGCCTTGGCCTGCACTGGGGTTGGCGTCATGAAACCGGCTGCGCTGAGAGTGCGCTTCAGGGAATCGGAAATATTGAAGTCGTTGAAATGGACGTTCTTCAGGAAGGGGAGGTGGGTGGCGGGATCGATCTCGATCTCGGAGGAGTCGACGATGGCGTCGGAGGTTGCGAGGCTGGTTGCCGCGGGGTTGGTTGCGCGGGCCGCGGGAATCGGGCGGAACGCAGGAGTTGCGTGGTCCGTGAATGCTGCGTGGTTCATAGTGTGAATAGATGTTTCGGAGATAGCCTCAGGCTCAAGAGTTGCGGTCGTCAAAATACTTCCTTTTCAATCGGCGTGGATGGTGCGGCAAAGAAATGCAGTGGCGCAGACGCGCCTTGAGAAATCTTTTAGTCAGCATTGCCGTCGGGTTCGAAGCGTTGCTGCTGCACGGCGAGACGCGTCCTGTGACGTGTCTTCAGCCAGAGCAACCAGCGCATTTTTATCTTCCAATCCGGCCCAGGCGCACCATGACGAATGCCGTTACGGCAAGTCACTCAACGCCCCCATGGCCGAGGATGCAGAAGAACAGCGGTGGGAGAGGCAAATCGCAGTCTCTGGCCAGACACCGTACGCAACGGGTAAGTTGCAGAACTCGGATGTCTTTGCCTGCGATGCCTGCACTCGTTCCAATCGAGCGCAAGACCAGTGTAACACAGTCGAGCGATGAAGCGGGCGAGGAACCAGAAGAGGCACGGGGCGAAGATTTCACTTTGCCGTGGGGCCTGAGGCGGCGCAACTCACGCCAATTTCATCGCGATGGATTCTTCGAGTATCTCCTGGACCGTAAGCGGCACGATGATGCAGTGCTCGCGGCGGAAGAATGCGTCGATCTCTCGCATGGCATCCGAGGAAAACTCGAAGGAGATGAAGAATCCCTTGGTGCGTTTTTCGCGCAGCATTGCTGCCTCGAACGAGTCAATGTCCGGTCGCCCCACCTTATCCTTCTGCTTGACCTGAATGGGATACCAGACATCCATGAAGTCGAGTTCGCCCGCAGTCTTTCCGCTGCGAGTCGGCATGGAAGACACAGGATAGATGCGACCATCGATTCCCATGTCGCCCACCTGCGCCTTGTTGGGAATACCGCCGAGCGCGATGACCGCCCAGTTTTCGAACTCGAATGGCGGAATCTTGCGCAGTTGCTTCTCCGACCAGGGCAAATCGCGCACGATGAAGCCGCGACCTGCGCGCCATAATTTTTCATCTTCCGGGAGACGGCATACGTCGCGCAGCCGTTTCGCCATCACGCGGCAAGCCGTCGGAGAGATATCGATTCCGATCCACTGCCGCCCAAGATTTTGAGCAGCGACCAGAGCCGTACCACAACCACAAAAGGCGTCTAAAACAATATCGTTCGGATTCGACGACGCCTTGATGATTCGCTCAAGAAGAGCAAGTGGTTTTTGCGTGGGATAGCCAAGATATTCTTTTCCTCGCGGGGCAATTGCAATCTGCCACCAGTCTTCAGGTACCTTTCCCTTCGCGTGAATAAGGTGGTCGGCTTCAACAAAACCGGAACCAATCAGACCGGGCTTGTAATTTGCTTTCGTCTTTTGGCTATGGGGAACCCGAACCGCATCGGCATTGAATGTCCACTCTTCACTTGAGTTGGAATACCAAAAAATCACGTCATGCTTTCGCATAAACTGACGCATCCCCGGAGAACCGGGCCCCGTGTAACACCAAACGATTTCATTGCGAAAATGATTTTCTCCGAAGATCTGATCCAACATGACCTTCACATAATGGCTTGCGTGCCAATCGCAATGGACAAAAATGCTGCCTGTCTTCTTCAGAACCCGCGCCAACTCGACACAGCGCGGGCGCATGAACTCGATATAGGCCCGCGTGGATTCGTGCCGGTCATCGAAGGAACGCTTCTCCTTCGACTCGCCCCAGAAGACCTCATAGGTGCGGTTGGAGTTGAATGGCGGGTCAATATAGATCAGGTCGATGCAGGCGTCCGGCAGTTTCCTGAGTTGATCGAGGTTGTCCCCGCAGAAGATTGTGCGGGTGTCGAGCAGCGAGGAAGATTTTCGGGACGAAGCACACATTGCAAAAGTATCTCACGCACAGGTTAAAACAGCAGGACACATTTACGAGTGCTTCAACGGGGTCATTCATCTGAGTCGCAAAGATCGGCGCGGCATAGCTTGAGACCGCGAACTACGACGAAGTTGGGCCGGATTGCTGGGGGCGACGCAGCCTGCGGCGCCATGAGTATGCCAGCCGGGCGAGCACTCCGGAGATGAGGTAACCGAAGGCAATGATCATCAACGCCCACTCGGAGTTCCAGAAGATCAGGGCGCAGATCACCGCCATCAGAGTGAAGAAACGAGATGGATGGCGGTCGCCGGAGGTGACCTCCTTGGCGCTCCAGAAGCGCCAGTTGCTGACCATCAGGAAGCCGGTGAAGAGCAGCAGCAGGAGCCAGACCAGCGCGGTCCAGGGGTTGTGGATGGGGTATCCGTTGAAGAAGTGGATGACGGCGGCGACGATTCCCGCGCCGGCCGGGATGGGCATGCCGACGAAGAACTTGTGGCCCGGCTTGCCGGGATTGCGCGGCTGCGGATTTTTGCTGATATTGAAGCGCGCCAGGCGGCTGGCCCCGCAGACGAGAAAGAGGAAACAGACGAATACGCCGGCGTGCAGCACGTTCTGGCGCAGGCCGGGATGGACCGTGGGCGGCAACATGCGGAAGCCCCAGATGTAGGCGAGCAGGCTGGGCGCGACGCCGAAGGTGATGACGTCGGCGAGCGAGTCCAGCTCATGGCCAAAGTCGCTTGTGGTGTGGGTGACGCGCGCGATGAAGCCGTCGACGCCGTCCAATAGCGCCGCAACTCCGATGGCCAGCGCGGCGCGGTCGAAGAAAGCCGGCTCGGCCAGCGAACCCTGTACGCTCTGCGTCATGGCGTAGTAGCCGAGGGCAATGTTGCCGGCGGTGAAGAGCGATGGCAGGACATACATGCCTCGGCTGGGATGGCGCTGCGACCTGATCTCCTCGCCGTTGAGATCGCGCAGGCCCAACTGCTCGGCGGGCATCAGGAAGCAACCTCTGCTGAGGCGTTCGCTGAATTGATGGCGGGCTGCGGCAACACCGCGAGTATGGTCGATCCGCCGCGCACGCGCGATCCCGAATCGACCTTGGGCACAGCGTCGGCGGGCAGAAGGACATCGACGCGCGAGCCGAACTTGATCATTCCCACGCGCTGGCCGCGCTGGATGCGGTCGCCAACTTTGACCGTGCAGACGATGCGGCGGGCAAGCAGGCCGGCGATCTGTTTGTAGCTGATCTCGCATGTGCCCGCGTCGAGCACCACCAGGGTCTGCTCGTTGACCACGGCCGACAAGCTGTTCATCGCGTTCAAAAATCGGCCCTCGCGGTACTCCACCGCCTTGACGGTGCCGGAGACGGGCGCTCGATTGACATGCACATCGAAGACGCTGAGAAAGACGCTGATGCGCAGGCGGCTTCCGGCGGAGGTCTCGATCCACTCGGCCTGGGTGACGACGCCGTCGGCGGGCGAGACGATCTCACCCGGCCCGGTGGGAATCTTGCGTTCGGGGTCGCGGAAGAACCAGAGGAAAAACAGCGCCAGCAGCACAGGCAGCGAGGTCTCCGGCACGGACTGGGTCAGAAGCCACAGAAGCGCGGCGACCACGACCATCCCCAACGCATAGAAGTACCCGTCACGCACCATAGGCTTACCAGTATAAGGCCTGCGCATTGCATCCTGAGGTTGCGGCAGCCATTCCTTGCATGAGGATAGAGCCGCGGACCATCTCGCGCCCAGAATCGTGCCCAGATGCGCGTCCAGATGCGCAGGCGGGTTTTCGATAGAGATGCGGAGTTTGCGCCGATCAGAGGGCGCTGGTTGACGGGCGGGTTGGACGCTCGGCCGACTGGAAGAGGTAGACGGCGAGGATGCAGATGAGAGGTTCGAGGGGGTGGCGGAAGCGGGCGTGGACGGTGATGAGGTAGTAGGGGATGGGCAGAAGGAGGAAGGCCCAGGCGAAGAGTCCGGCGGCGGGGATGCGGCGGCGAAGGGCGAGGGCGAGGCCGAGGAGTCCGGCGATGGAGAGGAAGGCGAAGTTGAGGGTGCGGCCAGCTTCGTTGTACCAGGCTTCGTCGGAGGGGTGGGGCACGCCGATCCAGAAGAAGTAGATGCGGCGGGCGGTGTCGGCGGCGAAGTGGGCGGGGTGGGCGGCGATGAAGGCACGTGCGAGCGCGCCGCGCTGGGCGACGTAGCGGACTTCTCCGAGGGATGCGTAGAGACGAAGCTGCTCGGGGGCCTGGAAGGGGTGGTAGTACTCCATGAGCAGGCCGTTGGAGCCGGGGCCGTTGCCCATATAGAGTTCCGCGCCGAGATTGCCGCGCAATGGGATGAAGGCGTGGAAGGCCTGCCAGTTGCGGATGGTCCAGGGAGCGATGCAGACAAGGAAGAGGAGCGCGGCGAGAAGTGGGCCGACGTAGGCGCGGGGATCGCGGAGGAGTGGGAGGAGAATCCAGAGGCCGCAGATGGGGAGGAAGATGAGCAGGGTGGAGTTGGAGAGGGCGATGAGAGCCCAGAGGAGACCGAAGAGGAGCCACTGCGAGGTTCGGGCGGTGGTCCGGGATGAAGCAGGTCCCTCCGCTCCGCTACGGGATGACAACAAGGAGAGCGGAGGTTGGTTGCCGATGCTTCTCATGCGGAGGGCGAGGACGAGGGTGAAGGTGAAGAGAGCGGTGGTGATGGTCATCTCCCAGGGCCAGCGGACAGCGTACTGCATGGCGGCGGGATAGAGCGCCCAGATCCACGCGGACCAGAGGGCGACGCGGCGCGAGAAGCAGCGGGCGGCGATCTCCCAGGTGGCGAGCGCGGTGGCGGCGGAGAAGGCCGACTGGAGGGTGAAGAGGACCCACGCGGAGGCGGGAGTGAAGACGCCGAAGACGCGGAAGATGGCGGCCAGCAGCAGCGGGTAGAGCGGAGGCAGCCAGGCGGTGGGGCCGGTGTGGGCGATGAAGGCGTTGGCGAAGGGGTCGGAGTAGCCGTAGCCGGTGACCAGCGCGCGGGCGATGCGTCCCGCTTCCCAGCCGAACTGGAAGTGGTCCTCGGCGATGCGAATGCGATAGGTGTGGGCCAGCGTCATGTAGAGGACGCGGACGGCGAAGGCGACCCAGAAGATGCGGGCGGGGGCGCGGAGGGGGTTGGGCGTGGGCGGGTTGAAGAAGGCGCGGAGGCGGGCGAGCATCGACTTCGATTCTAGTCTGCCGCGCCGTTAGTCTTAAATAGTTGTCATTCTGAACGCAGTGAAGAATCCCCGCATTTCGCCAAGGCGCGTGACGGATACAATCGGAGCTTATGGTTTCGATCAAAGTGAAGAAGCTGGTGGGGTCGGCGCGGATGCCGCGGTATGCCCATGCGGGCGAGTACGGCGACCTGGCGGCGGACCTGTATGCGTCGGCGGACGCGCGGCTGGCGGCGGCGGGCGAGGCGGGATCGACGGCGGCGGTGGCGACGGGGATTGCGCTGGAGTTTCCGTCGACGCACGGGGCGCTGGTGGAGGACCGGTCAGGGCTGGCGGTGCGCGGGGTGACGACGCTGGCGGGAGTGATCGATCCGGGATACCGGGGGGAGATTCGGGTGGTGATGACGAACCTGGGCGCTGCGCCGGTGGAGATCAAGGCGGGCGAGCGGATTGCGCAGTTGCGGATTGTGGAGCGGATCGAGGCGAGCTTCGAGGAGGTTGCGGAGCTGGGCGAGGCGGCGCGCGGCGCGGGGGGATTTGGCAGTACGGGGAAGTGATGAACGAGAAATCTACTATAGTGCGACACTCCCTTAGCCAGGTCAGAGCCATGCGGGAAGGCGGCGAGGACAAGACCAGCCCAGATGCCCCCGAAGCTGAATCTCTCGGCGCGGAGTTCTGGAAGAGCGCCCGCGTCGTCATGCCTAGCGGCAAGACTTCCGTTCACCTTCGCCTCGATAGCGATATTGTCGAGTGGTTCAAGGCGAATGGAAAAGGCCACCTGACCCGGATGAACTCGGTTCTCCGAGCGTATGTAGAAACGCAGAAGCGCTGTGCATAACTTGGCCTGATGCTGGAGAACGCGAAAGCTCCAGTGGATGTACTCACACGCGTACAATCGTGTGCAGATCGGGCAGCGTGCTCGGCAAACACTTGGAACAGAGGAATCGATGCAACGCACGAAGATTTCCGAGCTTGGTAAGTTGAGCTTGCAGGACGATGGGGGACTCATTTGTTCGGTTACCTCAGACGAGCCGCCGTCGCTCGATCTATCTGCTCTCAAAGCGTCATTTGCCTTGGCTTCTCCTGATCCAAGTGACCTGACAATAGGAGATCTGGTTGCTCATTGGGATCATGGTGTTGCTCGCTACAGTGGAACCAAGAGCGTCGGCACAGCAGACGGTGAAAATGCTGACTTCCTAGTTCTCAAGTTTGCCGAATGTGGCCAGCTTTATGTGCCCGCCGCACGAAGTGGTCTCGTTCAAAAGCTAGGGAGAACGGCCTGCCAGTTGAGCAAACTGGATGGAAAAAGTACCAAACGACCGCGGTCGTATTGCATCGAGGCTTTGCCGGACGCATATCAGTGGACAGGTATTGGAAAATTTCCTGAGTTTCCAAAGGAGCAGCGCAAGCAACGCTTAGAACGTATCACTCAAGGAAAAATATACCGAAAGGAACAACAACAAGTTGAGACGCAATTTTATGCAGAGGTGTCCGAATGGCGCAGGGCTTGCACTGCTTACCTGACGGCCCTTCACGCAAGTCCGAATTACCGGCAGGCAAGTCAGGAGTTCTTTGAGCGACAAAACAGTGAGCCATTGCCTTTGCTTGACTGGTGGTCTTACCGAGCGGTTGTCCTTCGAGTGGGACCAATCGAACTGGCCAACGATCTCAATCACGACGAACTCGTTTTGCTAATCAAGCAGTATGTGTTGCGGCGTGACCGTAGCATCGAGAAAATACGGCGTGAAGTGGAGACTCTCGAGAATTTCGGACGGCTTGCAAGCGTGGTTCGCGAGCCCATACCGGAAGAAGTGCGACTGTTTGTTTGGCGTCGGGACAATGGCCAATGCGTACGCTGCTGTTCCCGAGAGCGCCTGGAATTCGATCACATCATTCCGGTCATAGCTGGTGGCAGCAGCACGGAACGTAATATCCAGCTTTTGTGTGAGTCATGTAATAGATCAAAGGGTGCGACAATATAGGAATCAGAAGGGTATATAAACCTCAGCTTTTTCAGCGTTATGGGGTCTGGGGAGCAAAGGAACAGCGAACCGAATTAAGGGCAAAAAGGTGGTCTGGATAAATGTTCGTTTTGTCGGATCATGCGTTTGCATGATACTTGGAGGTGCTTCGAATGAGTATGTGGTGGTGGTGGCTCCCCGGCTGGCATAAGAAATGGAAACTAGAGAAGCAGCGTTTGAAACTGGAAGAATCCCGCACGGCGGTGCTATCGCAGATTGCTGGTCGGCTATTTGATATAGATCAGATGGCACAACGTCCCCGCAGTGCTGACAATGACCCTATAAATGAGACATTACTGGAAACATTGCGCCAAGGCTTGGCGAAAATTGCGGAGGCCGCCAAACAAGCAGACGTCGATAGACTCGACGATTTAGCTGATGATGCAAACAGGCAAACAACCTTCAGCGCTTACCTTTGTCCACGGGAGGAAGTAAGGATTGAAGGCAATCTGACCATAGAACTAATGAAGTGGTGGGGCGTTCCAAAATCACAGATCGAGAGACTACGTGAATTGCTCGTGGATCAATTAGAGGGCAAAAATCTGGAAGATGCCAGAAGTGCATTGCATGCCCTCTTCAAAGAAAGAGATGATTGGGAGGAATACAGAGACGATTACGAGGACGCGATGCGGCGTAGCGCGCGGTGGCTCTTTGGGGCGGCTGTGATCCTTCCACTGGCGGCAGTAGGCTCCTTCTACATGGCGTTCCGTTTCGGATCGCTGGTTTTTGCGTCGTTGATTGTCGTCGGGTTTTTATTTGCAGGAGCAGCGGGCAGCTGTGTCAGCGTTCTTTCAAAACTGCCAGCGTTAGAAGTGTGTCGTTCTGAAAAGCTCGACTCTTACGACCGGCTGATTTGGAGCCGTATTAGTATCGGCACGACTGCAAGTTTAATCGGGTGCGGTTTGCTTGGATGGGGAATCATGCCTATTTCAGTTCAAGGACATGCTTTTGCAGAAATACTCGATGCTAGTTATTTAACGACAGCATCGACCTTTGGGGTTGCTCTAAAAATGCTGATTTTCTTAGCCATTCCCCTGCTGTTCGGATTCAGCGAACGTGCATTGCTATCATTCGAGCGGCGAGTTTTTGACGTGTCGGATAAATCTCAAAAAGACTAAGCTTTGCAACCGTTGGGACAAACGGGGTAAGTTTTGACCCACGACTGCTGCCTGTTGTTTCCAAGGGCTTCCATGGGTCAAATGTCACGGCCATAATTACCCCATGAAATACGGCTATGCCCGCGTATAGATCGGGCCTTCAGCCCTCGGTTCTATTAGGTGCGAGCACCTGGGGCGATGCCCCAGGCTGGTATAGGGCGCGCCGTTGGCGCTGGGCGTGCGGCGGGTGGACGGAACATGCGACAATCGTGTTAACGAGCCATGTCAAAACTCCCCGTTGTACCCGCACCAGAAGATGCAGCGCCAGCCGTCTCCGCATCGGCGCCAGTTGTTCCCGCATCCGCGAAGGCTGTTCCCACGCCTGCCGGGATTACGCCCGAGCTGCTGAAGACGCACAGCATTACGGCGGAGGAGTACGCGAGCATCCAGAAGAAGATGGGGCGCGTGCCGAGCCTGACCGAGTTGGGCATATTTAGCGTGATGTGGAGCGAGCATTGTTCGTACAAGAGCAGCCGCGTACACCTGAAGCGGCTGCCGACCAAGGGGACGCGGACGGCGGGGCCGGGAAGCGTGGTGCAGGGGCCGGGCGAGAACGCCGGGATCATCGACGTGGGCGATGGGTGGGCGTGCGCGTTCAAGATCGAGAGCCACAACCATCCCAGCTACGTTGAGCCGTTCCAGGGTGCGGCGACGGGCGTGGGCGGGATTCTGCGCGACATCTTCACCATGAACGCTCGACCGCTGGCGGTGATGGACTCGCTGCGATTTGGGCCGCTAGACGAGGAAGAGAAGGACGCGACGCTGCGGCGGCGCAACCATGGGATTGTGAATGGCGTGGTGGGCGGCGTGGCCAGCTACGGGAACTGTTTCGGCGTGCCGAACCTGGCGGGCGAGACGAAGTTCGAGGCGTGCTACAGCGGCAATCCGCTGGTGAATGCGTTTGCGCTGGGGTTGGTGAAGAAGGACGAGATTTTTTATGCCAAGGCGACGGGCGTGGGCAACCCGGTGATCTACGTGGGGGCGAAGACGGGGCGCGACGGCATCCACGGCGCGACGATGGCCAGCGAAGAGTTTACGGAGGATTCGGAGGCGAAGCGGCCCAACGTGCAGATGGGCGACCCGTTCATGGAGAAGCTGCTGCTGGAGGCTTGCCTGGAGGCGATGAGTCTGAAGTCCGGCGCGGTGGTGGGCATACAGGACATGGGCGCGGCGGGATTGACCTGCTCGACCTGCGAGATGGGCGCGCGCGGCGAGTTGGGGTTGACGATTGAGCTGGACCTGGTGCCGCAGCGGGCGACGGGCATGACTGCGTACGAGATCATGCTGAGCGAGAGCCAGGAGCGGATGCTGTTGGTGGCGGACAAAGGACGCGAGGGCGAGGTTCTGGCGGTGTTTGCGAAGTGGGGGCTGGACGCTTCGATTGTGGGAATTGTGACGGCGGACGATACGATGCGCGTGACGCATCATGGGGAATTGGTCGCGGAGATTCCCAACAAGGCGCTGACCGATGAGGCTCCGGTGTACCATCGGCCAGTGGGTGTGTGGAAGGCTCCGGTGCCGATGGATCCTCCGGCGTGGGTTGTGGAGGAGCTGAAGAAGCCAAGAGATTACACGGCGGATTTGAAAAAACTTCTCGCGTCCGCGAATATTTGCGACAAGCGATGGGTGTTTGAGCAGTACGACTCGATGGTTCAGAGCAATACCGTGCAGGGGCCGGGCGGCGAGGCTGGCGTGATGCGCATCAAGGGGACAGGTTCAGCGGATCGGCATGAGGGCGTGCTGGGAGAGCTGGCCAAGCTGGTCGCCGAGTCGTCGCCGGAGGGTGAGGCTATGCTGGCGACGGGCAATCCGGAGGCGACGAATCCGGTGGTTGCGCCGGGGGCTTCGCATGAGTCGAGCGCGAAGAAGCCGGAGCGGGGGCTGGCGATGGCGCTGGCGGGCAATGGGCGGTGGTGCTGGCTGGACCCGAAGCTGGGCGCGATGCATGCGGTGGCGGAGGCGGCTCGCAAGGTGGCTTGCACGGGCGCGACTCCGGTGGCCGCGACCAACTGTTTGAACTTCGGGAACCCGGAGAAGCCGGAGATCATGGCGCAGTTTTCGGCGACGATCGATGGGATCGCGGAGGCGTGCACGGCGCTGGGGACGCCGATTACGGGAGGCAATGTTTCGTTCTACAACGAGACGCGGGGGGAAGGGATCTACCCGACTCCGGTGATGGGGATTGTGGGGTTGCTGGAGGATGTGAGTAAGGCGGTGCCGGCGGCGTTTCAGAAGGCGGGCGATGCGATTTTGCTTTTGACTCTGCCAGTCGGAACGACGGGAACCCGGCCAGATCGAGAATTTGGTTCCACTGAGTTTGCCAAGACGATTTTGCAGACGCAATGGGGAACACCACCGTGTATGCAGTTGTTGGAAGAATTCGAACTGCACAATGCCCTGCAAGCTCTTGCGAAGAGAGGCCTGATTCATTCCGCGAGTGATGTGTCTGATGGAGGTTTAGCCGTCGCCTTGGCAAGAGCGTGCATTCCGAACAATGTTGGAGTAAGGATTTCCTTGCATCCCCAATTTCCTTTCGAAAAGTCGGGTGTGCGTGACTTGTTCGGGGAGGATAGTTCTCTCGCCCTTGTCACTTGCGACCCTTCAAATGTAGATGTATTGAAGCAAGTTGTTGACGAGTTTGGTTTCGTCTTCCCGATGAACTTAGGAGAAACGATCGAACCAAGTAAATCCGTGGAGGCTGATTTTGAAATCTCATTTCCGGGTCGAGGTTCCGCGGTGAGCACTACTCTTTCTGAGTTGCGCGCTGCATACGCGACTACGCTTGAATCGCAGCTTGCGGCGGAGGTGGTGACCGCATGAGGGAGCAGATGGCAGCTACGGTGGAAGGCCCGGGGCTAAAGCCCATTGAATCCATCGGCGCACTTCGTGGGGCTGAAGCCCCACGCTCCCTCCGAGAGGCAAAGGGAGGCGTACCTCAGCGGCTAAAGCCGGAGTCTGGGCTGGGCGGTTACGGCACGGCTGAAGCCGTGCCCTTAAGCAAGACAGCCAGGGTGGGTGCGAGCGAAAGACAAATGCGGGGGTCCCTCGACTGCGCGCTGCGCGCTCCGCTCGGGATGACGGCATCTAATGATGGGATGACGGCGGTTGATGGGTGTGATGTGAATGATGCGGAGGACGGCACGCCGTTCGATAAGCTGCGGGAGGAGTGCGGCATTATGGCGGTGTATGGGCATCCGGATGCCGCGCGGATGACGTTCTGGGGCTTATATGCGTTGCAGCATCGCGGGCAGGAGTCGGCGGGGATTGCCAGCGCGGACGGACACGATGTAAACGACATCAAGGGCATGGGGTTGGTGAGCGAGATCTTTACCGACGAGGTGCTGGCGCGACTGCCCGGGCACATTGCAATCGGGCACACGCGCTACTCTACGACGGGGGACTCGGCGCTGTTGAACGCGCAGCCGATCTCGGTGGAATCGACGATGGGGCTGATCGCGATTGCGCACAATGGGAACCTGGTGAACCTGGGGAACTCGAAGGAGCGGCTGGAGAGGGATGGCGCGGTCTTCCAGACGACGTCGGACTCGGAGATCATCATCCAACTGATTGCGCATTCGCGCTGCAACACGCTGGTGGACTGCATTGCGGAGTCGCTGGCGCAGGTGGACGGAGCGTTTTCGATTGTAATGATGACGCGCAACCGGATATTTGCGGCGAGGGACCCGCATGGGTTCCGGCCACTCTCGATGGGGCGGATCGCCGGGGTGAACGGCGAGCCGGACACGTTTGTGTTTGCGTCGGAGACGTGCGCGTTCGACCTGCTGCACGCGAAGTATGAGCGCGACGTGCGGCCGGGCGAGTTGGTGATGGTGAGCGAGGATGGAGTGACCAGCCGGAGGTTTGCGCCGGAGACGGTGCCTCATGCGAGCTGCATCTTTGAGCATGTCTACTTTGCGCGACCAGACTCGCGCGTCTTCGGACGATGGGTGCAGCAATCGCGCGACGAGATGGGACGGCAACTGGCGCGGGAGAGTGGCGTGGATGCGGACCTGGTGGTCCCGGTGCCGGACTCGGGCGTGACGGCGGCGCTGGGCTATGCGGCGGAGAGCGGGATTCCGTTCAACTTCGGGCTGATCCGCAACCATTACGTGGGGCGGACGTTCATCCAGCCGGAGCAGCGGACGCGCGACTTTGGCGTGCGCATGAAGCTGAACCCGGTGCGCAACCTGCTACAGGGGAAGCGAATTATTCTGATCGACGACTCGA
>Ga0224555_1003382_pt1 | contig 16401 bp, 17 predicted proteins | sample 714S23034metaG_FD_180687 | JGI IMG/M metagenome (GOLD analysis project Ga0224555, IMG submission 180687) | Peat soil microbial communities from Stordalen Mire, Sweden - 717 S2 30-34 | ecosystem: Environmental > Terrestrial > Soil > Wetlands > Peat | place: Sweden: Norrbotten County, Stordalen...
CATACCCGGAATGCCGTCCTGCCAACCCTGGATCAGCCCTTGCAGCGGGAATTCGATGGACTGGCCGCGACCCCACGAGCTGTCGAATTCTGCGCCGGTGTCGTACTCAACGCCGACGTAGTGCACCTCGACGGTGGCGCCCGGCACGGCTTCGGGTCCCTCGCCGACCACCAAGTCCTCGACGACGAGTTGAACAGGTGCTGGGCCGCTGGGAAATTCAATCTCAGGTTTGCTTGACACCCGATCGACCCTAGTCCGGCACACTTGACTCGTGGAAGAGGACCGAACATGACCGACAACACCGACAACGACGCCCTGTCGCGTATTCACGACCTCGTCGCCGAGGAAAAGACACTTCGACAGCAGCTCCAACACGGCGAAATCAGCGCATCCGAGGAGCACGAACGGCTGCGCCGTCTCGAGACCCAGCTCGATCAATGCTGGGACTTGTTGAGGCAGCGTCGGGCACTGCGCGAAACCGGCGGCGATCCCAGCGACGCCGCGGTGCGGCCCGCCGACGAGGTCGAGGGTTACCTGAGCTGACCGATGGCTGCCGACCCGTGTGACGTCGACGCGGTCATCGTGGGCGGCGGACACAACGGTCTCGTCGCCGCCGCATACCTGGCCCGGGCCGGCCTGCGGGTACGGCTGCTGGAACGGCTGCAGCAAGTCGGCGGGGCCGCCGTGTCGTCGCAGATCTTCGACGGCGTCGACGCCCGGCTGTCGCGGTACGCGTACCTGGTGAGCCTGTTGCCGGCGCGCATTCTCGACGACCTGGGTGCGACGGTCCGGTTGGCCCCGCGGCCGTATTCGTCGTACACCCCCGACCCGGCCACCGCGGGCCGCACCGGCCTACTGGTCGGTCCGCAGTGGGGGCACCACCCGCTTGCGGGGGACACGTTCGGTGCCATCGGCGCCCACGATGACGAGCGGGCGTTCGCCGCGTTCTACCGGCGCTGCCGCCTGGTGACCGAGCGACTGTGGCCGACCCTGTTGGAGCCGCTGCCCACCCGCGAGCAGGCCCGCGCAGCGGTCAGCGAGGGCGACCCCGCGGCGGCCGCGGCGTGGCGGGCCATGGTCGAGCGACCGATCGGGCTGGCGATCGTCGATGCACTCGGCAACGATCTGGTGCGCGGCGTGGTCGCGACCGACGCGCTGATCGGCACCTTCGCGGCGCTCGACGACCCGTCGCTGCAGCAGAACGTCTGTTTCCTCTATCACCTGCTCGGCGGCGGCGTCGGGGAGTGGCACGTCCCGGTCGGCGGCATGGGGGCGGTCAGCGCAGCGCTGGCCGCTGCCGCGTCCGGTCACGGCGCCGAAATCATCACCGCCGCCGAGGTTTACGCCGTCGATCCCAACGGCGAGGTGCGCTATCGCCACCACGACGACGAGCACGTGGTGCGTGGTCGATTCGTATTAGCCGGCGTCACACCGGCGACACTGGCCGGCCTGCTGGGCGAACCGGCGGCGCCGCCAGCCCCGGGCGCCCAAGTCAAGGTGAACATGGTGCTGCGACGGCTACCGCGGCTGCGCGACGACAGCGTGACACCCGAGCAGGCTTTCGGTGGAACGCTGCACGTCAACGAAACCTGGACGCAGCTGGACGCGGCGTATTCTCGGGCAGCCGCGCACGGGCTGCCGGATCCACTTCCGTGCGAGATCTACTGCCATTCGCTGACCGACCCCAGCATCGTGGCTCCCGCGTTGCGCGAAGCGGGAGCCGCGACCCTGACGGTGTTCGGTCTGCACACCCCCCATTCGATGTTCTGTGACGACGAGCCCGGGCGGGTGCGCGCCCTGCTCACCGATGCCGTGCTGGAGTCGCTGAATTCCGTTCTAGCCGAACCGATTCAGGATGTGCTGATGAACGACGCCAACGGGTTGCCCTGCATCGACACGACGACCACCCTGGACTTGGAACACAGGCTGGGAATGACCAGCGGCAACATCTTCCACGGCGCCTTGCGATGGCCGTTCGCCGATCACGACGAGCGCCTGGATACCCCGGCACGACAATGGGGTGTTGCCACCGCCCACGAGCGAATTCTGCTGTGCGGCTCAGGTGCGCGACGCGGCGGAGCGGTCTCCGGTATCGGGGGCCACAACGCGGCGATGGCGGTGCGCCAGTCGTGGTAGCCGGGGCTACCGCCCGTCGATGGTGGCGTAGTTGCGCTCGGTGTAGCCGGTGTAGATCTGGCGCGGACGGCCGATCTTGCTGTCGCCTTCGTCGTGCATCTCGCGCCAGTGCGAAATCCAGCCGGGTAGCCGACCGAGCGCGAACAGCACGGTGAACATCCGGGTCGGGAATCCCAGCGCCCGGTAGATCAGCCCGGTGTAGAAGTCGACGTTCGGGTACAGCTTGCGCTCGATGAAGTAGTCGTCGGTCAGCGCCGCCTCTTCGAGTTCCTTGGCGATGCTCAGCAGGTCGTCGTCACCGCCGAGCTTGCCCAGGATCTTGTCCGCCTGTTCCTTGACGATGCGGGCCCGCGGGTCGTAGTTCTTGTAGACGCGGTGACCGAAGCCCATCAACTTGACGCCGGCCTCACGGTTCTTGACCTTGCGAACGAACTCACTGACGTCGTCATCGCTTTCCCGAATCTGCTCGAGCATCTCCAGCACCGCCTGGTTGGCACCGCCGTGCAGCGGCCCCCACAGCGCGTTGATGCCGCCGGAGATCGAGGTGAACAGATTGGCTTGCGACGACCCCACCAGCCGCACCGTCGACGTCGAACAGTTCTGCTCGTGGTCGGCGTGCAGGATCAGCAGCATGTCGAGCGCCCGTACGATCTCGGGGTCCGCCTCATAGGGCTCTGCGGGCAGCCCGAACGTCATCCGCAGGAAGTTCTCCACCAGCGTCAGCGAGTTGTCCGGGTAGAGGAACGGCTGACCGACCGACTTCTTGTAGGCGTAGGCGGCGATGGTCGGCAGCTTGGCCAGCAGCCGGATCGTCGACAGCTCGACCTGCTCGGTGTCCGTCGGGTCAAGGGAATCCGGGTAGTACGCGGACAGCGCATTGACCGCACTGGACAGCACCGGCATCGGGTGGGCGTTGCGGGGGAAGCCGTCGAAGAACCGCTTGAGGTCCTCGTGCAGCATCGTGTGCAACTGGATCCGACGGGTGAAGTCGGCCAGCTGCTGCGTGGTCGGCAGCTCGCCGTGGATCAGCAGGTAGCTCACCTCGATGAAGGTCGACTTCTCCGCGAGCTGCTCGATCGGGATACCGCGGTAGCGCAGGATGCCGGCGTCACCGTCGATGTAGGTGATAGCGCTCTTGCAAGCGGCGGTGTTGACGAACCCGTTGTCGAACGTGGTGTAGCCGGTCTTGGACAAGAGCGGCCCCAGCGCAATCCCGTCGGCCCCCTCGGTTGCGTGGACGATGTCGAGATCCAACTCACCACCCGGGTAATGGAGAGTGGCGGTGTCGTCGGTTGCGGCCACAGGAACCCCTTTGCGGTCTCGGCTGATGCTGGCGCTACAAGGATGCGTACAAGTGAAGGTAGTCGTTATCGGGACGGCGCGCCTGCGCGGGGGCAATGTCCGACCGCGAGACTCGTCGGCCCGCCCCCGGCGCATCGTACCGCGCTAGAGTAGCTGCCCGGCGCGCATGGTCACCGGGCTAGGGTTGCAGCCGTTCGATGCGTCCGCCGACGATACGAATTCGGTTGTGCAACCGGTCTTCCCGCCCTTGCCAGAACTCGACCTCCGCGGGCGCGATCCGATACCCACCCCAGTTCGGCGGAACCGGGACTTGCTCGGAGGCGGCGAAGCGGGCCGTCACCTCGGAGAGCTGGTCGACCAGCGCAGCACGGGAGGCGATCGGCCTGGACTGGTGTGACGCCCACGCGCCCAGCTGCGAGCCGCGTGGCCGCTTCGACCAGTAGTCCAAGGTGGCCTGCGGATCGACCTTGGTCACCGGGCCACGGATATGAAACTGCCTGTTCAGCAGATACCACGGGAAGGTCGCCGACGCGTACGGCGTCGCGGCCAGCTCCTCCCCCTTGGCCGAGTCGTAGTTCGTGAAGAAGGTGATCCCGTCCTCGTCGACGCCTTTGCACAGCACCGACCGGCTGACCGGCCTTCCCGACGTGACGGTGGCCAACACCATCGCGTTGGGCTCGGCGACCCCAGCACGCGCCGCGTCGTCAATCCATTTGCGCAACAAGGCAAGCCAACCGTCGTCGAGCCAGTCGACGTCGAGGTCCGGGCTACCGTCCTTCTCCAGGGAGCCGTATTCCATCCGCATTGCCGCCAGGTGCTCGTTGTCTGGTCCTGCCATCGCGACAACGCTACTCCCGGCCCACCCCCGCGTTAGTTACCGACCGGTAGCGACCGGTGCGCAGTCGCGTGGGAGAATTCCGCCATGACTGTCATCCCGGACAAGATCCCGGAGAATTTCGTTGCCGGTCTCGAGGGGGTGGTGGCATTCACCACCGAGATCGCCGAGCCCGATAAGGACGGCGGTGCCCTGCGCTACCGCGGTGTCGACATCGAGGACCTGGTTGGCCAGCACGTCACATTCGGCGATGTCTGGGCTTTGCTGGTGGACGGAAAATTTGGCCACGGGCTGCCGCCCGCCGAGCCATTTCCGCTGCCGATCCACAGCGGCGATGTGCGCGTCGACGTGCAGGCCGGCCTGGCGATGCTGGCGCCCATCTGGGGATACCAGCCATTGCTCGACACCGACGATGCCACCGCCCGTGCCCAACTGGCCCGAGCCTCAGTCATGGCCCTGTCCTACGTCGCGCAGTCGGCCCGGGGTATCTACCAACCCGCAGTTCCTCAGCGGATCATCGACAAATGTTCAACGGTAACAGCACGTTTCATGACGCGATGGCAGGGCGAGCCGGATCCCAGGCATATCGAGGCCGTCGACGCGTACTGGGTTTCGGCCGCGGAGCACGGGATGAACGCCTCGACGTTCACTGCGCGGGTGATCGCGTCGACCGGCGCCGACGTGGCGGCGGCTTTGTCGGGGGCGATCGGCGCGATGAGCGGCCCGCTGCACGGCGGCGCGCCGGCGCGGGTGCTGCCGATGCTCGAAGAGGTCGAGCGCACCGGTGACGCGCGCGGTCTGGTCAAGGGAATCCTGGACCGCGGCGAGAAGCTGATGGGCTTTGGGCACCGCGTGTACCGCGCGGAGGATCCCCGGGCACGGGTGTTGCGGGCGACCGCCAAGCGGTTGGGCGCGCCGCGTTACGACGTCGCCTTGGCCGTCGAGCAGGCTGCGCTGTCGGAGCTGCGGGAGCGGCGTCCGGACCGGGCGATCGAGACCAATGTCGAGTTCTGGGCCGCGGTGATTCTGGACTTCGCACAGGTGCCGGCCAGGATGATGCCGGCGATGTTCACCTGCGGTCGTACCGCCGGCTGGTGCGCCCACATCCTCGAGCAGAAGCAGCTGGGCAAGTTGGTTCGCCCGTCGGCCATCTACATCGGCCCGGAGCCGCGCAGCCCGGAGTCCGTCGAAGGCTGGGATCGGGTTCAACCGCTGTCCTAACCCTCCGCCGGATTGCGTTGAGCCTTAGACCAATTCGCGAATCAGATCAGCCAGCCGGTGCCGCAACGGGGGCGCCGGCGCTGCGGCCGCGACTTCGAGCATGTCGGCGATCGAAGTGAACTTGTTGCGCGGCCGATTACTGAGCTCGCCTCGGGCCACTTCAGCGGCGTCGATGGCACGCCAGCCGGCGGCGTCGACGATGTCGGGCTGCCGCTCCCGGACGAGTTTGTCCAGTGCCGACGGCTTGGCGATCGGATCGCTCAACAAACCGGCATTGAAATCGTCGACCAGTCGCTGCGCCGTCTGCGCCGAACACGACTTGTTGGTGCCGATGAACCCCGTCGGCCCGCGCTTGATCCAGCCCGCCACATACGCGCCATGCACGGGCTGGCCCGAGTCCGGGTGCACCACGCGGCCACCGTTATTGGGCACCACTCCCGCGGTGTCGTCGAACGGCAAATCCTTAATGGCCTTGCCGTGGTAACCGATCGAGCTCAACACCAGCCCGGCGTCGAACCGCTGCACCTCGTCGGTGCCGGTGACCACGAACTCCAACCCGGTGGTTCGCTGCTCTCCCACGACGCGCTGGGGCGTCAGGTGGTAGGCCAGCCGGATCCGCCGCCGGGTCGGCGAGCCCGCCGGCGTCGTCGCGTCGCTGAGCTTGGACAGGACCTCCAGCTTCTGCCGAGTCAAAGTGTCAGAGACGGTGGCAAGGTCGCGCATCACGGCTTCGCGGTCAGCAGACCCGAGAACGACCTCCGCAGTGGTCGTCAGCCCGATCAGCTCGGGCAGCGTGAACGCCGAATGCGCGGGTCCGCGCCGCGCGGCGATCACCACCTCGTGCACCCGTGAATCGCGCAGCGCCGTCAAGGCGTGATCGGCGATGTCGGTGCGGGCCAGCTCGTCGGGGTCGGCGGTGAGCACGCGAGCCACGTCGATGGCGACGTTGCCGTTGCCGACGACGATGACCCGTTCGTGGCCGAGATCGACTGGCAGATCAATGAAGTCGGGGTGACCGTTGATCCAGGCCACCAGCTCGGTGGCGGTGCCGGTGCCGGGCAGGCCCATCCCGTCGATGTCCAGCCGGCGCTCAGTAGGCGCGCCGACGGCGTAGACGACGGCGTGGTGGTGAGCCAGCAAGTCGTCGTGGCTCAGGTGCTTGCCGATCTCGACGTTGAGGAAGAACCGGAATTCGCGGCGACGGGCGATCCGGTCGAAGAGCCGGGTGACCCGTTTGGTGGTCTGGTGATCCGGCGCCACCCCGGCACGCACCAAACCGTAAGGGGCGGGCTGCTTCTCGAAAACATTGACCCGCACGCCGTGTTGGGTGAGCAGTTCGTCGGCGGCGTACATCGCGGCCGGCCCGGACCCTACGATGGCCACGGTCAGCGGGCCTCCATAGCTGCTGTGATTTCCCCGCACCTGTGGTGCGGGGATCACCGGCGCCAGTTTGGATGTCGGCGGTAGTTTCTGGCCGGCCGGGCGGTCCGGATAGTACGACGCGTTGAGCGCGATGAAGGGTTGCTGCTCGGGTGTCAGCCGGGTGTCAGGCGCGATGGCCCCCACCGGGCAGGCACTGACGCAGGCGCCGCAGTCCACGCAGGCCACCGGATCGATGTAGAGCATTTCAGCGGCGGCAAAACCCGGCTCATCCGGAGAAGGGTGGATGCAGTTCACCGGGCAGGCGTAAACGCAGGACCCGTCGCTACAGCACGACTGGGTAATAACGTGCGGCATAGAAGGCGGGTCTTCTATGCAGCCGGTGCGACGGCAAGGTGCTGACGCTGCGGTTCGCTGCGGTAGCGGGACGGCTTGCCGTCGATCTTGCAGATCCGCCATATCAGCCTGGCCAGCGGGTTCATCAAACCGGTGTCGCGGCACAGCATCCGGACGTCGCCGAACATGTCTCGCAGCATTTGGCGCGACTCCGGCGACCGGAAGAACACGTCTTTGCGGACCCGACGCGGGATGTCGAACTCCCGCCAAAAGGCCCTGGGCGGCACCACGATCGCCGAACACAGGATCCGCATGGTGAGCGGCACGTACAACGAGAGCCAGAACCGCTTGCGGCGCGGCAGATGCGGCGCTCGCTTACGCAAGTACTCGTGCGCGAACGAGATGTGTCGAGCTTCCTCGGCCACGTGGATCGCCATCACCCGCTCCATGATCGGGTGCAGCTCCTTGCCCTCGCGCAGCACGTTCTTCTGGGTGTGGTCGATGGGCTCTTCGCCGGCCAGGATGCCGAACCAGAACGGGATCGGAAGCGGCCCGGCCACCAGTGGGATCGCCGGTTGGATCCACTTCAGCAGCCGAGGCATGCCCGGCACGTCGAGACCGATGTGGTTCACCATCTCCTGGAACATCATGGTGTGGTTGCACTCTTCGACCGCCTCATGCAGGCAGTACCGGTATTCCGCTGAGCCGTTGGGCACCCAGAAGGCGTACTCCATCAACCCGCGGATCAGGATGGACTCGAAGTGCAGACCCACCTTGGCCACGTTCGCCTGCCGCCACATGCCGATCTGGATTTGACGTTCTTCTGACTGCGCCTGGTACCAGGGGTGTCGGCCCATCGGGTCGGTGGTCGGCAGTTTCCACCGCGGGTCGTTGTCGATAACCGCGAACTCGGGGGACTTCCAGTCGATGTCGGTGTACGGGTTGAAGTTGCGCCGCACCGACCCCTCGGACAGTGTGTTCAGCATCTCCACGTACTTGATGTCGTCCTGGACATCCATGTTGCGACGCCACCGGCGCACAATCTTCGTCCGAGCCGTTTTCTGGCCCATTCTCGGCCTCCCAAAGAGGTTTACATTTGGACGCGCTATGTCCAACACAGTACCGGAGGTATCGCCAACTTACTAGACCCCTTCCGACGGTGTGGCCGAGCTGGGAAGCATCGTTTCGCTTTGGCCTGGCTCACATTCGCCCGCGCCGGATTGGCCGCTGCGGCAGCCGTCTGGGGCAATCACTAACCTGGTGATCATGGCTGAGCAGCTCGCGACTTCCCTGACCATTCCGGACACCATCAAACCCGGCGACGGACGCTTCGGATCCGGCCCTTCGAAGGTCCGGCCCGAACAATTGCAGGCTCTTTCCACCAGCGCCGCCGCGCTTTTCGGCACGTCACACCGGCAGGCCCCGGTAAAGGATCTGGTCGGGCGGGTGCGCAACGGGCTGCGGGACTTCTTCTCAGTACCCGACGGCTACGAGGTGGTGCTGGGCAACGGCGGGGCAACGGCGTTCTGGGATGCCGCCGCGTTCGGGCTGATCGACAAGCGGTCATTGCACTTGAGCTACGGCGAATTCAGCGCGAAGTTCGCGTCTGCGGTCGCCAAGAATCCGTTCGTCGGTGACCCGATCATCGTCAAAGCCGAGCCCGGCGGTGCACCCGACCCACAGAGCGACCCGTCGGCCGACGTGATCGCATGGGCACACAACGAGACCTCGACGGGTGTCGCGGTGCCGGTGACGCGACCGCACGGCTCCGGCGATGCGCTGATCGTCATCGACGCCACCTCCGGCGCCGGCGGCCTCCCGGTCGACATCACCGACACCGATGCCTACTACTTCGCGCCGCAGAAGAACTTCGCCAGTGACGGCGGCCTGTGGCTGGCGATTTTGAGCCCGGCGGCGCTGAGCCGGATCGAGGCCATCGCCGAGTCCGGGCGATGGGTGCCCGACTTCTTGTCGCTGCCGATCGCGGTGGAGAACAGCCTCAAGAACCAGACCTATAACACGCCGGCCATCGCGACGCTGGTGCTGCTGGCCGAACAGATCGATTGGCTGTTGGGCAACGGCGGGCTGGATTGGGCGGTCAAGCGCACCGCGGACTCCTCGCAGCGGTTGTACACCTGGGCGCAGGACCGGTCCTACACGACACCGTTCGTTGCCGAGCCGCGGCTGCGCTCCCAAGTGGTGGGCACGATCGACTTCAACGACGACGTCGATGCCGCAGCGGTGGCCAAGGTGCTACGCGCCAACGGCATCGTCGACACCGATCCGTACCGAAAACTCGGGCGCAACCAGTTGCGGGTCGCGATGTTCCCCGCCGTCGAACCTGACGACGTCAGCGCGCTCACCGAGTGCATCGACTGGGTGGTCGAGCGGCTCTAGCGCGCCGGCAAAAAGCCCAGGTGTTACCGCGTGTCCAACCTGGCTGCGGGCGTCATCTGGGTTAGAGTCCGCACCTGACAGGCCTGGCGCGCTGGTCTGCGAGGAACCTGCGAGGAGAGACCATGCGGGAACTCAAGATCGTCGGACTCGATCTCGACGGCAAACACATCATCTGCGAGGGCGACAACCCCGCCGACAAGTTCAAGATCCGCGTCGACGACCGTTTGCGTGCGGCGTTGCGCGGTGACGGGGCCCGGGTGGCTCAAACCCACATCGACATCGAGGTCACCAACATGCTGAGCCCCAAGGAGATTCAAGCCCGCATCCGGGCGGGTGCATCCGTCGAGCAGCTCGCGACGGCCGCCGGGGCGGATATTGACCGGGTCGCACGCTTCGCCCATCCGGTGTTGCTGGAGCGCTCACGGGCTGCCGAGCTGGCAACCGCCGCGCATCCCGTTCTCCCCGATGGCCCGGGGGTACTGACGCTGCTGGAGACCGTCACCTCGTCGCTGGTGGCACGCGGCCTGAACCCCGACCAACTGACGTGGGACGCCTGGCGCAACGAGGATGGCCGCTGGACGGTCCAGCTGGGCTGGAAGGCGGGCCGTTCCGACAACCTCGCGCATTTCCGGTTCTGCCCGGGCGCTCACGGCGGGACCGTCACCGCTGTCGACGACGCAGCAAGTGAGCTGGTCGACCCCAACTTCGACCGTCCGCTGCGGCCCGTCGCACCGGTCGCCCAACTCGATTTCGACGAGGCCGAGCCCGCACCCTCGCCCCCGGAAAATGAGACGACTGAAACCAAGACCGAGCCGACGCGCAGCCGCCGCGGTAAGCCGTCGGTACCGGCGTGGGAAGACGTTCTGCTGGGTGTGCGCTCCAGCGGCCAACGCTGACCGACGTCAGGCCCGCTACCTGAACAGGGTCATCGAGACCAGGGTCAGCCACGCAGCGGTCACGCCCACTCCCGCGCCAAGGACCAGCCAACGCAACACCGGTGTGTACCGCCAGCCCCAAAGCGTCGGCGCCAACCCGCCGGCCGCGACGATGTTCAGCCCGACGGCCAACATCGGATGCACCCGGATCAGTCCCAGACTCAGCACCACGACCGCTACTGCGGTGACCGCGGCGACAAACCCGGCCACGGTCAAACCCCTTGCCCAGGGCGTGGATTCGTCGGTCACCTGCCGAGCCTAGCTCGACGACGATGCAGACCGCGTAGCGGTCTGAGGAGAAGTCGGGCATCAGGATGCAGCTCGACGACGATGCAGACCGCGTAGCGGTCTGAGGAGAAGTCGGGCATCAGGATGCAGCTCGACGACGATGCAGACCGCGTAGCGGTCTGAGGAGACGTCGGGCATCAGGATGCAGCTCGGGCTCTCTCGTAGAACGCCAACGCCGCCGCGGTGGCGACGTTGAGCGAGTCGGTGCCGCGCGACATCGGAATGCGCACACGCAGATCGCTCGCCTTCATCGCGGCATGACTCAGGCCCGGCCCTTCGGCGCCGACCAGAATCGCGACCCGCTCATCGCGCACCGCCGACATCGCCGCCGGCAGCGTTGCGGCGTCGGATCCGGGCGTCATCGCCAACAACCGAAACCCTAACTGGTGCAACGTCTTCAGTTCCGCTGGCCAGTCGGTCGCCCGAGCATATGGCACCAGCAGTGCATGCCCCATGGAGACGCGCACCGCGCGCCGGTACAACGGATCGGCGCAGCCACTGCCAAAGACGACTGCATCGACATCGAGGCCGGCCGCGTTGCGGAAGATGGCGCCCAGATTCTCGTGGTCGTTGACTCCCTCGAGCACCGCAACGGTCCGCGCGCCGTCGACCACCTGCGCGACGCTGCGCTCAGGCGCCCGGCGTGCGGCGGCGAGCACCCCGCGGTTGAGATGAAAGCCGACCGCCTGGGCCATCACCTCAGCCGACACCCGGTGGTAGGGCGCGGGGTTACCGGCCAGATCCGCTCTCAGCTCAGCGAGTCTGCGGTCGGTGCCAAGGAACGCCAACGGCGTGAACGGTGATGCCAGCATGCGCTGCACCACCACCACACCCTCGGCGATCACCAGACCCTTGCCGCTGGGCAGATCGGGCCGACGGTCGATGCTGTTCAAATCCCGGAAGTTATCCAGCCGCGGGTCGTCAGGATCGCTGATATCGCATACGACCACACCGCCGGTTCCATCAGTGCAGCCAAAATCGTTTTCGGTCAAGGGCTTTCGTCGACTAAAGCCAAGATCAAGTCAGCCGCCTCGCGCAGCGTATCGCGTTCGGAGCCCCCCAGCGTCTCCAGTCGTTGCGCCAGCCACTCCTGGCTCGCCCGGCGTTCGGCCTCCAGCAGTTCGACACCGGCGTCGGACACCGAAACCAAGACCTGGCGGCCGTCGTCGGGGTGTGCAACGCGGTCCACGAAACCCAAATCGGCCAATGAGGCGATTACCCGCGTCATCGACGGCGGGCGAACCCGTTCCCTGATCGCCAGCGCACCCGGCGTCATCGGGCCGAAATTAGCCAACGTCGCCAGCGCTGACAGCTGCGACAACGACACCGGGGACTGCGGGCGGCGAAACCGCAGCTGCCGGGCGAGCCGCATTACCGCCAACGACAAATCGCTGGCCAACCCGCTATCGCCCTCCATCACAGCGCGAAGGTTACGACAGAACGCCCAGTCATCAGCGACGAATCACCAAGTCGGGGCCCATCAAGCTATCTTGACTGCCCAGCTCCTCCCCGGCCGCAACACGGCCGGCATCGTCGCCGGGCTATCTTGACTGCCCAGCTCCTCCCCGGCCGCAACACGGCCGGCATCGTCGCCGGGCTATCTTGAACTCGATGTCTGACGAGACTGGCAAGAGCATCCAACCGCCGACGCTGCCCAGTGCGCTGCTGGACCCGTGGCCGGTCATTGCCATCGGCGCACTGGCCTGGCTGGTTGCCGCGGCGGCCGCATTCGTCCTGCCGGCCCTTGCCGCGTGGCGGCCGATGACATTGGCCGGTCTTGGAGTCGGGCTACTGGGCACCACCATTTTTCTGTGGCAGCGTGATGCTGCCCGCCGGGGCGCGCGGGGTGCCCAAACCGGACTCACCACGCCGCGCCATCCCGACTGACAAATGACATCCACCCGATGTTGATGGCCCCGAGCCAGGAGGTATACGTCAATGGCAGCGCCGCTATTGCAAGCGCAGGTTGATATCAAGGCACCAGTGTCGAAAGTCTGGGCGCTGGTTAGTGATTTCCGCCGCATGCCCCAATGGAGTCCGCAGTGCCGATGGATGCGGCCGTTGGGTCAGGTGCGTCAGGGCACCCGCACCGTCAACCTCAACCGCCGCAACTTCATGTTCTGGCCGACGACATCGACCGTCATCGAGATGATTCCGGACCAGAAGCTCGCGTTTCGGGTCAACGCCAACAACACCGTCTGGAGCTACGAACTACAGCCGATCCCCGATGGCACGCGGGTGGTCGAGAGCCGGCACGCCGAGAACGGGGTCAAGCCGGTGTCCAGCATGGCCGTGAATGCGCTTTTCGGCGGGACCGCCAGCTTCGAACGCGAACTCATCGACGGAATGAACGCCTCACTGGCCAAAATCAAGGCCGCGGCGGAGAACAGCTAGCAGGACTCCGTGGGTTGCTCGCTGATGTCGAGCACACCGTCGTCGTAGGGGTCGTACATCGGCGAGCCGCTGCCCGCCGGCGCGGGCGTGTCGGAATGCGCGCCGCAGCCGTATTCGAAGTCGACGACATGCCCATCAGCCGACATCTCGTTGCCGCACACGCCGAACATCACGCCCAGCGAACCGGCGAGCGGCAAGAAGAAGCCGCAATCGCGGCAGACACGTTTGGTGGACTGCGACATCTGCGCGCGGGGGCCGTAGTCGCCGTCGTGCCAGCGCTGCGCTGCCTCCGCACGACCCCAGGCACTCATCACCCGGCGCCGTCCCAGCCCGATCTCGGCGGCGGTTTCGTCGACCTGCGGGTCACCGGAGGCCAGGAAACCGGGCACTAGCCGCGGGTCGTCCGGCAACGGCGCCAGCAGGTCGCCGGGGCCCAGGTCGCCTGCCCGGATCCGCTGGTCCCAGGGCACCCATTGCGGCGCCAGCAACGCCGTCGGCCCGGGCACCAACACCACCTCGCTGACCGTTGCGTGGTCGGCGCCGGGATAGCTGGCCACGACGACCGCCCACTGCCAGCCCTGATAGCCGGGCAGATTGGCCAGGAAACGGTGTGTGGCGCTGGTCGGATCTTCGTAGCCGACGCCGAGGTACTCGCCCACCGTGTCGGCGCCGCTGGACTCGGCGATGGCCGCTCGCGCCAGCTCGGAGGCACCCGTGAGGACCGTCGCCAACTCGGGCGACCATTCCGCTCCAGTCGCCGCAGCCGCGTCCCCGGTTGATTCGGTCACATCGTCGGTTGTTTCCATGGGCCTCCAATTCTGCCGCACAGATGCACCGCATGGCCACACCGGTCGCCTGCGCACGACCGCAGCCGGCATGGGCGAGAATCGATGTATGTCTGGACGGCGCCGAGATCACCCGGATGCGGGGCGCGCCTCGGCTCCCGGCCGCCGCAGTCGTACCGGACCCGCGGCCGAGCACCCGGGGATGGCCAACTATCCGGCCGATGAACCGGATTACCGCCGGTCGCGCCGTCCACCGCCCATGCCCAGCGCCAACCGGTACCTGCCGCCTCTGGACCGCGAGCCCGAAGCCGAGCCTCGCCGCGAGCCCCCGCGAGGTGGCCCCGGCAGCGAGCGGGTCACCGTGACCCGCGCCGCCGCCCAGCGCAGTCGCGAGATGGGTTCGCGGATGTACTGGCTGGTACAGCGGGCCGCCACCGCCGACGGTGCCGACAAATCCGGGCTGACCGCGCTGACCTGGCCGGTGGTGGCCAATTTCGCCACCGACGCGGCGATGGCCGTCGCGTTGGCCAACACGCTGTTCTTCGCGGCGGCCACCGGGGAAAGCAAGGACAGGGTCGCGCTCTACCTGTTGATCACGATCGCACCATTCGCGGTGATCGCGCCGCTGATCGGCCCGGCGCTCGACCGGCTACAGCACGGCCGCCGGGTCGCGCTCGCCGCGTCGTTCGCGCTGCGCACCGGGCTGGCGGTGGTGCTCATCACCAACTACGACGGCGCCACCGGCGGCTTCCCGTCCTGGGTGCTGTATCCGTGTGCGCTGGCCATGATGGTGCTGTCGAAGTCGTTCAGCGTGCTGCGCAGCGCAGTGACGCCGCGGGTGATGCCGCCGACGATCGACCTGGTGCGGGTGAACTCCCGGTTGACGATGTTCGGTCTGCTGGGCGGCACCATCGTGGGTGGCGGCATCGCCGGCGGAATCGAGTACGCCTGCGAGCACCTGTTGCAGTTGCCCGGTGCGTTGTTCGTCGTCATTGCCGCCACCGTGGCCGGCGCCTTGCTGTCCATGCGGATTCCGCGCTGGGTCGAAGTGACCGCAGGCGAGGTTCCCACGACGTTGAGCTATCGCCAAGGCCGATCGCGGCGAAGTTGGCCCGAGGAGGTCCGCCGGGCAAGTGGGGCCCTTCGACAACCCTTGGGCCGCAACATCATCACCGCGCTGTGGGGCAACTGCACGATCAAAGTCATGGTCGGATTCTTGTTCTTGTATCCGGCTTTCGTGGCCAAGGCGCATCAAGCCAGCGGGTGGGTGCAGTTGGGGATACTGGGACTGATCGGCGCGGCCGCAGCCATCGGTAACTTCGCCGGCAACTTCGCCAGCGCCCGGCTGCGGTTGGGCCGGCCCGCGGTGCTGGTGGTGCGCTGCACCGTGGCAGTCACCGGCATCGCCCTGGCCGCGGCGGTGGCCGGCAACCTGCTGATGGCCGCCGTCGCAACCTTGATCACGTCGGGGTCGAGCGCGATCGCGAAGGCGGCACTGGATGCGTCGTTGCAGGACGACCTGCCGGAGGAATCACGCGCATCGGCGTTCGGGCGTTCGGAATCGACGCTGCAGCTGGCGTGGGTGCTCGGCGGCGCGCTGGGCGTGCTGCTCTCCACCGACTTGTGGGTCGGCTTCAGCGTCGTCGGGTCCGTGCTGATTCCGGGTTTGGCGCAGACGATCGTCAGTTTCCGCGGTGACTCGCTGATTCCTGGCCTGGGCGGCAACCGGCCGGTGATGGTCGAGCAGGAAGGCGACCACAGCGAGGCCGGCACCGCGGCGGTGCGGCGAGAGTGAAGCCGACGCGAAAACCCGCTGTCGCCGCGCTGCTCGCGATCCTGGTGGTATTGGCGTCGGCGGCCGCCGGAGTCGGCGCGTGGGCGCTCGCGCGCGAGCATGGTCCCCTGCGTCCCGAGATCAGCGCGTATTCACGCGGCCACCTGACCCGGGTAGGTCCCTACCGGTACTGCAATGTGCTCAACCCGAACGATTGCCAAACCCCGCAGGCACAGGGCGAACTACGGGTCAATTCGCTTGACCCGGTGCAGCTTTCGGTGCCGCCATCGATCGGGCGGGCGCCCTGGTGGCTGTTGCGGGTGTATGAGGACTCCGCCAACCCCGTCACGTCGTTCTTCCGCCCGGGCAACCGGCTGGCCGTCACCATCCCCACCGTCGATCCGCATCACGGGCGGCTGACCGGCATCGCCGTCCAGTTGATGACAGTGGTCGTCGACCAGACCGGCGGACTGCATGGTGTTCCCCACGCCGAATGGTCGGTCCGAACGGTGTGGGGCTAGCGGCTAGCCCGGCGCTACATGACTTCTCAGAGGCTTCCGTCGATTTACTTGATTGCCAGCGCGGAGACCGGACTGCCGGACGCGCCAGTCACCGGCA